>SXGU01279048.1_pt1 | contig 25780 bp, 23 predicted proteins | sample 3174531 | NCBI WGS metagenome assembly SXGU01 (sample SAMN11356863, study PRJNA531348) | freshwater metagenome | isolation source: freshwater sample F1-140 | place: China: Fuxian Lake, Yuxi | collected 2017-12-25
CGGGCGCCGGCAAGACCACGTTGCTTAAACTGCTGGTTGCGATTGAACGGCCGACAGAGGGCAGCATCGTCATCAGCGGGCAGAATGTCGGGACGCTTAACCCGCGCGCCGTGCCGTTCCTGCGCCGCAAGATCGGGTTGATCTTCCAGGATCACAAGCTGCTCTTCGATCGAAGCGTGTTTGACAATGTCGTGTTGCCGCAGCAAATCGCGGGTTATGGCGCCAAAGACGCCATGCGCAGGGTTCGCGCGGCGCTCGACAAGGTGGGGCTCCTCAAATTCGAAAAGGCGCAGCCGATCACGCTCTCCGGCGGCGAACAGCAGCGGCTGTGCATTGCGCGCGCGATTGCGGTCGATCCCGAAGTCTTGCTCATGGATGAACCGTGCTCCGCGCTCGACCCCAAGTCGACGGCGAGCGTGGAGGAACTCATCGCGCAGCTGAGCAGCACCTACACGATCGTGATCGTCCCCCACAACATGCAGCAGGCTTCCCGGGTCTCCGACCGCACGGCCTTCTTCTTTGAGGGAGCGCTCATCGAGGACGGCGACACCGAACTCATCTTCACCAACCCCGCGAACAAGCGCACCGAGGACTACGTCACGGGCCGGTTCGGCTGACCGACCGCCCCACCGAGGATCATCCATGGCCGTTGACCTGCAACAGCAACTCCTTGAACTTCGCCGTGAAATCCTGGCGATGGGCGCCCTCGTTGAACACCGCCTCGGCGTCGCGGTGCAGTCGCTCATCCACCATGACGAGGCGGCAGCGACGGCCGTGGTCCGCGGCGACGACGACATCGACGCCTACGACACACGGATCGAGGCTCACGCCGTGAGGCTGCTCGCGCTGGCGCATCCGGTCGCTGGCGACCTTCGGGCGATCCTGGCCTCCATCCGCATCTGCACGGAGTTCGAGAGGATCGGCGACCTCGTGAAGGGCATCGGCAAGCGGTCCCGGAAGCTGTCCCACACCGACGCCCCCCTCCCCGCACTGGTCGTGGAGCTGGGGATGGCCTCCCGCACGATGCTCAGCGACGTCATCGCCGCCTACGCCGACTCCGACCCCGTCCTCTGCCGGCGCCTGCGAAATGCCGATGACCGGGTGGATGACCTGCAGAAGGCCGTCCTCCTCGACCTGAGGGAGCATTTCCGTGGGACAGAGGAGCAGCTGGACGCCGCCATCCACTGGATGGCCATCGCGCAGCGCTTTGAGCGCATTGCCGACACGGCGGTCGCGGTCGCGGAGGACGTCATCTTCCTGGTCGAGGGCGAGGTCGTCCGCCACGCTCCCGCTTGAGCCGGTTCGCGGGACGGTGGGCACCGCTGCGGAGCCATCACCGGCGTCTGCAATCCGCCCCATTGGTGGCACTTGCCGGGCTTCCGGCCAGCCTGTAGACTGCGTGGCTCGATTCGGAGCTCCCCATGCACTATCCCCACAAGACCAGCCGCATCAAGAAGGTTCGATCCGTGGGGTTCCGTGCCCGCATGAGCACCTCGAAGGGTCGGAAGATCATCAACCGCAAGCGACGTCTCGGCCGCCGCATCAGCCCCCGCTGACGCCAGCCGGACCCTCGGTCCCTTGACCAGTTCCACTCCTCGCCCGGCCTCCGACGCCCCGTCGGTGGTGGCGCTCATTGGCATGCGGGGGGTAGGGAAGACGACGGTTGGTCGACTCATCGCCACACGGCTCGGAAGCACCTTCGTGGACTTGGATGATGCGGCCTGCGGGCGGCTCCACGTGACGACACCAGCCGCGGCCTTTGCGACATTGGGAGAGCCTGCCTGGCGTGAAGCGGAGTGCCAATCGCTGTGCGACATCCTTGGTGACGTGGCCACACGCCATGCCGTCGCGCCGCTCCCCCCGCTCATCCTGGCCATCGGTGGCGGTGCGCTGACGCATGCTCCGACGGAGGAACGATTGGTCCAATCGAAACCGGCCGTCTGGGTGATCTGGCTTCACGCTTCCATTCCATGCCTGGCCACCCGGATCGCCGGCGACGTGGCGAAACGCCCCAGCCTCCTGGGTGGTGACGTCCTCGAAGAGTTGCCAACGCTCGCGGCTCGCCGGGAGTCTGGGTATCGACACGTGGCCGACTACGCCGCGGACGCTTCGGGGTCCCCGGAGTCGCTCTCCGAAGGCTTGGTCTCTGCGTTCGCGGGCAACTGGAGCACGTCGGGGTCCTGACCCACGCCACCCAGGGCCGACCAATCGACCTCTGGTTCGCCCTCGGGGCCGTCCACCACGATCCCCATCGCCCGCAACGCCGCCTCAGAGGCTGCCTGTTCGGCCTGCCGCTTGCTCCTGGCCCATCGCGACTCATAGTTGATGCCTGCCACTTCGACGCAGACCTCAAAGGCCTTGTCGTGGTCCGGGCCGCGTTCATCCAGCATCCGATAGCACGGATTGCCGTCCCCTCGGAGCTGGCTGACCTGCTGCAGCACGCTCTTGAAGTTCCGGTGGTGGCCCGCCTTGCACGAGCGCTGGATCTGCGGCTCCAGCAATCGACGGACGAAAGGCTTCACGCACTCCAAGCCGCCATCAAGCAGCATGGCACCAAGCAGGCACTCCAGGATGGCGGCGCGAACGGACTGCGGCAGCGCACTGTGCCGCATTCCCTTCCCGACGACCAGGTGCCGGGTGAGCCCGAGTTCGTCGGCCATCGAGGCGCACACCGCCCGGCTCACGACCAGCGACTTGATCTTCGTGAGCTCGCCTTCCGGGAGGTGCGACAGCGACTCGTACAGCAGCTCGCAGGCGATGAAGCCGAGAGCGGCATCACCGAGGAACTCCAGCCGCTCGTTGCTCTCCTGGGGACTTGGCGACGCTGAGGCATGCAAGAATGCCTGCTGCAGCAGCGCCCCATCCTTGAATCGATACCCCGTGATCCCTTCGACAACTTCAGACAGTTCGCTGCCAGACACCGCGACACTCCCGCCACGTCTCAGGTGGCACCACCGCTCGGTGGGATGGGCGGCCACGGGTGCCGCAATCACGTGTCGGATGTGCCGGGCACCCCCGGGTCGGGGGCAGCCGGTGCATCCGCCTGTGCCTCCCTCGCACGCCCGCCGCGTGCGAGGATCTCAAGCGTGCGCCGACGTCGGCGCGACTGCTGCGGAGCCTCAGGACTCCAGAGCGAGCCAGTGATCGTCCAGGTGAGCGGCCAGCCGAAGCCGGTCGTGCTCGGATTCAAACTCCTCGATATGCGCGGCCATCCGCCGCGGGCCCGGATCATCCTCATCCGAGAAGACTCGCACCACCTTGCCCTTGCCACGAATCGGCCTGGCGCAACCAGGCAACTCCAGCACGAACTCGATCTTGGTCCCCGTGGGGACAGCCTGGTCCAACTCAAACCGCAACCCTCGCACCGAGACGTCGTACGCGTGGCCCTCGAGTGAATCAACTGAATCCGACTCCGGCTTCGATTCCGTGATGGCTCGGGAATCCTCCGGGCGAACGACCATCCGCGTGTACGGCGCGTCCGCGCGATACCGCTGGTCTGTTCTGAGGTCCGAGGGATCCATGATCATTGACGAACTGCCTGTTTATCGGCTACACGACCGGAGGGCATGAACTACGCCGACCTGAACTGAACTATGCCACATCCGCGGAAAATCGCAACCGGATCCCGCGCTATCCTCGCCAAACGATGCCTGGTCGAGCACAAACTGGGCCATTGGAGCAGGATCGGACACCGTGTTCGCCGCCGGGACCCCTGTCCGCCGGCCTCCGAGGCGTGTGTGTTATTGGATACGGGAATCAAGGGAGAGCGCATGCCCAAAACCTTCGGGGAAGCGGGGTTGCAGTTTCCGTGAGCGGGCGGGCAGGGTCAGCGGCCACGGCGCAGGCTCTTGAGGATGGTTTCCCCGTGGTCCCCCTGGCCGAGGCCGCTCGAGTCTCCCACCTGCTCATCCTCTCCGTTCCGGAAGCGGCGCACGCAACCGTCTGGGAGTCGGTGGCACCAGAACTTGGCACCGACGCACACGTCGGCTTCCTCCATGGGGCAACGCCTCACTTCGGTGTCATCAAGCGCCCTCCCGCCTCATCCTTCGTCTTGGTGGCGCCCAAGGGACCGGGTGCGACGCTCCGCGACCGATTCGTGCGGGGCCTCGGGATTCCCGCATTGATTGCCGCGGAGGCGCCAGCCGATCGCCTGTCGGACGCCTGGGAGGTGGCCCGGCTTTGGGCAACGGCGATCGGTTGTGGGCGCGCAGGGATCATTCGCTCCACCTTCCGGGACGAGGCCGTGGCCGACATTTTTGGCGAGCAGGCCATCCTGTGCGGTGGACTCGTGGCCCTCATGAGGGAGTCATTCGAGACCCTGGTCGAGGCTGGCGTCGCGCCTGAAGTGGCGTACATCGAGTGCATCCAGGAGTTGAAGCAGATCGGCGACTTGGTCTACGAGCGTGGGATTGCCGGCATGCGGGCGGCCATCAGCGACACGGCGGAAGCTGGCATCGAACAAGCGCAGCGCCACCTTCCCGTCGAAGCGATTCGATCCGGGATGGAGCGGCTGCTTGTCGCCGTCCAGTCGGGCGAGTTCTTTCGAGAGCACCTGCTGGACGCGGCCGCGGGTGCTCCCCGCCTTCGAGAGGCACGCTCCGCACAGGCCGCCTCGGCGATGGAGTCGACGGGCGCTGCCGTCCGGTCGATGTACCTTCCACGACCCATGACCACACACGCGCAGGAGCCCGCTCTGTCGTGAATGTCATCGACGCGCTGGTGATGGGAGTGGTGGAAGGAGTGACGGAGTTCATCCCGGTGTCGTCGACGGGACACCTGATCCTCACCGCACAGTTTCTTGGGCTTCGCCACGACCTCGCGCAGCGTGCCGCGGTCGATGCCTTCTCCATCGTGATCCAGGGCGGAGCCATCCTCGCGATCCTGAACGTCTATTGGGCCCGGGTCAGGGGAATGACACGCGCGTGCTTCGCCGGCGTGGGGTTGGCGCGCTTTGGCCCCAATCATCGGCACGACATCACGCTCGTCCGAAACATAGTGCTCGCGTTCCTCCCGGCGGCCGTGCTGGGGCCGCTGCTCGAGGAACGGATCGAGGCGCGGCTGTTCCAGCCGATCCCCATCCTGGCGGCGCTGGCGATCGGCGGCATCGTGATGATCCTGGTGAGCCCGTTGGTGAAGGCCCGCAGTTCACTGGCGCAGGGCCGTGGCCACAGCCCGGACACGCTCGGGCCGCTGCAGGCGCTTTTTGTCGGCCTCGCGCAGTGCCTGGCCATGTGGCCCGGCACCAGTCGATCGATGTCCAGCATCCTCGGCGGGCTCTGGGTGGGCATGCGCGCCAAGGAAGCGGCCGAGTTCAGCTTCCTGCTTGCGCTCCCCACGCTCGGCGGCGCCTGCGTCTGGAAAATGCGAAAGCTGGTCGGAGATCCCGGCGCGATCGACCTGCTCGGCGGGTGGCCAACCATCATCGCCGGCACCGCCGCCGCGTACATCGCTGCACTGCTGAGCGTGAAGTGGATGGTGGGCTACCTCTCTCGCGGCGGCATTGCCCCGTTCGGCTGGTGGCGTGTCATCCTGGCAGCCATTCTGGCGATCGGGCTGGCGATGCGCTGGGTCTCCTTCTGAAGCCGCTCCCGGACGGGAACTGGGCGATGCCCACGTCGGTTTGACCTACACTGCAGGGCTCGACATGGGACAGCTCGCACTGGCACTCCGAAGTTTCGCCCTGAAGGCCACGGTCTTCGTGGCCCTCGCCGCGGGCTTCGCGTGGATGCTGGGCGGGCAGTTGTTCCCGGGGTGGCGCGCCGTGCACCTCGACGCCGTGCGGACCAAGCTCCATGAGTGGTCGCTCGTGGTGGAAGGGCATGCCTCGCGAGCCGGAGAGGGTCGGTGGCGGATCGAACGTACGCGCCTCACGAACGACGACGACCGCGCTCGGGTCGACCTGCTGGAATCGCTCTGCACCTTTGCCCTCGGCCCGGTCCTGCACGAGGATCGCGTCGTCGTGTTCGCGCGAGGGATGTCCAACGCAGACGAACAGTGGTGGCGCGTGACCCTGGACGATGATGGCTCCATCGCCCGGACGCCGGTGGATGCCCCGTTCGCCGTGACCTCGCACTGACGCCCGCGTGAACTCGCTGCGCACACTCGTGCGTCAGGCGTGGCCTGGGATCGCGACGCCGAGCGCCACCAGCCGTTCGATCAGTGTCGATTCGTCCCACACCTCGACGCCGAGCGCCCGCGCCTTGTCCAGCTTGCTGCCCGCCTTCTCGCCCGCGATGACCAGATGGGTCTTCTTGGAGACGCTGCCAGGGCAGGTGGCCCCAAGCGACTCCAGGAGTTCCGCCAGCGCCTGCCGCTCGAACCGCTCCAGCGTGCCGGTGAGGACGACGGTCTTGCCCGCGAACGGAGTCACTTCGCCGCTTGGATGGGACCCCTGCTCCGGCGGCGGCTTGTAGATCGGGCTGGTCAGGCCAACCCCCGCCTCTCGGAGCCGGCGAATCTCTTCAAGCATCGCCTCGCTGTGGAGGACTCGCACCACGGTCGACGCCGTGACGGCGCCAAAGTCCGGCAGTGCCTCAAGCGACTCGGGCGTCGCGGCCAGCAACGCGTCGATATCGGGAAACGCGCGACCCAGTGTCTTGGCCGCGGCATCGCCGACAAGCCGGATGCCGATCCCCGAGAGCACGCGAACGAGGCCGCGAGACGCGCTGGACGCCGCGGCCGCCAAGAGCGCGGTGGCGCTGGTCTCCCCCATTCGCTCCAGGGCAAGCAGGTCGGCCTTCTGGAGCAGGAAAATGTCGGCAAAGTGCCGGACCAGGCCAGCGTCGACGAGCTGGTCGATCAACTTGTCCCCGACGCCATCGATGTCCATCTGCCCGCGGCCAACGAACCACTTCAACCGCTCGCGAAACTGCGCCGGGCACGCTGAGTTGGTGCAGAGCAGTCGAGGACTTCCCTCCGCCTCCGGCTCCACCGCACCGCGGCATGCCGGGCATTCGGCCGGCGCCACGATGATGGACTCCGATCCGCGGCGCGCGGCCAAGACCGGCTCGATCACCTGCGGGATGATCTCGCCAGCCTTCTCGACGATCACGGTGTCCCCGATCCGGAGGTCCTTGCGGCTGATCTCGGCGATGTTGTGCAGCGTCGCGTGCCTCACCACGGTCCCGGCGATCGTGACGGGCGCCAGCGTGGCGCGCGGCGTCAGCGTCCCGCCCTTCCCCACTTGCCAGGCCACGGCCAGCAAGGTCGTCTCCTTGCGCTCGGCGGGATACTTGTAGGCGATCGCCCAGCGCGGGCTCTTGGCGGTGGCCCCCAAGGTTGCCTGGTCGGCGAAGGAATCGATCTTGGCCACCATCCCATCGACCGCGTACGGCAGCTCCGCACGGCGCGCGCGGAACTCCTCGATGGCGGCCACGGCCTCGTCCACGCCAAGGCACGGCTTGGTGAGCTGGCTGACCGGGATGCCCAGTCCCCGGAGCAGGCCCAAGAAGTCCCAGTAGCCCGCGACCACCACGCCGTCACAGGCACCGCGCCCGTGCGCGAGGAAGGCCAGTCGCCGCTTCGCGGTGACCTTGGGGTCCAGGTTCTTCAGGGTGCCGACGGTGGCGTTTCGCGGGTTGGCCAGGAGTGGCTCGCCCTCCTGCTCCAGCGACTCGTTGATGGCCTCGAAGCTTGAGGTCGGCATGTAGATCTCCCCACGGACTTCCAGCATCCGCGGCGGGGTCCCACGCAGCCGAAGGGGGATCGAACGGATCGCGCGGACATTGGCGGTGATGTCATCACCTTGCTGCCCGTCGCCGCGGGTGAGTGCCTGGGCCAGCTGACCATCGACCCAGCGGAGGCTGACGGCGACGCCGTCGATCTTGGGGTCGCACGTCACGGCGGGCGGTCGGCCAAGTGAGTCCGCGCAGCGTCCGTACCACGCCCGGAAGTCCCCTTCGCTGTACGTGTTGTCCACGCTCATCATCGGGAGCGAGTGGGGCACGGCGCGGAAAGAGTCGATTGGCGCGCCCCCCACGCGCGCCGTCGGGCTGGTGGGATCGTGGTCGTCATGCGCCACCTCAAGGGACTGCAGTTCGGCGAGCAGTTGGTCGTACTCCGAGTCGGCCATGAATGGCTGGCCGTCGGCGTAGTAGGCATGGTTTGCCCGGTCAAGCAGCTCCCGGAGCTGGAGGATGCGAGGCTGAGGGGCGTCGTGCGGCCGCGTCATTCGCGTGCGGCGGACGTGCGGGCGGCCCGCGCCTCCTCGATGGCCCGTTCCTCCCGGATCCGGCGCGCCTTGGCCATCGTCTTGGGCGTGCAGTGGAACACGATCTCGCACTCCCCGACGCGTCGCTCGCGCTTGTCGCGCGACATTTGCTGCGCGACGTTGATCTTGAGCGGGATGTTGAACTCGCCGCCCGCCGAGATCGCCAACTCGAGGTCGCCGCAGTTGGCCACGGAATAGATCGCCGGGCCATAGCACGGGCGCAGGAACCGGTACTTCATCTCCTTGCACACGACGATGTAGTCGCTGCCGCACCTTTGGAAGAGGTACATGCCCGCGGCCACCTCGCTGTTGCCCAGCAGCGCCGCGCCCGCCATCGCGTTGTACCAGTTGCGGTTGAAGCGCCGGAAGGGAAGCACCGCGGTGAACCGGTCACCCGTGATTCGACGCATGCTGATGCCGCTGCGGAACGCGTAGGGGAGCCAGACCAACGAGCACACCCGGTGCCAGAAGTTGCTCTTGGTCGAGAGGCGGGAGATCCACGCCTCGAGCCGGTCGAACAATGTTCGTCGCGGTTCCGCGGCAGCGGCAGGGCTGTTGGCGGACTCGTCCACGCAGCGTGCAGTTGTACCATTGGGGCGATGTCTTCCCCAGTTTCGGATCGACTCGCCGTGTGCTCGTGGAGCCTGCGACCGGAGGACCCGGGAAGCCTGGCCGCGACCCTGCGAACCCTGGGGATTCCGCGGGTGCAGCTCGCCCTTCTGCCCCTCCTGGAGGACGGTGCCACGTGGTGCGACGCGGGTCGGGCCTTGTCTGGCGAGGGCATCCGCATCGTGAGCGGCATGATGCAGACCGTGGGCGAGGATTACTCCACCCTGGAGAGCATCGCCCGGACCGGTGGCGTCCGACCCGACGGGAGCTGGCCGGCCACGCTTGACCGCGCCCTGCGGACGGCCGACCTCGCTGCCTCGCTTGGACTCACGCTGGTGACGTTCCATGCGGGATTCATCCCGCACGAGGCTGGGACGGACCGTTCGACCATGCTGGCCAGGCTGCGGACGCTGGTGGACCACTTCGCCACGCGGGGGGTGAACCTGGCGTTTGAGACCGGACAAGAAACCGCCGAGACGCTCACGTCGGCGCTGGACGAGCTGGACCGCCCCTCGGCCGGGGTCAACCTGGACCCGGCGAACATGGTCCTGTATGGCATGGGCGATCCCGTCGCCGCCGCGCAGACGCTGTTGCCACGGATCGCCCAGGTGCACGTCAAGGACGCACGAGCCACGCCAACGCCCGGAACCTGGGGCCAGGAAGTCCCCGTCGGGATGGGTGACGTGGCTTGGGGCGCATTGCTTGCCGTCCTCTCCTCGACGCCGCGCGCGCTGGACCTGGTGATCGAGCGCGAGGCCGGTTCGTGCCGTGAATCCGACATCACCGGCGCGAAGTCGCTCATCGAACGGGAGTGGCGCTGATGCCAACCTACGTCTATGCGGTCGTCAAGGCCGATGGAACGCTTGGGGCCTCGTTTGAGGTGTTCCAGCGGATGACCGACGAGGCGCTGACGGCGCACCCGGAGACAGGTGAGCCGGTGCAGCGGGTGCCGGTCGCGCCGCAGGTGCAGACCAGCACCGACAAGGGTCGATTCTCCAAGTCAAACTTGGAGCGGCTTGGCTTCACCAAGTACGAGCGCGCCGGCGATGGCGTGATGGAGAAGAAGGCGGGCAAGGGGCCCGACGTCATCAGTGCGGATTGATCGCGCGCTGGCACCGATGGCCTGGGGACTGGTCCTCACGTCGAGCTGGACGTGGTGCATTGGCCTCTTCCTTCCGGTGCTATTGGTCCGGCTGTTTGGGTGGACTGGCTTCTGGCTCTTCGCGATACCGAACGTGATCGGGTGCACGGCGTTTGGGTGGATCGTCACCGGTGATCGAGGGGCAAGGCTGGCGCGGCGCCTGCGCAACGGCATTGTTGCCTTCGCCCTCTGGACGATCGCCTTCCAGGCCTTCTTCCTGGTCCGGCTGTTCGTGGATCCGTCGATGGACGTTGGGCTTCACGGGCTTGGACTCGCGGCGGTGGTCGTCGTGATCGGCTTCGCGCTGTGGCGAGGTTCCAGGCACGAACCAAGTGCCGCGGCCTGGATCAGTCGCGCAGCGGCCGGGGCCGCGCTCGGCATCCTCGCCTGGTCCGCCTCGCGAGAATCGTTCTTCGTCGACTCCCTGCCAGAACCCATCCTCGGGCACGCGGCGGCCTATGGCGCGGGGCCCTTCATCGCGCTGGGATTCCTCGCGTGCCCGCTGCTGGACCCGACGTTCCACTGGGTTCGCGCGCGCTCCAGAAGCGCCGCGCCGTTCGCCTGGTTTGGCCTTTTCTTTGCGTCGACCCTCGGCGTGACTGGGTCCATGGCCGCGACGGGAACCTGGCACCTCGTGCCACTGCTTGGCGCGTGGGTGGTGTTCCAGTTGCTCTTCACGCTGATCCTGAATGCGCGGTGCCTGGAATCGATGGACACGGCGACCCCACCGGCTGGAGTGCGTCGGCTCGCGATGGCGGCGTGCGTCGTGGGCAGCTCCGTCGCGGTGATCGCGTGGTGCGTCCCTCAGGGGGTCGGCCTGTTCACCTCCAGCTTTGACGTGACGTACCTGGTGTTCCTCGGGGCCTACTCCACCCTTTTCCCGGCGTGGGTCCTGTTGGGAGGACCCGGGCGCGGCGCGTGGATCATGGGATCGACGGTCGTCGCCGGCGGGCTGGCCATCCCGGGCATCTTCGATGGCAAGACGCTCGACCTGACGTTGGCCACGATCGCGATCGTCCTGACGCCACTGGTCCTGCGGCGCCTCAGAACTCGATGAAGGTCTCTCCCTCAGCGTGCTGATCCTCGGTTCCGACGAACTCGGGCTCCAGTCCCTCCGGCAGCGCAGCGAGGAACGCTCGGCCGTAGTGTTTCGTCTGCAGGCGAGGGTCCAGGACCACGACCTGCCCAGCGTCATCGTGCGACCGGATCAGTCGGCCAAATCCCTGCTTGAACCGAATCACCGCGCGGGGAAGTGAATCGTCACGGAACGGATCGCCCCCGCTCGCCTGGATCAGTTCACCGCGGGCTTCCACCAGCGGACGGTCCGGCACGTCAAACGGCAGCTTCGCGATGATCACGTTTCGAAGCGCGCGCCCGCGGACATCGATCCCCTGCCAGAAGCTGGTGGTCCCGAACAGCACGCTGCGGTCGTCGGCCCGGAACCGCTCGAGCAACGCCGTGCGGGTGGCGTCGTCGCCGTGGACGAGGAACGGACGATCATCCTGGCGAAAGGACTCGCGGCACCGCGAGGCGACATCCTGCAGCATCGCGTAGCTGGTGAAGAGGACGAACGCACCGCCATCGGTCGCTCGGACGTGGCTCACGATTCGCTCGGCCATGACCTCATTCGCGCGGCGTGTCCCGGCGTGCGCAAGCGAGACGTCCAGCAGCAGTCGGCATTGCTTCCGGTAGTTGAAGGGGCTCCCCAGTTGGACGGTGCGCGGGTCATCGCATCCCAGCCGCGTGGCGCAATGCGTGAAGTCCCCTTGGCCCAGCGCGAGCGTGGCGCTGGTGAGGATCACGCCGCGCTGTCCGGTGAAGAGTTGCGTGCGCAGGATCGGGGAGACGTCGATGACCCCGGCCCGGAGCGTCACCGTGCCTCGCGTGGCCCGAGGCTGGCTGGCCCTCCCCTCATCGACCCAGTACACGCAGCCGGACTGGCGCTGCGCCAGCACGTCGGCAAGCGCCGTCGCGAAGCCGCTGGCCCGGTCGGCCTGCGCATTGAGCTCAAAGCCATCGTGCTCATGCTTTGCCGCGTCGCGACAGGTCCGGAGCGCCGTGGCCAGTGCCTCAAGCGAGGGGGAGAGCGCGTCGTGCACGCCGAGCGGCTCCCGGATCCTGTCTCCCCCGGACTCCCGCCGCCAGGTTGCGATGGAGTGGAAGAGGTCGTTGGCAGCCGTGTGGCACTGGCCCACCACCCGTACCGCTTCCGAGGCGGCGCTGCCCTGGTCCTCCGTGCGAAGCGTGGCCAGGATGCCCTTCTTCGTGCGGGCCGACCACAGCGACCGGAGGAAGTGCGTGATGCGTGACTCGCTGGCGGCCAGGCCAAAGTGGTCGCTGGCCACGTCCTCGATCGCATGCGCCTCGTCCAGGATCACGTGGTGGTGGGCTGGAAGGAAGCCCATCCCGTTCACCCGCATCGCCAGGTCGCTGAAGAAGAGTGCATGGTTGCACACCAGGAGGTTGGCGCCCTCCATCTGTCGACGGGCCGATTGATAGAAGCAGGGCTCGAAGTTGGGGCAACGGCGGCCCAGGCAGTTTCCCTGGTCGCTCTGGACCGAATCCCAGATGCGCAGGTCCGGCTTGATGGGGAGGGTCGCCAGCGAGCCATCGCGCGTAGCCATCGCCCAGTCCTCGATCACGGCGAGGTGGGACACGCCTTCGTCGTCGGCGTAGAGACGGCCCGAACGCTCGCTTGCGATCTGGAGTCGGCGGAGGCTCACGTAGTTGCCGCGGCCCTTCACCAGCACGGGCCTGATCGCCCCCGGGAAGGCGCGCTCCAGCAACGGGATGTCTCTCCCAATCAGCTGTTCTTGCAGTGCGATCGTGTTGGTGGCGACGAGCGCGACCTCGCCGTGCTGCATGATCCGCTCGATGGCCGGGGCCAGGTACGCCAGGCTCTTCCCCACGCCGGTGCCCGCCTCGACCACGAGCGTCGCGCGGGCTTCAAGCGCCGACGAGACCGCGCGCGCCATTTCGATCTGCTGCTCGCGGACCTCGAATCCCTCGATGGCCGATGCGATCACGCCGCCCTCGGCGAGCCAGGCGTGGGACTCGCTCACGGCGTCCACGTTCCGAGGAGCAGCGCAAGGTCGGCGCCATCGGTCGCTCCGTCTCCGTCGATGTCACCGGCCGCCGTCGTGCCCCATGCGCCAAGCAGGAGCGCGAGGTCGGCACCATCCACGGCACCGTCCGCGTTGAGGTCGGCGGACGACCCCGGGCAACCCGCGATCGACACGCGGAAGTCGTCGATCGCGGCCTCCACGATCGAGCCGCTCCCCAGGTCCTGCGCACGGAACCGGATGCGCATCGTTGAGGTGGGTTCGATGACATCGGCAATGGCGTATGCCTTCTGCACCCACGCGTTCGTGCTGCCGTTGGCGGGAATCGTTTCCAGGGCTGACCAGGTCACGCCATCGTCCGCCGAGACCTCGATGGGAAACGTGTCGCTGGCCGGGCTGGAGCCACGATCATTGGAAAACCACATCCAGAAGGAGACTTGAGCCCCGTCACGGCCGTCGAAGGAACCGGTGGTGAGCGTGGTGAAGCCTCCGTCGACGTCGTGGGTGCCCACGGCGGTTCCGGCCAGCGGCCCGGTCGACCAACACTGCGTCCCGGGCTCCGAATGATCGGCACCGGGCTGCGCCGTCGTCGCCTCGGGAGCCGCGCGGGCCCAGAGCCCTTGCGTCGCGGTGTCGCCGGGCGCACCGGCGACCCACCCGTCAGCCTGCTCGGCATCGTGCAGGAAGACGGTCGTCTCGCTCGCCACGGTCGCGGCGATCGCACCGCTCGGAGGTGCCGCCAGCGCCACGCCGTTGGCCGAGGCGACGCATCGCCAGGCCACTGCCGCCCCACACGGAAGCGCCGGCAGCGAGGCGGCCCAGTGGACGCCGTCATCACTGGCCATGGTCGTCGACTGCTCAGCGCCACCGTCGACGCTGAAGCGAAGCTCTGGCGTGCCTTGCAGCGCACCGTACTGCGTGAAGGCGGTCACGCCGACCGGTGTCGGTTCGTTGGGGACGATCGTGGTGGCCGACGGAGCGGGCAACTCCAGGAAGACCGGGTGTGCCGCAAACCACGCCCCCATCGCCAGGAACGCCTCGAAGTTTTCTTCGGCGTTGGGGACGATCTCGCTCGGCGGCATGACGAACCCGTAGCTCCCCGTGTCGCGCACCTCGATGGTCCAGGCGGCGGCGCTCCCCGATTCGTGGATCCAGTCGACGCTGCTTCCGTCGGCCACATACAGCGTCGGCGCGATCGGCCCCGCGGTGTAGGGCGTTCCGTGCGTGGACTCGATCGCCTGCTCCATCGCCGCCGTGCTGGCCTGGTACACGCTGGCATTGGCAGGGAGCTGCGTCGCCGTGAATCCATAGGGCCACAGGATCAGCTGGCTGTAGGAATGGAAGTCAATCGCCGCCACCAACTCCGGGCGCGCCAGGATGAAATCCCGCATGGCCTGGGTCTCGGGTTCCGACCACGGTGCGGGTCCACGGTATGTCTCGCTCGACGTGGTTCCGCTTGATCCAGGCCCGCCCCACATGAAGCCCCAGTTCCGATTCAGGTCCACTCCCATCGTCCCGTCGCCGTTGTCGCGACGATTCTTCCGCCAGAGCCGCTCGGGACCCCACGTGTGGACGTACCCGTCGGCGTTCACCACCGGAATGACATAGACGTCGAAGGTGGACAGCACGGCGCTGATCGCCGGGTCGCCCGATTGCCATCCCGTGACCAGTCGTTCGGCGATCCAGAGGCACGTCGGCGGCGTGGCCCACTCGCGCGCGTGCTGGCATCCATCGATGAGCAGTGCCGGCCTGGGGAATCCGGGAGCGGCGACGGCGATGTGGAGTCCCCGGATGTCCCGTCCCTCCAAGGTCTGTCCCACCAGGACCTCGGTCGCGATGCCCCCTGAAAGTTGCGCGAGCTCGGCCTGCTTGGCGTGGATCGTTTCAAGCGGCGCGAAGTCCAGGAAGAAATCGTTGCCGGCGACGCCGCCATCCTGCTGGTCCAGCCGCGCTCGCTCGTCGGCCAGCAACGCATCGAGGTCCTCGATCATCACGCAGTACGGGATGTCAAGCGCATCAAGCCTGGCCCGGCCTTCGCCATCCACCACGATGTCGATGGGACCAACCCCGACCGAGTGCGACCAGGTGTCGCGCGCCACCTCAAGGGCCACCCGCAACTGGCGCGCCGTGGATGGCGTGGCACGGATGACGCTGTCGGCCAGGGCGCCAGTCGCGACGATGGCTGGAGCGAGCGCCATCGGCCACCATCGTGCGGCGGATGAGATGAATGCCGATGGTGCGACACGGTGCATCCCATGAATGTAGGCTCAAACACCAGCCGTGCGAATCTTGTCCATGAATCTGGCCCCTTTCGTGTCGTGCGCCGCGCTGCTTGCGGGGTGTCAGGCAACCCCCAAGGCCACGCCGGTCCCGGTTCGGACCGCCCAGACGGACGTCTGGCGCGGTGACGGGACCGCGGCCAGCTGGGATGAGATGATGGCCGACTTGGTGGGAGCCGACGCGGTGTTCCTGGGCGAGGAACACGATGACGGCGCCGGCCACGCGCTCCAGCGGGAGATCGTGGAAGCCCTGCTCGCGTCGTGGGGTGGCGGCGCCCTCAGCCTGGAGATGCTCGAACGGGATGAGCAGGACGAGGTAGACCTCTGGATGGCCGGCGAGCTGACGACGGCCCAACTCCGCGACCAGACCGGGAGCTCCGGCTGGTGCGGCCCCGGCTCGTGGGATGCCTGGTACCAGCCGATCCTCGACGCGGCGATTGCGAACGGTGGTGTCGTCGTGGCCGCCAACTGCCCTCGCGAGCATGTCCGCACCGCGCTCTCCGAGGGGTACGAGTCGCTCCCCGGATTTGACGATCCACGTCGCAGCGAGTTCGACCTCCCCGGCTACGAACACGACGACTATCGCCAGAGCCTCCGGGAGTTGATGATCGGCACGCGGCTTGGCCTGGCCGAGGATGGCGACTTGGTGCTGGTCGATGCCGAAGAAGTGGATCGGGTCCTTCGCGGGCAGCTGGTGTGGGATGCCACGATGTCTCGCTCCGCGGCTGGCGCCCGCGGCCAGGGAAAGGTCGTGCACCTCGCGGGGCACTTCCACATCGACCGCCACGGCGGAACGGTTGCCGAGTTCCGGCGCCTCCGGCCGAACGACATGGTGCGGACCGTGACGGTGAGGCAGGATCCTGGATTCGTCCCCGGCGACGACGAGATTGGGGCAGCGGACTGGATCGTGGGCTCGGCCTCGGCGGCCGCGAGCCACCCGTCTACTTCGCGATGAGGCTCTTGAGCCCCGCGTCGTCGTCGACGAACTTGAAGAACTTGTCGATTTTCATCATCCCGAGGAGCCCCTTCAATTCCTTGTTCGCGCCGACCACGATCGGCGTGGCTCCGGAATTGTTCGCAGCCGTTCGGCAGTTGATGAGGAAGCCCAGCCCCATGGAGCTCATGAACTGGACGGCAGAGAGTTCCAGCACGACGTGTCGAACCCCCTTGCCGATCCCCTTGAAGTACGGCTCGACCTCGGCCGCCAGGATCGGCGCCTCTTTCTGGCCGACGTGCGGCCCGGTCGGGCAAATGCGCAGCGTTGCGCCGTTCCAGGAGATGGTTGAGTAGGCGGACTTGAACTCAGGTTGCATCGAGCCGGACATGGGGAGGCGAGCCTACCAACCGCGCCCGTACAGTATCGATGTGCCCTTCGCCCTGGCCAATGCCTGCATCGCCACGCTGCGGCCTGACGACGCCGGACCGCGCCGGGGCGATTCGCTGAGGGACCTCGGCATGATCGCGCGCGGGTTCGTGCTCGTCGCCGACGACGGGACGCTCACGGAATGTGTCGCCGGCGATCCCCCGCGCGATGCCATGGTCATCGATCTCGAGGGCCGAACCATCCTTCCCGGGTGGGTCGATGGCCACACGCACGCCTGCTGGGCCGGCGACCGCAGCGACGAGTGGGCCCGCAAGCTCGCCGGGGTGCCCTACCTCGAGATCCTTGCTTCCGGCGGCGGCATCCTCAGCACGGTCCGGAGCGTGCGCGAGGCCGGCACGCCTCGGCTCGAGAGGTCGCTCGCCAGGCGGCTTGAGCGGATGCGGGAGCTTGGGACGCTTTCGTGCGAGGTCAAGACCGGCTACGGCCTGAGTGTTGGTGCCGAGCGTTCGATGCTTGACGCGATTCTCGGCGCCGCGGCGCAAGCCAGCGGGATGCCCATCGTCCCGACCTTCCTCGGCGGCCATGCGCTTGATCCCGCCAATCCGGGTTGGGTGGACCAGTGCCTCGAGATCGCCATGCCCGAGGCCGCCGCCCTCGTCCCGGGAATCACCTGCGACCTCTTCTGCGAGCGCGGCGCGTGGACGCTTGAGGACTCCCTTCGGTACATCGAGCGGGCACGATCGCTCGGTTGCCCGTTCCGTGTGCACACGGACCAGTTCACCGCCACGGGATTGGTGCCGGAGGCGGTGCGGCTGGGTGCACGAAGCATCGACCACCTGGAAGCGTCCACGGACGAGGACCTCCGCCTCGTGGCCAGGAGCGCCACCTTCGGCGTGGGACTCCCCGCCAGCCCCTACGCACTGGGCACGCCATTCATGCGGGGGCGCACGTTCATCGACTTCGGTGGTGCGATGGCCATCGCGAGCAACTGGAATCCCGGCAGTGCACCGACGCCCAGCGTGGCCTTCGCGGCGGCGCTCGCCGTGCGCCACATGGGATTGACGCCGGAGGAAGCGATCGCCGCGGCGACATGGAATGCGGCGTGCCTTCTCGGCATCGAAGCGAGCGCGGGGGCGCTGCATGTCGGCATGCCCGCTCGCTTGCAAGTCCTCGACGCTCCCGATCCACGGGCGGCCGTGCTGGAATGGGCGGCTGGGGCGCCGGCGCTGGTCATCTCGCCGTGCGGCGTCACGGGCTCCGATCGACGGCTCGTGGCGGCGGCGAGCGGCCACCATCCCGGATAACGTCCTCGACCCATGGCGACGATGGCAGCCAAGGACATCGACGGAGCGACGCAGGCTGCGGCGTGCGTCGTGGCGGTGCATCAACGATTGGTCGAGATGCTGCGGCCGGGCCTCACGCTCGCGCAGGTGGACCAGTTCTGCGCCGAGCAACTCCGCGACCTCGGGTGCGTCAGTTGCTTCAAGGGGTACCGCGTCAGGGGGCACCCCCCCTTTCCCAGCCATGCCTGCCTGAGCGTCAACGACTGCGTCGTCCACGGCACGCATGAGATGAGCGTGACGCCACTCGCGCCGGGAGACCTCCTCAGCGTGGACATCGGGGTGAAGCACAATGGGTGGATCGGCGACGCCGCCTGGACCTACGCGATCACGACGCGTGACGCGGTGGGCGAAGCGCTCATGTCGGCTGGGCGGGAGAGCCTTCGCCGCGGCATCGAGGCCCTGCAGCCTGGGCGGCCGCTGATCGACTTCGCTCGCGCCGTGCAGGGGCACGTCGAGAAGGAGAGGGGACTCTTCCTGATCCGCGGGCTGGGCGGCCACGGCTACGGGCGCTCGCTGCACGCGCCTCCCTACATCTCAAACGTCGTCCCCTCCTTCCCCGGCGAGTGGCGCGAAGCCTTCCTCGCGGTCGAACCCGGCATGCTCCTGGCGGTGGAACCCATGATCAGCGTGGGGTCGACCGAGACCACCGGCGAAGGGAACCAATGGCCGCTCTACACCGCCGACGGGTCGATGAGCGTCCACTACGAGGCCGACGTCTTGATCATGGCCGATGGACCGGTGAACCTGACCGAAGGGTTGTTCGAACTCCCGGAGATCGTTGGATGAGCCCGATTGCCGCACTGGACGAACACGCCTCCCCCCTGGCGATCCTCGCCGAAAACATCCACCCGTCGGCCGACGGGATCCTGTCGGCAGCTGGCTTCCGCGTGGAACGCATCGCCGGCGCCCTTGAAGGCCCGGCCCTGGCTGAGGCGGCGGCAAGGGCGCAAATCCTCGGGATTCGGAGCAAGTCCACCATCGGGAGCGGCGAGTTCCGTTCGCCAGGCGGGCTGCTGGCCATCGGTTGCTTCTGCATCGGCACCCACCAGGTGAACCTTCACGCTGCCGAGGTCATTGGTGGGCCCGTGTTCAATGCGCCGTTCGCCAACACGCGAAGCGTGGCCGAGCTCACTGTTGCCGAGGCGGTGTGCCTCTGCCGGCGAACCTTCTCCCAATCCGTGAAGCTGCACGCGGGCGGCTGGGACAAGAGTGCTGCGGGGTCGCACGAAGTGCGGGGCCGGACGCTGGGCATCATCGGGTATGGCCACATTGGCTCGCAGGTGTCGGTCCTGGCCGAATCGCTCGGCATGCGGGTGCTGTACTACGACATCTCGCGGAAACTGGCCCTGGGCAATGCACAGCCCTGCGCGACGCTTGACGAACTCCTGGCCGCCAGCGACGTCGTGACGTTGCACGTCCCGGCGACATCGATGACCGAGCGGATGATCGGCGCGCCCCAGCTGCAGCGCATGCGGCGCGGCGCCCACCTCATCAACAACGCACGCGGGTCGGTGGTGGACTATGCCGCGGCCGCCGCGGCGCTGCGCGACGGGGTCCTGGGCGGGCTCGCCGCCGACGTCTTCCCGGAAGAGCCCGCCCGCAATGGCGAGGTGTTCGCCACGCCGCTGCAATCCCTGGACAACGTGATCTTGACGCCGCACGTGGGTGGCAGCACCGCCGAGGCGCAAGAGGCCATCGCCGTGGAGGTCGCCGAAAAGCTCGCCGCCTACTGGCGGCACGGCGCCACGCACAGCGCCGTCAACTTCCCCGGCGTCGATCTCCCGCACCTGCGCGAGGGCGAGACCCGGATCATGCACGTGCACCGCAACGTGCCCGGCGTGCTGGGCCGGATGCATACGCTCCTCGCGGCGCAAGGCGTGAACATCAACGCCGAGTTCCTGCAATCGACCAGGGAAACCTCCTACGTGATCCTTGACACGGAGCTGGTCCGCGATCGAGCCGTGCTGCAGGCCCTCGCGGCGATGCCCGAGACGATCCGCATGCGGGTGATGCGACTCTGATCGCGTACGGCCTAGCATCACCGGCCATGCGCATCCGCCAATCGTCGCTCCTCCTTGGGACCTGCCTGCTTTTCGGTTGCCACCCTGCTTCCGGCACCCACTCGACCCACGTCGGGGGGACTTCATCGACAACCCGGGGTGCCGTGGCCACCCCACCCATTGCGCGGGTGGAACCCGTGGCCGATGCGTATCACGGCACGGCCGTGACGGACCAATACCGCTGGCTGGAGGAACTGGAAGCTGAGTCAGCCGACGTCAAGTCCTGGACCGACGGCCAGAACGACCACACTCGTTCCGTGCTGGAAGCCCTCCCCTGCCGCGAAGCGCTCACCGGCGAACTCACGACGCTCATGCAGCTCGGCGGCGTCGGGCTCCCGAAGATGGCGGGCGACCTGGTCTTCTTCACCGAGCGCACCGGCACACAGAACCAGCCGGTCCTCAAGGTGGTCACGGCCGGCGCGGACCCGAAGACTGCGGCCCGCGTGCTGATCGATCCCAATGCATTGAGTGACCAAGGCCTCATCAGCCTGGACTGGTGGGAGCCCACCAAGGACGGAACGCTGCTGGCCTACGGCACCAGCCAGTCCGGAAGCGAGTTGAGCGAGCTCCGAGTGCTGCGCGTGGCCACGGGAGAAGCGCTGTCCGACGTCGTCACCGGCAAGGTGGACTTCGGGGGCTGGAACCCCGACAAGCAAGCCTTTGCATACAGCGGCCTTCGCGACATCAAGGACCCGTACAGCCGCGAGAGCCGCTGGCACGTCCTGGGACAGGACCCCGCGGGGGATCGAATCATCGTCAAGCAGACCGATCCCAGCCGCATTCCGTGGGTCGGCATCACCGACGACGGGAAGTGGTTCTTCGTTGGCCTCTCCGACGGTTGGCAGCGGAACGATCTCTGGATCGCGGACGCACCGGCCTGGATCGCGGGGAGCGAGTTGAATCGCATCCCTGTCGCCGTTGACCTGGATGGTCGATTTGAGCCGCAGTTCTCGGAGTCGGGCCGATTCGTCATGAAGACCAGTTTCGAGAGCCCTCGCGGGCGGCTCGTCTCCGTCGAATGGGGCACTCCCGGGCAATCGTCGTGGAAGACCATCGTCCCGGAAGGGAAGGCCGTGCTGGATGGCGCCGGGCGCACCAAGCACGCGATGCTGGTCTCGTGGGAAGCCGATGTCCACAGCGAGATTTCCATCCACTCGCCAGAAGGGCAGCGGACTGGATCGGTGGAGCTCCCGGGCATTGGGACGGCGAGCGTCTCCACCAGCGACGAGCACGGCAACTTTTTCGCGTTCTACACCTCGTACAACGCGCCGCGCACGATCCTCTCGTACGACAGTCCCAAGGCCAATCCAACCGTGTGGGCCAGGACGGAAGTGCCTGCGGACCTGTCGGCCATCGTGGTCACCCAGCACTTCACGCCAAGCAAGGACGGGACCAAGATCCCCTACTTCATGGTGAGGCGGAACGATGTCACCCCTTCCGGTGCCAACCCGACCCTCCTCTACGCCTACGGCGGATTCAATGTCTCGCTGACACCCGCGTTCCAGGCGACGATGCTGCCGTGGCTGGATCGCGGCGGCGTCTATGTGGTAGCCAACCTGCGAGGAGGCAGCGAGTATGGCGAGGCCTGGCACCGTGCGGGCATGCAGGCCAACAAGCAGAATGTGTTCGATGACCTGTACGCGGTCGCCGGATCGCTCATCGCAGACCGCTGGACCGACTCCGGCCACCTCGCCGTCGAGGGCGGCTCCAACGGCGGCTTGCTCACCGGCGTCGCCGTCACGCAGCTTCCCGAGCTCTTTGCGTGCGCCATCAGCGCGGTGCCCCTGTTGGACATGCTCCGGTTCCACCAGTTCCTCATCGCGAAGTACTGGGTGCCGGAGTACGGCTCGAGCGAAACGCCCGAAGGCTTCGAAGTCCTCCGCGCGTACAGCCCCTACCACAACGTGAAGCCCGGCATGCGATATCCCGCCGTCCTCTTCACGGCCGGCGAGAATGATTCCCGCGTGCATCCACTCCACGCAAGGAAGATGGCAGCGCTGCTGCAGGCCCAGGCCGCCAACGGCCCTGATGACCCCATCCTGCTGTGGGTGGACCGCAACGCCGGACATGGTGCCGGAAAGCCGCTCGCCCTCCGGGTGCGCGACGAGGTCGACCAGTGGTCATTCGTGATGTGGCAGACCGGCCTGTGCGGAACCAGATGACGACGCCGGCGGCTGCCGACGTGAACCCGCGACTCAGCTCACGACATCAAGACGGACGAAGTCCAGCACCAGCGTCTTCACGCCCGACGACCGGAAGGCGACGCGAGCCTTGGTGCGACCACCTTCGCTGAAGACGGCCTCCACTCGACCCATTCCAAACTGGAAGTGGCGAACCACGCTGCCGGCGCGGACCGATTCCGAGCCGCCCGCCTCGTCGGTGCCGTCAACGGCCTCCACCCGCCGGCCGGCAAGGCGCGGTCGCCCACGCTCCCACCCCACCTCGGCGCCTGGACCCTCGTCCCCTGCTCGTCCGTATCCCGCGAACGATCCCGTGCTGCCTTCCCTGCGGAGGGCATGCTCGGGCAGTTCATGGTCAAACGAGGACGGGATGGTCGGGAGCCTGATGCCGTTTCGGGTGCGAAGCCCTGCGCTGGTGATGAACAGCTGTCGACGGGCACGCGTGATGCCCACATAGAGCAGCCGCCGTTCCTCTTCCATTTGCGAGGGATCGGCCAGTGATCGCTCGTGCGGCAGGATTCCCTGTTCCACGCCGATGATCGCCACCACGTCAAACTCCAGCCCCTTGGCAGCGTGCAGCGACATGAGCGTGAGCGCACCGCGCTCGGGATCGACCATGTCGGCGTCCGCCACGAGCGCCACGCGCTCGAGGTACGCGCGAAGGGCACCCATCAGCGTGCGGTCCGGTGTGGGCGCGGCCGGCTCGGGGTCCGCCGGCATCGGTGTCTCGGCAGCGGCATTGGCCACTTCCGTCAGGTTGGCACTTCGCTCTTCCGCCTCCTCATCGTCTGCCGATTCCTTCATCACGAAGGAGCGCAGCCCGCTTCGGTCGATCAAGTCCATGACGAACCGGCCCAGCCGGCACGAGCCATCTTCCTCCCATCCATCCGACGCCAGCTGCAGCGAGAGCGCATCCAGCTCAGAGGCGAATGCTTCGCATGCCTTGGCCGTCCGGGCGGCGACGCCGGCGGCCCGTGCGCGCGCCAGCACGGCACGCACGCACGTGCCGTGCATCGCCGCATGGGCCTGCAGCTTCGCAAAGCCGGAGTCACCGATCCCGCGATTGGGATTCTGCGCCGCGCGCTGCAGGGCCAGGTCGTCGGCGGGGTTGGCGAGGACGCGGAGGTAGGAGAGTGCCGATCGCACCTCCGCTCGCTCATAAAAGGCGGTGCCACGTGCCACCACGTAGGGCACCTCCCGTCGCAGGCATTCCTCTTCCATCGCCCGGCTCAGCGCGTTCATTCGATAGAGCACGGCCATCTCACGCAGGGGCGTGCCGCCGGCGCGGGCATCCAGCACGGCTTGCACGACGACGCGGGCCTCGTGACGGTCATCGGCACACGCGATCCGCCGCACCGGGTCACCCGGCCCGACCATGCTGGACAGTGGACGTTCCCGCCGCTCGCTGTTGTGGCGAATGAGGGCATCGGCGCACGCCACGATCGGCTCCACGCTGCGAAAATTGTCTCCCAGCGCGACGATGGCCGCTCCTGGCCAGGCCTCTTCGAACTCAAGGATGTTGCTGATGTCCGCACCGCGCCAGCCGTAGATCGCCTGGTCCGGATCGCCGACCACGCAGATGTTCCCGCTTCCTTGCGCCACGACGCGCGCGATGACGAACTGGGCGTGGTTGGTGTCCTGGTATTCGTCCACCAAGAGGTGCCTGAAACGGCCCTGCACGGCCCCCCGGACGGCCTCGTCGCGCAGCAGCATGAAGGCCGAGCGGAGCAGCAAGTCGTCAAAGTCGAGGGCATTGGCACGCCCGAGGATCTGTTCGTACTCGACATACACGCGAGCCGCCGTTCGGGACGCAAAGTCCTGCGCCTCGTCAAGGCACTGGGTCGCCGTGCGCAGAACGTTCTTCTGCTCACCGATGTATCCCATCGCCCACGCCGGCGTGAAGTGCTTGGGGTCCAGCTCGGCCGCCTTCAGGGCGCGCTTCACGCTGGCCTTGGCATCGGCGGCGTCAAGGATCGTGAACCCGCCTTCGAGCGCACCAGTCACGTGGCGCGCCGCCTCCGAGGTTGGGCCAAACTGTCGAAGCAGGCGCGCGCACCACGAATGAAACGTCGACACGGTCAGTCCGCGCCGGCCCGGTGTGTCGATGGGAACCAGCGATTCCACGCGATCGGCCATCTCGCGCGCCGCCTTGTTGGTGAACGTCAACGCGAGGATCGACCACGCCGGCACGCCCCGTGCGATGAGCGATGCGATGCGACGCGTGATGACGCGAGTCTTGCCGGAGCCGGGCCCCGCCAGCACCAGGAGTGGCCCGTCCCCATGGGTCACCGCGCGTCGCTGCGGTTCCGTGAGGCCATCGGCAACCACGGATTGGACCTGAAACTTCTCGATGGCACCGTCCATGGCGAAGGGGTGAGTCTAGGAATCAACAGGAGCGTTGTGGAAACCGTGTCGGAACGATGCCAAAGGGCGAAAAACTTGTAAGAATAGGGTTCCCAAACCGTTAGGGCAGCGGCAGCAAAAATCCAACAATTTGTGGTTTGAGGTGCTTGCCACCACAACCCCTAGTGGTATGGTGCTGCCATCTGGCCGATGTGTAGGGCCTGAGGCGCCATTCTGGAGAGTGGCGCAAGCTGATTCGTCCGCGATTCTCCCCACCCAGACCGGGTGGACCGAAAAGCGGGCACGCCGGACTGGCAAGGACGCTGGACCGGCAGAGGTGGTCGATCTCGTTCGTCGTGGAAGCGGTCCGTCGCGGGCCGAGGCCACCCCGATCAAGATCGGTTGGCTGGTGTGTTCTCGAGACGGGCCCTTGGCCAGTGCGCCAACGATTCGTCGCGTGGGATTCCCCCAGCATCGGGTGCCTGGGCACCCGTGGAGGATCGTGGCGTGGCAGTTCCCTTCAATCGTCGTTTGATCGAGAGCAAGCCAATCCAGACTTGCGTCGCTCCGGTTCGTGACCGTGGTCGCCCAACGCGACCCGCACGCCGCTGGGGCCCTGGCCAGTCCCGTCCCGACCGCTCCCCCCACTGAATCAAAGCGCATCCAGTCGTCGTGCGACATGTGGTTCCGGTCGACGACGCGCTGATGCCCTGTCCGCTGCCGCGCCGGCAGCTTCCGTTCTTCTCGCATTCACCCCCCGTCCGCATTCACGCAAGCCCCCACTCGCCCTGAGCCGTTCCAGGAAGGATTCCCTGAATCATGAAAGTTTCCCGTCGTTTCACCACTGCAGGCAAGGACGTCTACAGCACGGTCGAGTGGGCCCGCCGCTCGAGCAAGATCAGCAATGCCGATGGCAGCACCGTCTTCGAGATGCGTGATGCCGAGGTGCCCAAGGAGTGGAGCCAGCTCGCGACGGACATCGTCGTGAGCAAGTACTTCCGCAAGGCCGGCGTCCCGCAGCTGGCGGAAGATGGCACGCCGCTCTTTGAATCCGGCAAGTTCGTCTACGGCCCCGAGCGAAGCGTGCGGCAAGTCGTGCACCGGCTCGCCGGCTGCTGGCGCCACTGGGGCGAGAAGCACGGATACTTCAACACGACCGAGGACGCCGAGGCCTTCTACGACGAGTTGGCCTACATGATGCTGCGCCAGATGGCGGCCCCCAACAGCCCG
>SXGU01163044.1_pt1 | contig 25760 bp, 37 predicted proteins | sample 3174531 | NCBI WGS metagenome assembly SXGU01 (sample SAMN11356863, study PRJNA531348) | freshwater metagenome | isolation source: freshwater sample F1-140 | place: China: Fuxian Lake, Yuxi | collected 2017-12-25
GTATCTTTCTGTGCTACTGTATCTTTCTGTGCTACTGTATCTTTCTGTGCTACTGTATCTTTCTGTGCTACTGTATCTTTCTGTGCTACTGTATCTTTCTGTGCTACTGTATCTTTCTGTGCTACTGTATCTTTCTGTGCTACTGTATCTTTTGCTGCATTTCCACCGCTATATATATTATAAATGTGTCTGGTCTGGCGGAAGAAACGCTTTGTTGAGTGTCCAGTAGTCTTGAACCTTATCAGACCCAACAAATTGCACAAATTTACTGATCTCCTTGCAAAATAATGCTTTGTCTTGTTTTGCTATACGCAATAGAGCTTCAATGTAATCCTGCGACATTACATAATATATTGTTTCATTTTTACTCAGGCATAAAATGATGCGGTATTACAACGTAATGTCTCTTATAGTGTGCGGCGCATCCTCGGTTGGCAAGACCTGTCTCTGTAACCTATTTCATAGCGGTATAACACCAGAATCATATACACCCACAAAAGGTCATGTATTGTATAATATGGGCACTATACTGAGGATATATGACACTTCCGGGCATGTTAGGAATAAGCCCACAGGGAGATCTTTTTTCTCAGACAGTGATATCGTGTACCTCGTCTATAACCCTTCAGACATGAGCTCCTTCCAGTATTTGCAACGTTATTTGGACTATATACCGCCACAATCAAAGATATATTTAGTATGCAACCATATTAACACTGGGGCGGCATCAGTTGTGTCTCCGGAATTGGTACATACTATGGCCTATCGTTATGGGATGCAATTCTTTAATATTCATGCTGGAGTACCAGTTGAAGCATACAATATGTTAGTCTATACTCTGTATGATCTGGGTTATAGTTTTAATTTTATCGCTCAAATGACGAGACCCGAGATAAGCATAATAGCGACTCAACAGCTCCCCGCTCCTGTTGAGAGAAAACTAAGTCTGCTTCCAAGGCATTTAGTTAATGACTATTATGAGATGACAAAGATATTAGATAAAGCGCTGGAGTGTTGTGTATGTCTTGACCCCCTTACTGGAGCCACTGTCGCACTAACAAGTTGCGGACACATTTATTGTGACACATGTGTTAATAGGCTTGAGGCATGTGCTATGTGCAGAGCGCCAGGTATTGTGTGTTAGAGATATTATATATAGAACTTCTATACTAAATGTCATTATGCTCAATCTTGGAAGATAAAATACGTGTGTCTCATATCACTGATCACCATTGTGCGGTGCACACAAACCGTGAACAGAACAACTATGTTAACTGTTCGTATCTCACTATTAATGTCGATGCTTTGTCAAAGACATTAACACTGGATCACTGTGATCATATTAAATTATATGTCAACAGATGTCCTGTCGTTGGTATCAAACTATACAAATGTCATAATGTGGAAGTAGAATATGGTCTCCTCAGCAGTCCTGGCTCCCTGGAGATCTATCGATGTGGTAATATTACTGTGGAAAAACCTTATATTCAGGGTATACAATGCATTGGGTGCACCGACAGTAGAGGAGTCAAAGCTAATGATACATATATTTCCGATGCATACATCGATTCCACATGGGAATTATAATTCAAAATCTGACTAATGATGCGTACTCCATAATATATACATGTTTATGGATTGTGGACAAGTTTATTGCAGTTGTTTATTATCCATAATTTTACTGTTTAATGCAAGCGATAAAAAATCATAATAATCCTGAGGTAACTTTTGTAACAATCCCTAAGTTAGTGGATACTTTATCACATGTCGGATTGATAGTATGCAATAATTTATTGCTTTCATCTAGCTCATGGTTAATAGCCAATGCCTGAGCCTTTAGCCTGCAGATAGATTCACTAAGTTGTGTTAAGTTATCATTTATGATACTCTCCGTATCGTTGCGTTTATCAGATATATGTGAAGTAGTGATAGTGCTGTTAGTGATGGTGTCGGCGTCGGTTCTAGTATCATCTAATTTCACTAATTTTGATCTATACCATGACGAAAAAAACCAACTTCTCATTGATGCTAATATTCCATTACTAACATGTATGTTGCTGTCAATATTGTGTAATTTTCGGTTGATATTTTGTAGCTGCTCTTTTTGCCCAGCTAATGTCTCAAGGCTTTTTGAGCCATAGGATTCTGCTTGACAGGCCATTGCCAGCATACGGTGTGTAGCACTTATGGTTTCCTCTGAAGCCTGTGATGTTTCACAACGTATGTCGCACACAGTTCGTTGTTTCTTCAGAGATTCCGCTCCCATGGTTAGCAATGATGGAGACGAGGCTACTCTGCTGTTCTTTGTTACAGTTGACATGTTTCATAACCTAACATATCATTTTTTTCGCTAGATATATTATATATGTCTGACATAAATCTATGGGCATCCCCACCCTTCATAAGGTATCCATTGTCCTGCGTGTATCATATAGAACACAAAAATGTCACAGCTTCAGACGATGCACGTACCTACCAAACCTGTCATGAGTGCAATATTACGTTTTATGCTCCGGACTTCTATAAACAGTCTTTCTGTGGTATGTTACAGTTACAGCCCGGTATATGTGAACTAAAATGACATAACATATGACACACTTATGCTCGGTACATTACAACTCAATAATCATATATATAATGCATCAGGTGTACACTGTACATCTCATCAAGATCTATCTGATCTTGATGAGAGCAGCTCGGGAGCAGTGCTATCAAAAAGCTGTACATGGGAACCCTTGATAGGAAATCCCCAACCTAGATACTATTATGATGACGAGCTATCAATTAACTCAACTGGACTTGCTAATATTGGTATTCAGGAATACTCCACACGAGAGTTCAGCAAGCCATATATAGTTTCTATTGCTGGGCGCACGGTTGAGGAGTTCCGTAAATGCGTACAATATGTCGGAGAAACGAAACATCATATTAGTGCCATCGAAGTTAACCTATCATGCCCAAACATACAAGGTTTACATCACGACGCAGAGCTAACTGAAGAGTTCCTAGCACTTGCCGACACATATATCACGCTGCCGTGGGGATTGAAACTACCACCGTTATTCCATAGACATGAAATAATACATTATACCGACATAATTGGGAGGCACAACATGTCATATGTTGTGTGTTCCAATTCTTTACCTAACGGGTTAGTCTTCCGTGACAAATTACCAGCTATTAAACCGAGGGATGGGTTGGGAGGCATAGGAGGTTCCTCCACCATGAAAGCCATAGCCTTATCGAATGCATATCAACTATGCAGGGAGCTACCGAACATATCAGTTGTTGGTTGCGGAGGTATTCGCACTAGAGAAGATGTTCTGGACTACATGAGTGTCGGTTGTAGCGCCGTACAAGTAGGAACCCAACTGGATAGAGCAGGTCTCTCTTTATTTACTGAGCTTTTAAAATGACAGATAGAGATATATAATGACTAAGCACGTGTATCTAGATTTTGACGGCGTGTTATCAATACCATGGTCGCAACCTGAAGCTCCCTTCAGTGATGTACCGCAGTTGCTAGAAGAATTGCATGAATCACATGTTGTACTGCATTTAACATCTTTTAATCCTCGAGCATATTTAGCTATCAAGAGCTGGGGTTGCGAAGGTTTTACTGACAGCGGTTGATATTTTACTGAAGTTAGGGCAGGAAGCAATGCAATATGGAACCACCATAATATGGATGAGTACAAAGATAACCTACGCTTATATTTATCCAAGTCCGCACAGATATATTCTATACGGCAAAGTATCAGTAACATCGAGAGCGCAGAAATTCAAGAGTTTTTCCTTGATGATGACCCAGAAAACATATGTGATGTACGCCACAGACATCCCGCAATCATATCTGTCATTATAAGCTCATACGAAGGCTTAACTAGAAAACTTTTAGTGAAATACGGGCTTCTAGCGGCACAATGAGATGGGTTTTTATAGATGAACCCAATCGTCAGATGCCGGAGAGAGTAGCTCTTCAGTATCTGGAGTTAAGGGCGGGGTTGGAATGTTGGTGGGAGACGTAGGGATTTCATGCGGGGTTGTAGACGTAGGGATTTCATGCGGGGTTGTAGACGTAGGGATTTCATGCGGGGTTGTAGACGTAGGGATTTCATGCGGGGTTGTAGACGTAGGGATTTCATGCATTACCTGAACAGGTGTAGCAGGGGTCGCTTTATGTGTTCGACATCTGGGTCGCCGGTATTGCCAAAAGTCAATCACCGCATCCATATTATAGAAAATAACCAGACATATACCAGTAACAATAATTATGCCTCCGTACCAGTTGCCGTTGGACTTCGGAGACCCATATGATACTGCGTGTGTGGTACCAGACACATAAGGAGTTGTTGATACTAGTCTGCATGGCTGAGGTATAGAGACATAGCGTACTATGGGTGCACACTTAAAAATATTACGACGTATCACGGTTGATGCGGGTGTCGATATCTGACGGAATTTTATTCCTGATCTAAATATTTGTCTGAGGCCAGCGCTGAAGCTCATATAACAATATGTCTAGATTCATTTATTACATCAAAAGACGCTCACCAGGAAGTTATTTTGTGCTATCTTCAAAAGCCTCTATGCTACCAAAAAAATACTCTATGCTGCTCCTTAGTTTGGCATCCGTAAGAGGTGTTTTTTTGTTCAGTAGATACTTAATATTTGCCAGGGAATAACGTCCAGTCTCTTTGGCTTTTTTAATAGGCATTCTGGGTCGAGCTCTCTGATACTGAAGAATATTAGATTCGGTCTGAGCCATAGTATGGTTAGACAATATTGGAGCTTTGTGACCATACGCTCCATATTTGAGATACCATACTGCTTGTAGAAAGCAATCAGCTAAGTCATCCTGTTTCTTAAAACTATTAAAATATGCTAGCTCTGGCGTGATACTGGTGCCCTTGTCGCCGATAATCCATTGACAATATTGTTTCCCATACCATTTATTTCTAGCATGCTGATCTTTTAGATGACATGATAACGGAGGACCCTCGTACACTGTTAATTTATTTTTGGCATCGATAAATTTGAGCTCATCGTAAGCACACCCTTTGTCTATAATACCACGTAAGACATAGTAATCGAAAATTGCGTGACCGATACCTTTGATTTTTTCTCTGGCTTTCGTCGGTTGAGTTTCTATCAATATTGTTTTTACCTTCAAAAATATACTGTTGTCATCTAGAACCTGAAATAGCTTACATTTTAATTCAAACTCCATCACATTATCCACAGTCATATTTCTCTCGTAATTTTTACCCTTACCGTGTATTGCACAATACCCTTTGCCTGCATCAGCATAATATGCTTTTTTACCGCATTTCGTACCTGATTTTGCTCCACTTCCTATCGTCGCACTACATAGTAATTTATTGTTACCGGAGGCCATATTAATTATGTTCCAGTCAATGATACAGTATTTATCATCAACCTTGTGCAATATACAGTATGCTAGGTTAATAACACCTATGTCAAATGATATAGTGAGATTTGCGTCAGGTATTGGTCTTGGAAATGAAGCTGGGAGTATGCTACTCAGTGTTCCCTTAGCCTTAGCTAATTTAGTTTTAATGGTTGGTTTCACTACAACGGTGGTTGGTTTTACCGCTGTCTTAGCTATAATCAAAGGTTTTAGCTTTATGACAGGTTTAATCTTCTCTGATGGTACGGATGGTTCTGTTAGCTTCCGAATGGATATCTTAAAATGACCAGTAGTTTTCAGCATATAACATTATTATAATATTCTGTATAATACTCACACGGAACATATATATAAAATGAACCAGAGCTCAATATAATGTCAAAAGCTTCTCGCGTTAAGCGCTTCAAAGTTATCCTCCGGTACCCACAACTTTATGGCCTGGATATCAGTGTATGAAGATAAATGGGCGTCACTGCATCGTGGATTTTTTGAGTGAAACACAGAAGCGGTGTATATATTACCCAGAGTCAGGTGAAATAGCCCTAAGCAAAGGTCGCTTGGATCCTGGTGATGTTATTGAATCCAACCTTACAGGAGCTCTGTCACACTATGCTAGTATGAAATTACCGATAAAGGGGTTCACAGGTATCATACCAGATGGCACAGGCGGCCATATTTACATAGAAGGGCTACATGTTTTCACCATAACCAATGAGATATGCAAGGCTATGAATGAATATAAGGCGCAAACGATGACTATAGTTTGCGCTTTATTAACAGTAACGGTGCGCCCTGCATATCTTTCGGCAACAGTTGTCGCAGGAGGAGTTACATACACCTTATCAGAGGATAACCTTTTTGGCACAACGACGTCACGCATTTGATACACGAGCACTAGAATTCTCTGATACATAGTACATACTATACAAGTCAACACGAGTCTATGCCGGATAAATTATCCGGCATAGAACCTGTTTTTTAAAGATATTATAATGCGCAAACCGCAGAAGAGATAACGGAGAAAGTTCAGGATCATCTGACGAGATACGCAGATAGCGATTTCGTGAGAGATCCCATTATTAATGACAGGATGAGAAGCCTGACGCATGATACCATCAAAGGAGAGATAATGTCTCTACTACACAGTGCGTCAGTCTTTATGAAGGAAATATTTCAGGGAGACACACCGCATCTCCGTGAGGATGATAGCGATACAGAAATATATTGGGAACACCTGGATGCTAGTGAGTGTGCCAGCGTTATATCGGAAGGTTGGTTATGCGACAAGAGTGATGGCTACGGAGAGGTTTTTAATATTTTTGTGGGTGTTTTAGGTGAATTTGTTACGAAAAGTATTGTTAAGGCGTATGGTGGCCAATTTTATGACCTAGCATCGTTGACTTAACAACATAACAACGCCCTAACAACAAGGGTTTTTTGGTAACCAACGAGAGGCAGAGGCATTATCTTGTACTAGACTGTGTGTTTTACTTCGGTCATGTTCTTTAGCAAGGTCAAAATCATAGTGTAATCCTATCCTCGCGATGATGTCATCAAATAATACATCTATACCAGTGCCGTCCTTTGCGCTGGTCTTTACATATCGGAAATGGTATTCGTTGACGTAGTCCTTGATGAGGCTCAGTACAGCAGGGGCCTCTGACCTGCCATTCAGTAAGTCGCTCTTATTACCCACCAAGAACAACTGCGCTCGTGGTTGGCTTCCGGGATCGCACTCCCTGTACCATACGGGTACATTTCTGAGAGTCTCGATACGAGTGAGATCAAATACAAATATAATAGCATACGCTCCCCTATAATACATTCGTACCAAGGATCTATACTTTTCTTGACCAGCAGTATCCCATATATGCATCCTTAGCTCATGCCCTGCGGGAGATGTTATCGGTAATGTACTGAACTCTCCGCCAATAGTACTAATAGTGCCATCGTTAAACACATCATACCTATGTTTATAGATCAGGCTAGTCTTGCCACAACCAGTATCTCCAGCAACTACAACCTTATAATATGAAGCCTCATATAACATGATTATAATACTATATGTCAATTTTTTTAGGAGCTTAGGAGCTCACGGCTGGCGAATGCCCCTAGCCCGCGTGCAAACCAAAGCTCAGAATGCCCTGTAGATTCGCGGGCTAGGGGCGCAGGGATTTTGGGAGCGCTTCAGCGCCCCAAAACTCCCGTGAGCTCCTAATACCAGTGAACCTTCTCATCTTTGATATACCCGACAATCTCGTTATCAGTATTATATTGAAACAATACATTGTTTTGATCCAATAAATACGGAATATCGTCTATTTTAACAAGTATAGCCTGTACATACTTATCAAGATCCAAATCATCTACCGTATACTCCTTGACATTTTTGCCCCGTCGGCCTCTCTTTTTCATCATCTTTTTCTCGGATATTTCAGCATGATCAATACGACCATAAGGCAATGTAGCAATGTGACTACGGCAATATTCCTCATATTGAACACGAGATCGGCTACACTGAGATCCCAATCCGATACGTGCCATGCATCTCGTCTCAATATCGATATCTCTCTTGATACGAGGCTTTTTAGTCTGTGTCAACCGTACCATAGTTTTGATGGAATAGCGTTGCGTATTTACTATTGATTCCAATGTTCCTGCAGGTAAGATGGATATATGTTTTTTTAGCGTTTTTAATAATTCATCTAACTTAGATTGAAATTTACGGTTGACCGCAACATTTAATATCTTGTTGATGTCCGATAAAAAGACACTATTATTCATAGTATAATATGTTTTCATGTGTCATTTCTTTTTTGAACCACAAACGTCAGTTGACATCATATGGTCAAATCAGAATCGTCTAAACACCCTAAACCTAACTCCACCAACTCGGTTACGGTTAGGTTTGAGAATGCGTTCATGGGGCGGCGTTTCTTTCCGCAATTACGAAAGGCCTCACGTAAAGCCATTTCACTCTCTTGCCACTCCAGACAACGCCTTATATTCAAAGCCGCGTTCAAGTCACGATTCCACAACGTACCACAACCGTTCTTACAACGTAGTAAGCCATGAACCTTAACTTGACTCCAACGACAGTCAGTTTGACAGAGTTTCTTGCCCAATAACTTACACCGACGACAGGCACGAGGTTTAGGAGCTTTGAGAAACGTCTCTGTGTCACCTAAACAGTTGTGACATTTAGCACTAGTATTACGTTCATCAATAGTCTCTAAAGGGAAATTCTTGCATAATAATCTTTTTAAATGCTTGTTAGAGCCAGTCCAGTTACCAAAACCAATCTTACAAGCACCAAACGTAGACCTTATCTGGTCTACAAGTTTCTTATCGCTCCATTCACTCTGTATATGGCGCCGCCAGGCCATTTTCCTGAAGAGCATGTTTTCATAGAAATCCGTAACCTGGTTATCCACAATATGCTTTTGTGTCAGATAGGAGAGATAGGCACTGAGCTCTGTTGTCTTGGCGTTATAGTTACTGAGAGTGTTCTCAATAGCAACTATACCTTGTTTATTTCGTTCTCTTAAGATGATCTCCTGACTGCGTTGCCCATAAGTTTCGTGGCGGCGCCGTCCCTTGCTATATCGCAGGGTATGAGCGCCATCTGTCATATAGAGCAGATCATATTTATTCGGATCGCAACCCACTAAGTTGAGTTCCTGCTGTACTCTTTGTTTGATCTTTGGTTTAAGTTTTGTTTTAGATGCAGGTTTGGTAAAGAGTAAGGTGACATTAAAGCCATTAGTTTGCACGGTTCCGCTAAAGACATAGCCCTTGACACGGAACTTCTTGTTCTCATAAACATCAAAATATGTATTCCAGAATTTATTCTTGTTACTCTTAATGGAATTAGCATAACTGGGCTCCCCATCCTCCCCAGTAGATCAATCATACATTTGGTATCAAGTAAGAGATGTTGGGGTATACATGTGGTACGCAAAGGTAAGGGTTGGAAGGGTCGACCTCCAGCACATTCCAATTTATGAGCCAACCAGATCAGTAGGGGTTGGTAATTCTCAGCTTGCGCCTTGATATTGTAGTGTAAGGGCTTACCATGATGTGGTTGTATGTAGGTAATAAATTCACTATGAAAATCCTGAAATAAAATTAGTTCCTCAGGTAAGATCTCTGGTATGTCCATGTCTGAGCAGAGACATGTAATATATTTCTTATGCAGAACGAACCTTTCTGTAGTTTTAAGAGTGGTGTCTCCTGGAAAACAGATTTTGAGTGTGGTAAGCAATCGTTTAAAAAAATTCATAAAAACATTATTCTTGTATGTAGTTAGCATTTGTGTTGCTGCCAAGTCATAGGCTTGTGTTCTCTTAAAAAGGCTAATTCTTTCATATTTGTTAAAGGTAGGGATAAAATGCTGTAGTGAAAATAACTGAAGCTCATCTAAGAAGCCTTGATTTTTGGGTTTTCTTCCCTGGTTAGATTTGCTCCCAAGAGTCGAATACATCCATAATATGACTAAGTGTGGGCATAACAATATGCTGCTCAAAACAGTGGAGGAAAAAGAGCCTAATAAACTGATATGTATGTTGGACTAATTTATTCATATCAGAGACGAGCAGCTGTATTGTGTTTAAATGTATGCTATCTTTAAGGATGCTTTGTAAGCTTGTTTTTCTAGCTTTTGTGGTTTTTTCCATTCATATATATTTGTATATTTACCATTCTTCTAAATGATTTAAGAAACATATCTCCATTTCCACAATGCAACAAAACAAAGTAACGCATCGCTCCAAAACTCCCGTGAGCTCCATATCCTAAAGTGAATATGTGTGTTGTGTAATGGATCAGTATGTTATGTATCTCATGGTAAACAATGATTTACATATGGGTAAGGGGAAAATAGCTGCTCAGGTGGGGCACGCTGTTCAAGCTCTCTGCGAAAGTATTTTGCGTGATAAGAATACCGATGCCTATGCCCGTTACCTATATTGGAGTTCATATGGCGCCAAAAAGATAGTATTGAAAGCAAAAGAATCTGACTTAAAAGCCTTCAAGGACACCGCAGAGACAGTATATATTATAGACGCAGGCTGCACACAGATTGCCCCGGGAAGCCTAACTGTAATAGGATTTTACCCGAGTTGTCATAACAAAGAGCGTATGAGATCATTTAAACTTTTATGATTAATTTTACATACTTTATGTGCTTTGAGACAAATAATCTATGCTAGATAGAAATCAGAGGGTGAAGTTATGATGTAGTGTATTGGAGTTTTTAAATAGACTTATATTGTGAAGCGTTCTCTCTTACAATATAATATATATGTTATTATAGATGGAAGAGGTGAAGGACTTAGTACAGAGATTTTATGTGGCACAAAAAGCTAGCAGTGAAGTTATAGGATTACGGAAGCATTTAGTTACCATGTTAAAAAGCCAAAATTTAACTGACACTAAATTTAATTTCAGCGACAGAACCATACAGTACGATGCCCACACGGAACCAGAAAATATCACTCAGAAATTAATCAAAGACATGGTCACCAGGGAATACCCACAGATAGATCCAGAATTATTTATGAAAAAGCTCAAATCCGCGAGGAAACCTAAAACAACTGAGACAATCAAGGTTGTCCTTAAGAGCTCACGGCTGAGGAGTGCCTGCGGCGCCTCCTCTAGCCTGCGTCCCTAGCCCGCATACGATAGAGATCCACATATATGGCACAGGAACACATATGTTTTGTGAAACATGTGTATCATCTCTGAATACATGTCTGTGGATTGCGGTAATGATACGTACGATTGGTACCGGAACGATACAAGACACGATACAGTTTATCCATTGTGTCATTATGCACTTTTTAATTTATATGCATATAAATTAACATATGATGCATACTACTGATGAATATACCCCATGGATCACTATCTTGTATACCTGTTTCATGCTGGTATTTGTGCCAGTATATTGGTATTTCTACGGCGCAGTTAATTTCCTTTATTTTTGTGATATCTCATTAATCCTAACTTATATCGGCATCATGACAGAGAATAAATTATTCATATCGATGTCTTCTGTTGGTATCATGATACCTCAAACATTATGGATTGCGGATTTTATCGGTACAGCATGTGGTAAGCCACTAATACATATGACTGACTACATGTTCAGGGAAGACCATCTTCTGCTACTGCGCAGCTTATCGTTGTTCCATATATGGTTACCTATCTTATTGTGTTGTTTGGTATATAAAAATGGATATGACAGGAGAGCTGCATATTTATGGACAGTGTTCTCTTCGTGTATCCTTATATTATGTTATTTTATCACAGAGCCGCAGGATCCCAGCGCTACAGGTTTGGCACCACGCAACATAAATTTTGTATGGGGTCTTGGCGATACACCTCAACAGCTCATGCACCACGATGCATGGTTTGCTTTTGTCCTTCTAGGATCCCCTGTACTTATATATTATCCAACTCACTATATCCTCTGCGGGATCTAAGATATGCAACAGGAGCTCTCTGATGCCTTTGGAGGCTCTCTATCCTCTGTGATATTGACTACTTCAATATGCTCAATACTGCCGACGCTGCATACCGGGCTGATCGGCTGTGTAGTACTGATATATTCCTCTATTATGATAAGTTCATCAGGACTCTTCGGTGGCGAAGACAGGGTTATTGGCGACGGCATCGACGGCATCGATGGCTCTATATGCTCATGCTTATCGATGCTGTAGCCGGTCAGTATATTATTATGTACAGTAACATGATAGTTAGGACACACTGAACAAAACCATTGTGCTATAGCCAAGAGCTTAGCGTTTGCGTCATCTGTTTCATGTAAGTGCCGCGTTATGGATGTCACACGATTATTAAATAACTCACGAAATGCAGCGTCGTCGCTATGTCTAATATCTATCTTATTATTAACGTAGAACCAATTAAGAACATGCAGATGATAATTCCATGTAGCTGCCATGAAACCGTAATTATACGCAGTTGGCGTTATCTGTAGGATACTTTCGATTAATTCTATATTACATATATTACCTCCCCAACAGGCATCAGAGAAGTAGTCTAGACATGTCAGTGTATACCCTGGGGACTCTCGTATAATATTTATAATAAGTTGTGTAGCTTCAGCTGAGCCTTCACGCAAAGCAATTGTGAGACAGTTAGAGATATCGCCAGGTTCTGCATCACTTGGTCTCTTGAAAGTCGGCAAAGTAATTATCCATTTGCAGAGGTCAATATTTCCGTGCTGAGCAGCGCAACACAATGCAGACGGCACAGACGACATATTCGGTACATTTAATGTTGGTATATAGTTTATATCCATGTTAGGAAATGTAGTGTACAACCATGCAGCTATGGCTTTATCTTTGTGAATGAGAGCATCTCTAAAGTAAGAGGAGCTTCGCGATCGTAGCATATCTGTTATATCAGTAAGTCCGGTTACATGAATATATATCCATCGTATAATATATAATCTGTTATACAGTATGGATTGTCGGAAAATTGTATCGTAGGCCTGAGTATTAAATCTATATTGCCTCATAAGTTCAGTTACCCTGCAGAGGTTATCAGCTTTAATATACTCAATGATTGATAAATATGCTATCTTACCCTCCGTCTTGTCAGGATGTGTCCGTTCCATTAAATATACTAAATAAAACTTTTTAAGCTCACACTATACCTAAATTGTAATTCCATCAACACGCAGGTGAAGGGACGCAGACAAAGGAATGTCTACAGCATCTCCCATCAACACGCGGCTAGGGCACCTCCATCACACGCAGGTTAGGGGCGCAGGCTAGGGTTAGGCGATTCGGCGGTCTTAGACATTTTGTCAGTTGACACTCCAACAGTGTGAGAGCGGAGCGTCAACAACAAAATGAATCGTATTAAGTCACAATATGACCGATGAGAAACAAGATTTCGTATTACAATTCAATAAGGATTATCCGGAACTGCTCAACAAGGATGGATCTCATAAGCTAAACGATAGATGGGTCTTGTGGTCACATTCTCCAGATAAGGGTTGGAAGCTCGATGATTATACTAAACATTGCGTTATGTGTACGGTGGAGGAATTTTGGAACGTCTACAACGGTTTGCCCTCACTCAATAACAAAGATATGTGGTTTCTCATGCGCGAGGGTATTCCCCCTCTCTGGGAGGATCCCATTAATCTAGAGGGCGGTTCTTTTAAGTTCCGTGTCGAGGGAAATTCAGTGGACAATACATGGTTAACACTATCTATCCATCTGGTCACTGAGAACATGTGCTTGTGCCCTACCGATGCTGGAACCATCAGTGGCATCGGTCTCTCCCCTAAACAGAAAAATTTTGCCACGATAAGTGTGTGGAATCTCGATAGCACAAACACTAAGCATGCTCAGTTCCCCAAAAATATTGCAGGCATTGATTTTAGAATGTCTCGCTATGAGACACACAAGGACAGACCCCGCGGTAGTTAAGGGTTGAGAGTGGAAACATGACACAACGCATAATATAATAATATAATGTTATATAATGTTATGGAGCTTATTTGAACTGCTCTATGGAACATCTATGTTGTTGGTCTTTGTTATCTTCGCTACTGTTGTAGCAAATAAGATTACGGCACGCATAAGCCCCGGTAGGCCAGTATTAACCCTATTATTCCACGTGTTTTTGCTTGTGTTTTTACTGTACTTTGTGAGAGTGTTATTTAATAACATAATGTTTAACCCAGACCTCACGAGTACTATCTTCATGCTAACGGGACCTATAGTTGGCGCTACATCACTCTATCTGGGTCCATTGGTTAAAGAATATACCACAACTTTGATGAAGCAATGATAAATTGATAGGACTGCACTGGTATATCATGTATACAAGTAATTTTCCTTATCCTTCAAGAGAGAAGATCATGAGGATGTGCTCGTCCTGTCCTGGATATTTGCAAGACTATAGTTCCGTCGAGCATGAGCTATGCAAAAAGATCTACAACGACATACATGATGATGAATATATAATGGCGTGCGGAGACATCATATGGGAACGTGGCACACGTGGTGTAGATAGACCCAGCTGGAGAACCCACGAGTACAACAGAAAATATGGTGGCACGGAGCGCAACGAGCATGCTTGTATATTATTAATTATGTATGCACACACCCAAATGGATCCTGTATACCCAGTCCGGCACCGCAGTTTGAATATTCCGATCATGTGAACAAGATATGGCAACGGCATAGAGCTGAAACAAAATGAACCCAGACACACAAAAATGGGTTCATGTTGTTTAACAGAGCAGTGCGAGGACTGCGATCATCCTTCACATGGATGCACCGAGCGCTGTACACATTTTAAGAACTTCCCTGTATCAAGTCTGTACTCGATATATAACCGATCCCGTATTTCCGTGCCATACCAGAAACAACACATAGCATGTGACACGGTGTTTTACAACACCACTTTGTATACTTATTTATCCTCAAACTGACCATCGAAATTGAACTCACGTCATCAACAATGAGTCAGGACTTCGAGACAAATTCACGTGTGTACAGGTCATATTATTGTATTGCACGATATGATAACTGCAGCTGACAAAGACGATGCGGAATACATGCATTATATTATGCATGCTTGTCAAACTGCCTTACGCGGGCTTGCCGAAAAAATCCTTTTGCCCAGGATGTTATAAAGCGGTACAATGCAATAACAGATCTACGATGTATCGACCCTGCATTGCTCCGTCATCAATATCCAGCCAAGTTTGTATCCACAATACGCAAATCTATCCGACAAATTGCTCAAGGAGCGTCCAGAAATAAGTGATATGCTAGCAAATGATATGATATAGTGCTAAAATATAAGTCCTAAACTGTGCATAGATTTTATGAGACGTGTCATTCCGATGCCGCCGCCACATCTCTGTATAAAATTTAAGTTGAGAAATCCGTTCAGCTCCTCTTCTACTCTCTCGCAACCGAAGCTATCAAATAGTATCTGCGCATACTCTCCGTCAGATATAGTATAGAACGTCTCTCTCATCTGGGTCTTATCTGAACTTCTCTCGGCGCTACCAAATGTCTCGATACCGCTCAGTATAACATCGACTTTGCGTGCGCGCCCAGTGTTCGCGTCGCGTGACATATTCCAAAAAGGGCTGGTATGTTCTGGAAAATCAGTCAGGAAATATACATCGCCATAGTCACGTTCCAGGTATTTTTCATGAATATGATCCAGGGTATGCACGCCATACTCCCGAGCAACGTTATCATATGTGCCCTGCGGAAACTTACCAGAAGAACACGGCTTATATCCTAAATGGATCAGCAAGTCTGTCTCGAGCTGGATCAGGTCTTCTAAGGAACCCTTAAGCTCAAATTCAAACATGGGAAAGACTAGATCGTGACGCCCAGGCACAGGATTGGGCTCGTTACGGTAGCTTGTTGTCACACAAAAATATCCAGGTGCACCGGGGTTCCGGCACAACTTATGCTCGAGATGCATCTGTCCGGTTTGTGGGAGAGGAAGTGTTTTACCAGCGTAATTGAATATTGTTATGGTCGAGGGATCCTCACAGGCAGCCAAGATACAGAGTTCGCTCTGAGGATGACACTCAATAAAGTTTCTGCTTAGAAAAAATGTACGCAGCTTGTTTGACACATAACTGAATTCTTCATCTGAGGTCATAATAATATATTACATTATATATCATTTTATGCAAGATATAAAATGATTTATTTGTTTTAATAATATGTCGTCTGTACAAGTACTGGACTTACAAGAAATTATTAATCGTGCCCGTGTGCTCGCCCTTAAGCGCACAGTTGTCTCTGATCCTAATGTATCCATAGATGATGCATTTGACTACATCAGTGAGAACTACTATCCTACATATCTCACGGACGATGACACCGACAACGAAACTGAAAAGACCCTTAACATTCGGATCGAGGCATCTGAATCGGCTCTCAATGAATTGTTTAGGTGCTATGCCGCAGGAACAGATCCAGAAGCATCCGAAACGCTCGAAGGAGAACAGAATAGCAACTCCAGCGGCGATACAGAAGATCCCGTGACTCCCGAGCACTGTTGCCATTGTCACTCAGATGAAATTGCTAAGGATAGTACCGAAGATGCAGATACTGAGTCAGATACAAATACTGATGACACCAACACGGATGATACTGACACCGAAGATAGCGCTAATGAAGATACCGTAGAAGCAACAATTCTTGATACAACCCAACCCTGGGTTAACTGGTCTTATTTTATATTTATCTGTGCATTACTGTTTTTTTTCTTGTACGGTAGTGTCCTCCGTTGCGAACCTGTATATATGACACCTATTACTGGTCAACATTATCATATCCCGATACAAAAAATATGTCGATACTAGGTTATATCTTGAGGGGCGTATTTGAGATATATGTGCTACAATATTTCTTTGGACTGACGTGATACGGATGGTATATGTAATACTTATATTTAATAGCATTTTTAAGCAAGAATCGAAAATTATCCCAAAATTCTTCTGTGTGTCCGATGCTCAAGGTCATCACATGTGCTAGCTCATGCAGAGCTACAAAGAATAAGGTATTCTCATCTATGAGACGATTGTTTTCATCGCGCTCCCTGATGCACATTACAATCTTGTCCCCCTTATTGACGGTATAACTAGTATATTTACTCCCAGGTTTACTTTCGCTCAACACTGAACGAAATTTTCGTTGCACACGATCTAGTCGCTCCGTAGCTTTTAGCTTATTCTTTTCTAAAGCCTTGCTTTGCAGTAGCTTTATGAATCCATTCATCTTAATCCTCAGTCTCGCTAACTCGTCAGCCGCTGCTTCCTTATCTGGTAAATTTAGCACAACGTAGGGTTTATTATCTATCCCTGAATAAACCTTGGATACCTCATTGTCCCAAGCCACTTTGCAATTATATAATGCTGCTATGCAAACAATAATGGTTACGAATAGGGGCAAATTCGATATATCTGACATTATATAATATAATATATTATATTATATAACACATAGCTTCTGAGCCTCCTGTTGGAACTCCGTAGCGTTTATACTACTGACACTAGTTTCATAACATTGTGTGCATCATCGTTGTAATCACCTACCTGCAGCAAAATGCAAGCTGTCTCTGGCAGAGTATCTACCGGCAATGTCATGTTATGTGTCAGATGTCGTCGGCTATACCAGCTTTCTATACTACGCAATGCCGCGAGCTTGGTTTGTTTTGATGCTGCAGTTTCAACATAAGTAATCTTATGGGTAATCATGATACGGGACATTACAAACTGGATAATTTCAATTTTCCATCGACGTTATGGCCTTACTGAAGCATCGCTCCGCCAGATCCGTAAAATAAGTTCCGTCCAGATCATCTAACCAGCTTTCATCTATATCAGTCAGGCCGTAGTATGCCCCAGCTAACTGTCCGTACGCTGTCCCAACATAGTTCTTATATCTCATAGCTGTACCTAGTATCATAGTAAGCCCTTCTTTGTAGTTGTTACTCTTCTTAAAATAATAAAGAACCAGATACAGTGTCTCCTGTGTGGCGTCTAACTCTAGCGCTGTATCGCATTGAGGTGTAGTTAGATCTGTCAGTATTCCCCATAATTCAACGGGCAACTGTAAATTACTGTAAAACTCCGGCGATAGTATTTCTTTCTTCGATCTACCATGCAATGCGCTATCAATCATAGAAGAGAATAACTTACAGACATCAGCGCATGATACACAGTTGTGCGTTAATATGCTGTTGTCATAGGAGCTTTGTAGAAGAGCTTCATAAGAATCAAAACAATACAGGGACACAGCGGCAGTTCTCATCAGGGAACACGGGTTATGTATATGTATATATGGTGTGCCTTGGATGGCATAGAATGTGTCAATGTCAAGATATACTAGTGTACATGTATGCTTCTCATGATGCAAGATTTCCCTATATTCATCTAACGGGTTAGTATCGGAATATAAAGCTGATAACAGAGCCAGAAGGGTAGCTGTGTTTTCTGTCCAGCAGCCAGGCTGTATACTGAGAGATGCTAGATCGGCTGGACTTTTTATAGCTATTTCCGTCTGTTGTATCTGTGCAGAGCTTAATATGTCTCCCAGTGCTCCACCTATAATAGTTCCGTATATCTTGTCTCGCAAACGGTACATTATGTAATAATATACGGTGCGCTCTAACACGATATTATTACATATGTGCAATATATGCGGTGTATATGCGGTGTACTGGGCTTAAGAATAAAATGATTCACACTGTTATATAATGACTGAATGCAAACAATCAACTTTACCATACAAAGAATTCGAAGATATGCCCTTGTTCAAGGGAGCTAATGCTAATTTTAATCTCCTATCAGGTATTTTGAAACACGGTTTTGAGAAGCCGAGTGCCATACAGAAGAAAATTATTGTCCCAATTTCTCAGGGTTGCAACGTTATAGCACAATCACAGTCTGGTACTGGAAAAACTGGGTCATTCGTCATTGGTAGTCTCGCCCGTCTGGATCCCACTCTGGAACAGGTACAGATTATCATCATGGCACACACACACGAGCTAGCTGAACAGATATACGCCGTGATGCAAAGCATCGGTTCAGATCTGATCAATCCCGATAAGGTTGAGTTGTGTGTCGGCAAGCGCATTAGTGTTGATGACAACATCATACACATCAACAAGGGAAGTCAGGTGCTCGTCGGTACTCCGGGGCGAATCAGGGATCTGGTCTTCCGTACGATGCATAGAAAAGATCAGATGCTCATAAATCCTAAATATGTCAAAACAGTCATATTGGACGAGGCTGACCGTTTGCTTTCCAAGAAGTTCTACAACGAGATTGTGGATATTGTAGAAAAACTTGAAAATCCACAGCTTCGAAAGCAGGGAGACTTGTTACAGATCTGTATCTTTAGTGCCACGCTCCCTGATGAGGAGAAGGATGCTCTGGATCGCGCCCGTCTTCTCTGCGTTCCTGATAAGGAGGATCAAGAGGATCGTGGAACTAATTGGAGACTGGATCCTCGAGCTCCAGTGGAAATCCTGGTGCCCGTACCTGAGCTGTCGCTAGAGGGCATAGAGCAATTTTATTATCAGTTCGATTGTCCTAATCCGAGGGATGTATTCCGTAGCAAGGTTGAGCTAATCCAGGCTTTACATGAGGAGAGTGTCATCGCGCAATGTATCATCTATGTCAACAATCAAGACACTGCCGTCAGACTACAGTCTGAGCTCAACAACAGTGAACTCAACAGTCAGTGCATATACGGTCGCATGATGCCAAAGGAGCGTATCTCTATCATCAATAGCTTCCGCAAGTGCGTGACACGTATTTTGATCTCAACGGATCTTCTGGCGCGAGGTTTTGATGTGCAACAGGTCTCTATGGTCATTAATTTTGATCTGCCATATGTTACTGATCGGAATACGGGAGGTGTCGATCAGGACAAGATGGCCGAATATTTGCATCGTATTGGGCGCAGTGGTCGTTTTGGCCGAAAGGGGCTTGCACTGAACTTAATAGCCACTCCCTCGGAGATGTCGCGGCTGAAGGCTATCGAGGAGCATTATGAGACGGTTATCAAGGAGTTACCAGACGACATTAGCATACTGTCGAGCTAAATGTAGGATCCCAGGAAAGGGAACTACTTGATATATTATTAATGCCGCTGCCGCTGTCGCTACCATTGTTATTGTTGGGCTTCTTCTTTGGATATATAAAATACATATATACCAAGATAGAAGACAAGATAATTATGATTGCGTTACCAACGATTATGGGGTATTGTTCTATCAACACCCCATAAATTATGTTTAATACTCCTATTAGGATCTCGGTATAAAATACTACGACTGACACACCCTCCGTATGCTTAAGTCTATAGGTCAACAGTATTTGAGGGATTAGTAAGTACGCTAACGGAACTATAGCTATATAGCCAATTGTGTCGGTCACAGTCTGTGATGCTAACACCATGCAACACAACATACCACTCATTTTTTTGAGACACATGTTACTCATTACGTGCCTCGTGCTTCAGTGCCATCAAGCGACGGACTGCAAGCTGTGTAAACTTTCTCATGGAAAGTTGCTCTCCTACGATTTCAGCGAAGCTACAGGAGACAGAGAGCGCTACCTTCAGCTGTTGGAACTTTTTGCTTGAGGGCATCTACTGTTGGGTAGTCAACCTTACTTACGTAACTGAAACGTTCCATCAAAGCAGGATATTTCTCTAGTTCGGACATGTCATTAACTGTTATAATTCTGATTACGGAGCCGTCCGTGTTAGCCCCATCGAGGCCATTGAGAAGCTGTTGAATATTAAAGCCTTCCTCTGAGAAATATCTGTCAAAATCCTCACATGCTACGATGGCTATAGTATCCTTGGTACTTTGGGGATTCAAGATGTTATTGAGGTTGTTGCCTCCTAGATCAGATTTCTGAGAGAATGTTGCTAGATGAAGCACACTGTTCCCAATATCGTTGGCTATAGTTTTTATAAGTGTTGTTTTTCCGTTGCCCGGGGAGCCATACAGTAGAATGTTGAGGGGACGAAACTCCCCGGCTTCCTCCAGGAGAATCCTATTGGATATATGATACTCAATGTGTTCCCGGATCTCCTTAATTACCTGACTATTACCGACAAACTGAGTACCTAGCTTAATAGATTTACCAGGCCTCCAACGCCAACCAGAGAGCATACCCGTGACATACCCAAGGACATGAGATGGTTCTACTGTTCAGGATCTCGCGGTGTATCATATGATAGCACTACAAAGTCGCCATTACTTGATCACACGGGAGCATTCGCCTGAAGCATTTGTCTTCCATAAATATAAATTTCACTGATACATAGTACAGAAACATAAATTTTACCTGTTCCTATACAGGATAAGAACAAGTAAAATAACAGACTATAAAGGGACATAAAATTAAATAACATAGTCTTTTATAGCAGAAAGAGTTATGTGTTTAATCCATGGCCTAAATCCAAGCAACATTGCACACAAGACCATCTCGTGACCGAACGGTCTTGATGTGTCTTTGTAGTATTTCTCAAACTCCTGCTCCGTAGGTATAATTTCATTATATGCATCATAGCCACAAATCTGTAGGTTATATCCTTCGCTTAACATTCCCTGTAGCTTGAGGTAGTCAGGATTATTATGAGCATGTTTTTCATATAATGCGCAGTACACCTGCCGGCTCTCAAAATATGTCAGATGGCATTCCGTTCCATCAGTGTCAACCCACACTGAATACTTTGCAATATTTTTGTTACGGCTGGGTGCTGCCAGCTCCTTATATTTATCAAACTTATGGCGCCATGGCACAGCGTCATTGTACATCTCCAGTTGTCTCTCATAAAACACCATGGCTGGATCTCCATCATCGTTCAGCTCTTCATGAAAGCATTTGTTTCCTTGATGTAAGTTTTCCAGATTCTTAGAAGGTGGTAATCCTGGTTGACCGTGAGCTATAGGACCCATGCTTTTTGGTGACAACGAAGGAATACCGAGGCCATCCTTCTTAAATCCGTCTCTATAGTTCGGATAGATATTAGTATTTCCGGGTTTTAGTGGTGTAGTTTTCATCATCCTCATTTTAACCATAGATATATGCCCAACGCGCCCAGCATCTCGGTTCTCCGCTGCGACTCCTTCAATTAATGCCTCATGTTCCGCTAGCTGAATAGCTTTCCGTGCCTTAGCATGAGGGTCTTTTAGCAGTGGAACCTTGGACTTGCTATGTACCCCACACAATAGACCCTCATAATATGCGTAATTCTCACACTTCTTACGGTTTGCTTTAGTTGCTGTACACGTAACGCTTCCGTAATATACCAGAAGCTGAGGTTGAAGTTGGGGTGGAAGCGGCGATTTAAGTTTGGCTCTAATTTTGATCCTATTGGGATTCATTGCCTAATAATGCAGAGTCAATTTCCATTCCGCGCAACCACACATTGCTGCATCATGCCGCACCGGAAAATGATTTTAACCAGAATCCAAATGGCTAATGACGGGCACGTATATTTATTGCTGTATGTCTGGCAACAGCATTCTTAATATGGGCAGCATCATTGCCGCAGAACATGCCTCTCTTGTTCAGTATAGGTCAGCTAAATGTTCACCAATCACAGATACCAACATCGGGAGCAATGGAGTGGGACATTATTGGTGTAACGGACGTTCCAATATACTAGACTCCCGGGGAAATATTACAGGCACTGTTCTTTTAGAGCATCCGGCATACACTCATTGGTTGGTCACAATATCGTTTGATAATTGCAATGCGTGGATGGCTTCTCTCTCTGGCGCCGGGGCTCATTCATGTTACGTCGATAACCCTCAGTCTCACGAAGCTGTAGGATATACAACCCTGGAAAGCATCTATGGGTATTTCGTTATGTTAGCCTTTTTGGCGTTGGTATACTTATGCATAATTCTTGGCGGGACTATGCAAGATGCGATGGCAAACACCGTCACCGCCACCAAAGTATACAGAAACTGCTGCGTAAAACACTACATATAATATTATATGTAACTTTGCTCTCAAATCCAAGCTGGGCAAGTCGCCTGCTCTAGGATAAGTGCATCACGCGCTTCAGTCCGTGCCTCTTCCTCTGCTGTCTGGCGATCTATATCTTCTTCGCTATAACCAAAAAGCCGTTTCTTGTCATCTCTAGACAACGGTAAGTATATATCACCGATTAATCCACACTCCGTGTCGGGTATCTCATGCACACATACAAGGCATGTACCGCGGTCAGACCACCCTAATGTTAACACCGTGCCCCGCAATAATAATTCCTTGAGGTTACTGAAAGTAGCTGGTGCGTCAGGCTTTGTTTCAAGGTTAAACAGTGTGTCATACTGAGTGTATTTAGGAGTATCATAATGATACCACAACTTACCGTCCTTTTCCTCAATCCAATAATCACTACCAGTATTCGGGTTTAATGACTGAAATAGCGTTTCCACGCACTCTTCCTTACTGAGTGACGGGTTGCTATACATATGAAACCCATTTTGGTAATCGAACGATTCAATGACAAAAGGCATAATATAATATTGTACATTCTGCATCATTTTATAAAATGATGCAGAATATTGTATATAATGCACAATATAATATGGACGCTTACTGGATGTACTGCTGGATTTGGTGTATTCCTATATAACTTAGAAGCACCAGGCATGGGTGGAATTTTATTCAGACCAGATGAACACAACGCAATGGTATTTTCCAAAGAAAGTCTGGTGGAAATGTTGAAGAGTCCGTTTACTCGATCTGCATTTTGGTCTAAACCTACATTATGGCCTGTTAACTGGGTGTTCACTACAGTCTTAGGAGGTGCGTGCGTCGGATCCTTGGTACAAGTTTTATAGATATAGATATACCCTAACATCTAATACTGGAAAAAAATGTATGATGTGGATTGTATGTTTTTGGATACAGTTCCTTAATAAAAGATCGATCTACCTTAAATCCGGAAGCTCCGTTCTGTAACTTTCTAAATTTATCGTAATCATCATCATCACCATCATGATCCCCAACATTTTGTTTGATAAACCGAGTCAATAAAGGATCAGCTGCTTCAATAAAAGCGTTTTTCATGAGGCGTTCTCCCAGTTCGGCAATTTTATGTCCACCCGCATCATGCACGATCCTGTCATCCTCATCACGATAATACAGATCGTGCCCATTATTGTTAGCTATTGGATAACTGGCAGGATCACACTCCAAAAATAATTTCTCGAACAGGATCATGGCCTTAGGCTTTGTTGCAAGGTTACATAAAAAGTCTGTAGCCTCATTGATTCCCATCTTATCACATAGGATCTTAAATGCACCAATATCACTTATAGTTATATGTTGATAGTTTACTGTATTGTTAATTATAACCGGAGTGCGCGCGCTATCGGCCAAAAGCTTATGTAAATCCCTGACACTTTCCTGAATCTCCCTTAACACATTACTATCAGAAGGAATGGGAGCTATGGGAGCTGTAGGAACGGTTGTTGCAGGAACTACTGGCTCTCGGTTACATGTTCGTGCATGCTTAAAATATGTGTCATCTCTATTAAAGCATTTATTACATTTGGGGCAGGTTTTTATCTCATGACGGCATTTGCCTTTGATCTGGTAACACATTTTTCCGACATTTTTCCCTCGAGTTATGCTAACTTGGCATGTTTTTTGTGACATATATTCACATCGGTACATAATGTTTAAGATTTACTCTTATTCGGTGTGACATTATGTCACACCTGGCGTATCAAGTGGAAAGAGAGGTGTGACATTATGTCACACCTCTGATTTATGATAGGCCTAAACCGTATGTTTTACTTTGATATAGATAAATATTATATTATTATAATTAAAAACTACTTAGAAAGAGCAGACATAGATCTAGTTGAGAGAACTATATCATTGGGAGGCATAGATGTGATGATGCTATGAAGCTCGATGATAAGGTATTGTAAGAAGTCCTTACACTATCACAATTTGAGAACGACAGTTGACTATCCGGTGTCCAAGCTTCGCGCCCCCTAAGGACGTACAGAACTCGCCGCTCAAATTCAGGATACGATGTATCCTATTGATAAGGACATATCTTTGCAATGCTTACCAGGTATAGCATTATACCTGGGCTTCTATTGATACATGCTCTGTATCGTGGAAGTTTACCGAGAGGCGTCCTGTGATGACCCTTTCGAGTCAGCTACCTAGAGAGCCCTTTAAGCTGAAGGACTTACTTGGTGGAGGAACCATTGAGCACCCGGAACAGACCCGGTACACTGAGTAATTCTACATCAAAATTATTCTCGTGGAGGTGGTAAGTGTTCACGCGCCGAAATAAAGCTATCCAGGAAGCTACCTGCTCTTGACAGAACATATATAGCAGAGATTTCCTAGATTATTTTTAGTCTAGGAAATCTCCCATCTCATGCCCTAAGCGTGCTTAGACATGTTTGCTAAATGGTGACTGGCACTTGAACCGAGCAGCTACAATACTATTTTACAAAACGTTGTTAACTTTCAGTTATGGTGCCCCTATGCAGAAAAATAAGCCAAACGTGTGACATTGTCACACCAAAAAATATTGGCACCTGTTTTTAGGCGCTGGTAAAATCAGGAACCTGCTGCATAGGTTTCTATGCACAAGTACAAGTTCTATGCTGGATTATTTTTTTCTGCATAGAGATCAGATTTTTCCTGTTTTTAACCAGGGCAGGAAATCAGGATAAACCTAGGATTATATAAAAATTTAGTAAATAGATTTCTCCCAACGCCTTCCAAAAATAGTACAGAAAA
>SXGU01389014.1_pt1 | contig 25742 bp, 22 predicted proteins | sample 3174531 | NCBI WGS metagenome assembly SXGU01 (sample SAMN11356863, study PRJNA531348) | freshwater metagenome | isolation source: freshwater sample F1-140 | place: China: Fuxian Lake, Yuxi | collected 2017-12-25
CGTCTCGATCTGCACCCTGCACTCCAACGGTCCCCGGGACACGCTCGCCCGGATGGAGACCATGGTGCTGATGGCGGGGATGGACCTGCCGGTCCGGGCCATCCGTGAGCAGGTGGCGTCCGCAGTCGACCTGATCGTGCACCAGACCCGCTTCAAGGACGGGTCGCGCCGGATCACGCACATCACCGAGGTCGAGCGGATGGAGGGCGACGTGATCACCCTTCAGGACATCTTCGTCTGGGACAACAGCCGCGGGTTCGACTCCGAGGGACGCGTGCTCGGCCACCTGGCCTCCACCGGCCTCCGGCCGAAGTTCCTGGAGAAGATGGCCTACGCCAACGTGACCGTCGACCCGGTGTTGTTCGCCCCGGATCGGGGCTGAGATGGCGAGACCGACCACACGCACGCGCGGAGAGCGTCTGCACACGCTGGTGACCGGCCTTCCGGGACTCGGGCTCGGCCTGGTCGTGGTCCTCGGGCTCGCGCTCGGACCGGCCCAGGGCGCGACCGCCGCCGACAGCGCCGGCACGATCACCTACTCCGAAGCGACTCCCGACGGGCTGCAGGCACTGGTGTCGGTTCCTGCCGACGCGGAGGTCGACCTCGACGGTGTCCAGGTCACCGTCGACGGCGAGGTGGCCGAGGCGACCGCCGTACCCGCGGGCAGCGCCGACGCCCTCCTGCGCACCACGGTCATGGCGATCGACACCAGCAACTCGATGAAGGGCGAGCGCTTCGCCGCCGCCAAGGCGGCGGCCCGGGAGTTCATCGAGACCGCCCCCGACAACGTCTTCCTCGGCATCGTCACCTTCGACTCCGATGTCGAGACGGCCCTGCCCCCCACCCAGGACCGTGCCTCGGCGCTCGCTGTCATCGACCAGCTCGAGCTGAGGAAGAAGACCCTGCTCTACGACGGCGTGCTGTCGGCCGTGGCAGAGGTCGGCAGCGAGGGCCAGCGCAACGTGCTCGTCCTCTCCGACGGTGCGGACACCACCGACACCCCGATCGAGACGGTGACCAAGGCGATCGAGGACGCCGAGGTGCGCGTCGACGTGGTCGCGCTCGACCAGGACGGCGAGGCCCTGAGTGCACTGGAGACGCTCGCCGCCGCCGGCGGCGGCGAGGTCATCCCGGCGGACCCCGCCGCGCTCACCCAGGCGTTCGCCGAGCAGGCCGCGGCGCTGGCCCGTCAGGTGCTCGTCACCGTGGTCGTCCCACGTTCGGTCGAGGCCACCGAGGCGACGCTGCAGATCACCCTGCCCACGGCGGACGGGACCCTCACGGCCGAGGCGTTCACGACCGTCCGCTCCACGCCGATCTCCGAGCCGCTCGTCAAGGAGACCCCCTGGAGCCCGCCCACCTGGGTGGTGTACGCCGGACCCGCAGCCGTCGGGCTCGGCCTGGTCCTGGCCGTGTTCCTCCTCCTCCCCAAGTCGAAGACCGTCACCGCCGCCGACCGGGTGAGCCAGTACACCGCCTCCCAGTCGAAGTCCGCCGGCGCCGGCGCCGGCCCGCTCCTCGACACCGACGTGGCCTTCGCCTCGGCGAAGGAGACCGCGGCCAACATGCTGCGGCGCAACCAGGACCTCGATGCCCGGATCAGCCGTCGCCTCGAGGCCGCGGGCAGCGAGCTCAAGTCCTCGGAGTGGCTGCTGCTGCACGGGGCCATCTTCTTCGTCTGCGGGCTGGCGGGAATCGGCCTCGGCGGAGGCAACCCGGTGGTCGGGCTCCTGTTCCTCGCCGCCGGGCTGTTCCTGCCCTGGATGTACCTCGGGTTCCGCCGCTCACGCCGACGGAAGGCGTTCAACGCCAGCCTGCCCGACACCCTGCAGCTGATGTCCGGGTCGCTGGCCGCAGGGCTGTCGCTGGCGCAGTCGGTGGACACGATCGTCCGGGAGGGCTCTGAGCCCATCGCCGGCGAGTTCCGCCGAGTGCTGGTCGAGACCCGGCTCGGCGTGTCCCTCGAGGACGCGCTGGAGGGCATCGGCGAGCGCTTCGAGAGCAAGGACTTCGAGTGGGTCGTCATGGCGATCAAGATCCAGCGCCAGGTCGGCGGCAACCTCGGCGAGCTGCTCGACTCCGTGGCCGCCACCATGCGTGAGCGGGAGTACGTGCGGCGGCAGGTCGCGGCGCTCGCCGCAGAAGGAAAACTGTCGGCATGGGTGTTGGGCGGGCTTCCGCCTCTCTTCATGCTTTACCTTTTCCTCACGAACCGCGACTACGTCATCGTGATGTTCCAGGAGCCTCTGGGCTGGGCGATGCTCGCCGGCGCGGCAACGATCCTGGCGATCGGGGTGTTCTGGATGAGCAGACTCGTCAAGGTGGAGGTGTGACATGACATTGCTCCTCATCCTCGGCCTGTCGATGGTCCTCCTGTCGATCGTGCTCGTGGGCTCCGCTCTCCGGTCGACCACCGACACCGGGGTCACCCGGTCCCTGGCGGTCCTGGAGGCGATGACGAACGCCCCCAAGGAGCTGACCCAGGACCTCGACCGCTCGTTCGCCGATCGGGTCGTCGAGCCGCTGCAGCAGCGGGCCCTCGGCCTGGGCCGGCGGCTGTCCGGCGCCGACACCGCCGACCGGATCAGGCGCAAGCTCGACCTGGCCGGCAACCCCCATGGCTGGACCGTGGACCGCGTGGTCTCGGGGAAGGTCATCGGCGCTGTCGTCGGCCTCGTGTTCGGCGTCGTGTTCGGCCTGATGCTCGAGGGAACGGGGCTCCGGTTCGTGGTGGCCATCGGCGGCCTCGTCGTCGGCTTCTTCGGCCCCAACCTCTACCTCTACCAGAAGATCCACGACCGGTCCGCGCAGCTGCTCCGCGAGCTCCCCGACGCCATCGACCTCCTGACCATCAGTGTCGAGTCGGGCCTGGGCTTCGACGCGGCCGTGCAGCAGGTGGCACGCAACACCGAGGGCCCGCTCTCCGAGGAGTTCTCCCGGGTGCTGCGGGAGATGCAGATCGGCCAGGGTCGGGCCGACGCCCTGCGCGCGCTGGCCGAGCGCACCAACGTCCCCGACGTCCGCAGCTTCGTCAGCGCCATGGTCCAGGCCGACTCCTTCGGCATCCCGATCGCCCAGGTCCTGCGCGTCCAGTCGAGCGAGATGCGGACCAAGCGCAGACAGCGGGCGGAGGAGAAGGCCCAGCAGGTGCCGGTCAAGATCACCGTGCCGCTCATCTTCTGCATCCTGCCCACCCTGTTCATCGCGGTCATGGGCCCGGCGGTGCTGAGCATCATGGACAGCTTCGGCAAGTGAGGGTCCGCGAACGGCACCACGTCAAGGTCAGCGCGGTTGCGCGCGGCTTCGTGCTGGTCGCGCTCTTCGGCCCTGCCCTGTGGAACCAGGACACCGCGGGCATCGTCGCGCTCATCACCATCGGGACGGTCTGGCTGCTCTCGACCCTGGCCGACTGGCGCCAGCGCCTCCCCGTCCTGGTGGTCACGACAGTGGACGCCGCCCTCGTGGGTGCCGTCTGCGGCTTCACGATCAACGACACCCTCGGCGTGCTCGGCGCCTTGGCGGTCCCCCCGTTCACCGCGGGTCTCTACCGCGGCATCCAGGGCGTGGCGCTGGCCCTGTCGGCACAGATGTCAGCCGTGGTGGTCATCTCGTTCGTGGCCTTCGACGGACTGAACGCCGACGAGGGGTTCGGCGCGTTCAGCTGGAACATGACCGGGCTCGGTCTCGGTCTGGTCGGTGTCTTCCTGCACTCGGCGCTCAACGAGCGTTCGGACCCGTTGGCGCCGTACCACTACGCCCAGGGGCTGATCCGCCAGCTCATCGACCTCTCGGGCGGCCTGGACAGCGGCTTGGACCCGGTGGCCCTCGGTGGCTCGATCCTGAGCGAGGTCCGCGACGACCTGCCCACGTCAGCGGTCGTCGTGAGCGTCCCGCGCGGGGACACCCTCACGCCCCTGGTCAACAAGTCGCTGGGCAGCAGCGACGACCTCGGCGACTGCGAGGACATCGCCGTCGAGGCGTGGGCGGTCGGGCTGCCCGTCCTGCACGACCGGGTCTTCGCCTTCCCGCTCAACACCGACGCCGGCACGGTCGCCATCGTCGCGGGCATCCTGTCCGACCGGGTGGACCCCACCCGCCTCGGCGTCGAGGACCGGATCCGCAAGCTGATGCGACGGCTCGCTCCGAGCGCGGTGCACCTCGACACCGCGCTGCTGTTCTCGGCGTTCCGCGATGCCGCCACCGCCGAGGAGCGCCGGCGGCTGGCCCGAGAGATGCACGACGGCGTGGCGCAGGACATCGCGTCGTTGGGCTACCTCGTCGACGCGCTCGGTGCGGGCGTCACCACTCCTGAGCAGGCGGAGCGGCTGGAGATGCTGCGCGAGCGGATCTCCGCGATCGTCGCCGAGATCCGGCGGTCCGTCGTCAACCTGCGCACCAGCATCGGCGCCAACGAGAGCCTCGGTACCGCGATCGGGTCGATCGCCCGCAACCTGTCCGAGGTCTCGGGCGTACCGATCCACGTCACCCTCAACGAGCACACCCAACGACTGCGCCCCGAGGTCGAGGGCGAGCTGTTCCGGATCGCCCAGGAAGCGATGAACAACGCGGTCCGGCACGCTCAGGCCTCCGCGATCGAGGTGCACTGCCAGGTGCACGCACCCGAGGCGCTGATCACCGTCACCGACAACGGTCGCGGCCTCCAGGCCGCCCGGCCGACGTCGCACGGGCTGCACATCATGCAGGAGCGGGCTCTGCTCATCAACGCCTCGCTGGAGATCGGCGAGACCCCCGCCGGCGGCCTGTCGGTCTCGGTCCGCGTCCCCGCCAACAGCAAGGCGGAGGCCACAGACCCCGACCCGGTCCATGCCAGGATCGGGGCGTGACCCCCGTGAACCCCCCGACCGACCCCAGCACGACGCCCGCAACAGCCGGAGACTGACATGAGCGCACCCATCACCGTTCTCCTCGTCGACGACCACGAGCTGATCCGCAGCGGTCTGGCCGGCGTCTTCGAGCTCGAGCAGGACATGACGATCATCGCCACGGCGGGCTCGGTCGTCGAGGCACTGCGCAAGTTCGACGAGCTGCAGCCGGACGTCGTCGTCGCCGACCTCCAGCTGCAGGACGGGACCGGTCTCGACATCGTCCGGTCCATCCGCAAGGTCAGCAACACCACCGGTCTCGTGGTGCTGACGATGCACTCCGGCGACGACCAGATCTTCGCGGCGATGCAGGCCGGAGCCTCCGGTTTCGTCGGCAAGGACGCACCCTCGTCCGAGGTGGTCAGGGCAGCCCGCCACGCGGCCGTGTCACCGCGCTCCTTCGTCTGCACCGGCCTCGTGGGCGCGATGATGCGGCGCGGCACCGCCGAGTCGACCCGGCTCTCCGACCGCGAGCACGAGGTGCTGCTGCTGCTCGCCGACGGCCTCGGCGCCGCGGCGATCGGCGACAAGCTCTACCTCAGCGAGTCCACGGCCAAGTCGCACATCGCGCGCATCTACCAGAAGCTGGGCGCCACCAACCGTGCCCAGGCGCTGGTCACCGCGATGCGGATCGGGCTGCTGTCCAGCGTCCGGCCCGTCGACTCCTGACCCGTCCGCCTCTCGTGGAGGCCGTTCGGCCATGACCCGTCTGGACCAGACGGACTAGTCGACGTACGCGCACCCGGCCCGCAAACCCGCAGGTCAGGGGCTTGCTGCCGGATGGCGGCGTCGTGGGCATCCGCTGTCAGGGGCCGCGGGCATAGTCCGAACGGGCTATGCCGTCCCCCAGTCGTACTGACCTGGCCCATTGTGCCTACACGGGCACCCGGAGGTGGCCACCATTGGGGACATGAGGCAGACCGGCCTCATCTCGTGGGAATTCCCTCTTCAAGGAGACACACCAATGCTGGACTACCTCCGCATCATGATCGCGGCCCGCACCGCCAACAGCGAGCGTGGCGCCTCGGCCGTCGAGTACGGCCTCCTCATCGCGGGCATCGCCGCCCTGATCGTCGTCATCGTCTTCGCCTTCGGCGACAACATCCAGGACATCTTCAACTCGACCTGCGACGCCGTCGCCACCGGCACGGGCTGCGCCTCCGACTGACCTCTGTCCATAGGTCTTCAGAGGATGAACACCCACGAGCTCTGGCTGCGGACACTCGTCCGCAGCCAGAGCTCGGGGTTCAGCCGGAACCGTCGCACCGAACGCGGTGCCTCGGCCGTCGAGTACGGCCTCCTGATCGCCGGCATCGCCGCCCTGATCGCCGTCATCGTCTTCGCCTTCGGCGACAGCATCGGCGACGTCCTCTTCGAGGACACCTGCCAGCAGCTCGTCGCCGGAAGCGGCCAGGGCGACTGCGTGTAGCAAGAACCCCTGAGCGGTCCCCCGCCCAGACAGAACATCGCCATCTCGTGGTGACCCCCTCTAGCCAGGAGCAACGAAATGCTTGACTACCTCCGCATCATGCTGGCCGCTCGCAAGAGCTCTGAGCGCGGCGCCTCGGCCGTCGAGTACGGCCTCCTGATCGCCGGCATCGCCGCCCTGATCGTCGTCATCGTCTTCGCCTTCGGCGACAACATCCGGGACATCTTCAACTCGACCTGCGACGCGGTCGCCACCGGCAGCGGCTGCACCTCGGACTGAGCCGTCCGGCTCTCGGCCAGGGCGATCCGCGCCATCGTGGTCGGGTGCGACCCGAACCACCAGTGGGACCACGCCGGTGGCGTCAGGTCGGCGGCCGACCGGCGGGCCAGCTGCTGCTGGAGCGCCACGAACGCGTCCGGGTCGTCGGTGACCCGGAGCGCGTCGACATCGGCGCGGGTCTCCACCTGACGGCTGATGCCGTTCTGGACGGGGCTTGCCAGCAACCCGGCGACCGCGACCAGCGCCAGGAGACGCGGCACGTTGCCCGGGTGGGCGACGCCACCGTCGTCGTGCGCGTCGCCCGTCCGCCGGCGCGACAGCACCAGGCCGAGCAGTCCGACCCCCAGCGCTGCGCCCGCCGCGCCGAGCGTGGTCCCGCCCAGGACGTCGCGGTGCCGAGCGTGCGACAGCTCGTGCGCGACGACCGACACCGTCTCGTCCTCCCCGAGGTCGTCGACCAGGTTGTCGTAGACCACGACCCGGCGGGTGCTCCCGAAGCCCGACACGTACGCGTTCAGGGTCGTCGTCCGACGCGACGCGTCCGCGACCAGGACGTCGTCGACGTCCACGCCCTCGCGATCGGCCAGGTCCAGGATCCGGGCGCGCAGCGGTCCCTCCGGCAGCGGCGTGAACGAGTTGAACAACGGCTCGACGACCAGCGGGTAGACCAGCGAGCCCACCACCACGAGCGCCGCCAGGCTGGGGCCGGCCACCGCGGGCCAGGCGCGCGGCCACCGGCGAGCGCACCCCACCAGCACGAGCACGACCAGCGAGGTGACCGCGACGTCGAGCGCCTCGGACTTCGCGAGGTCCACCGCGAACGCACCCCACGCCTGGTTCGACAGCCCGAACTCGAGCACGTGGCGGCGCAGCAGGACCGCGAACGGCAGGGTCAGCAGGCGGACCACGACCTCGACCGCGGCGACGGCGAGCGGGACCTGCACCCACCACGGCCCGGGCAGCCGGCCGACCAGCGCACGCCCGGCGCGGGTGAGGCCGAGGAGCGACAGCAGCACCAGTGAGACGGCCAAGGAGGACCAGCTCCAGACCCGGGCCCACCTGGCGAAGTCCTCGCCCCGGGCGATCTCGGCGTCGGTGAAGTAGCGCGACGGGTCCGCCGCGGGGAGCGCGCCCCCGGGTACCGGGTCCCACGGCACCCACAGCACGGCCAGCACGACGAACACCGCCGCGGCGACCAGCGCGACCGCCGCCGACGTACGTCGCTCGCTCACCCGGCCACCGCCGTCGTGGCCGCGAGCGACTGCAGGCGGTCCTGCCATCGCCTGGTCAGCTCCGACTCGTCGAGGCCGACACCGGAGCGCAGTGCGGCCCCGATGTCCGCTCCGCCACTCACCTCGTCGTACAGCCGGACCAGCCCCTCCTCCCCCGCCAGGTCGGCGACGAGCTGGCAGGCCAGCCAGGCCGCCTCGTAGGCCGCGCCGAGGTGGCCGGCGGTCGCGTCGAACTCGGCAGGACCCGGGAGGGCCTCGGGCACGCCTTCCGCACGGACCTGGGCGATGACCTGACCCGCGGTCTTCGAGATCGGCAGGTCCGTGCCCCGCAGGGCGACGTAGTCGGCGAAACCCTCCAGGAGCCAGAGCGGCACGCCGCTCGTCACCGGCGCGTCGGTCGCGATGTGGGTCGCCTCGTGGGTCATGACGACCTGCTCCCCCGCCGGCCCGAGGTCGCGGTAGAGGTCGGGGTTGACGAACACGTGCGCCGGCGAGGTGGGGGTGAGCGTGCCGTCGACCGTGGCCGAGACGGCGGCGATGTCGGTGTAGGTGCCGGGGTCGGCGGCCAGCATCGCGTCGAGCGTCTGCGCGCTGTCCGGCACCTCGACCACCAGGCCGCCGGGCCAGTCCGGCAGCACCGCACGCACGGCCGGCACGGCGGCGACCGCCCGCTCGGCATAGCGGTCGGCGTCCGCGGCGGAGCCGTCGACCAGCACCAGCGTCTCTGCGCCGCGCCGGACCTCGAGCGGCGCGGCCAGCCACAACGGCGTGCGCCGGTCGCCACCGCCGATGCCGGTCACCGACGCCCCCGGCCCGGTCGCGTCGAACCCGACGAGGACCTCCTCACGCACCGGCTCCCGGTCGAAGCCGGAGAAGCGCCAGGTCATGTCCACCGCGGCGGTCCAGGCACCGTCGGCCGAGGTGCTGCTCGTCTCGTCGACGTAGCGCAGGGTGAAGTCGGCGACGTCCAGCGCCTCGGCGTTGGCGACCACCGCGCGGAGCAGGTCGGCGCCTCCCGCGGAATCACCGGCCAGGGCCACGGCGGACTCGGTGTCCCGAGCTGCCACCGCGTCCTCGAGCGCCCGCAGCACCCGGACCGCCTCCGCGGGCTCCGGGTCGGGTCGGGTGACCGCGTCCGGCGAGGCCAGGTAGTCCTCGTCGCGCGAGACGAGGTAGGTCACCGCCGCCACCACGAGCAGCAGCAGCACCGACGCCACCACCACCCAGCGGCGTCGGGCGGGCGCGGTCACCGCACCATCATCGCGATCGGGTGGTGACAGTGCGGGGAAGGCGGGCTCAGCCGGGGCGGACGGCGCCGACGTACGGCATCGAGTAGAGCTCGGCGACCCGGACGCCCGCACCCGGGTTGGCGGCGTGCACGATCAGGCCGTTGCCGATGTAAATCCCGACGTGGCTGATGGGCGAGTAGTAGAAGACGAGGTCGCCCGGACGCAGCTCGCTGGCAGGGATGTGCGGGCCGGAGCCGTACTGGGCGCTCGAGGAGTGCGGCAGCCCGACGCCCGCCTGGGCCCAGGCCATCATCGTGAGACCGGAGCAGTCGAACGCGTTGGGCCCGGCCGCGCCGTAGACGTAGGAGTCACCGACCTGGGCCATCGCGTACTCGAGAGCGGCGGACGCGCGGCCGGAGGTCTCCACACCGGAGGGGAGGCGGACCGAGCCGCGGGAGAGCAGCGCGGCGCGCTCCTCCTCCTCGAGACGTTCGAGCAGCGCCTCGGCCTCGCCGTGCTTCTCCTCGATCTCGGCCTTCTCCTTGGCCAGGAGGGCCTCGGTGCGCTCGATCTCGGCGAGTCGCTCGGCGGTCGCCTTCGCGCGGAGGTCCAGGGCCTTGGCCTGGTCCGCGTACGCGTCGAAGAGCTGGGCCTGGACACCCTGGTAGGCCGACATCGTGGAGAGTCCGGAGAGGAACCCGCTCGGGTCGTCGGAGACGATCACCTCACCGACGGCCGCCAGGCTCTGACCCTGGTACTGGCTGACGATGGAGTCCTGGAGCTCGTCGCGGGCCGCATCGAGGGTGGCGTCCTGACGCTGCTGGTCGGCGTTCAGCGAGTCCAGGTCCCGCTCGAGCTCTGCGAGCTCGAGCTCGGCGTCGTTGAGGCGCTCGGAGGCCTGCTCGGCCTCGTGGTAGAGCCGGTCGACGCGCGCCTGCACGTCCTCGATGTCCGGCTCGGCCTGGGCGGGCGACGAGGCGCCGAGCCCAAGGGTTGCGAAGAGCGCGATGCCCGAGAGGGCCGTGACGATTCGCCACCGGGGGTGGTGCACGGTCGAGGGGTCTCCTTGGCGTCGTACGCCTACCGGGTGAGCTGACGGGTTCGGGCACGACTTGCCCTACCACCGCTCCTCACGGCCGCCTCTCGACGGTCGCACCTCACGGCGGATTCACCCCAGGTGCCCAGCCTTCGGGCAGGTGGTTCCCCGGCTCCCGGCGGACCGGGACTCAGCGCGGCGCCCGCGCGGACCGGCTGGTCCACTTCCACGAGCACCTGGACACGCACGCTAACGGTCCGTGCTCCGGTCGTCCAAACCTCAACCGTCCGCGCCGGGGAGATTTTCCGCACGTTGCGTCACACCATTCACATCCGTCACTCAGACCTCAGCCCTCAGCTCGACCTCACGCCGATTCGACCTCCGGCCCGGACACGGGCTGGACCAGCCGCAGCGGCGGCACCAGGCCGCCCCGGGCCAGCACGTCCAGGGCGCGTTGCTCGTCGTCGTCGAAGGTGAGCTCGGGCGGCGGCCCGAGGAGCACCGTCACCACACAGTCGTGGCAGGCCAGACCCCTCACCACACAGGTGTCGCAGTCGATGCGTGTCGTCATGTCCCCGACGGTGACAGAGCCCACCGACAGTGGGCGGCCGGGCGGCCCTCAGCCGACGTCGCTGCGCGCCACGAGCTCGATCGCGTCCGACCGGCCGCACCACCGGCAGGTCACCGACTCCACCGTCTCGTCGAGCACGTCGGTCTCCTCGACCTGGTGCGACCCGGCGAGGTCGAAGTGCCAGAACTCCGTGGTCGTGCGGGTGCGCCGTACGTCGAACCGGGTGAGGTTGCCGCAGCCGCCGCAGCGCCACCGGCTGGCGGCGTCCGGCAGGCCCGGGGTGGCGGTCACGCCCCACACCTTAGGAGGACCTCAGGAGGAACAGCCCCCGAGCCCGGGGTCCGGCGTGGGTGCCGGGCGATGTCGGCGACCGGACCTACCGTCGCAGGCATGGGTGACGGGACGTCGATGACGCCGGAGGTCGCGCGCTGGGAGTGCCAGCGCACCTTCGACGAGCTCGGCCGCCCCCTGCGCGACGTCACGTTCACCGTCGTCGACCTCGAGACGACCGGCGGTTCGGCCGAGGCCGGCTCGATGATCACCGAGATCGGCGCGGTCAAGGTGCGCGGCGGTGAGGTGCTCGGCGAGTTCCAGACGCTGGTCAACCCGCACACCGAGATCCCGCCGTTCATCGCCGTGCTCACCGGCATCAGCAACTCGATGGTCAGCGACGCCCCACCCATCGACTCGGCACTGCCCGCCTTCCTCGAGTTCGCGGCCGGCACCGTCCTGGTCGCCCACAACGCCCCGTTCGACGTGGGGTTCCTGCGTCACTTCGCCGAGCGGCAGGGCCGGCCCTGGCCCAGGTTCGAGGTCGTCGACACGGCCAAGCTGGCCCGCCGGGTGATCACCCGTGACGACGCGCCGAACTGCAAGCTGTCGTCCCTGGCCCTGGCGTTCCGCTCCACGACCACGCCCAACCACCGCGCGCTCTCCGACGCCCGGGCGACGGTCGACGTGCTGCACGGCCTGATGGAACGGCTGGGCGGGCTCGGCGTCCACACGCTCGAGGAGCTGCAGACCTTCTCGTCCCGGGTGTCGACCGCCCAGCGGAAGAAGCGGCACCTCGCTGAGGGGCTGCCGCACGCACCGGGCGTCTACCTGTTCCGCGACGACCGCGGCCAGGTCCTCTACGTCGGCACGTCGCGCGACCTGCGCACCCGGGTCCGCAGCTACTTCACCGCCTCGGAGACCCGGTCCCGGATGGGCGAGATGGTCGGTCTCGCCCAGAGCGTCCAAGGGATCACGTGCAGCACTGCCCTCGAGGCGGAGGTCCGCGAGCTGCGCCTCATCGCCCAGCACAAGCCGCGCTACAACCGTCGCTCCCGGTTCCCGGAGAAGGTCCACTTCGTCAAGCTGACCCGCGAGGCGTGGCCCCGGCTCTCGCTGGTCAAGAAGGTCCTGGACGACGATGCCGACTACCTCGGCCCGTTCGGGTCACGTCAGGTCGCGGAGAAGTGCCTGGCCGCCCTGCACGAGACGTTCCCCGTGCGCCAGTGCTCCGACCGCTTCGGGCGACAGCCGTCACGGACGCCCTGCGTGCTCGCCGAGATGGGTCGGTGCCTGTCCCCGTGCGACGGCAGCGTCGACCACGCGACGTACGCCTCGGTCGTCCGGGTGCTGCGCTACACCCTGCTGCAGCGGCCCGACGAGGTGGTCGAGGCGATCAACAGCCGGATGGCCGGCCTCGCCGAGGACCAGCGCTTCGAGGAGGCGAGCGTCCATCGCGACCGGCTGGCAGCCTTCGTCCGGGCCAGCTCGCGGACGCAACGGCTCTCCTCCCTGACCCGGTGCCCGGAGCTGGTCGCGGTGCGGCGCGAGGACGACGGTCGCTGGGCGGTGCACGTCGTGCGCTACGGCCGGCTCGCGGCCGCCGGCGTGATCCCGTCGGGCGCCGATGCCCGTCAGTACGTCGAGGAGCTGGGCGACTCCGCCGAGACGGTGCTGCCCGGTCTCGGACCGGTCGGCGCGGCCACGGCCGAGGAGTCCGAGAAGGTGCTGCGCTGGCTGGAGTCGCCCGGCGTGCGCCTCGTCGACGTCCAGGGCGAGTGGAGCTGCCCGGTGTTCGGCGCCGGCGGACGGACCGCCGTCCACGACGCCGTGGAGGAGTCCCGGCGCGCCCTGGTGCCGTTCGGGGAGCGGCGCGACCTCTCGCCCGTGGCCCGACCCGCCAGGTGACCCGACTCGTCGTTCCGACTGACCGGTAGTCCCTTCGGACCATTTGTCCTGGTTCGACCACGGGGCCTCGAGAGCCGACCTACGGTGGCGCGAACTGCGCCCTCCGTTGCTCAAGGAGCTCTTGTGAGCCGATCTCGGTCCCTCGTCCGCGTCCTGGCGATGCTCGTCGTCACGCCTGTGGCCTTCGTGGGACTGGTGTCGGTGAACGCTCCGGCCGCCGTCGCGAACCAGCCGACGAGCCTGTCGCCGGCGGAGGGCAGCACGGTGGCGGGCCTCCCGGTCTTCTCCTGGGACAGGGTGCCGGGAGCCGCGCGGTACGACGTCCAGATCGCCACCAACGCGTCGTTCAGCAACATCGTCGTCGCCGAGAGCACGGTCAACCACCAGTACGTCGTCCGGACCCAGCTGCCCAACGGCGACCTGTGGTGGCGGGTGCGGGTCAGCGGCTCGAATCCCTGGACCGCTGCCGGGTTCCGGCGCTCGCCCGGCGCGGCACCGACCCAGACCGGACCTGCCGACGGTGCGGTGCTCCCCCAGCCCCAGTCGCCACCCAAGCTCTCGTGGAACCCGGTCGCGGGAGCGACGGCCTACGAGCTCGAGTACGGGACCGATCCCAACTTCACCGACACCGCCCAGAAGACCAGCCGGTTCACCCGCGGCACGACCTTCGTGGTCCCCCTCCAGCAGCCCAACACCTACTACTGGCACGTCCGGGCCGAAGCCGGCCCCGGCAACTACACCGACTGGTCGGCCGTCCGCTCCTACGTCGACCCGGGACTGGCCGCGCCGCTGCGCGTGTCGCCGGTTCCTGACCCGGCGAACCCGAACGTCGCCCCGGTCGTCCAGGACGCCGTGCTCAGCTGGACCCCGGTGCCCGGGGCCGCGAGCTACGACCTGCAGGTCAGCACGGACCGCAACTTCCTGACCGTCGTGGAGGACCGACGCGGGATCAGGGGAACCACCTACGCCCGTCCGGGCACCCTGAACAACGACCAGTACTTCTGGCGGGTCCGCGCCGTCGACGCCGCCGGCTACCGGCCGGCCTGGCCGTCGACGTCGGACGCCTGGAGCTTCCGTCGCAACTGGCCGGACCAACCGGAGCTGGAGTACCCGCTCGACGAGTCCACCGTCGGTGACCCGTTCTACTTCCAGTGGACCGGCACCCAGCTCGCCAGCACGTACGTCGTGGAGCTCAGCACCAACGACAGCTTCACGCCCGAGTCCTCGGTCATCAGGTGCCGCACCGTGAAGACGACCTTCACGCCGGCAGCCAACGGCGACTGCTGGCCGGGCGCCGCCGGCACCTACTTCTGGCGGGTCAAGGCCATCGACGACTACTCGAGCCCGGCCCCGGTCTCGGACCTGATCTCGGCGGAGGTCTTCAGCTTCACCTACGACCCCGAGCTGGTCTCGCTGCAGAGCCCGTCCCAGGGCGAGTCGGTGACCGTCCCGACGCTGTCGTGGGCAGCGAGCGCGGGGGCCTCCTACTACGACGTCACCGTCACCAACATCGCGACGAGCGCGGTCACCTCGGGCCGCACCGCCGGTGTGTCGTGGACCCCCTGGCACATCCTGGAGCCGGGGACGTACCGGTGGAGCGTCAGAGCCGTCAGCGAGGACGGGCGCGCAGGGTCGAGCGTCCTTCCGGCATGGCAGCGCACGTTCACCGTCGTCTCGTCCCCTCCCGCCACGGCGACGACCCCCGCCCCGACGTCGCCCAACGCGGTCCACAGGCACCAGCCCACGCTCACCTGGACCCCGGTGACGAACGCCACGGGCTACCGGCTCTACATGCGGCGCGGGAGCAGTGGTGGGTGGCAGGAGGTCGGCAACTTCCCCTACCCCGCCGGGGAGGACACCGGCACCAGCCGTCTCGCGTCTGGCAACTACCAGTGGTTCGTCGAGGCCTACAGCGGCGGCACGGTCATCGCCAGCGGCGCGATCGGGACCTTCACGCTGGCCCCACCCGCCGTCGTGACCGGATACCGCGCCGCCATCACGGGCAACCACCTGACCGGCGCCGCCGGGACACCCGTCGTGGACTGCGACGCCACCCTGCCGGCGAGCTGCCAGAACCTCCGCCAGACGCCGGTCCTCTCCTGGGACGCGCACCCGGACACCGCCTACTACAGGCTCTGGGTGTCCTACGACGCCGAGCTGACCAACCTCGTTCCCCGGCTGGGTGGGATCCGCGTCTACAGCACCATGTGGTCCGACACCGTGGCACTCCCCGACAGCCAGGCCGGGACCGCCTACTTCTGGACCGTCCAGCCGTGCCGGGCGAGCGACGCCTGTGCGCCCCTGCAGCACGCCGAGCACTCGTTCAACAAGCTGAGCAACGCGGTCAAGCCCCTCGCCCCGCTGGAAGGCGATGTGGTGAGCAACGCCGTCCAGTTCCGCTGGGAGGACTACCTGCAGACCGTGAGCACCGCGGACAACTCCGACTCCAACCCGTCGACGCCCGCCACGACCGAGGCCCTCTACTACCGGGTCGAGGTGGCGACGGACCCCCAGTTCGACGCGGTGATCGACAGGTTGGAGGTCGACCAGCGCAGCGTCGTCTCGCCGCACACCACCTACCCGGAGGGCCCGCTGTGGTGGCGGGTCCAGGCCGTCGACGGCTCCGGCAACCCGCTGACCTGGAGTGACCCCGTCGCGTTCACGAAGCGCTCGCCGGTCCCGGTCCTCACCAGCCCCGTCGACGACGCGGTCGTGGCCGGCGACCAGGCCCTCGAGTGGCAGGGCGCCGATTTCGGCGTCACCTACGACGTCGAGATCTACCGCAACGGGGACACCGGCGCCAACCCGGTCAACCGGGTGCGGGTCGACTACAACGACCCGCGCCAGACGTTCGCCCTGGACGCGCCGCTGCCGGCCAGCGGCAACCCCTACGTGTGGCGAGTACGCCGCAACGACGTCAGCGGTCGCAACGGCGACTGGAACACGGCGGCCAGTCCCACGGCGTGGGGACGGTTCCGGGTCAGGGACGTGGTCCCGACACTGGTCGCGCCGGTCGGCGGAGCGCGGGTGGAACCTTCCGACGGCCTGTTCACCTGGCTGCCGCAGAACGCGGCCAGCAGCTACCGGGTCGAATGGCGCTTGGCCGGCAGCGGCAGTGCTCCCTACTACGCCACGACGCACGCCACCGCCTGGGCGCCGGTCGACACCCTGGGTGGAGGGGACTGGGAGTGGCGGGTCACCGCCGTCGACATCACGGGCGTCGACATGGGCACGTCTGCCTGGACCCGGTTCCTGGTCGTCGACACGCCGACCGCCCAGCCCGGGGTGAGCATCTCCGGCAACGGGCAGGTCGGCACCCTGCTCACGGCGACGGCTCCGGTCTGGGACATGCCGGACGTGGCCACGACCTACCAGTGGTACCGGGGCGACTGGCCGGTCCCCGGAGCCACGGCGACGACGTACACCGTGGTCGGCGACGACGTCGACCGCCCGCTCACCGTCCGGGCGACCGGCGCCCGGGACGGCTACAAGAACGGCGTCTCGACCAGCAACGTCATCCACGGCTCGCTCGGCGCGGTCGTGCAGCCGACCGAGGTGCCCACGATCACCGGCGTCGCCGCGGCCCGCGAGACGCTCACCGCGCAACCGGGCACCTGGCCCGGCTCCCCGACGTACGCCTACCAGTGGTTCGTCGACGGACAGGCCGTCGCCCGGGAGACCGGTCAGGCCTACGTGGTGCGGACCCGGGACGCGGGCCTGCCGGTGTCGGTGCGGGTCACCGCCACGACTGCCGGCTACGCCCCCGGTTCGGCGATGAGCGCGCCGAGGGCGGTGTCCAAGCTGTCGAGCAAGACCACGGCGACGGCACAGGTCAAGAAGATCACCACACGCGACCGTGGCGTGCTCGACGTCTACGTGGAGATGTTCGACTACGCGACCACGCTGGGTGCGGTGAAGGTGACCGACGCGGGCAAGGTCATCGCCACCACGGCGCTGAAGGCGAACGGCGACGGGCGCCTGGTGATCCGGCTGAAGAAGCTGAAGGTCGGCAAGCACAAGCTGGTCGTCAGCTACACCGGCAGCTCGGCCACCGCCCCGTCGCAGGCGAAGCCGCTGGTGATCAAGGTGGTCAAGGTCAGGAGATGACCAGGAGCTGAGCGGTCCGGAGACCGGCTACGGTTCGGCCATGCCCTAGATTCGAGCCGTGATCACCGCCGTTGTCTTCGTGAAGGCCGACGTCGCCCGGATCCCGGAGGTCGCCGAGGCGATCGCCGCTCTGGAGGGTGTCAGCGAGGTCTACTCGGTGACCGGTCAGATCGACCTGATCGCGCTGGTGCGGGTGCACGACCACGAGGCCGTGGCCACCACGGTCGCCGACCGGCTCAACAAGGTCCCCGGAGTGATCTCGACCGAGACCCACATCGCGTTCCGCACCTACTCCCGGCACGACCTGGAAGCGGCGTTCTCGCTCGGTCTGGAGTGAGGATCCCGCCGCAGGGCGGGGCCGGGCCGGCCGTGGAACTGGGCCTGGTCAATTGGCGCAAACAGGTCTAGCGCAGCCGTCGATCCTCGTAGCCTTGACGAGACCCGCAGGCACGACGGCTCCGCCGAGGAGAGACCCCAGATGCGACTGCCCAGCGTCGCCGCTCGCGGCGACCTCGCCACCGTCGGTCGGCTGACCCGTCACGCCACGGGGCGATGACCAGCCTCGGGGCAGCGCCCACCGCGCCGGCCGCACCCTCCACCCGGTCCGTCCCGGGCCGAACGGTCCTTCTGGTGCTGCTGGGCCTGGCCGTCGTCCAGGCGGCGTGGATCTGCGTCGTCGCGCCCTACGGAGGGGCGGACGAGATCGAGCACGCCTACCGCGCCGACGCCACCGCGCACGGCGAGTTCCTTCCTGACTACGTGGTCGGACCCGGTGGGCGCGGTGAGCTCCTGTCGGTGCGGGAGTCGCTGGTGGACGCGGCTCGGCCCGAGTGCGTGGCGCTGGCACTGGCCGCGCCGGACAAGTGCCAGCCCGTCGAGCGCCTCGACGACGGTCGCGTGCTGGTCGCCAGCTCGGCCGCCAGGTACAACCCGGTCTTCTACGCCGTCATCGGCACCGCCGCGCTGCCCTTCGAGGGCACGGCGGCGCTCTACGCGATGCGCGCGTGCACGGCCCTGATCTGCGTGCTGCTGCTCACCTGGGCCTTCCTCGTCACCGCGCGCCGGCGCTCCCGGTGGCCGACGGTGGGCCTCCTGCTGGCGATGACCCCCGTGGTGACCTACAGCGCCTCGGTCGCCGCCCCCAACGGCGTGGAGCTGTGTGCCGCGATGCTCGCGTGGTGCGCCGGCCTCGCCGCCGTGGACCGTCTGAGGAACGGGGACCAGATCGGCTCGTCCACGCTTGCCGCCCTCACCGTCGGCCTGGTGCTCGTGGGGCTGCCCCGCACGTTGGGACCGCTGTGGGTGGCCGTCATCGTCGGGGCCCTGGTCCTCCTGGCGCCGGCCGCCCAGTGGGCCGCCGCCGTCCGGAGCCGGCCGCGTCGCTGGTGGGCGTCGATCTGCCTGGTCATCGCCTCGTGCGGGGCGGGCGCTCTGTGGACCATGGTCTCCGGCGCCAACCAGCCGAAGCTGGAGGGGCTCGAGTTCGAGGGCTCCCCGTTCCCCGGGATCCTGATCCAGCCCATCGTGTGGCTCCTCCAGTCGATCGGGGTCTTCCCCCTGCGCGACGAGTTCGCCCCCTGGCCGGTCTACGCCCTCGTGCTCGCGGTGTGGGGGGCGTTGCTGTTCATCGCTCCGAGGACCGCACTCCGTCGCGAGCGGCTCGCGGTGCTCGTGCTGGTGGTGGGCCTGACCGCCCTGCCCGTCTGCCTCACCCTCCTCACGTACAGCGACCTCGGCTTCGCCTGGCAGGGGCGTTACACCTGGCCCGCTGCCTGCGGCGTGATCCTGATCCTCGCCGAGTCCTGCCGAGGTGACGGCTCGGAGACCGACCGGGTGCTGCTCCCGGCCGTGCTCGCCATGGGGGCCGTGGTCCACGTCATCTCGCAGCGATCGGTCCAGCTGGGTGAATCGACCGACGCCGCCACCGCGACCGCCGTGGGCGGACTGCTCGTCCCGATGCTCTCGGTCCTGGGCTTCGGCCTCCTCTGGCTCGGGCTCACCCGGCACCGCCGAGAACCGGCTCGACCATGAGCAGGGCCCGGTCGACCCTCCCGGACCTGGACGCGGCCTCCGACGGCACGCCCGAGGGCGAGGGCCGAGACCCCGTCTCGGCCGCGGTGCGCTGGATCCTCCCCTACGCCGTGCTCACCGGCGTGCTGCTGCTGATGGTCAGGCTCGCGGCGAAACCGCTCGACAACACCGACACCTACTTCCACCTGAGGTTCGGTCACGAGTTCCTGACCGGCAGCTGGGAGCTCGGCCGGCCGGGCTCGGTGACCGGCTTCGCGACGGCCGACTGGGTGCCGACGCAGTGGCTCACGCAGGTGGTGATGGCCAGGTTCGAGGACTGGTTCGGCCTTCCTGGCGTCGCGTGGCTCTCCGGCCTGCAGTTCCTCATGCTGGCCGTCACGTTCTTCGTGGTCGCCCGGCGACGGGCGGACCCCGTCATCGCGGTGCCGCTCGTCATGGTCGCTCTGTGCGCGTCCGCCGCGGGCATGTCGATGCGCCCCCAGGTGCTGAGCTACGTCCTGGTCGCCGTGACCACCTCGCTCTGGCTCCGCGCCCAGGAGACGGGACGCCCGCCCTGGGTCCTCGTGCCGCTCACCTGGGTCTGGGCGATGTGTCACGGGATGTGGCCGGTCGGCATCGTCATCGGGGTGACCGTCGTGGTCGGCGCGTGCCTGGACCAGAGGTCGACCAGGAGCCTGCGGCAGCTTGCCGTCCCCGCCTTGTCCGCGGCCGCCGCCTGCGCGACACCGGTCGGACCCCGGCTCGTCGAGGCGGTGCTCACGGTCAGCTCACGGGGCGAGTACTTCAGCGAGTGGGGCACGCCGGTCTTCACCGAGCTGAACACCATCGCGGCCCTGGGCCTGCTGGGCGCCGCGACCGTGATCGCGATCCGGCGCGGCAGCACCTGGGTCCACATCCTGCTGATCGGGCTGGCCGCCGCGTGGACCGTCTACTCGCTGCGCACCGTGCCGGTGGCCGCCGCGATGCTGGCGCCGGTGCTCGCCGCGAGCGCGCAGCGTCTGGTCGGACCCCGCTCCCCCACCCTGCGGGCGGAGCGCTACTGGGTGGCCGGCGCCGTGGTGGCCGCGCTGGCGCTGCTCGCGGCCCAGGTTCCCGACGCCGCCGACCGGCCACCGGCCGCACTCCGGTCGCTCGACCAGCCGCTCTCCGAGCTGCCGAGCGGCACCAGGCTGCTCACCGACACGGGCTACGGCGGCTACGTCGTGTGGCGCTTCCCGGAGCTCGAGGTGTTCAGCCACGGCTACGGCGACACCTACACCACCGCCGAGCTCGACCGGGACGCCACGGTGTCCGAGCTGCGGTCCGGATGGCTGGAGATCATCCGCGACGACGAGCTCGGCTACGCCGTGCTGGATCCCGACTCCGAGCTCGCCTACGCGTTGCGTGAGCTCGCCGGCTGGCGGGTCGTGGAGGAGTCCTCGTCGGTGCAGCTCCTGGCCTCGTCGCCGCCGGCCTAGGCCGAGGAGGCCTCGACCCAGCGCTCGAGAGTCTGCTGCGCGGCACCGCTGTCGACGGCCTCCGCCGCCCGGAGGATGCCTGCGGCGAGCTGCTCGTCGAGCGACTCCTGCGTCGCGTCGTACGCCGCCTCGTGGACGGCCAGGGCAGCACCGGCGTTGAGCAGGACCGCGTCGCGCACGGGCCCGGTCTCCCCCGCGAGCAGCCGGCGCACCACCTCGGCGTTGTGCGCCGCGTCGCCGCCCCGGAGGTCCTCGACCGTGGCCGGCGCCAGGCCGTGCGCCGCGGGGTCGATGCTCGCGGTCGTGACCTCGCGGTCCCTGACCACCCACATCGACGACGTGGTCGTGGTCGTGAGCTCGTCGAGACCGTCGTCGCCACGGAAGACCCAGGCGTCCACGCCGCGCTGGGCGAACACGCCGGCCATCACGGGAGCCATCCGGGGGTCCGCGCAGCCGATCGCGTTGGCCTGGGGGCGAGCGGGGTTGGCCAGGGGGCCCAGGAAGTTGAACGTCGTGCCGATGCCGAGCTCCCGGCGGGGCACGGCGGTGTGCCGCATCGCCGGGTTGAACGCGGCGGCGAACAGGAAGGTGATGCCGACCTCCGTGGCCAGCGCCGCCACCCGGCCCGGCGGTAGGTCCAACCGGACACCGAGCGCCTCCAGTACGTCCGCCGAGCCGGACTGCGAGGACGCTGAGCGGTTGCCGTGCTTGACCACGCGCGCGCCCGCACCCGCGGCGACGAGGGCGGCCATCGTCGAGATGTTGACCGACATCGACCGGTCGGCGCCGGTGCCGACGACGTCGAGCAGCCGACCCTCGACCGCGATGGGTGTCGCGTGCTCGGCCATGGCGTCGACCAGCCCGCCGACCTCCTCGACGGTCTCGCCCTTGGCCCGCAGGGAGACCGCGAAGCCGGCGATCTGCGCCGAGGTCGCCTCGCCGCCGAGGATCTCCCCCATCGCCCACGCCGTCTGGGCGCTCGTGAGGTCGGTGCGCGCGACGAGCGCGCCCAGGACCTCGGGCCAGGTGGACACGGACTGCTCAGGCGGTCGCAGGGGTCCGCGGTCGCAGCAGCGCCACCGCGGTCTCGGCGAGCTCGATCGGGTCGATCGGGTGCGGCACCGCGCCGTCGGCCCGCGACCAGGTGGCCAGCCAGGCGTCCTGCGGCCGACCGGTCAGCACCAGCAGCGGCGGGCACTGGTAGATCTCGTCCTTGAGCTGCTTGGCGATGCCCATGCCGCCGGCCGGCACGGCTTCCCCGTCGAGGATGGCCAGGTCGATCCCGCCGGCGTCCATGTTCTGGATCACGACCGGCTCGGTCGCCACCTCGACGTAGGTGACCTCGGGCAGGTCCGGGTGCGGCCGCCGGCCGAGCGCGAGGATGACCTGCTGCCGGGTGTTCACGTCGTCGCTGTAGACGAGGACCCTGAGCCGGTCCTGGTCGCGCATCTGGTCGGCCACGCCTGGATGCTATCGCTGCGAGCTCTGCTCCCGTGCCTCGAGCCGGTCGAGCCGGCGATCCTCGCGCTCCGCCTCCCGCATCGAGGAGCGCACCCACTGCACGAACAGCACGCCGAACAGGACCAGCCCGATCAGGTCCCCGCTGGCCCACAGGATGCCGCCGGCGAGGTGCTGGTCGTCGAGGGCGTCCGGCAGCCACGAGTAGCCCGCCCGCTCGCGCAGGGCGGTGTAGTGCGCGCCGCCGAGCAGGGTCTCCTGACCCATGATCGTGACCCCGAGGAACGCGTGGAACGGGAGCGTGAGGACCGCCAGCATCATCCGGAACGGGTAGCCGACCCGTCCCGGGAGCGGGTCCACACCGACCAGGGGCCAGAAGAACAGGGCACCGACGGCCACGAGGTGCACGTGCATCATCTCGTGGACGTACGCCGAGTCCAGCGATGCGGCGTACCAGCCGGAGAAGTAGAGCGCCCAGGGCGAGATGACGTAGAGGAGCAGTGTCAGCGGCGGGAAGGACAGCACCTGCGCGACCCGGGAGTGAAGGACGGCCAGCAGCCAGCGACGCGGGCCCGGCGGCAGGGTGCGCAGCGCCAGGGTGACCGGTGCCCCGAGCGCCAGGGCGAGCGGGACCAGCATCGACAGCACCATGTGCTGGACCATGTGCACGCTCAGCAGGGTGGTGTCGTACGCCGCCAGACCCGATGACGTGGCGACGTAGAAGAGGCCCATCCCGACACCCCCGAACATGACCGTCCGACCCAGGGGCCAGGCGTCGCCGCGGCGGTGGAGGGCCCGCACGCCGACCAGGTAGAGACCGGCAGCCCAGACCGTGAGGACCAGGGGCACTGGGTCCAGTCCCCACTCGGTGATGACCCTGCCCAGGTCGAACGGTGGCACCCGTCCACAGTAGGCCTGCGAAACACCCGGCCCCGGGTCTGGCCCCCGGAGCAGGTCACGACATAATGACCGCGTGGCGACAGCAGCGACGACCATTCCGGCCTCCCGTCTTCACGGGCACCACGACCGGCCGAGCATGGTCAGCGTCGGCACGATCATCTGGCTCTCCAGCGAGCTGATGTTCTTCGCGGCCCTGTTCGCGGCCTACTTCACGATCCGTTCGGTGAGCCCGGAGCTCTGGGCGCAGAACACCGGGCTGCTCAACATCCCGTTCGCCTCGGTCAACACCACGATCCTGGTGCTGTCGTCCCTGACCTGCCAGCTCGGCGTGTTCGCGGCCGAGCGCGGTCAGGTGGGCCGCCGCGGGTCGCTGTTCGACGTGCGCGGTTGGGGCCTGCGTGAGTGGTTCATCCTCACGTACTTCATGGGGGCGATCTTCATCGCCGGGCAGGTCACCGAGTACGTCACCCTCGTCCAGGAGGACGTGACCATCTCGAGCTCGGCCTACGGCTCGATGTTCTACCTGACCACGGGCTTCCACGGCCTCCACGTCACCGGCGGACTGGTGGCATTCCTGCTCGTCCTGGGCCGCACCTACATCGCCCGGCGCTTCACCCACGAGCAGGCGGTCAGCGCCATCGTGGTGTCCTACTACTGGCCCTTCGTCGACGTCGTCTGGATCGGGCTGTTCGCCACGATCTACCTGATCAAGTGAGGGAGCGGATCTCCGGCATGAGGCACGTCAACGGCTGGACCAACCGCTGGGCCGGCCGTCTCTCACGGCACCGCCGCCGTCCCATCGCCGGCGCCGTCCTGCTCCTGCTCGGCCTGGTGCTGACCGGCAGCATGTACGCCGTGTTCGCGCCCGCCCAGGCGGGGTCGACCGACAGCAACGAGGAGCTCGTCCGCGAAGGACGTGCCCTCTTCCTCGTCGGCTGCTCGACCTGCCACGGCGTCAACGGCGAGGGCATCGACACCGTCAACGGCAACCAGCTCGGCCCGCCGCTGGCAGGGGTTGGCGCTGCGGCGGTCGACTTCCAGGTCGGCACCGGCCGGATGCCGATGGCCCAGCCGGGTCAGCAGAACCCGGTCAAGCCCCAGGTCTACGACCAGGACGAGATCGACGCGCTCGCCGCCTTCGTCGCCAGCCTCGCCCCCGGCCCGGCCGTGCCCGATGAGGCCGACTACTCGACGGCCGACCTCAGCGAGGAGGAGCGGGTCGAGGCGATCGCCCGAGGCGGGCTGATCTTCCGGACCAACTGCACCGCGTGCCACAACTTCGCCGGCAACGGCGGGGCGATGCCGCGCGGCGGCTACGCGCCGGACCTGAGCCAGACCGAGGCCCGCTACATCTACGAGGCGATGCTCACCGGCCCCGGCAACATGGACAACTTCTCCGACGGCAACCTGTCGCCGGAGGAGAAGCGGGACGTCATCGCCTACCTCTACTCACTGCGTGAGCAGCCCGCCTACGGCGGGTTCACCCTCGGCGGCCTCGGCCCGGTGAGCGAAGGACTGTTCGCGTGGGTGGTCGGGATCGGCGCGATGGTGGGCTTCGCCATCTGGATCGCCGCCCACACCACGCGCTCGACGAGGCAGAAGGACGGTCAGGCAGCATGACTGGGCAGATGAGTCCCGAGCACGCGCCGGACGGCACGGGGCACCAGCCGGTGGAGATGAACGACGCCGACGGGCAGCCCATCGGCCACGGACTCCCGGCGCTCCCTCCGGACGAGCCGATCAAGAACCCGGGGCTCCCGGTGCACACCTGGCGGCCCACCGACGTCGACCCCGCGATGGAGAAGCGGGCGGAGCGACAGATCGCCGCGCTCTTCGGCCTCTCGGCCGTGTGCGGGGTGCTGTTCGTGGTCGCGTACTTCAACGTGGGCGAGAACGAGACCGTCATCGGCCTGGGCGCCCAGACCGTGGCGCTGGGTTCATCTCTCGGCGGAGCCCTGCTCCTCATCGGCATCGGGATCATCCAGTGGGCCCGCAAGCTGATGGCCGACCACGAGATCGTGGAGATGCGTCACCCCGCCCGGTCGTCCGACGAGGACCGCGAGGCCACCCTCGCCCAGCTGTCCCAGGGCGCCGAGGAGTCCGGGATCGGCCGACGGCCGCTGGTCCGCAACTCGCTGCTCGGGGCCGTCACGGTCCTGCTGGCACCCGCCGTGGTCCTGTTCCGCGACCTCGGCCCGACCAACGCCCAGGTCACCGAGGCCGGCGACTACCCCGGCGCCGGTCTGGAGCACACCGTGTGGGACCGCGGCGTCCGGGTCGTCCGCGACGTCGTCGGCACGCCGATCCGTCCCTCGGACCTCGAGATCGGCGACCTCGTCAACGCCGAGCCGGAGACGATCTTCGCCGTCGACGAGGACGGTGAGCCGCTGCTGGAGGGCGTGCCGCTGCAGGTCGCCAAGTCCAAGGGCGCGGTCGTCCTCACCCGGATGGACCCCGCGGACAACACCCCCGGCGAGGGTCGTGAGGACTGGGACGTCGACGGCATCCTCTGCTACTCCAAGATCTGCACCCACGTGGGCTGCCCGATCTCGCTCAACGAGCGCAAGACCCAGCACCTGCTGTGTCCCTGCCACCAGTCGACCTTCGACCTCGCCGACTCCGCCAAGGTGATCTTCGGACCGGCGGCCCGAGCCCTCCCCCAGCTGCCGCTGATGGTGGACGAGGAGGGCTACCTGGTGGCCCAGAGCGACTTCCGTGAGCCCGTCGGCCCAAGCTACTGGGAACGTGACTCCGACGCCAGCACGACCGAGATCGAGTGACGAGGTCACGCATGAGCATCGACACGAGCAAGGTCGCCGACAGCAACACCACTGCGGCCACCGCCAAGAAGCCGAACCGCGCGGGCGCGGCCGCCACCTGGGCCGACGACCGGCTCGGGCTGGCGACGATGATGAAGAAGAACCTGCGCAAGGTCTTCCCCGACCACTGGTC
>SXGU01415155.1_pt1 | contig 25737 bp, 28 predicted proteins | sample 3174531 | NCBI WGS metagenome assembly SXGU01 (sample SAMN11356863, study PRJNA531348) | freshwater metagenome | isolation source: freshwater sample F1-140 | place: China: Fuxian Lake, Yuxi | collected 2017-12-25
GCAGCATGCCAGTCGAGTGATTGGCGACTGGATCCAGTTTTACAACCATCGCCGGCCCCATCAAGCCTTGGCGATGAAAACCCCGGCTGAAGCGTATGCTTTAGCCGCCTAAGTTGAGCAGGTTTCGATGGGTCATTACACCCCTACATTGCGGAGGGGCTGACCGGGCGTACGATGCTGTCAGAACACCTATACTGGCATGCCAGCAATGTGCACGGCCCAGAGTGGGCGATTGACTATCTCGACTCCGCCGCCTGTGACTGGGCGCCGGAGGAGATCGACTTCGTCGACTGGGTGTTCAACGCATCGCCCGTGCTGAAGGAGCGCGCTGAGATGATGGCGCTCCACGAGGGGCTAACCTATGAACGGGACCCTTACGCAGTGAAATCGATGACTTTCATCGACCGAATTACTGACTCGCTGTCCAAGAAAATGGTGCGGAAGATAAAAAATCGATGGGAAACAGAAATCTGGCCGTGGGATCGGGACGGCTTCAAGCGGCCACCCTCTGTACCTCAAAGCACAACACGTCAGCGATAGCCATCCGGGTTTATCTCCTGCCAGCGCCAGGCATCGCGCATCATCTCGGGCAGACCTCGCACAGCCTTCCAACCGAATTCCCGTTCGGCCTTAGAAGGGTCCGCATAGCAGCTGGCGATATCACCCGGGCGGCGTGGCGCAATGCGGTAGGGCACCTGCCGACCGCTGGCAGCTTCAAAGGCGCGCACCATGCCCAGCACGCTATAGCCCTGGCCAGTACCCAAGTTCCATACATGGGCGCCGCTGCGAGTTTGCAGGGCCTCCAGGGCGCACAGATGCCCTTCGGCCAAATCCACCACATGAATGTAGTCGCGCACGCCTGTGCCGTCGGGTGTGGTGTAGTCGTTGCCAAACACGGCCAATTCCGGCAACTTGCCCACCGCCACCTGGGCAATGTAGGGCAGCAGGTTGTTGGGAATACCGTCAGGGTCTTCGCCAATCAAACCGCTTTCATGCGCGCCCACGGGGTTGAAGTAGCGCAGGATAGCGATGCGCCAGCGCGGATCAGAGGCCGCCAAATCGCGCAACATGTCTTCCACCATCAGCTTGCTGCGGCCATAGGGATTGGTGGGCTGACCCACCGGGCACGCTTCGGAGATGGGCATTTGGGCTGGCTCGCCATACACCGTAGCCGACGAGCTAAACACAAAGCGGAACACGCCCGCGTCGGCCATGGCATGCAACAACACCAGGCTGCCATGCGCGTTGTTATCGTAGTAGCGCAGCGGCTGGGCCACGCTTTCGCCCACGGCCTTCAGGCCCGCAAAGTGGAGCACGGCACTGATCGAGTGTTGAGCGAACAAGCGTTGAAGCAGCGCAGCATCGCGAACATCACCCTGCACAAACACCGGCGCACGGCCCGCAAGTTGCGCAACCCGCTTCAGGGATTCAGCCGAGCTGTTGCACAGGTTATCTAGTACCACCACCGGATGCCCAGCCTGTAGCAGAGCCAGCGTGGTGTGGGAGCCGATGTAGCCGGCACCGCCGGTAACAAGAATGAAGCTACTGAGCTTTTTCATACTGTGCTCAGTCTGGCCTTGATGACATGCCATAAAAAAATTGGCGCAGATACAAACATCCGCCGCCACAAGCGCCTGGGTTGCTGCACCAGACGCGGCAACCACTCCAGCCCCAGGCGTTGAAAGACCGGATGCGAACGTTTCACGCGCCCTGCGTAGAAATCGAAAACTGCGCCGATCGCTCCAGCGAACCTCACATTCAACCGGGCACGATTCGCATGGATCCACTTCTCCTGTTTCGGCGCGGTCATCCCCACCCACAACACATCAGGTTCAACGACGTTAATTGCGTTGATCATCTCTTCAAGCTCGGCGGGGGAATAGTCTGGCTTGAACGGCGGTGAATGCGACCCGGCGACTCGGATATTGGGGTAATCCCGTGTCATCCTCTCGCGGATCAGCGCCAGTGTTTCTTCTGTCGCGCCAAGAAAGAACACGCTCATGCCACCCGCCGTGTTCATGCGCTGATGCAAACCGTAGAACACGTCCGAACCTGTGACACGTTCACGTATTGCCCCGCCTAAAAGACGAGAAGCCAATACCACGCCCGAACCATCCGGCACCAGCCATTCAGCGTCTCGCAAGGCCCTGGCGAAATGCCCGTCATCGAGCGATGCCGCGTAGGAGTGCGGATTCATGCAAGCCAGCCACTTGCAGCGCGACGCATTGTCGGCTTGGCCGACCGTTGAATCAAAGATATCGGTCACGCACCTTTCCGCCGAAAGGTCATCTATTTCGTAGCTGAGGATGCGCTCTTTCAAATGGATCATCTCAATTCATACCACGAGAGACCGCGATTGCCTGCTCATAGATATGCATCAGCGTGGCGTAATTGGCCACTTCCGTGTACTTGCCCTCGAATTCCGCCCGGGCCTCTTTACCAAGCTGTTCCAGCAAGCCCGGCGTTTCCCAAGCTCGCCGCACCTCCTGCAGCAGGGAGTCGGGATTTGAAGGCTCGAAAACCACACCGCTGACGCCATGCCTGACGATGAAAGGCAAAGGGCCGATATTGGAAACCGCAGTGGGCGTGCCGAAGGCGAACGCCTCGCGCACTACCATGGGAAACCCTTCAAAACATTCTGATGGCAAAATGAGTAAACGCGCGCCTGCAATCTGACGCTGTGCCTCCGCCCCATCCACTTGCCCCAAGAATTGCACCTGCAAGTTGTCCGCCATGTGCTCCAGTTCAGGCCTCAAATCGCCATCGCCTACCAAGCGCAATTCTGGAGCGTTCATCCCCCAAGCTCGCCAAGCCCGCAACAATGTAGTTACACCCTTTTCCGCGCTTAGACGCCCGGAAAACACCACATATTGCGGCCGAGCTTGCCAAGGCACCACAGATGGCGATCCGGGATAAAAATTGGACTTGACATGAACCTTGTGGGCTGGTAAGCCGGCATCGATCATCAAGCCGCGTTGAAAATCGGAGAGCGCAATAAACGCATCTACTTTTTTCGCCCAAGTACCTATAGCCCGATGCAGGCTCACGCTCAAGGCTAGTGGAAGCGTTGCGGCACGGCTACTCCGGTAGCAGCCGTGCCGGAGAGCGGGCAATGAAGATCTCGAATCAAGGCAATCCGTACACGCTTTACCATCTCGCATGGGAATCCCTGCTGCGCAGAAAAGTCTGTAATTGTGCAGAGTCAACACATGAGCAACATGCGCCCCCAAAGCACGAAAGACAGCCGGCGAAATCATCGGAAATACATTATGAACGTGCATCACATCTGGTCGGAAGTTCTCGACTGCGCGTCTCAGCGCGCTGATGACGCAGGGATTCCACGGCGTAGCCAGAGCACCCTTGACCAAACCAAACGCACCTGCCCCACGTATCTCATCGCTATGGCGCGTGAACTCCACGACCTCATGTCCATGCGACCGCAACAGCGACCGCTCTGCCTCGTAGACCTGATTCTCGCCGGATGGTGCCGAAGATCCATAGAAGTTATGGACGAGCATGACCTTCATCGCCGCTCAGCAGCCAGACAAGCCTCGATGCCATCTGCAAAATTGCGGACCATGTTGTCGAGTGTGTAAAAGGACGCACTTTCTAGGCACCCCCGCCGCAACCTTTCCATCTTGTCGGACGCATTCAGACATTCGGCCACTGCCCGTGCATACTCCTCGACATCGTATTTACTCATGACACCGTTGACGCCATGCGACAAGTAAGCAATCTCCGGGGAATGTGAGGGAATATCTGTGGTAAACAAGGGCACACCCGCAACAAAGCTGTCGACAATCGCAAGTCCAACCAAACCAGGCATGAGCAGCGCCTGGCCTATCGCGAAATACCGCGCGCGATCTGCTCCAAATAGCGGTCCGACATAGCGAATCCAGCTATACTGCTCAGAAGCCGCTGCAACAACGTGCTGTTCCGGTCCGGAACCGATGAAAACTACCTCAAAATCCGGAATCAGTTCCCGCACGCGTATACAGGCCTCTAACAGAAAATCCAGTCGCTTTTCCGCATACAGGCCGCCACAGTACACGGCGACATGCCCGCCCTCCACACCGAGGTCACGTCGTAACGACTCAATCTGAATGGGGAGGATCGACTGCATTGCTGCACGTAGCTCGGTATCGTCGATAGCGTTATGAACTACTGTGATTCGTTCGGCAGGGAAACCGGCCTGTGCCACGGCAACCACGCTGCTCTGCGTATAAGCAAACCACCAGTCGACGCAATTAAGCAGCACGCGCTTGACCCGCTCCCAGAGAGAATCGGGATTCGCCGCCTGGAAGTTAGCGCCGTGCCCCCAGAAGGCCACGCGCGGCCCACCCAGCCAGCGCCGGGCCAACAAAGGATAGTTGCCGAGAAGCCGAGCGGCATGTTCGATGATGACAAGATCCGCGCCAAGTGCGGCATCCGTGGCAGATTGCCAGACAAGTTCCCGGCCCCACATGCTCAGGTAGCGGTTTTTAGCAAAACGTACCCAGGGCCTATCCGAGAACACCGACTGAGGAACACTACCGGTAGAATGTTGGCCATAAATCACTTCGAGCACGATACCCCTACGCGCCAGAACATCGTGCAACCTCTCAAAGAAGGCCAATCGATAGTGCGGGAGTATGCGTTGCACGACAACGACGCGGCGAGTGGCGGATGTACTTCGGGGCGGCGGCGATCGACCCATCACACCCACACCCGCATTACACGGGATAGTTGCTCATCCCAAGTCTCAGCGAACACCCCGCACGCGTACTCGTGCCCTTTGCGGATCAGGCGCCGGCGCAGATCACCATCCGTGATGATGCGATGCAGGGCAATCGCCATCTCGTTAGCATCCATGGGGTCGAACATCAGGGCTACATCCCTCTGTCCGATATCCGTCACGATGTTGGGGATGCGTGACACAGCACATGGCAGTGACTGCAGCATCGCCTCCCAGATCACACGTGGAAATCCTTCATTGAGCGAGGGCAGGACGAAAACATCAGCGCTGCGCAGCAATGCAAGCATTTCTTCCTTGCCTGCAACATATCCCAGGAAGCGAACCTGCTCGCAAATGCCGAGCGTCGCCGCCAAGCCAGATAGTTCGGCCTTGATCTGTTCGGATTCGACCGAACCTGCCAGCAACACTTCAGCATATACGCCGCGCGCACGCAACCGCGCCAGAGCATGCAATAGGGTGGCGTGATTCTTCCGGGGTATCACGGCCGCGGGGTAGACGATGAGTTGCCGTTCCGTTCGGCAGGTATCCTCCCTGAAAAATGCGTCAGACCGCCGGAACTGTGACACGGGTTGCACCCTCTCTGACGATCCGCGCAACCTTTGGCATTTCTCGAATAATTGTGGGCTATTGACCAGTCGAACATCGGCCACGCGTAACACCAGCGTCTCCAGCAGATCCGTGACGGTGGTGGCGAGTCTGCGAAGGGGGGGCGGCGCTCGCGCGAATTTCAGGCTTGTGTCGATCGCCCAGTCATTGCCGGAGTAGACCAGCAGCTTCTTGCCAAAGGCCCTGGCGCCTAAAGCCGTTAAAACGGCGGATAGGGAGGACATGAATACGACAACATGGCCAGAAGAGTACATCTCTCGCAGGATGCCCGCAAAGTTCGTGAGTTGCGCTTGGGCCTTCTTTATTGCAGATCCACGGATAGTCTGCTTCAGCGCAAAAACACCTATTTGTCGTGCAAGTGCGCCGCGATAGGCGCCGACGAAATTAAACTCCGAGGGATCTACCACCACCATGGCCAGGGTCACCTCTCGGAAGCAAGCTCCGAGCTTATTGATATAGTTACCGTCCAGCGCTTGCGTGCGGAAGTTGCCGTGAGCATCTCTATACCCCCAGGTACGGGAAAGAATGAACAACTTAACCATCAACTGATCTTCTGAAAGACCCCGACCCAGCCGTCCTTCTTGCCTACGATGCCAAATGTAACGAGATGAGCCAGTACTAGCAACCCATTCAGCAGCATGATCCCCGCCTTGCCGAAGCGTCCGAGATAACATGCGCGCATTCTTCTGATCTTGAACGCACTGGTGCGGAACCATAGATCGCGCAATTCCAGTTTTATTCCGGAACGCATGCTGACCTGTCGATTCCCGTCCCCGAAAATCATCAATAGGCTCTCCGGCGGATAAATCTTGATGTGGGTGAAGTCGTCGTAAAAATAGTCAGTATCCAATGGTGTCGCAATCACGAGGTGACCTTTGTCACGCAGGTTTGACAAATAACCCTCCATAAAGTGAACAAGTTCAACTGGAGAGAAATGCTCAATAATGTGAGACATTAAAATAATGTCATATTCTTTTTTCCAAGCTGAATCACTTGGAATATAACACTCATAGCCATTTCTAATGTTGTGCGCGACCGCATCCTCATTAACATCAAGCCCTATCATATAGATCCTGTGTTTGCGTAGAAAGGTCAGATTTCGGCCGTAACCACATCCGACATCAAGAGCGGAACAAGAGTCAATCTTTGCTCCATAGGATTGCATGAAACGAAGTATGGCCCTCAATTCCCTGTCAAATAAATTTTTAAGCATGTGAGAATTGGATTCTTGCTGAAAGATTTTTCTTGATGCTGACATCATAATTCCAATAAGCCCCAACAAAGAAAGCAAGGCAAGCCATGCTCGTTCGCGATCGATTAAGAAATTCGTAACCGATGCCACCTATAGCGAAAAAAATAAGACTCATGATTATGAAATACAGTACAAACCTTCCGAACTTTGTGTTATCGCAAGAAAGCTTATTTATATGATATATCGTTAATCCTGGCAATAGAATTACATAAGCACACAAACCAATATAACCAAAGTCGCCTATGATTCTAACATAGTCGCTATGTGCGGCGAGTGCGATCCCGCCCCACGGATTCGTATACAAGATATGTTTAGTAGCCCCAAGTCCGCTGCCAGCGAGACTACCAAAATACCCAGATGCATTATTTTCTATAATATAAGCCCATATGGATAGTCTGCCGCTCGTATTAATACTGCTAGCCAGATCGTCCGCCGATAAGCTCAATAATTGACTGGAACTCTCCGGATTCCAGAATAACTGCCGAGAAAATACATTATCTGTAAAAATCAAGAGAAGCCCCGCCAATATGGCCGCTGAAAATATAACATATTTTTTAAGCTTACCCTTGCTTTCTATTAACAGCATGAACAATATAGCAATAAATGTAGCAACCAGATAGGTCTTTGAGAAATTTAAGACCAAGAAAAACAAAGATATCAAAATCGCCAAATACAACTTCCAATGACGCCCGCCCGAAAAATAAATAGCAACCGCGAAAAATAGAGTGATTGATGCAAGATCCAATGGAAGAATAAAAAGCCCATATACGTCAGATAAAATGAGGTCAGAATCAAAGGAAAATGAAATGGTTCCATTGAAAAACCCGATCGCTACAAAAGCAAGCGATATTGCAGCAAGAAGGAGAAGAATATTGAACAATTTCCATAACATTGTTTTTGTTTTGTTGGGAGATATACCTCTCCCTAAGATATGGAATATGTACACATAAAAAAATAATGAAAATTCACGAATGGCTGTTATTTTTGACGGAGACCAAATAATACTAATACCGACCAGGATTAATAAAATTAAGTGCAACAAAGCCAGGCCGCTAATTTTTGTTTTACGGCGCCCTGACAATGTGGCGTTGAATAATATGAGAGAAAAAACAAACAGAAGTCCGAAATAAACAGTTTCTGCAGAAAACACATCACCTTTTCCGCCGAAAATCCAATTGACGTAGAAAAAAGACATGCCAAATAACCACAATACGCCATTGGCAATAGTCATATCAATGAGAGCTCTATGTTTGAAATTTACTATTTAACAGGCTGTTGAAACTTATAAGCTGGTAAGTACAACTGAAGTTTCATCTTGAATCACCGTAAGCCTTTTCAGATTGACTGGAAAGGAGCGGATCGAGATGTCGAGGACGAACCAGAAATGCAAGATTGAGCTGAGCGAAGCGGAGATGACGACACTGGAGCAGATGGCGCTGAATCACCCGCACCGGGATTTCCGGGTACGGGCGACGGGTTTGCTGCATCTGGTGAGAGGAGGCAAGCCCAAAGAGATTGGCGATCGTCTTGGGGTGAGTCATCAGGCGGTGTACAACTGGAGCCACGCTTGGCGAAATCTGGGGCTCATTGGGTTGTTGGGCGGTCATGCGGGTGGACGGAAGACGGTATTGCCTGCGGCGTTGCTGGACACGGCGGAGGCCATTGCCCGCAGCGAAGCCTTGAGCCTGCCGCAAATTGCCAAGCGTGTGGAGGCGACGCATCAATGCGCCCTCCCATGTTGCCTCGACACGCTGAGCAATGGACTCAAGGCCCGAGGCTTCAGCTTCAAGCGCACGCGCTTCAGTCTCAAAAAAAACGCATCGAAGCGGATTTCGTCCGCATGCAAGGTGCCCTTGGTAAATTCCGCCAAGGCGCCAGAGACGGGCAATGCCACATGATCTACTTTGACGAAGCCACTTTCTGTGCCTCGCCGCCCGTGCAGCGCGCCTGGTCGCCGATCGGTCAGACGCATCGCACCGAACCTGCACACCACACCAAGCGCGCCATCATTGGCGCGCTGGACTACACCGCACAGAAACTGCATTACGGCTTGTTCAGTCAGACGATCAAGCGCGAAACCGTCATCGACTTCCTTGACCGGGTGCTCAAGCAGTACGACGGCAGCAAACCCGTGTTCATCGTCATCGACAACGCCAGAATCCACCACAACATCCCCCAGGAAACCCTGGATCGCTGGATGACCGCACACTGTGCTCAACTTCTCTACCTGCCACCCTATAGCCCCGAACTCAATCTGATCGAGATCGTCTGGAACAAAGCCAAGTATCATTGGCGCCGTTTCGTCACCTGGACAAAAGATTCCTTCGAGGCCGAACTGCATGAACTGTTGGGCGGATATGGGACTAGGTTTCAAGTTGATTTCTCGTGAACACTTAGTGCTGGATACAGATCGGAAGTATTTGAGTAGACATATATGCCTACATTTTTTGTAGTAGCTATTTTTGCGTATATTCCAATTATGTCAGACGCAGTAATTTTATCGTACAGATGGTCGTTAGTTGGGTGCCTCATTTCACCGTTATCGCTACTTACTGGTATACAGCCCGGCACCAAATTTATGTTTTTACAATGGAAATAATCGCCCTTGAGATCAATGCCGCACAATATTATTCTTTTTGGCTCGCACAACATTGCAAAATACAAAGCTTTTTCTACAGTGCTTCTTCTCCACGGAAGAGCGCAGAACATTAGATTAATCGGGCACAGCAGTAGCACTTCTATAAATCTCTGGATCCTAAGTAAGGAGCCTGGTAGTGCTGCCTTCTGAAACATAATGGCGCTATTCAAGAGCGGCCTATTTATTGAGTTCATCAATGTAATCCACCCTTTTCTCCAGGTGGACGCCTCTAACAAAATGGTTGTATGCTCATAATCTTTGGCCCTTTTATTTATATTATTTGCTAGAATTCTTGAAGAATCGAGATCATGCGTTGGCTCAATAAAGACAAAATTCGGAACAAAGCGATGCAAAATGAAGTCATTTATGCCAATCGTAATGCTAGACGCCATAAGTTTCCAGTCTGTATCTGATATTTCATTAATACTAGAACCAGTTCCAAAGATATAGACATCTTTGTTTTTATTTCTTCGCATGTCCATAATCGATCTAATTAATCTGTGAGTATTTCTGACTCTATGATAGCCCAGGATTACGTGATATAACCTGTGCACAAAAAAGAGTATCACGGGCTTATTTAAGGACACGCTGAACAAATCAGTATTTCATTGAAGATGACGCAACCAGAGTGCAGCTCACCGAAATTCACGCTGGATCGAGCAAGGAATCGCTGCCGATCCGGGCCGTTTGCGCCATTTTCCTGTTCCTCACTGCCAATTTCCGCCTTTCCGGCCATCTCAGGACGCACCTTGGGCGCTGAGTGCAAAGAGGCGCCGCTTGGCGATCAGCAGATTGGCCAGACCGAACAGCGTGAGCAGTTGCGCTGTGTTCTTCGCCAGCCCCCGGTAACGCACCTTCTTCAGATTGAAGACGTTCTTGATGATGTGAAATGGATGCTCAACCTTGGCGCGCACACTCGCCTTGAGTTTCTCAAGCTGCTCGTCCATCCGGCCCAGTTCGGTGTCCGGCAGCGCACGGCGCTTGCCCGGCCGCAGGGCGACATACCATTTCACCGGGGAGGTCCTGTTCTCTTCCCGCTTCTCGACACCCTGGTAACCGGCATCACCAAAGGCATCTGTTTCCTCTCCATGCAACAAGGCATGGGCCTGCGTGACGTCATTCGCATTCGCCGGAGTGGTAACCACCGTATGGATGATGCCGGAGCCGGCATCGACGCCGATGTGTGCCTTCAGTCGGGTAAAGATGCGGTGTTGCCACCGCATCCTCCCCTCAGAACCGTACATGAGAGTCACCCCTCATACGGCTCAAGCCTTTCGATCGGCCTTGGACGGGCCGGGCAACACTATTGGTCATATGACGCACGCTCTGCGAGTGAAGTAGTCATCCCAGGATGGGTCGAACGGATTGGCATGACTACCTGCCATAGCCAAAGCCAGCCACTGTGCTGGTCTCATGACGTCATTCAATTTTCGGTCCAGCGTCCGGAACCAACCCAGGTAATCATCAGCAATACACTTTCGAATACATTACCACTCCCCCCAGCCACCATCTACCCGCAATATCTGTCCAGTTACATATTGCGACAGATCGCTGGCCAGAAAAGCTACCGCACCACGGAAGTCGTCCTCGGTAGCCATTCGCGCGAGCGGCGTTCTATCTTCATAACGGCGCACAAATTTTTCGGACTGATTTCGAAAAACTCCGCCTGGGGAAATAGCGTTAACCCGAATATTTGGTGCTAAAGTGGTTGCAAGCCATCGCGTCAATTGCGCTAAACCGCCCTTGCTCGCGCTATAGGCGGCCGGGTTGCCCATTGCTGTGCCTTCGTACATGCGCCAATCCGGGCCGTATTCGCCATAAATCGAAGTGACATTGATGATGTTGCCACCTTCTGCCTTGCGAAATTCTGGCGTAAACGCCTGACAGAGATGGAAGGCGGCGGTGAGGTTGACCTCCAGAGCCCGCCGCCATGTGTCCAGTGTCTGCTCCTCAAAGGGAGCCACCCAACCCTGTAGATTGGAGGTGCCGACAAACGCAGCGTTGTTGATCAGGATATTTAGTCCCAAGCCATCTGCCTTGACATCAGCGATCATTGCCATGCGATCTTCTTCAATTTCCAGGTCACACACCAGCGACCGGGTGGCTACATGCCATCTTTCGTTAAGTTGGTTCCCCAGTAGCCCGAAATTGGAACCCGGGCGATCCAGCAACAGCAAGTCGGCACCCAGTTCGCCCAATGTGTCGGCAATCGTCCGGCCCAAGAAGCCAGTTGCACCAGTGATCAGGGCGCGACGGCCTCGCAGATTCATCAACTCACTGAGGGTTGTCATGCCTTATCCATTCGTCTTTTCATCAAAAACTCGGCCATTTCGAAATCCAGCAGGGTATCAATGTCAATCGCCCGCTCCACCGGCACCTGCACCGCTCGCACACGGCCGGCAAAGATGCTCTGTTGTGTCAACACAAAGGTCGGGGAAGCTACATAGGCCACGGTGGCCATGTCATACATGGTGGGCGCATCCTGACGGCGTGTGATACCGGATTCTGGCGGAATCACCAGACTTGCCGTTCCTTCAGCGTCGGTCTTGACCATGTTGAAATATGGATTGCAGTGGGCACTGGTCACGGTAATCACTACGTCGGCGCCGCCCTTGTCATATTCATCCAGGCAGTTCTCGATGTCGTCTGGCAGGCGCAGGGGCGCGGTGGCGGGGACTGAAACCATGACATCGGGCAACGTGCCTTCTGTATCCTTCAGGTAAGTAAGTGCATGGCGCCAAGCGAGCCATTCGGGGCTGTCGTCCTTGGCCAGTTCCACTGGGCGCAGGAAAGGCACTTCGGCACCGTATTCCCGTGACACGACGGCAATGTCTTCCGAGTCGGTGGAGACAATCACGCGCCGGATGCGCTTGACAGCCTTGGCATGTTCGATGGCCCAAGCGATGAGCGGCTTACCGGCAAATAGACGAATGTTCTTTCCTGGTAGCCCCTTGGAGCCGCCACGGGCAAAGATGAAGGCGACGGCGTTCATGCTTGGGATATTCCTTCCATACTTGTAATGGCAACCCGTGCACCTTCCGCCGCTGCCGATTGCCACGCCGCCTCGATAATCTTTAATACTGCCATGCCATCTTCTCCGCCCACCCGCGGCGCTTGGCTTGTTTGTACGCAATCCAGGAAATGGTGCCATTGCGCCCGGTAGCTGTCGTCACGCTGATGCACCTGGTGGAAGACCGGTTGCCAAGTCACATTCCCGGCGGCCCATTCCTCGACCGCCCCTGTCAAACCATTCCAACGGAGACTGCCCCACTCACCGATGGCTGTACACTGTCGCGTCGTATCGTGTCGAATAAAGTCCAAGCTGAGCGACGCTACCGGGGAATGATCGTCAGGGCCAAAACCAAGCGTCAAATGGGCCGTGTCCTCCACATCGATTTCCAGGGCGCTACGCCGTCCCATCCAAGCGCTCACCCAGGCTACCTCACCGAATATCCATCGCAGGTAGTCCAGCTCGTGGCTCAGCTCCAGTAGCACGCCGCCGCCCAAATCCTGCCTGGCCGAAACTCCCTGACGATAATCTGTTCCAGGTCGCCAGGAGGGCAGATATTGACCTATCTCGCAACGAATGGACAACACCCGGCCAATCGCACCCGCCCGGATTCGATTTCGGAACTCCTCCAATGAGGGCAAGAAACGCAGGTTGTAACCGACCTGGAGGATCAAGCCCTGCCTGCGTACAAGCTGTAACAGTTTCCGAACGCCTTCCGTTGTATGCGACAGCGGCTTCTCGATCAGCAGATGGCAACCTGCGGCAGCCAGCGCCCCTGCCGCTTCAAGATGGAACGGTGCGGGATTGGCTATCGCAGCCACCTGGGGCGCAAAGGCGCAGGCGTCACCCAACCTATTGAAACAGTCGTCGGCAAATTCAGGTGTGGCGTCACAAGGCTGATGGCGCAGCACTCGGATATCCGCCCCCGGCAAGGTTTCGCGCACGATGTTCAGGTGACGCTTTCCAATGCTGCCATGACCGACGATGAGGATGCGATTAATCATCCGCTGTCTGTCCAGATTGCGCTTTAGCGTTGGCAAGATGCAAGTCATCCGGTCTTCCCACATCCAGCCAGGGTTCATGCATCGGGTATGCCACGGTGCGCTGCCCATTAGATTGGAGGCGCTCAAACAGGCTTGGCATATCGCAGCGATCACCCATGTCGAGGTAGTCCAGTGCGGCAGGGGCCAGAGCATAGACGCCGGCGTTGATATGACTTCGGGCGATAGGCTTTTCCTCGAAGCCGATGATCTCCACGCCATCCATCTGCACCACGCCGAAGGGATGCTGCCATTCGTGCACGCGAACCGCCATGGTCGCCAAGGCGTCGTTGCGGCCATGAAAGTCGAGCAGTTCGCCGTAACGTATGTCCGTAATCACATCGCCATTGGTGACCACGAAGGGGAGGTCCGGGCGGGGGGCGAGCAACGCAAGCGCACCAGCGGTACCGAGGGGCGTATCTTCCTTCAAGTAACCGATGCTTACCCCGAAGTCGGCACCATCGCCGAAGTAGTCCTCAATCATGTGCCCCAGATAATGGATGGTAAGCAAGAAGCGGCTAAAGCCGTCCAGTTTGGCGCGCTCAATGATGTGCTCCAGCATGGGGCGCCCTGCCACCGGTAACATGGGCTTCGGGCAACATTCGGTAAGGGGACGGAGGCGGGTGCCCATGCCTCCGGCCATGATCACCATCAGGTTGGATCGTTCGTCCGGAGCGATGATATCGTCCCACAGGTGCAGGCCAACCAAGCAATTGTGCGCATCCACCACGGGAATCTGGTGGAGCTTGTTGACCGTCATCAGGCGCAATACCAAGTCACGGCTCATGCCTTCCGGTACCACCAATGGGTTGCGCCGGAATACTTTACTAATGGGGCTCGTTAAGGTTGCCCCTTTCAGTAGCGCGCGACGGATATCACCATCCGAAATCGTGCCTTCAAGCTCCCCGTTAGCGTTCGTCACCAAGACGATCTTGATTGCGACGCTCTGCAAACTTCGAATGGCATCCTCGATTGTGGCGGCGGGCGCCAAGATAGCCCGCTGCCAGATTTCGGTAGGTTGGCTCATGTTCGAATTCGCTATTTCACCCATCGAGACTCAACCACGTTCACGTAACAACTGGAAAGCCTCCGCGCTGCCGAAGCCCGACTGGGCACCCCGCAGTTGCGCCAGGGCCTTAAGGCCAGACGCGCTACGCGGGAACGGATGCTCACCCAGTTCCGATCGATAGATGCCCATCAGCGCGATCTTGCGATCGACGAATGCGGTAATGTCCACGAAGACGTTCGGATTGAAAAGTCCTTCAGGGCGCAATACAAAGTCAGTTTCAGAAATCGTTTCGTAGGCCAGCACCCGCTTGACTGAAGGATAACGAAACCACTTCGTGCAGGCGGCAGCAGCATCGAACACGACGCGGTGGTCCGAATGGATGTCATGGGCATGGGGTAGCAGCACCTCTTCAGGCTGGAAACCGGCGAAAACTTCGGAGATTCGACCAACCAAATCACTTGCCGGTACGCGGTCCAGCTGAGTCGTCTGCAACCCCAATTCGTAGTGGTGCTCGGGAAGAACCCCAAGCCCTTCCCGCACATGGTCGATCTCGCGCCGTCTTTGCGCAATTTTCTCCTCGCTCCAGTCATGACCGGAGTTCATGGCCGTCACGAGCAGCCAGCCGACTACACCGCCTTCCGCACGGCGGCGAAGCAACGTGCCGCCGCAACCGAGCAATTCATCATCCGCGTGTGGTGCTATGACGAGCGTTTTCATCGGGATCAGTATGTGATGTCCTTGATTAGCAAAGCCTCATCCAGTGGGACAGTTGCCAATATTTCGGCGATCCGCTCGGAGGACTTTCCGTCGCCATAGGGATTCGCGCAAGCGGCAACCGTTCTTCGGTATGCCGGGTCAAACACTGCGCGTTGCAAAGCGGCGATTATCCGATCTTTGACGTGCGGCACGAATTCTACGTTTTCAGCATGCAGCCGCCCCTTTTGCCGGTTTCCGACATTCACCACCGGGAGCTTCAGGAGCGGCGCCTCAAGAATCCCTGCACTTGAGTTTCCCAGCAGGCACGAAGCTCGCCGCATCAGGTTGACGAACTCCAGCCGGGGTATGTTCTTTGCAGTATGGAGGTTTGGCAGCGCTTCAAACTCACGGATCGCCTTGATCATCTGCTGACCGCCCGCATCCGAATTCGGATAACTCAGGACAGTCGGAAGGCCAAGATCCCTTACCGCTTCAAGTGTAGTCGCCATTTGGTCATAAGCCTGGTCGATTTCGGTTGAAATGACGTGCTGGATGACCAATACCAACGGTGCGCCATCCACGATTGGAAACCCGAGACTCGCCGACAGTGCCACGGCATCCATTTGCGGCACATCCAGGAGGCGATCCAATCCAGGATTGCCGACATTGAAGATACGGAAGGGTTGCTCTCCAAGGCGCGCGATTCGTGCGGCACTTTCGAGGTTCGTTACAAGATGGATATGGGCAAGTTTGGTAACGGCATGCCGAACTTGATCGTCCACATTGCCAACGACGCGGTCGCCTCCGGCGATGTGCGCGACTGGGATATTCATATAGGCACCCACCAGAGCCGTCGTTATGGCCTCCTCGCGGTCGCCAAGAACCAGCAGCATATCCGGCTTGACGCGTGAAACGGTCTGCACCAAGCCTTGCAACTGGATAGCCATGCCTTTGACCCTGAACGCCGCCTGGTCTCCATTTAGCAGACTTTGGATTTCGTCGGCCACCACAAATCCATCCGCTCGAATCTCTTCTGCGGTTCGGCCATATGCGTCGGATAGATGGGCCCCCGTGACGGCCAGTTGGAGTTCCAGATTCGGATGATTGGCGATAGCCCGAAACACCGAAGACATGATGTCGTATTCAGAACGAATGCCTGTAATACCGAGTACGAATCTCTCTTGTTTCATTGCGCACCTACGTCCGTCGGAATAAACTGCCTCCACGTATCGCCACAATTGAGCAGAATATCGAGTGCAGATAGGTGATCGATGAATCCTGCATGAGGAAACATCTGTGGATACGCTGCGGGCAATACCGAAGCTTGATAAGCAATCTCCACCCCGGCGTTCCGGAATGCATCCTGTTTCAGGTAGTTTTTACCACCTGATCCAGATAAATAATGTGACGCCCCAATCTCCAAACAAAGATTGAGCACTAGGTCGGACGCGGTACCCAACGCCTTCATCTGGCTGCTCCTGAGTACCGGTGTCTTTATGTTCATCCACCGCATCATCGTAGTGATGATTTCGATATTGAGTTCATTCAAGCTTGTCCATTCTCGCGTATACAAGGTTTCAATGTATGTCTCGTAATCTTTGAATGCTCCAGCCTTCCGGTAGCACTGCTGGATCGTCTGCCAGTGTTTGCGACACCAGTCCGTGTGTCCGTCGATTTCTACATCAAGAATTTTCTGTCCTGACTGGTGCCGAACAGGTACGGTCAGCCAATGTGCTCCATGTCCTGTCTTGATCTGATTGCGGTTCTGCAAACCGTTTTTCTGGAAGTCCACAGTGTCAAGCAGGATAAATACATCGCTTTTCTCGATTTTTAGAAAATATGGCAGCCACGGTAGATACTGTGGCTGATGGATGGCGACATTCATTTTAGCTGCACAGCCTGCGTTGTATCGTCAATTGCCGCCCGGAGTTCCCTCGCCACGCGTAAGGCATTTTCATCAGACATTCGCGGGTGGCACGGCAGGCAGAGATGGCGACTCAATAGATCTTCGGTCCGCGGCAATAAACCCTCGGTTGTTCCATAGAGGTCGCGGAACACGGGCTGCAGGTGTAAAGGTGGCTGGTAGGCCCAATCGACGGTAACGCCAGCAGCAGCCATCCGTTCGGTGATCGATACCCGATCCAGCGAACGGTCAAGCAATAGAGGGACCTTCCAGAACGAAGAGGATTCGAGCGTTTCTGGGAGAAGGAGCTTCACACCTTGAAAATTGACGAGTTCCTGTCCATAAATGGACGCTACACGTCTACGCTGGGCCAGGAACTCGTCAAGATGGCTTAATTGGACCCTGCCGAGCAGCGCGGCGGTTTCCGTCATCCGGACATTCCGGCCAGGCATGATGTAATGCTCAACGCGTGATTCCATGTTCCTTCCCCGATGCTGGAAACTTCGGGCGAAGGCAGCAACGCCGTCATCGTCGGTGGTCAGCATACCGCCTTCGCCAGCCGTAATCACCTTGGTCGGAAAAAACGAAAAACAACCAGCATGTCCGAAGGAACCGGCCTCGCGATCCGCAATTCGAGCTCCCGGTGCGTGAGCTGCATCCTCAATCAGGAACAGACCCTGTGTGTCGCAGTAACGCCTGAACTCGGCCACTTCAGGTGACAGCAGCCCGGCCATGTGCACAAGAATCACGCCCGCGGTCCGGGACGTCACCTTGCGTTTCACGTCTTCCAGATCCAGGCACAGCGACGAAGCGGATATCTCGGCAAAAACGGGAATCCCCCCCGCCAAATGCACCGCCATGCCAGTCGCAATAAAGGTTTCCGCGGGCACAATCACTTCGCGCCCCTCCACCCCCTGGGCAAGCAGGGCGGCCTCAAGGGCCGATGTGCAGGAGTTCATGGCGATGGCATGGCGCACGCCGACGCGTGCCGCAAATTCTTTCTCGAATGCCTGGACATTCGGCCCCATGCTGAGCGCGCCGTCGAGGATCATATCGACCTCCCGGTGGATCCATTTCCGGTCATCCTCATTGAAATGAGGGTCTGCCATATTGATTTTCTTCATCATCTGCCTGCGCTTTCCTTGCGCTGTCTTGCGTAGCGCCGAACAGCCTCTGACAGGCTGCTCGGGCGGAATTCGAAAAGCCTGTTCGCCAGATCGATGTTGAACACGAAATCACCTTGCGGCGATGGACTGTCCACCAAGCGGATCTCGCTGGATGATTGTAGCTCGGTGCAAATCAGGGTCGCCAGTTCCCGTGCGCTGATTGCCTGCCCAGACCCGATGTTGGCGGGCAAGAAGCCTTCGTTGCCCTGATAGCTCAAGGCGGCCATCATGGCATCGACAGCATCTTCGGCCGGTAGGTAATCGCGCAGCACCGTTCCATTGGTAAAAAGCTCTATTGCCTCTCCCGACAGCGCCCGGTCGATCAGGTAATCGACGATGCCCCCGCCTTCTACGAAGCCACAAAGTCGCAGGATCAGGTATTGCCCGCCGTGGCGCTTCTGAAACCAGCGCAACCAGTTTTCGCTGTTCAGCTTGCTGCAAGCATAGGCAGAGGCGTCTGGTTGCAGCGGAAAATCCTCGGTAACGCAAAGGTGGCATGCGTTTCCGTAGACCACCTGCGACGAAGCGAATACGAAGCGATCCGTCCGGTCGGCCAACGCCTGACACAAGCGGACCGTGGTCTGCTCGTTGGCCCGCAGGAACATGTTTTCATCCTTGCCCGCACCAAGCGTCGCGCCGGCCAAGTGCACTACCGCGTCGATGCACGGCAGCCCGGAAACATCCAAGCCATCCCGGGCAATGTCCCTGGATAGCCAGCGAATGCCGGGAGTCGACGCAAGTTCATCGGGGACGGACCGGCGCGTCACCGCAATGACTTCGCGGCCGTCGGCAACCAACTGCCGCACCAACCTGCGCCCGAGGAATCCGGAAGCCCCCGCGACCAGAATTGCCACTCGTCAAATCCTCTTGAGGATCAGGTGATACCGCGAGGCATACCCGCCGCACAGCACGTTTTCGCGGCGAATAAGGTTGCATTCGGCGATCTCGAAGGCATCCAGGATCATCGCCCTGATCTTCTCGATGTTGAAATAGAGTTGGATGGTTCCCTGCTCGTGCGCAGTCGTCACCAGTTCCTCGCCGCTGAATTCGCGGGCATGCCGGGAATCGTCGCCGGAAATCAAGTCGCAATAGAACAAGCCGCCAACCTGCATGACCCGCGCCAGCTCGACACATCCGGCGCGGGCGATCTCGAACGGCATGCTGTCGAGCACACCATGGCTGACGGCGTAGCGGAAAAACCCGTCGTCCCACGGCAGACGACGGATATCGCCTTGCCGTATCCGCTGTTCCGGTTCCGGCAAGGCCTTTTGCCTGCCCCACTCGCACGCCACCTGGACGGCGGTATTGGACAGATCGATGCCATAGGCTTCGAGCCCCATATCGTGGCAATACATGACATGGCGGCCGATTCCGCAGCCGAGATCGAGCACGGCGCCCCTGGGCGCCCCGCCTTGTACAACATCGCGAAACTCATTCAGCCCGACCCGCTTGCGAATGAATTTCGAGACGAACCGAATGACCTCCTCATGCGGATAAAAAACGAAGTTGTCTCGTTTTTCGTAGGACTTGTCCCAATCGGATTTGTTGTTCACCGTGTTCTCCTGCTCAGCACACTTCATTTTTCAAACGCCACTGACCATTGATCTTGTGCCAGATGTCGTGATTTCGCCAGCGTTCCTCGCACACGCGGAACTCGGTTTCAGTCAACTGGTGGTATTCAAGGAATTCGTTCAGATACTCGTGCGGAAACTCATACTGCTTCCCGCGCACGTGCTCCACGGCCTGCTCCCGCGTCATGTAGCCATTCCAGATGTGATAGCAACACTGATCTGTGGGCCGCCAAAAACCAAACTTGAGAAACTTGAACCAGATGTGTATCTCGCATAGCTTCTCGTCGATATTGTCGTAGTCCAGAACGTTACCCGACAGCGGTCCGTTCTGACGCGGCTGAAAGCCAAATTGTTTTGCCACGCCCAGATGCTTGTAGCCATCCCACCAGTGGTAATGCCCGAGATAGATACTCTTAATCCGACGTCGCCGAAATTCTTCCTTGTCCGGATTGACGTAAAAAAACAGCTCGTTCTCATCGACCCGGCCATTCAGCAGATCGTCGAAACTGCTCTCGCGAAACAGATCGTTGTTGATCAAATCCTCGGCCGATCCCTCGTCTTCCGCGCTTTTCGAGACGTTGCCGCCAAACTCGACGGCAATATCTTCGCCCCAGACCACCAGCGGCGCGGCATAGAACAGTGCCGCGCGGGCAACGCCGGCAAACACGACCCGATGATCGCCATAGCCGGGATTACCGATTTCCAGAAAAGCGATACGGCGGATTTTCTGCAAGGTACTCGGCCGCACTGACACCTTGAGCAGATCGATGCCGAGATTGCTCACCATCGCGTTGAGGTTGAGGATGCCCTCGCGCGTCTGCAGGTGTGGCACCAGAACGATGCCGAGCGTCTTCAGGTTGTAGACCTTGCTCATCATGTAGGCCTGATAGACGCTGTCCTTGCCACCACTGACCGGCACAACACATTCATAACCATTTCCATTCGACCCGCGAACCTGGTCGCAAAGCGACCTGAGCTTGGCGGCCCGCGCATCCCAGTCGATCAGGTGTTTCTTCTCGACAGACCGGCAGGCGCTGCAGACTCCTTCATGGTCGATGACCAGACCCGGTTTGGTGTCGGGCATTACACATCGTGTGCAGTAACGCATATGTGTTCTCAGTAAATCCGTTTCCGCTGCCAGGATCGCGGCGTCATGCCGCCGGGGGGCTGGTCTTCAACCGCGCCGTAGTTGTACTTGTCGATGTAGCCGCGTCCCATCAGCAGATATTCGTTGTCGGGTGTCAGCGGTTCGGCGCTCGGCGAAATGCGGTAGCGGCAGTCCTCGGTCTTTTCAAGACGCGCGGCTTCGACGTCGACGTCGGCAGCATGGTTGGCGATACTGTCGCGCAGCACCCATTCGCCCTCGCCGGATCTATTCCAGATCCGTTCATCGCGGCGATTCTCGACGCAGGCGGCGAACCCCTGCTCGCTCATCCCGATCCAGTCCAGAAACAGCGGCAGATCGGCGGGTTTGCGTTCGCTGTATGCACGCACCAGCGCAATCCCTTCCTCGCGCGTCATCCGTTTCAGGCGAATCTCCCGGGTCGCATGATCGGTCACTTTCGAATAGCCATATTTCAGATACTTGATGTAGTCGTGCACGCCGGCCGAATGGAAGCAATGCACGTCCTCGTAGGTGTTGAACGTGCGTTGCTGCGCAGCCGATTCATAACCGTAGGTGTCGATCATCAATTCGTGCTGTTTCTTGGCATCCCAGCGTATGTAGTTGCTCAGATAAAGGCCGCGCACGCCGATCGTTTCAAGCTCGCTATCGTACGGATAGACGAATGGCTGTATGTCACCACGTGTAATGCCGGCTGCGGGGTCGATCAGGTCTTCGGCCGAAATACCCATCAGGCCATGCTCTTTCCGGCAACGTTCAGTCATCTCGACTTCATCGAGATGGGAAAACATGCCGGTCTGCTCCGACCAGGGCTGCACACCCCAGATGATGAGCGGAATCCGGAAACGAACCGCCACCTGGACAGGAAAGGTCAGATATCCGGCCAGCGCCTGCCAGTACATGCTGCCGTATTTCTTGAGCGTATGCCGAGTGATCCGTTTGAGCAGCGCCGACGCAAGCGTCGAGGTCACCACATCGCAATCGAAAACAGTGGCCAGATTGGCCAGATTGCGCACACCGACTCTGGTATTGTAGTGCGAGTTGTAGTTGACCAGTAGCGGATTCATGCCCAGAACGTTCTTGACCGTGTGGACAATGAAATAACTGTCGCCGCCTCCAGTCACTGGAATGATGCAGTCAAATCCCTTGCGCCCCATCCGCTGCGCATTGGTGTGCGCAATGCGTTCAAGCAAATGGAAACGCGCCTGCCAGTTGAGCGCATCCTTTTCTTCATGGATACGGCATCCCATGCATACGCCCTGGTTGTCGAGAACCATGCCATAAGGATGGTTGGCCGGGTAAAGGCAACGCTTGCAGTAGATCATAAGGAGTCCTTCGCACCGCGCTTGAACTCGATATCAGAAAGCCTGTCGCCGGAAAGCATCACCAGACGGCCGCTCTCATCGAATTCACGCCCTTCGTAGTTGGCGTCGCTATCGAGACGAATATCGACCCCGGACCGAAGCAGATGCGCCTTGGCGACGATGGTGCTGTGTTCGATGTAGTGGAAGATGTTGGCCGCGGCGACAGCCGATGCGCCACCCTCCAATACGCCGGGCGCAAAATCCGCATAGTTGCCGACCCCTCCGCAGGCAACCACCGGGATCGACACCGAATCGCTGACCCGGCGAATCAGTTCAAGGTCATAACCTTGTTTCGAACCATCCCGACCAATCGAGTTAAGAAATATCTCGCCAGCGCCGAGCGCTTCAACCTGCTTCGCCCAGCCGTCCGGTGTGAGCCCTGTCGGCCTTGATCCGGAATGGGTATAGACCTGATAACTGCCATCCCGCTCACGACGACAATCGATGGAAACCACGACACACTGGCTGCCGAAAATGTCAGCCATTTCCGAAACAAGCCGCGGCCGTGCCACCGCATGGGCGTTGATGGCAGCCTTGTCCGCCCCGGCGCGTGTAATACGACGCACATCGTCGACCGACTTGATGCCACCGCCCACCGTCAACGGAACAAAACAGGAACGCGACAATTGTTGCAGCAAGCCGGTATCTAGTGTACGACCTTCCAACGTAGCGCTCATGTCGAGCAGAACAATCTCGTCGACATCCCACTTGACGACGAATTCAATCGGAAAACGCGGCTTCCCGATCGGGAGGTAACGGTTAAACCCGATGCTCTGAACAATCAGACCATCGCGAATGAGAAGACAGGCGACCAGTCGTTTTTTCAGCATGCGCCCTCCTGCTTCGCCCCGCTTTCGGCTGTCGATTCGACGAAATAGACAAAATTGCGCAACAGATTCAGCCCCTTGCGCTGGCTCCGTTCCGGGTGGAACTGAACGCCGAAGATACGATCTTTCTGAACGGCGGCCGTAATGTCGGTTCCATAGTCTGTGACGCCAGCGATATAGGTCGGATCACACTCAAAACGATAAGAATGGACGAAGTAAAAAGAGCCGCCTTCGTTGATATCAAGAAACAATGGCTCGCGCTTGCGCACCGAAACACCATTCCAGCCAATGTGCGGCAGTCTGAGTCCATCTGAAACCGGAATTTCCCGAACCTGGCCGGGAATCAGCGAAAGGCCGCGACAAACGCCGCGCTCTTCGGAGCCATCGGCCAGCAGCTGCATGCCCAGACATATGCCAAGCAACGGCTTGCCTTCAACGAGTACGGCATGACGTAACGGATCGATCAAGTCCTGTCGCTGCAAATTAGCCATCGCCTCGCCAAATGCGCCAACACCGGGAAGAATAAGGCCGTCAGCACTTGTCAAGGAGTCCGGATATCTGGAAATACCAACCTCGCACCCCAGGCGTTCAAGTGCATTGCAAACAGACTGGAGGTTGCCCATCCCGTAATCGACGATGTTTATTTTCGCTCGCTTCATGCCCCTATTTACAACTCGACAGTTGGATCAGTTCATCCTGAGAAAAGTCAAACGGCGATCTTTGCCCTATGACTTCATCCCATCGCATAGGCGAAATCCCTGTGCCGGGCCGCTTGGTGGTGAGGTTCTCGTTGCTGAAGATTTCACCCGCGCGGATGTCACGGCTGGCGACGATAGACTTGCGTACCACAGGCTTGTTCCTGGCTTCGCTTGGCGTGATGCGCTTAATCCCGTCCCCAAGGGCCTGTTCAATGTTGCGGATCGCCACGACCATGGCCTTGAGTTCCTGTGGCTCCAGGCTGGCCTGATGGTCGGGGCCGGGCAGGCTGCGGTCGAGGGTGAAGTGCTTTTCGATCGCGGTTGCGCCCAGGGCGACGGCGGCGATCGCCACTTCGATGCCTGGCGTGTGGTCGGAATAGCCTACCCGCACGCCAAAGGCCGTCCGGAGGGTCTGCATGGCGCGCAGGTTGACCTCGTTCATGGGGGTGGGATATTCGGTCGTGCAGTGGAGCACGGTGATCCGGCTGCGCGGCGTGCCCGCTGTCTCCAGCACCTCAATGGCAGCCTCCACCTCGCCGAGGGTGGCCATGCCGGTGGACAGGATCACCTCCTTGCCCAGCCGGCCGATGTGTCGCAGGTAGGGCAGATTGGTAATCTCGCCGGAGGGGATTTTGAAGAGGTTCTGGCCCAAGCCGGAGAGCAGGTTGACGCTCTCGATGTCGAAGCCGGTCGAGAGGAAGCCGATCCGGCGCTCGGCGCAGTGGGCAATCAGTTCATCGTGCATGTTGGGGCTGAGTTCCAAGCGGCGCAGCATGGCGTGCTGGGTCTCAGCGCCATCCGTGGTCTGGGTCTGGTAGTCGGCCTTGGCTACCGTGCGCGTCACGAGACGGTCGGCGTTGAAGGTCTGGAATTTGACCAGGTCGGCGCCAGCCTCCGCTGCTGCGTCGATGAGCCTCTTTGCCCGCGCAATGTCGCCGTTATGGTTGACGCCAGCCTCGGCAATGATCAGGACAGGTACATGGGCGTTCATGGATGGAGCTTTAACAGGGTATTGGGAGCAACATCACTGGTGACGATACAGCCGGCACCGATCACGCTGCCCGATCCGATTCTTATGCCTTCGCGCAGCACCGCTCCGCTACCGATAAAGCAACCGTCTTCGATGATTGCGCCGCCGTTCACGCGAGCGCCTGTGGAAATGTGGCAATGATTGCCAATTTCCACATCATGCTCCACGAGAGCCAGGCTGTTGACGATGCTGTTGGCCCCTATCCGCGCGCCGGTGTTGATGACGACGCCATGCAGGATCAGCGTGCCTTCCTCCACGCGCGCGTGCCGCGAGAAATAGGCACTCGGAGAGACGATCACCGGCATCACAGCCCCCAATTTCTTCAACTGCTCAAACAGGCGCAAACGGACGGCAGGCGTCCTAATTTGGCCGACAGTCGCCAGAGCCTGTGGGGTTTCGACCAGCAAGACTGGTAGGTCGGCATCTTCGCCCAGAACAGGGTACCCCAGCACGGGTTCGACGCCGTCGGCCTTCGGCTGCACTATGCCCTTGATTGCGAAACGTCCCTCGGCTTCGATCACGTCGATCGCTGCTCGACAGTGTCCACCGCCGCCGATGAGCAGTATCCCCTTCATGCCAGAAATGCACTGCTGGGAAGGTTGATCACACGCCGCTCCAGCGACTCTGCGACAGGCAGGGGGGCACGGGGGCAATCCTGGTACGGCTTCATGCGGTGCATCAGATTCCACACCGGCCGGGTCATGAATCCGGCTTCGTTGCAGGCTTCAAGCACCGCATCGCGCTGCTTTGCCACTGGCTCATCGAGCAGCAATGTCTGCAACCAGTAGTTGCTGTGGCAACCCTCGGGCTCGCCCATCAATCGCACATGAGGAACACCGGCAAACGCATCGCGGTAACGGCCGTGCAGGTGCCGCTTGGCGGCCAGAAAATCAGGCAACTGCTCCAGCTGGGCGCAACCCAAAGCGGCATTGATGTTAGGCATCCGGTAGTTGTAGCCCACCTCGTCATGCTCGAAGGCCCAGCGATGCGGAAGCTTGGCTGTGGTGGTCAGATGCTTAGCCCGCCGCGCCAGCGCTGGGTCGTCGGTCAGGATCGCGCCGCCGCCGCC
>SXGU01351902.1_pt1 | contig 25733 bp, 17 predicted proteins | sample 3174531 | NCBI WGS metagenome assembly SXGU01 (sample SAMN11356863, study PRJNA531348) | freshwater metagenome | isolation source: freshwater sample F1-140 | place: China: Fuxian Lake, Yuxi | collected 2017-12-25
CGATGCGGGCGTCGGCGTAGCGGCTGGCCAGGGCCTGCAGCCGGCCCTGGGGGTCGGCGACCTTGGAGTTGATCTCGCCGGAGATGAAGTACTTGGCTTCTAGAGGGGCCAGCAATTCGGAGAGCTTCACGCCCTTTTGGGAGAGCAGCTCCAACACGATCAGCGAGGGCACGATGCCCGAGTCAGCGCCAAAGAAATCGCGGAAATAGTAGTGCCCGGTCACCTCGCCGCCGAACACCGCCCCCTCCTGCTTGAGCCGTGTCTTCATAAAGGCGTGGCCCACCCGCTCCATCAGGGCAGTGCCGCCGGCCTGCCCGATCAGTTCGGGCACCGCCCAGGAGGCGCGCACATCGTGGAGGATGCGCGAACCCGGATTCTTCTCCAGCAGATAACAACCCAATAAAGCGGTGAGAAAATCCCCGGAGACAAACTCCCCACGGTCGTCGATGACAAAGAAGCGATCCCCGTCCCCGTCGAAGGCAAACCCCACGTCTGCCCTTTCCTCGCGCACCCGGCGCTGCAGCTCGGCGCGGTTCTCCGGCTGCATGGGGTCGAGGCCGTGGTTGGGCAGCCGGCCATCGGGGTCCAGGTACAGGCCAGTCAGCTGCACCGGCAGGCGCTCGTAGACCCGCTTGAGAATGGGGCCCACCATGCCGTTGCCGGTATCGGCGATAACCTTGAGCGGCTTGAGCCCCTGCACGTCGATGAGGCCCAACACCTTGTCGACGAAACCCTGGCTCAAGTCCTGGGTGTGCACCTGACCCCTGGTTTTTTCCGGGGCAAAGGCATCGTTCTCGACGATGCGCCGCAAGTCCTGGATGCCCTCGTCCCCGCTGAGCAGGTAGGGCATGCGGCGGACCATCTTGAAGCCGTTGTACTGGGGGGGATTGTGAGAGGCGGTGACCATCATGCCGGGGTGGCCCAGCTCGGCGCAGGCAAAATAGTACTGGTCGGTGCTGACCATGCCGATGTCGATCACCCCCGCCCCCTGCGCCGTGAGCCCGTCCACCACCGCAGCAAACACCGCCGGGCTGGAGAGCCGCATGTCGCGGCCCACCACCACCTGTTCGGCCTTGAGGAAGGTGGCAAAGGCGCGGCCAATGGCGCGGGCCACCCGCTCGTCGAGCTGGTCGGGGTAGGTGCCCCGGATATCGTAGGCTTTGAAGATCGAGGCGTCTACCTGCACGGCTGGTTCGTCCCTACTTGAAACGCCTGAGGGTGATGTCCAGGTAGCGGGCGCCCTGTGCTGCGGGCTGGTGCTGCAACAAAATTGGGCTCTGGTAGGTGCCCTGCACGATGCGCCCCTGGCCCGTTTCCTCGCGATCGGAGACCAGCAGGCTGATATGGCGCTTGAGGCGCAGGATACGCGATGCCGGAGAGGACAAGACCGAGAAGATCTTGTCGATCACCGCCCGGCCCACCGGCACACTGTCGAGCAATTCGTTGTAGAGATGGATCAGGTCGTAGGTGGCGTAGCCGCGGGTCTTGCCCGGAATGGTCCCCGGGTGGCGCAGCAGCTTCTTGCCGTGTTTCACCATGTAGCGCAGGGGATCGGCCAGGGCCTGGGGCAGATCGTTGCGCATCAGCAAGGTCTCGTACTCGTTCACCGTCAGGCCCACATGGCGCTCGCGGGGGTCGAGGCGCAGGTCGATGCGGCCCTTCTCGATGCCGTGTACGGCGATCCACTCCTCGAGCTGGGCAAAGAGCCCGTAGCGCGGGTCCTTGAGGTTGAAGGAGTCGATCTGGTGGGTCGACTGCACCGGGATGGGCAGACGGCCGCGGAAGACGATCTCCTCGTCGTTGTAACCCAATACCGCGGTGCGGCGCTGCCGCTGATAGTGTTTGTAGATCCCGTCCAACTCGACGAAGTAGACCGGCTGGCCCGGGCGGTTGAGATAGGTGACGCAGTTCTTCAGGCCGGCGCTGATGAAGGTCAGGTGGGAGTCGGCGTTGACCGGCTCGCGCTCCTTCTCACTGGCGCTCAGCTCGTCGCGCAGCTGCATGCGGTCGTGGAAGTAGCCCGCGTCGGGCGGAAAGATGCGCTGGATAGTCCTGAGGAAGGGTTCGAGCTGCTTGCGGCTGTGGCCCAGGCGTTCGCAGAACCCCTGTTCGAGGTAACCGGCGGTGGTGTGGAAGGAGCAGTAGAGGGCTTTGCGGTATCCGGCCAGCACATCGCCCTGCTCCTGGGCGATCAGGGCACCGATGTCGATCAGTTCGAAGCGCGAAGCAGGCTTGAGGTCCAGCTCGATCTCGAGAGGGCTGGTAGACATCCGCGGCATCCCTGGGTGGAGGGTTTAGTCCGGGGAGGATATATTTTAGAAAATACCGCCCTCGTGAGCAGGGCGCAACTAATTTGCCGGAGTGTTATCCCTGGTGAAAACCTTGCTGATCATGCGCCATGCCAAATCCGACTGGTCCACGGCCGAAGCCGACTTCGACCGCCCCCTCAACAAGCGGGGCCGCCAGGCCGTGCCGCTGGTGGCTCGCCTGCTGGCTGGCGCGGAGGAAAAACCCCGCCTGATCCTCTCCTCCCCGGCGGCGCGGGCCAGGGAGACTGCCGAGGGCCTGGCCGCAGCCCTGGATCCCTGCGACCTGGTCTTTGACCCCCGCCTGTACCTGGCCTCCACCCAGACGCTGGGCGCGGTGCTGGCCGAACAGGGCGATACCTGCGACCCGCTGCTGGTACTCGGTCATAATCCGGGGCTGGAGGAATGGCTGGCCTTGCTGGGCGGCGGCGCCTGCCACCTACCCACGGCCGGGGTAGCTGCGCTGGCCATAGAAGCAGAACGCTGGGCGGAGGTGCGGGCGGGCCTGGGGCGGCTCCAGTGGTTCTTTGTCCCCCGCCTCGGGGAAGGTCTGAACCGCTGATCAGCGCTCGAAATGGGCGATGATCCGGGTGAGGGCTTCGTCGAGGTCCACTTTGGGATCGTAGCCCACGTAACCGCGGATCTTTTCTAGGTCCGGGGCACGGTAGACCAGGTCTTCGTACACCCCCTTGGGCCAAGCCTGTTCGTAGGAGATGAACTTGATCTCCGAGGGGCTCCTGGTCAAATTCTTGATCTTGTGCGCCAGGTCCTTGATGCTGATCTCGAAATTGGAGCCGATATTGAAGATCTCCCCCACTGTTTTGTCGCTGAGGGCCAGGGCGATCAGCCCGTCGAGGGCGTCGTCGACGTAGGTCAGACAGCGGCGCTGCTCCCCATCGCCGTACACGGTGATCGGGTGGCCGAGCATGGCCTGCTTGATAAAGCGCGGGACCACCATGCCGTAGTGCCCGGTCTGCCTGGGGCCGATTACGTTGAAAGGCCGGACGATGACGCAGGGCAGTCGCTTCTCGTGCCAGTAGGCCAGCGCCAGCAGTTCATCGACGGCTTTGGAAGTGGAGTAGGTCCAGCGGATCACCGTGGTCGACCCCAGGATGCGGTCGGCGTCCTCCTTGAAGGGGACATGGCCGTTGCGTTTGCCGTAGATCTCGGAGGTGGAGGCCAGGATGACCTTTTTCTTTTTCTGGGTTGCCAGTTCGAGCAGAATCTCGGTGCCGCGGATATTGGTGGTCAGCGACAGGAGCGGGTTTTCGATGATGAAATCCACACCTACCGCCGCAGCCAGGTGGTAGATCAGATCGCAATCGGCCACTAGGGTGCGCATTACTTCGAGGTCGAGGATGTCGCCGATGATGCAGGAGAAACTGGGATTGCCTTCGAGGTGCTGGACGTTCTTGATGCTGCCAGTGGAGAGATTGTCGAGGATGGCCACCTGATCTCCCATCGCCAGATGGCGCTCGGCCAGATGGGACCCGATGAAACCTGCTCCTCCGGTGATCAGAACTTTCATACGCCCTATCCCAATAGTTACAGTGCGCAGCAACCCACAGCGCCGACCTCCGGACCAGCATGGGGCCCGTTCAGCGGCAGGTCCAAAGTAGTAGGATACTTAAATTTCAGGCCACCAACCAGATATCGGAGTGATCAACATCACCCAAGGCGAAAAAACCGCCGACTGCCAGCGGTTCGGGCCGTACTGGTAAAAGTATAAGAAAATAAACGCAATCGGGCACCCCCTACCCGGGGAAAGTGCTGCGAGGGTGTTCACCGGGGCCTTTCCCCGGCCATCTGCCGCAGGATCTCCCCCAGGCCCCGGCTGTGTACCTCCAGGGCATAGTGCGTCTGCATCGCCGCTCGCCCCTGTTGCCCCATCTGCCGGCGCAGGATCGGGTCGTCGATCAGGCGCGCCAACAACTCCTCCCAGTCCTCGGGGGTGCGCGCCCAGAACCCCGTCTCTCCGTCGCGGACAATCTGGCAGTTGACCCCCACCGGACTGGCGACCACCGGCAAGCCGGTGGCCATGTACTGGAGCAGCTTGTACCCGCCCTTGCCGCGGGTCCAGGGATCGTCGGGCACCGGCATCAGGCCGATGTCGAAACCGCGCAGCTCCTCGACCTCCCCCTCCAGCGTCCAGGGCCGCGCTTCCACCGCGATCCCCTCCAAATCCACCGCTGCGGCGCCGATCACCCGCAGGCGCAACCGGGGAAAGCGCCGGCCCAGCCGCGCCAGCGGCGCCCGGATCAACTGCAAGTACGAAATAGTGCTTGGACTGCCGATCCAGCCCAGCACCACCTCCTCCCGCGCAACGGCGGGTCCGCCGCCCGGGGTATAGCGCCGGGTATCGATGGGGCCGGTGATGATCGTGTGGGCGGGGCAGTAACGGGCGGCAAAGGCGGCGGTGTACTCGTTTTCGACCAGGACATGGTCCGCCAGCCGCAGCATGGCGGGCAACCCATTGGTGTTGCGCCACTGTTTCCAGGCCACCAGCCAATGCTGGCGGCGCACCTCGGTGGTGAAGATGGCGTCGTCGAAGTCGTAAATCACCGGAGGGCGACGCCAGCGCAGCAGCCAGCGAACTGGGAAGGGAAAAATAACCTTCTGGATAAAGAGCGCCTCCGCACCCCGGGCCGCCCACCAGACCTGCAGGCCACAGCCCAAGGTGCGCCAAGTGGCCCAGCAGTAGTACCACAGTTTGCCCCAGGGGCTGCGGGTCACCTGTAGTTGCGAGCCCCCCAATCCCCGGTCGGGCAGCACGGTGATCACCTGGGCCTCGATCCCCTGAGCCCTCAGGTAGGGCAGGTACTGAAAAACCCGCGTCCGACTGCTGGCGGCCAGCATGCCGTACTGGGTGGCAAAAAGCACCTTCAAACTGCGCTGGTCTCCTGTTGCGGACTGCGGCGGTGGCGCAATGACGGGCTGTTCAGGACGCCGCGCGGCCGGCGGCAAAATCCCGGATGCAGGCGATCACCCGGTCCTGGGCCTCGGAGGCCAGGTGCGGGTACAGGGGGATGGTCAGGATACGCTGCCACTCTGCCTCGACCACCGGCAGCGAGGCCGTGTAGGGCTGGTAGATGGGCAGTAGGTGGTTGGGGTAGAAGTGGACGGCCGATTCGATCTCGTGCGCCGCCAGGTGGTCACACAGCGCATCGCGTTTGTCGGCCTTGATGATCATGCTGTAGTGAGCGCTCTGCCCATAGGGGCGCTGGTCGAGCAGTTCGATGCCCTCCACCCCTGCCAGTGCCGCGCGGTAGCGCTCCACCACCCGCCGGCGCATGCCGTTGGCCCGCTCCAGCTTGTCCAACTGCACCAACCCCAGGGCCGCGGCGATGTCGTTCATCCCGTACTTGAACCCCACCTCCTCCACCTCGTATTCCCAAACCCGGGACGGATAGCCGGTGTTGAAGCGGTCCCAGGTGCCGCGCGAGATGCCCATCCAGCGCAGCTTGCGTACCCGCTCGGCCACCGCGTCGTCGTTGGTGGTGAACATGCCCCCGTCACCGGTGGAAAGGTTTTTCTTTGATTCGAAGCTGTAGCAGCCGAGGTCGCCGATATTGCCCAGGTGGCAGCCGCCATAGGTGCCCCCGCAGGCCTGGGCGGCGTCTTCGACGAGGACCAGCCCGTGCCGGCGGGCGATGGCCAGCAGTTCGTCCATGGCGCAGGGATGGCCAGCATAGTGGACCACCACCAGCGCCCGGGTCCGGGGAGTGATGCGCCGCTCCAGATCCGCCGGGTCGATGTTGAGGGTGCCGGGTTCGACGTCGCAAAACACCGGCCGGCCGCCCGCGTAGAGAATGGCGTGGTTGGTGGAAACAAAGGTCATGGAGGTGGTGAGCACCTCCCGGTCCTTCACCTCGCTCACCAGCATCGCCAGATGGAGCGCGGCGGTTGCCGAATTCAGGGCAATGGCGTGTTTGGCCCCCGTGTACTGGGCAAAGCGCTCTTCGAATTCCTTGACCTTGGGACCGGGGCCCACCCAGCCGGTTTCCAGCGGCTGGCGGAGCGCCTCGTGCTCCGCCTCTCCGAACCAGGGTTTGAACAATTGGATACGACCTGCCATATCAGTTCTCCGAACCTCGCTTGTCCTTGGGGATACTCATCGGCGACCAGTACGCGCGATCCAGCAGAGACCGGCGCAGGATCTGGCGGTAAGCCCGCAGGCGTTGCAGACTCTCTGCCCGCCGGGCCGGGAAGCAGGTGAAAAACAAGGCCCACAACACGCTGCGCAATCCCATCTCGACGAGGGTCAGCAGGCGGAGGGTGAGGAGAGATCCCCGGCCAAAGTGTTTCTGAAAAAGGTAGAAGAGGCTTTGCTGGCTGACCACCAGCATCTGGCCCAGGTTCTTGCGGATGCTCTGCCCTTCCAGGTGGACCACCCGGCTGAAGGGGTAGTAGTAGATCTGCCAGTCTTTCTTGGCCAGTCGCATGCACCACTCGAGGTCCTCGCAGCACATGTAGATGCCCGGATCCAGGGGCCCCACCTCTTCGAGGGCCCGGCGCCGGATCAGCAGGCAGGCCCCCGAAACCCAACCCACGGCGCGGGCCGTCCGGTGGTCCCAGCCGGCTAATTTAAAGAAGGGAAAAAGTCTGTGCAATAACAATTTATGCACAATTTCGGTGCGCAGGCTGGGGGCGATACCGCAGGACAGCTGCAGCGAGCCGTCCGCATTGAGCAGCATGGGACCGACCGCCCCGACCCGCGGGTGGGCCGCCACAAAATCCACCAGCGCCCCCAGTGCTCCGCGCTCTACGCGGGTATCGGAATTGAGCAGCAGCAGGTACTCCCCCGCCGCCTTTGCCAGCGCCAGGTTGTTGCCGCGGCTGAAGCCCAGGTTCTCGGGGCTGGCCAGGAGCTGCACCTGAGGAAAGGAGTCCCTCACCATCGCCGCGCTGCCGTCGGTGGAGGCGTTGTCCACCACCAGCACCTCCCACTGACAGGACGCCGGGTCGGCCAGAACTGCTTCCAAGCAGTCGCGCAGCAGCTGGCAGGTGTTCCAGTTGACGATGACAATGGAGAGCACCGGTTTCACTTCAACCCCCATACCCGCAGCCCTCCTAACACCAGGGCCCGCAGCGTTTCATCCTGCCAATAACACATCAGGTTCAACACCACCATCCCCCCCAGCAGCAGGTAGGCCCGACGGCCATAGCGGGCCACCAGATCCCCGGCGGCAGCGGCGGCCAAGAGGATGAAGAAGGGCTCCAGGGGCAGGCGGAAACGCACCGAGCCGTAGAGCACCAGGCAGAAGGCCGCCAGGGAAATACCGGTGAATACACTGAGGAGCAGAAACCCCTCCTGCGGGCCGTAGCGCCACAGGCCCGCGATAAAAAGAGGCAGGAGCAGGGCGAACCAGAAATTGTATCCGGGCTGAAAGAAATACCAGAAACGCAGGAACCTTTCGGCGCTCAGGCGCAGGTAGGCGCCCGGATTGGCGCGGATGAATTGGAGGCCCTGTTGCTGCCAGTGGCGGTCGCGCTCCACCTCGGAGGGAAACTGCACAAAAAGCTCCCGCGTTATGCCCCAGCCCCGCTCCTGGCGCCAGTCGGGCTGGGCGGAGTTGCTGCGGGCCAGGATGAATCCCCCGTGGGTGGAGATGGGCACCAGGGCGCCGTGGACCAGGTAATTGCGCACCGTCCAGGGCAGGATGGTCGCCGCCATCGCCAGACCCACCCACAGGCTGCGGCGCAAACCCTCGCGGGGTGCCGCCAGCAGGGCCACCAGGGCGAAAGCCGGCCAGAAGAGCAGCCCCACGGGCCGGGTGAGGGCGGCCAGACCGATGGCCAGGCCGCCGCCCAGCAAGGCGCGGCGGCTGTTCGGGGTACTCAACAGATAAGCGGCCAACACCAGCCAGAAGGTGAACCAGGTCTCGCTCATCACCTCGCCGGCGCTGACCACCAGCGGGCCGTAGACCGCGGCGCAGAGCCCGGCGGCCAGGGCAGCCGGCGGGCAGATCCGCAGACCCAACCCGTAGAGCAGCACTGCAGTGGCAGCCCCTACAACCGCCTGCACCACCTCGACAGCCAGGTGGCTGTGCCCGCACACCCCGTACACCGCTGCCAGGAAAAAAGGATAGAAGGGCGCCCGCCACGAACGCATCTCGAAGCCGAACCAGTTCTCGCGGGCCACGAAACCCTCCCCCTTGAGCAGGTTCAGGGCGAGCTCGTCGTAGTCGGGGGTGTCCTGGGGCGGCACTGGGTACTCCTGCAATACATAGACCAGGCGCAGGGCCAGGGCCAGGGCAAAGATGAGCCAGGGGATACGGGATTTCATCGCCGGGCCAGCAGGGTATCGAAACAGCCGGCCAACTGACCGGTCAGTTCGCGGCGGTGATAGGGAACTAGTTCCTCTGCCGCCACCGCGCCGCGCAACTCGCCCCGGACAAAACGCGCCCAGGCCTCGACCAGCACCTGGCGGATGGCCGCCACGTCGTCTGGCGGGGCGTGTAAACCGGTCCCGAGGCGGCGCATCAGGTCGGCCACCATACCCGGCCCGCAGAGGCCCAGGATGGGGCGGCGGGCCGCCAAATACTCGTAGAACTTGCCCGGAACATTGGACGCCGCCCAGGGGCGGGCATGATCGAGCAGCAAGAGCAGATGCGCCTGTTGCTGGAGGGTGATGGCCTGCCGGCGCTCCACCGGTCCCAGGCACTCGACCATGCCGGCCTGCTCCAACGCTGCTGCGCCCCGGCGCTCAGCCGGGCTGAGGCTGCCGGCCAGGACCAAGTGCAACCGGGCAGCCCAGGCCTGGTCCTCGGCCAGCAGGGATTCGAGGGCGGCAAAAAGAGACTGGGGAGAGCGCTGGAGATGGCTGTAGGAAAAGGACCCGGTATGCACCAGACGTAGCGGCCCCTCGGAGGGCGGCGCTGCGTGCGCACCGGCGAACTCCTCGGGGTCAAACCCGTTGGTGATCACCCGCACCCGGGCGGCGGCGCGCGGATACAACCGGCGCAGGTACTCGGCGCTCAACTCGGTGGCCGTGACCACCACGTCCGCCGCTTCGACCACCGCCTGTTCCAGCTGGCGCTCCAGGGCCTGCCGCCAGGTGGGTAGATCGGGGTCGAGGGGGTCGGTGGTCCACGCGTCGCGGAAGTCGGCTACCCAGGGCAAGCCGGTACGCCGCTTGAGCAAGAGGCCCAGCAGGTGGGCGCTGGCCGGCGGGTAGGTGGAGTAGAGCGCCGCCGGGGTCTGGCGCTCCACCACCTCGATGGCCCGCTGCAGCGCGAAGGGCACCCAGGTGATTTGCAGGTCCGGGAACACCGCCCAGCGCCGCAGGAAAGCGACCAACCCCTTGAGGCGACCAGGATCGGTGCGCAGGGAGGAGGGCGCCGTGCCGGCCCGCGCCTCCTGGTTCCACAACTGCCGGTATAGCTTGAGGGGTTCCCAGGTGCGCTGCACCTGCGCGTCGCTGCCGCCGCCAAAAGCCGCGGTGGTCAGGACCACGGGGGTATAACCGAATTCGGGCAGATGGCGGGCGAAATGCAGGGCGCGCTCGATCCCGCTCGAACGGACGGGGGGATAGTGGTAGGCGATGAAGAGCAGGGTATGCCTGATTGCCGTGTTCGCCCTCCTGCAAAATGTCCTGAATGTACGCCCTTCCCCCCCATCGTCAAGCGCGGCACCGCTGCCCGGGCGATACTGTTGACTTATATTTTTTACATCTCTATCTTTGGCTAATCAACAGTATTTGCCCGCCGCTCTCGGGTGGCCACAAGCAACTCCTGCTGGAGAAGCACAGATGACCTTACTGGACATCCTATCTCCCCGCTCCGTGCTCGTCGGCCTCCAGGGCGAGACCAAGGAGGAGATCATCAAGGAGCTGGTCGATTCTCTGGAGACGGGAGCGGTTGTCTCCGACCGGGATAAAGTGCTCCAGGCCGTCATCGAACGCGAAAAGATCATGAGTACCGGCATCGGCGACGGCATCGCCATCCCCCACGGCAAGTCCGATGCGGTGACCCGCCTGGCTGCGGCCCTGGGCATCCACAAGCGGGGCGTGGACTTCGAGGCCCTCGACGGCGAGCCGGCCTACGTGTTCTTTCTGCTGGTCTCCCCCGCCAATGTCTCAGGTCCCCACATCAAGGCCCTCGCCCGCATCTCTCGCCTGCTCAAGAACGATGACTTCAAAAAGAAATTGATCTCCGCTGCCAACGCCGAGGGGATCATGCGCCTCATCGAAGCCGAAGAGAAACGCCACCCCGCCTCGGCCTGAGGCGCGTGCAATTCCTCAACCCCCTCGCTCTGATCGGTCTGGCAGCGGCGCTCATCCCGCTGGCCATCCACCTGCTCCACCGGGGCCAGTCGCAGCCCCAGCCTTTCAGTAACCTCGATTTTCTGCGCCGCCTCCACCACAGCCGCCTGCGCCGATTGCGCCTGCGCCAATGGCTGGTGTTGTTGCTGCGCACCCTGATCATCGCCCTGATCGCCCTGGCCTTTGCCCGGCCAGCCCACCAGGCCGGTGCCGGCTGGGGCGGCAGCACTGCCCCGGTGGCCGCCGCCGTGCTGCTCGATTGCTCCTACAGCACCGGCTACCGGCAGGGCGGCGGGCCGCTTTTCGAAACCCTGCGCCGCCAGGCCCTCGGGTTGCTGGAGATCTTCTCCCGCCGCGACGAGGTAAGACTCATCCCCTTTGCCAGCCGCCCGCTGGGAGCTGAAGCGGCGGGTGACGATCAACTGATCAAACAGGTGGAAGAGTTAGCCCCCACCCAGGAAGGCACCGACCTGGAGGCCGCCCTGCAGGCCGCCGCCGATTTCGGCGCCGCCCACCCACAACTGCGCCAGGAGATCTACCTGCTGGGCGACCTGACCCAGCACAACTGGGAGGGGGTCGCCGCCAAGACCAGCTGGCTGCCCGGGGCCCAGGTCTACATCGCCGACCTGGGGACAGCCGAACGAGGCAACATCCATGTGGACGAGGTCGGTTTCTCCCCGTGGCTGGCAGCACCGGGCAAGAAACTGAGTGCCAGGGCCCGGGGCGCCAATACCTCCTCCCAACCAGCAAGGCAGACCGCCGTCGACGTGTACCTCGACGGCGAACGGGTGCGCCATCAGTTGACAGACCTGCGGCCCGGGGAGGAGTTCCAGCTCGACTTTGTGCTCATGCCGCGCCGCGCCGGCCTGCTCGGCGGCTACGTCGAGATCCAGGACGACGCCCTGCCGCTGGACAATCGCCGCTACTTCACCCTCAGCGTGCCCGACTCCTTCCGGGTGCTGGTGCTGGGCCACCAGCCCGAGGACACCTATTACCCGCGCCGGGCCCTGGCCGCCAGCGCCGCGGCTGATCCGGCCCTGGCGCTGCGTTTCGGCCTGATGGCCGAATTGGATCCCGGCCTGCTGCAGCACACCCAGGTCCTGCTGCTGTGCAATCTGAACTACCTCTCCGCCGAACAAAGCGCACTGGTACACGGCTTTGTGGCCGGCGGCGGCTCGCTGGTGGTTTTTCCCTCTCCCCAGGCCGACCTGAACTTCTTCAACCGCCAGCTGCTGCCCGCCCTGACCCCTTCGCGGCTGGCCCAGGTGGTGGGACAGCCGGGCAGCCAGCTGGTGGGACAGGGGCTGAACACCCAGCTGCCCCACCACCCGCTCTTTGCAGGGTTGTTCACCCAGGTGGCCGAGGATCAGCCGCGCTTCCGCGCCTTCTACCGCCTGGTTGCGGCCCCGGTGGCCGACCAGGAAAGCGCCGCGCTCATCCATTTTGCCGATGGCCAACCCGCCGCCACCCTCTGCTGGGCGGGGGAAGGCCGAACCCTGCTTTTTGCCACCCCGCTTTCCCTCGAATGGAACGACCTGCCCCTCAAGGGACTCTTCCCCCCGCTGATGCACCGCCTGGTGCGCTACCTCAGTCTGCCGGCCGACCCCGGCCAGCCCTACCTGGTGGGCCAGCCTTTGCGGCGCCACCTGCCTGGCACCAGCATCGACGACCGCCTCCAGGCCGAAGCCCCCTCGGGCCGCAGGTTGTGGCTCTCGGCAACGATGCAGGGGGGCCGCTGCTGGTGGCAGATCCCGCGGACCGACGAGGCCGGCCTGTGGCGGCTGTGGCAGGAAGGGCGGCTGGTCGATCTCTTCGCCGTCAACCCCGATCCCCGCGAATCCAAGCTCAGCCTGGTGCCCCGCCAGCGCCTCGAGCAACTCTTCGGCGCCGGGCGCACCCGCTTCCTGGGCCCCCAGGACGAGTTGCGCTCGCTGGTGCTGGGCAACCGCTATGGCCGCGAGTTGTGGCGCGAATGCCTGGCCCTCGCCCTGGTGCTCTTGCTTTTGGAGCTGTGGCTGGCCCGCGCCCCGCAGCGCCGTTCCCAGCCTGCCCCCGCCTGAGGTCCGCCGGACCGACACCCCGGAGGGCCGCATTGACATCCCCCACCGCTTCCGGTTATTTATGGTCATGATTTCCGCAGTATCCGTCACGCGTTATTACGGCGCCCTCAGGGCAGTGGACGCGGTCAGTTTTGGTGTGGAGCGCGGCGAGATCGTCGGCTTCGTCGGCCCCAACGGGGCCGGCAAGAGCACCGTGCTCAAGATGCTCTCCACCTTCCTGCTCCCCACCTCGGGCAAGATCCTGATCGACGGCCTGGACACCGCCGTGGACCCCCTGGAGGTGCGCCGGCGCATCGGCTATCTCTCGGGCGACACCCCGCTCTACCTGGACATGCGGGTGGACAGGTTCCTGTCCTTCGTGGGCCGGGCCCGCGGCCTGCGCGGGGCAGCCTTGGCCAACCACTTCGAGCGCACCGTGCAGATCTGTGGACTCCAGGGGGTGCTGCAACAGCGGGTGGGCCAGTGCTCGACCGGGTACCGCCAGCGCATCGGCCTGGCCTCGGCCCTCATCCACGACCCTCCGGTACTGCTGCTCGACGAGCCAACCCACGGCTTCGATCCCCTACAGGTGATGGCCTTCCGCCAGCTGCTGCGCGAACTGAGCCGCGACCGGGCGGTGCTCTTCAGCACCCACATCATCGCCGACGTGGAAGCGGCCAGCGACCGGGTGCTGATCATCCACCAGGGCCGGCTCCTGGCCCAGGGTCCGCTCCCCGAACTGGCCGCCGCCAGCGGCAGACCCGGCGCCGGGCTCGAGCAACTCTTCGCCCACCTGGTCCGCACCAGCGCGGAAGTTGGCCATGCCTGAGATCCGCGCCTCCCGGGTGTACGCCGAAGGAGTTCTGGTGGTCTGCGGCCGGGAACTGGGGGCCTATTTCGATTCGCCCATCGCCTATATCTGCGCCGCCGCCTTTCTGGTGCTCTCTGGCACCACCTTCATGAACACCTTCTTCCTCGACGGGGTGGTGGACATGGGCCCCTACTTCGAGGTATTGCCCTTCCTGCTCATCCCCTTCATCCCCGCCCTCTCCATGCGCACCTGGGCCGAGGAGCGGGCCCAGCACACCTTTGAACTGCTGATGACCCTGCCGCTGCGCCCCTCGCAGCTGGTGCTGGGGAAATATCTGGCGGCTCTGGGCTTCTATCTGGTGGTGCTGGCCGGCAGCCTGCCCATCGCCCTGATGCTCTGCTGGCTGGGTGATCCAGACCTGGGTCTGATCCTGGCCAACTACCTGGGCGCCGCCGCCCTGGGTGCCTTCTTCCTCGCCTTCGGTGTGCTGGTCTCCTGCCTGACCCGCAACCAGATCGTCGCCTTTGTGCTGGCCGCGTTGATGGGCTTCTTTTTTGTTTTTAGCGGCCACGAGCAGGTGGTCGAGGTGATCGACGGCCTGAGCCCGACCTGGCAGGCGGGGACCTGGCTGTACGAGTCGATTTCGGTCATGCCGCACTACCAGGCCTTTGGCCGGGGTGTGGTGGCCCTGGCCGACGTGCTCTACTTTGCGCTGATGAGCGGTTTTTTTCTCTGGGCCAACGAACTGGTCCTGCAGCGGAGCAAGTATTGAAGCGCACCTTGTTGCAGGCGGGACTCTCCCTGGTCCTGCTGCTGATTGTGTTGCAGGCGAGCCGGCTGGCGCGCCGCAGCCACTGGCAGCTCGATCTGGGCGGGACCGCACCCGCCACCCTCTCGGCGCCCACACTTTCGTTTTTGCGCCAGCTGGACCGCAACATCTCCATCACCTACTTCTCCACCGACCCGCAGCGTATGCCCTCCCGCCTGAGAGGTCTCGAGGGTGAGGTGCGGCAGGTGCTGGAGGCGATGCAGGACCACGCGTACGGCCGGTTCGAGTTCCGCATCGTCGACCCCGAGCTGAGCGGAGCCCCTGGCATCGCCTATGCCGCTGCCAAAAAGGTCTCCCCTTTCAAGGTGCGCCGGGTCCTGGAGGACGAGCACCAAGAGCAGGAGATCTGGTCCTCCCTGGTGCTGGCCCCCGAAGGCGCCCCCGAGATTCTGATCCAGGGCATCGAGCAGAGCGGTCTTATCGAGGAACTGATCCTCGCCCATCTGCAGACCCTGACCCAGCCGCTGCAGCCCACCTTTGCCGTGGCCGCCCCCCCCGGCACCTGCCAACTCCTGCCCCGTTATCTGAGCCAGTTTGGGCCGGTGGTGGAGGTGGACCTGGACCGCGACCCGACCACCCCTATCCACGCCGACGTGCTCTTCTGGGTCCAGCCCCAGGCCGCCTCCCCGGCCCACCGGCGCCAGCTGCAGCGCTTCCTCGAGTCGGGGCGTTCGGCCGTGTTGGCCGGCAGCGCCTATACCATCGACTACCTGCCCGCCATCCAGGGCCAGCACCGCTACCGCGCCACCCCTCAGTCCACGGCCTGGGAGGAGTTGCTGCGGCCCTGGGGGCTAGCGCCGCAACCGGATCTGTTGCTGGACCGGGCCGCCGGGCCGCTCAACGTGTCGGCCGGCGGCGGCCTCACCCAGGTGGAAGCCCCCTTTCAGTTGCGCTGCACCCCGGCCTTCCGCGACATGAGGAGTTTTGCCGCGCCGGCGCGCGGGGCCCTGGCCTTTGTGGGGGCCAGCGCCCTGGAGTTGGATCTGGCGCGGGTAGCAGCGGCCGGCTACCAGGCCGAGGTGGTGGCCACCACCAGCGAAAACGCCTGGGTTCAAGCGCTGCCCCAAGGGGAGTTCGGCCCGGCCGAAATGTCCCAGGCCCAGTTCCAGGTGGGCAAACAGAACCTGATGGTCCTGCTCAAGCCCAAGGACCCCTGGGCCGGCCAGCTGCTGGTGCTGGCCAGCGCCAGCCCCTTCCAGGACCAGATCCTCGAACAGTCCGGTTACGGACACCGGATCTTCCTGCAGGATCTGGCCCGCACCCTGGCCCCCCCTCAGCGATTGGTGCGCATCCGGGTGGAGCGGCCCCAGCCGCAGCCCCTGCCGCCGCTGGGCGATGCTACCCGACTCCTCTGGCGCTTCTGGGCGGTCTTCGCCCTGCCCCTGGTGCTGCTGGGCTTGGCGCTGCGCCCTTATTGGTCAGGGCAGGGGCGCTGGGTGTGGCCGCCGCTGCCGAGGATGCTGGCACCGGCCCTGGCGCTGGCCGGGGCGCTGGCTCTTCCCTGGCTGCTTCGGCACTTTGGTCCCCTGCAGCTGGACCTGACCGAGGAACAACTCAACACCCCGGCCCCCCTGACCCTGCAGCTCCTCGGCCAGCACCGCGCCGGCCTGCAGGTGGAAGCCGCCCTCACCCCGCCCGCCTCCATGCCGCCCGCGCTGAAATCCATCGAGCCACAGGTCAAAGCCCTGCTCGACCAGGGGGACTTGGATGCCCGCTGGATACGCCCCGCAGGCCAGGACCAGCGCGCCTACCTGCAAACCCAGGGGTTCCGGCCCTTCGAGGTACAGCGCGTTTTGCAAGATACCCTGGCCAGGCAACTGGTGTGGAGCGGGCTGCGGTTGGCAGAGGGCGGCAGCAGCACCCTGATCCCGCGCCTCGACCAGCGCAGCGCCGGCCATCTCGAGTTCCTAGTGGCCGCCGCCCTCAAGCGGCTGGAACTGGGCCGCGCCCCCCAGGTGGCGATGGTCGCCGACTGGCCCCGCCTCTCCCCGGCCGAGGCCCTGGAGGACTACCAGCGCCAGGGCCTGAGTGCCCCCAGCGGCACCGACGTGTACAGCCAGCTCAAGGCGCTTCTACAAGATTACGGGTACCAGGTCAGCTACGTGAATCCCCAGGACCCGCAGCTGCCGGAGGACCCCGATGTTTTCCTCTGGATGCAGCCGCGCCGCGACTCGGGGCGGATCATCTCGCTCTTGGGGCGGCACCTTGCCCAGGGGCGGCCGGCCATCGTCGGCATGCAGCATTTCAATATCCAGCAGCGCCAGTACCGCGGGGCCGGCTTCCAGACCGTGTACTGGCCTCAGCCCCAGTTCCAGGACCTGGACCGCTACCTGAATCTGTTAGGCGTGGAGCAGGTGCGCGAGGTGCTGATGGACCGCACCCAGCACCACCTGGCCCTAGCCACCCAGGTCAACCGCAGCGCCCAGCGCGAGTACGACCCTCAGGAGGTGGCCCTGCCCTTCCTGATCCGCACGGTGGGCGCCCACTTCTCGCCCACCTCCGAACTCACCCGCCACCTGGGGGATCTGCTTTTTATCTGGGGCAATCGCTTCAGCCTCGACGCCAATCGCCTGGCCAACCTGGGTCTGAGCCCGCAGGTGCTGGTCGGCACCTCGGACCGGGCCTGGTCCTTTGCCTGGCAGGGCGGCTGGCTGCCCCCCGAGATCTTCACCCCCTCCTCCTATCTGCCCGGCAGCCAGCCCCTGGCCCTCAGCATCGAGGGGGTCTTCCCACCGCCCGAACTGGGCGCCGAAGGCAAGGCAACCCTGCGGCCGCCGGCTCCGGGCCAGCCCCGCAGCCAACTGCTCTTGATCGGCTCCTCGGAGATGTTCAAGGACGAGTACCTCTACGCCGCCGGCTTCGACCACGCCCAGTTTCTGCTCAACGCCGTGGCCCTCGCCGCATACGGGCCCGAGCTGGCCGCGCTCCAGGCCCGCCATCCGGCGCCCCGGGGCTTTGCCTTTGTCGACCCGGAGGCCAAGGTGTTCTGGCGCGGGCTGGCGGTGGGTGGCGGGCCACTTTTGCTCCTGCTGATCGGCCTGGACCGCTACCGCCGGCGCCGGCAGCCGCTGGGGCTGCCCAGATGAAACAACTTCCCCTGGCCCTTCTCGCCCTCCTGGCGCTGCTGGCCCTGGCCAACTACCTGCTCGAAGCCCGCCAGCAGACCCGCCGCCAGCAGGCCGGTGCGCTGCGCCCCATGGCCCCGGCTCCCAGCGCGGCACCCCAGCTGTTGCAGGTGCAGCTGGGCCAGCAGACCTGGACCTATGTCTTGCGGGCTGGGCACTGGCGGTACCCTGGATACTTCGACGCCTTTGCCCAGGCCGAAGGTATCGACTATGTGCTGGAAAGCCTGCTGCACGGCCCAGGCACCGTGTACACCACCGGCGAGGGCAATCTGACCCGCCGGGGCCTGGACCTGGAACACGCCCTCAGATTCCGCGTGGAGGGCGAGGGCAACCGCCTGCTGGCCGAGGTGTGGATCGGGCAGGGTATCCCCGGTCCCGGCGCCCACGAGTGTTATGCGCGGCCCACCGGCGCGGACACGGTCTTCCATCTGCACGCCAACCCCCACCTGGCCCTGGGCCGCACGGCCCCGCCGCTGCTCGACAACCGCGTCCTGCCCGCGGCCCTGGGGCGCAAACCCATTGCTCAGGTCGAGTTTTCCCGCCCGGGGCACCCGCTGCGCTCTCTGCGTCGGGTGCAGACCGCCGCCGCCCCGCCTGCCCTGCCTGGCCGCCCGCCCCAGTTGCCCGAGTATCAGTGGTGGGTCGAGTGGGATGGCCAAGCGCTGGTCGGCACCACGGCCAGCGCCTTCGCCTATGTGGACTTTCTCGGCCAACTGCGCTGGACGGCCCTCAAAGACCCGCGAAGTTTCGCCGGCCCCGCCCGCGGCCAGCTGCGCCTGCGCGACGAGGCGGACAGTGTGGACGTGCTGGAGTTGGGCCCTCAGGACGAGCGCGGCCACCTCCTGTTGCGCCACCAGGGCACCGGCCTGGTCGGCACCCTGGAGCCGGCCCAGGCAGCCCTGCTTTTCCCCACTCGCGAGGCCCTGCTGGACACCCTGCCCTCGGCCTCCCCCTACCGCCAGCCAGCTCCACCCGCCGGAAGCGGTTTTTGAGCGGGGCAAAGCTGCATCGGCGCTTTTGCCATGGGCTTCTCTGGGGTGTATTTTTTTTGGCGTCAACCAGCCTTGGGCTCCACTGAAAGGACAACCATGATTGTCGATGTACACAGCCACGTCTGGAGATATCCCGACGACTTCACCGACGAGTTCCGCCGCCAGGCCCGCTTTGTGGCCCGCGCCGGACAGGAACTAGACCTGCGCGTCACCTACGAGGCCTACCGCCAGGGCGCCCAGAGCTGCGACAAAACCATCGTCTTCGGCGGCAAGGCCCGGCTCTCGGGGGTGTGGGTGGACGACGCGTACGTAGCCCAGTACGCCAAAGACCACGCCGACACCTGCATCGGTTTCCTCTCCGTGGACCCCACCCAGCCGGGTTGGGAGCAGGAAATGGAACACGGCCACCAGCAACTCGGGCTCAAGGGTATCAAACTCCTGTCCATGTACGCCGGCTTCTACCCCCACGACGAGAACCTCGATCCCCTTTGGCGCTATGCCACCGCCCACTCTCTGCCGGTCCTGCTCCACACCGGCACCACCTTTGTGGCCCAGGCACCGCTCGATTGCACCCTGCCCCGCCACCTCGACGTGGTGGCCACCCGCTTCCCCCAGGTCAAGATCATCATGGCCCACCTGAGCCACCCCTACGAGGGGGAATGTGCGGTGGTGATCCGCAAACACCCCAACGTCTACGCCGACGTCAGCGCCCTGCACTACCGCCCCTTCCAGCTCTACCACAGCCTGATGCTGGTGCAGGAGTACGGGGTTTGGCACAAGTTGCTCTTCGGCAGCGACTACCCCTTCACCACCATCGACGCCTCCATCCAAGGGCTCTTCGACCTGAACAAGATGCTCGACGGCACCGCCCTGCCGCGCCTGCGCGAAAAGGAGATCGCCGCCCTGATCCACCGGGACAGCCTGGATATCCTGGGGTTGTGAATCTTGTCCACTCCTCCCATGCCTTCCGCTGCCGCCATCGACGTGTCCTCTCTGCGCCCCACCCGCCAGGTCTGGCTGATCTACACCCTGGTGCTCTTCGCCCTGTCCTGGGCCTGTTTCGGCAGCCTGGCCGATCACCTGCTCGACACCCACGACGACGAACTCTTCAGGGACAGCGCCATCCTGAGTGAGGACCTGAGCTTCTTCTTTGCCCCCGCCAAAGAGAAGGCCGTGGGCTCGGGCCGGCCCCTGGCCGATCTGGTCGAGAGTGTGCCCTATCTCATCTGGGGCCCCGACCCGGCCTCCTACCACCTCTTCGCCGTCCTCCTCCATACCCTGGCCAGCCTCCTCCTGGCATACGTGGCCTGGGAACTGGGCATGGGCCTCGCGCTCAGCCTGGGGGGAGGCCTGCTCTTCCTGGTGAATGTGGCCCACTTCCAGGCCGTGCACTGGATCTCCGGCATGGACTACCCCGTGGCGCTGCTCGCGAGCCTGGGGGCGGTCCTGTGCTGCCTGCGCTCTTACCAGACCCAAAAGCCGGCGTGGTTCTGGGGGTTCTGCCTGGCTCTGCCTCTGGGAGCCCTGGCCCACCCCGCAGCCCTGATGGTCTGGCCCTTTTGCCTCTACCGGGCCTGGTGCCAACGATACGACCTGAAGCTGCTGTGGCGCTCCCTGCTGCCCCTGGGCCTGCTCATGTTGCCGACCCTGGCCTTCATCTCCTACACCACGGCCGAGCGCACCAGTACCTTTCAGGCCCTCACCACCTACTCCCTCTCCAACCTGCCTCAGATCGCCGCCGGCATCGTCGATCTGCTGCTATGGTTTTCCAGCCGCCTGCTGACCACTGCCCACTGGACCGCTGTGGCCGTGTATCAGCAGCAAACCTGGGAGATGGTACTGGGCCTGGCCGTGCTGGCTGCCCTGGGGGTGATGGTGTGGAAACGCATGCTGCCGCCGGCCCTGTGGGCGGTGTGGACCGTGTTGATGCTGCTGCCCTTCCTGGTCCTCACCGAGGAGGTGGTCAAGGATCTGCCGGCTGGCCCCTCCCGCTACCTCTACCTGGCCACCGCCGGTTCTTCCTTGATCCTGGCCTGGCTCCTGGAGCAGGGCAGCCTGCGCCTGGGCCGCTGGATGCCGCCCTGGATTCCATATGCCGGCGGCGGCGCCCTGCTCCTGATTTCCAGTTTTATCTTTTTGAAGAAAGCCGAGGCCCTCACCTTCTACACCTCCGGCAGGAATTACATCGCCCTGGGCGACACGGAGCTGGGCACCCAACAACTGCAGCGGGCCATCGACCGGGCCCCCGCTACCATCCCGCTGCTCGACGCCTACAGCCGGCTCTGTCTCCAGCTCATGGGAAGTGCGGAATCGACCCCCGCGCTGGACCGGGCCTTGGCGCGTTTCCCCGCCGACCTGAACCTCAACCTCTTCCGGTCCGTCGACCTGGCGCTGGGCCCCGACCAGGAGGCCAGGCAGCCGGCCCGCAACCGGCTGGTCTCGCTGGTGGAGAAACTCCAGGGCGAGCAGCGCAAAAATGCCGATCTGGTACTTTTCCAGGCCTATGCCAACTATGGCCTCAACCGCACCAAACAGGACGATTTCCACGGCGCCATCCCCGCCTTTCGGCACGCCCTGGAATACAATCAGGGGAGCATCAAGATCCACCGCCGCCTGGTTGCAGCCCTGATCAACACCGGCCAAACCGAGGAGGCCGCCTTCATGGCCCAGCAGGCCCTGCGCCTCAACCCCGACGACCCCGGCATCCCGGGTCTGCGCGCCCTGGTGCTGCGGCTCCAGGGCAAGGTCGACGAGGCCATCGCCCTCTGCCGCGAAACCATCGCCAAACATCCCACCGATGACCTTTTTGCCCTGCTCGGGGAATGTTACGAACACCAGGGGGATCTGGAGCAGGCCCGCCAGGTCTACCAGCAGTGCCTGAACCTCTTTCCGAACTACCTGCCGGTCCGCCAGCGCCTGGCCGGGCTCAATATCCTGGGCAGCGACCGTCCCAGCGCCATCGCGGCCCTGGAAAAAGCCGTCCAGCTAGACCCGGAGCAGGCCATCAATCACTACAACCTGGGCAACCTCTACTACTCGACCAAAAACCTGGACCGGGCCGCCGCCGCGTACCAGGAAGCGATCCGGCTGGAGTTTCGCGATCCCAAGGTCTACACCAACCTAGGCACTACCCTGCGCGGCCTGGGGCGGCTCCCGGAGGCGGCCCAGGCCTACCGCCAGGCCATCGAGCTGCAACCCGCCAACCCCGCCTTCCACCACAACCTGGGCGGGGTAGCCCAGGCACAGGGCAACCGGCAAGAGGGGATCGCCGCTTTCCAGCAGGCGGTCAAACGGGGCTCCGACAACATCGAGACCTATCTGGGACTGAGCCAGCTCTACCAGGAAAACGGGCAATTGGACGAAGGGCTGCGGGTCTACAGCCAGATCCTGGAACTCGACCTGAAGGGCGGCAACAGCGCCCTCTACAACAAGATGGGCACCGATCTGTTCCGGCTGGGAAAACTGGGCGAATCCTCCACCGCCTACCGCAAGGCCCTGGCCGCGGATTCGGCCAACCTCGTCGCCCACGTCAACCTCGGCTGGAACCTCTACCTCAAGGGCCAGGTGCAGGAGGCCATCTCCCACTATCACCAGGCCCTGGCCATCCAGCCCACCAGCCAGGCCCAGTTCAACCTCGGCCTGGCCTACCTGCGCCTGGGCCAACTCGACCAAGCCAGACAGACCTATGCCGAGGGCATCAAAACATACGGCGCCGACGAAGCCAGGCAGGTCGGGGCCGTCGACGACCTCAAACAGCTCATCACCCAGGGCGTCCAGGCCGCCGAGGCCAAACAACTGCTCGACACCTACTGGCAATAAAATGGTCCCCTCGCGCGCTGCCTGGCTGGTCTTTGCCGGAGCCATCGGGCTGCTGGCGGCCCTATACTTCGGCGGGCTGGCCGACGATCCCTTCGACGGCGACGACGACACCTACCTGCGCGACAGCGCCCAGATCAGCGAGGATTTCTCCGCCCTGCTTTTCCCCAGCCGCTATCCTGGCCGGCCGCTGGTCAACCTGGTTTTCTGGCTGGGCTACGAGTTGTGGGGCGAGTCGCCAGGCGCCTTCCACCTGCTGGTGGTCGCCGTCCATGTCGCCGTCTCCCTGCTCCTGGCCCGCCTGGTGATGAGCCTGGGGGGTTCCCGCGAACTGGGGTTTCTGTCCGGTCTGCTCTTCCTGGTAAACGCATCCCATTTCCGCGCCATCCAGTGGATCTCCGCCATCGCCTATCCGCTGATGTTCGCCCTGGGCATCATCGCCATCCTGTGCTGCCTGCGCTATATGGCCTCGCGGCAGACCAAATTCCTGGCCGCCACCTACGGCGCCCTGCTGCTGGCCGTCCTGGCCCATCAGGCCGCCATCGCCCTGTGGATATTTTGTCTTTATCTGTGCTGGTCCAGGGAGCACCGCCTCCGGGGAACCTGGCTGCGACTGCTGCCCCTGGGAGGGCTCCTGTTGCTGGTCATCGCCGGCGTGGTCTACCTGTATCCCGAGGCGCCGCCTGTCGCCGTTGCCGCCCGTTTCCCGACTGCCCTCGAACTGGCGCAGAACCTCCTCTGGTTCCTCAGCCGGCTCTTCACCACCGCCTACTGGATCGCCTGGCCCATTTATCGGTACGCCGCCTGGGAGCTGTGGGTGGGCATGGCCGCGCTGGCCGGCCTGGCCCTGCTCCTCTTTCGCGGCCCGGCCCTGGTGGCTTCCTGGGCGGCCTGGACCTTGATCACCCTGCTGCCCTGTATCACCCCCGCCCCCGCCGTGCTGCGCGATCTCCCCCAGGGAGGCCCCTCCCGCTTCCTCTACCTGGCCAGCGCCGGCACCGCCGTGCTGGCGGCATGGGGGCTGTTGCAGTTGGCCGGGCGGGTCCGGAGCAAGGCTGGGCCGGGCTGGGGGTGGGCGGCAATGGCCGGGCTGGCGGGGGCCCTGGCGGTGTCCGGCTTTATTGCCCTGAAGAGGGCCGAGGTCTTCACCCTCTATACCTCGGGCAGGAACCATCTGGCCACGAGTTCCGAACAGGGGGTGGTGCAGCTGAAGCGCGCCGTGGCCACCCACGACTCCCTGATCGTCCCTCTCGAGGACGCCTACGTCCGCCTGTGTCTGCACTTGTTGGGAACCGACGAGGCGGCGGCCAGCTTGGCGGAGGCGCTCCGGCAGTTCCCGGCCAACACCACCCTGAATGTCTTCAAACAGGTGTCGGTATCCTTGGGGCCAGACGCCGACGCCCGCCGGGGAGCCACCCTGCAGCTGCAGCAGGTCCTGTCGCTGCCCGGCGGTGCCCAGCCGGGCAACACGGCGGCGTTGATCGCGCAGAGCTACGGCATCATGGCCCTCAACCTCAGCAAGCGCGGAGATCTCCCGACCGCGGTTGCCGGGTACCAACAGGCCCTGGCCTTCGACCCGGCCGACCCTGTGACCTGGGCCAACCTCGGCACCACCCTCAAGCAGCTGGGGCGGCTGCCGGAGGCCCTCCAGGCCTATGGCCAGGCCATTCAGCGCCGGGCCAATGACCCCGCGCTCTACCACAATCTGGGCGCAGCGGCACAGCAACAGGGCGACCGCCAGACCGGGATAAGGGCCTTTGAGCGGGCGGCCGCGCTGGGCTCCGACAACATCGAGACCTATCTGGGACTGAGCCAGCTCTACCAGGAAAACGGGCAATTGGACGAAGGGCTGCGGGTCTACAGCCAGATCCTGGCACTGGATCTGAAGGGCGGCAACACAGCACTCTACACCAAAATGGGCACCGATCTTTTCCAACTGGGCAAGTTCGACGAATCCACCACCGCCTACCGCAAGGCCCTGGCTGCGGATTCGGCCAACCTGGTCGCCCACGTCAACCTCGGCTGGAACCTCTACCTCAAGGGCCAGGTGCAGGAGGCCATCTCCCACTATCACCAGGCCCTGACCATCCAGCCCACCAGCCAGGCCCAGTTCAACCTCGGCCTGGCCTACCTGCGCCTGGGCCAGCTCGACCAAGCCAGACAGACCTATGCCGAGGGCATCAAAACATACGGCGCCGACGAAGCCAGGCAGGTCGGGGCCGTCGACGACCTCAAACAGCTCATCACCCAGGGCGTCCAGGCCACCGAGGCCAAACAACTGCTCGACACCTACTGGCAATAAAAAAGGCGCGCGAGTTGCCTCGCGCGCCAAAACCCTTCCGGAATTAATCTGGCTCAGGGCAGCTGGGTCTGCCCCATCAGATAGCGGTCGCATTCGCGCGCCGCGCCGCGCCCCTCGTTGATGGCCCACACCACCAGGCTCTGTCCCCGCCGCATATCGCCGGCAGCGAACACCCCATCGACATTGGTGGCAAATCTCCCGTACTGGGCCTTGGCATTGGAACGCTCGTCCCGCTCCACCGCCAGTTGTTCGAGCATGGTGTCCTCGGGCCCAAGGAAACCCATGGCCAAAAGCACCAGGTCGGCCGGCCACACCTTCTCGGAGCCGGGGATCTCCTTGGGAAAGGGCCGCCCGTTTTCGCCCTTGGCCCACTCCACCTGCACGGTGTGCAACTCCTTGACATTGCCCTCGGCGTCGCCGACGAACTTCTTGGTGTTGATCAGGTACTGGCGCGGGTCGTCGCCAAAACGCGCCTTGGCCTCCTGCTGGCCGTAGTCGAGTAGGTAGACCTTGGGCCACTCGGGCCAGGGGTTGTTGGGCTGGCGGGTGTCGGCGGGGCGCGGCATGATCTCGAACTGGGTGAGGCTCTTGCAGCCGTGGCGCATCGAGGTGCCCACGCAGTCGGTGCCGGTGTCGCCGCCGCCGATGACGATGACGTGTTTGTCCTTGGCCGAAAGGTACTCGCCGTCGGCGTGGTTGGAGTCCAGCAGACTCTTGGTGTTGAGGTGTAGGAAACGCACCGCCATGTGGATACCCTTGAGCTGGCGGCCCTCGATATTCAGGTCGCGGCCCTTGGTGGCCCCGCAGCACATGACGATGGCGTCGAATTCCCCGCGCAGCTGGGCAGCGGGCATCTCCTTGCCGATCTCCACCCCAGTGACGAAGCGCACCCCTTCGGCGGCCATCAGGTCGACGCGGCGCTGCACCACCTGCTGTTTGTCCAGCTTCATGTTGGGAATGCCGTACATCAACAGCCCGCCGATGCGATCAGCGCGCTCGAAGACCGTGACCAGATGGCCGGCCCGGTTGAGCTGGTCGGCGCAGGCCAGCCCCGAGGGCCCCGACCCCACCACCGCCACCTTCTTGCCGGTGCGTTTCCCGGGAGGCTGAGGCACCATCCAGCCCTCCTCGAAAGCCCGCTCGATGATGGTGCCCTCGATGTTTTTGATGGTGACCGGCTTCTCGTTGAGCCCCAACACGCAGGAGCCCTCGCAGGGGGCCGGACACACCCGCCCGGTGAACTCGGGGAA
>SXGU01113612.1_pt1 | contig 25730 bp, 21 predicted proteins | sample 3174531 | NCBI WGS metagenome assembly SXGU01 (sample SAMN11356863, study PRJNA531348) | freshwater metagenome | isolation source: freshwater sample F1-140 | place: China: Fuxian Lake, Yuxi | collected 2017-12-25
GGGGAGCTTTATGTTCCCCTATCGTCATTTCTTCAAAAACTGAAATAAGCATCTATATGCACTTATTTGGATTATCATTATTTGAGGAGAAATCTATTGATGTTGATGAAAGTAATAACAACTTCTTTCCGGAGCTCTGGTTTGAAGGTTCTGACATTGACTTTGATTTAGAGACTGATCAAAGTATCAAACGAATGTTTGAGGATCATCAACTGCCATATGTTAATGATTTAGAACATTTATTCACCGATGACTTTTGGGAAATCGTTAATGAAGATCTAAAGTTTCATCCATAAATTAGACAGTATAAATAGGATTAGACAATTCCACTAATGCTCTTTATACTTATATATGTCATTCTTCAGCTTTATATCCGATTTATTCAAACCCGAACTCAAACCCGTTCCAACTAAAGTTCTCTTTATAGTCAAACAAAGAACTTTGCCTCATTATGATCAAGTAGGTCGTACAGTTTCTACTGGGTTGAAAAACTCTGCACAGTTTGTTGTAAATATGTTGAACTCATCTTGTGATATCAATGTCAATGCTAAACTTGTTGAAGTAATTGACAACAATTGTATTGACAGAGAAGTTACTCTTTTCAAACCGGATATCGTTATCGTTGAAGCTTTATGGGTAGTTCCAGAAAAATTTCAAGTTCTTCAAAAGATACATCCTAAAGTTCAATGGATTATACGACTTCATTCTGATACTCCATTTATTGCAAATGAAGGAATAGCAATTGAATGGATTAGACGTTATGCTCCTTATAATAATGTAAAGATTGGAGCTAATAGTGAAAGAATTTACCATGAGCTTCAACCAATAATTGGAAAAAGAAACTTAGTCTTATTACCAAACTATTATCCTATACCATCAGAAGTTCCAAAATTCAAGAAACATTCTCCTAAAGGTGAAATCAATATAGGATGCTTTGGGGCAATTAGACCAATGAAGAACCATCTTATTCAAGCTCTTTCTGCTATTCGTTTTGCTGAAGAGAAAAAGTTGAAGTTGAACTTTCATATCAATGGTAATAGAACTGAAGAAAAAGGTGACCCCGTTCTAAAGAACCTTCGTTCCTTATTCTATAATAGCAAACATACTTTAGTTGAACACCCATGGAAAGATCACTGCGAATTCCTTCAAACAGTTGAACTCATGGACATTAGCATGCAGGTAAGTCTAAGTGAGACCTACAACATTGTCATCGCGGACTCAGTTGTTCATAACATCCCAGTTGTTGTGTCTCCAGAGATCAAGTGGATCAATGTTCTGTTTCAAGCTAATCCTACAAGTAGCTATGACATTGTCAAAACATTACATAGAGCTTGGTCTGGACGAAAGTTCAATCTTCAAAGAACTAACTTATGGAACTTGGAAGAGTACAATGAATGGGCTCGCCATAATTGGAAATCAATGATCAAACTGTTATCTCGGTAACAGTTTATAAAGTTAGACTATTTACATATCCGTAAAAAGGTTTATTATATACCCGAAGTAAAGAAAAATCAGTTACGATGAATCCTAATGAGGAGAATGATTATGAAATCACAAACAACAAAGGTCCTTGCAGCCACAATTGCAACAATCCTTTATTCATCAACTACATTTGCGGGGGATAACATTATCCAACGTGTAGTTGATGGTAAAGTTTCCAGAACTTGGGTACTTGAAAAAGAAGCGGGTGCATTAACAAGAACCCATACAAGTACCAAACTCACAATTGACAATATCCCCGGTTACTTGAGTGGTCAAGCAGCGATTGACTCATTTTCTCCAGAAGAATTTGAAGCGTTGGCTGACAAACAAGGTCTTACCGAAGAAATTCTGAAAGAACATTTCTTATCTGATCCTTCATTGAAAGTAGATGCTAATGGCATGCTGCTTTATATGGATGAAGGTGCTAACCCTGAACATGACGGTGTTGACATTCATACTACTGGTAAACCAGTCCCAGCAATGGATGCTCCTGCCGGTACTGACTTGTACAAGTTACATTCAAAACCGGGTGCTAAAAAAGTTCTGTTCATTGACTTTACTGGTCCAACAGTTTCCAATTCAGCTTGGTTACAAGGTAAAACAATTCAAGCTGTTCCTTATACTCAAAACATTTATGCGATTTGGCAAGCAGTTGCTGATGACTACAGTGGTTTTGATGTTGACATTACAACAGAAAGACCATCTGATGAAGCATTATATCGTTCAGACTTCTATGATCAAAACTATGGCATAACAGTAGTAGTATCTGACTCCAGAGACATGGGTGTTTGCTATGGTATGTGCGGTGGTGTATCATACATTGGTGTAGCCGACATGTTGAACAATAAAACATATCAACCAGCTTGGGTATTCGCTCAATTATATCCTGCTTATGATCGTGAAAGATACATAAGCAGTACAATTTCTCATGAAACTGGACATACATTTGGTCTGCTTCATAAAGGTGTTGGTCCTCATGAAGGTTATGCACAAACTGAAGCTTACTATGCTGGTCGTTATCATAAAGTCTCTCAAATGTGGGGTGGCGATGGCTTAAGATCGTATGCTCCTATTATGGGTAAAGGTTATTATGCTTCTTTAGGACAATGGAACAATGGTGATTACTTTTGGTCTAACAATCGTCAAAGCGACATTGATCTGATTGCACGAGTATTACCTTTAGTCGGCGATGATGGTCTATCAACTAAAGAAACTGCTACATCATTCGGCATTGCTTCAATTACTGGTAACAAAGTCAACATCGAAAAAACTGTCGGTCATATTACTGCTACAACTGATGTTGATTATTACACTTTCACGGTTGAATATGCAAAAAGTGAAGTCAACTTTTTAGTATCAAACTGTGTGTATAAAGACTGCACGGGTTACACCGAGTTCGATGCCGGTAACTTACATGTCTTTGCTACTCTTTACGATGAAGAGGGTAATGTAGTCGAAGAGTACAAAACTGACCGAACAAGTGTGTTGATACAAAGACCTTTAGCTCCTGGTAAGTATTATCTTGCAGTTCAAGGTGGTTCGTTTGCTAAAAAGATAACCGATGAAACTGAGTCAGAAGGAATGTTTTATGGTAATGGAGACTATGAAGGTTATACAAACTATGGTAGCATAGGCCAATATACAATCACTGGTTACTATACTGCCGCCCCTGCACCAGTTGATCCAACAGTAGTCATTGATGTGAGTAAAACTACTGGTGATGCTCCAATAACCATTACATTCAACTCAAGTAGATCTGATGCTGGTAATAGTGAAATTGTCGAATGGAATTGGACCTTCGGTGATGGTAGATCATCAAGTGAACCAAACCCTACCATAACATACGAACACAGCGGCACATTCTTGGTATCCTTGGCGATCAAATCAAAAGCCGGCTTGTATGGATACAAAAACATGACAATCACAGTTACTGAACCTGTTCCTCCCCCTCCTCCAGTAGTAGTGTATACCGGTGGATCAACTTCAGTCAAAACCTTGGTCATGAAAGCAACATCTACTTCTACAACATACAAACCATATGTAATCGTAACATTGAAAAATAGCAAAACCAAAATCGATAACGCAAGTGTGGTAACTGGTACATTCACTGGCACATTGAAAAAAATCGGTGCAATCAACGTAAAAGCAACATCTGTCTATAACAAAAAAGCAAAAAGAATGGAAATCCAATTTCCAACGAAACTAAGTAAAAAAACTAGAGGAACAATCGTCTTCACTGTCGATACCATTACTCCAGCGAATAGCACAATCAAATATGATGCGACATTGAATGAAGTAACAAATACTGCAAAAACATTCTAAGTCAACATCTTCTTCTTCAACAAAAACAGAGATGAATGTAGTAAAGTTCATCTCTGTTTTGCTATGTGATGATTGATAAATTAGAAGGGAGAGAGGGAGAAACTGAATATAATATATACCCTTAGTCTGTCAGTTTTTCGAGTAATAAAATCAATAAGTTACACTTGAGCAAAATCCATTATATAGTCTGTCAGTTTTTCTATAAGCTTTTCTTTCAAATCTTCATTTTTCTTCAAAAATTCTCGGCTGTTTGGTCACGGAAAAATAGCATTTTGAAAATTAGTAATAAAATCAACTGCTTAGAACATATTTCATTTTCAAAATTAGTAATAAAATCAACTGCTTAGAAAAAGACTAACCAGAAATTAACAAAGCTGGAGGACATCTACAATGTATGGTTATTAGAATGGCCGATAAATACATCAGAGCAAAATCTCTATACCCACTTTTTACATAAAACCTACACTCGGAGAAAAACAAATGGCATTCGAACTACTAAACGAATTGCAAACATTGATGAAAGAAGATAAACAAAGACAACAACAAGAGTTCTTGTTAGTAGAACGAGTTGATAAGCTTCTTGGACATCTTCATGCAATGTTGGCTAACAAAGAAAATCCACTTGAAGATGTTGATGTTGAAGAACTTTCAACTCAATTAGCAGGTCTTCAATTACTTGGGAAGAAAGACCATCGTGATGCAATGGACGACTTCTCTAAACTTGATGGTGCTGGTGTTTCTAAAAACTTTTGGAAGTTCCTTGACCAAATTGATGACCCACGTCAATCAAAAGACTTTAGCGATAAACGTTCAGCGGACGAGTTATTGAAATACATTGCTACTACTCATGCACCAAGTGTTGTTGCAGATTGGAAAGCAGCAATCGAAGCAGCTCAAGCTGGTGATGTCAAATCATTGGCAAAAATCAAAGATGCAATCAGCAAAATGTATACTTTCTATCAAGGTCAATGGACTAAGTTGAACTCGCACTTCAAAGTGGGTGGGTCATATGACGATATCGTTCCTTCAGTTGGTCCTGCTTCAACAGGTGCAGTTCCAGGAACAGTTCCAATGGATGCAATGAAACAAGCTGCATAAGAAAACCGTTTACATCGCAACAAAAACTTGATATAATGTAATCTCAAAATTGATACAGTCATTCGTATAAAGATAGTTGTATACTGTTACCGATGGTAATGATTATCTTAACTTACTGGCGTAATTTTTCTGGTGAGTAGTATTGTACCAGGAACGGATTTTCAGCGACGTAATAAGCTGGATCGTGGTTAGATCGAACGCTAACTTTGTAAAAGACGAGACCCTTTTGTAGGTTGCCCATTGCTGAAACTAATGGGATAGGTCAAAGAGGCAACATATTTTTGACTGAAGTCTTCGTTATCGACTTTTGTAAAAGTATATGAAGATCTTTATACAAATGACTGTATCAATCTTTGCTTCCTAACCTTATTTTCGTGGAGCCGTGTTATATTATGTCAAATGCAACTAACAACTTGTACAAATCTGTAGTACCAACTAAAAATGCTACTACACCTCAATCTCAACCAATCCCAGGTCGTGAAGCCGAAATGGTTTCAAACTATGCGGGTGGTGTTGTCTTCAAATTAGACAAATGGAAAGTTCTTGATCGCTTTTTGATCTTGGGAACTGAAAAAGCAAGCTATTACGCATCTGCTCAAAAGCTTACAAAAGATGCAGCATCTAATGTTCTTGCTTTGATTGCTAAAGATCCTGTTGCAATAGTCAAACGTGTGATTGAAATCTCTGATGCAGGTCGAGCTCCAAAAAACGATAGTGCAATCTTCGTACTTGCACTTGTAGCAAGTTCACCAAATCCAATTGCTCGTGAAAAAGCATTTGAAGCACTTCCAAAAGTTTGCCGTACCGGTACTCATTTGTTTCAATTCGTTGATTTATACCATGCAATGGGTAAATGGAATGCTGCTGCAAAACGTGGTATTTCAAATTGGTACAATAGCAAAGAAGTTTCAAAACTTGCTTATGGTATGTTGAAGTATCAACAACGTAATGGTTGGTCTCATCGCGACGTATTGCGTTTGGCTCATGTCAAACCGCATCGTGCTGAATTGACTGCTTTGTATGGTTGGGTTACTGCTAAAGACAATGAAGTAAAATTTGCAAAAATGCTTGAAGCTCCAAAGATCATTGAATGGTATGTTGCACTGCATAAAGATCGTTCAAAAACTGTTGCACTTGAAGCAATTCGTGAATTCAACATGTCTCATGAAATGATGCCAACTGAATTGTTGAAAGACCCTGATATCTGGGAAGCTTTGTTGCCAGGTATGGGTTATACAGCATTGCTTCGTAACTTGGGAAGAATGTCATCAATTGGTATGGTCAAACCATTGTCTAAATCATTGAAAGCTATTGTTGAAAAACTTTCAGATGTTGAAGCATTGAAACGCGGAAGAGTTCATCCTATCACTGTGTTAAACGCATTGAAAACTTACAGTCAAGGTCGTGGTGATAAAGGCTCTTTGACTTGGACAGTAGCACCTCAAATTGTATCAGTTTTGAATAAAATGTTCTATGAAGCATTCAATTTTATTGAACCAACTGGTAAAAACTTTTTGATTGGTATTGATTGTTCTGGTTCTATGTGGGGTGCAAAAGTTAATGGTTTGAATAACCTTTGTGCTGCTGAAGTTGCTGCAGTCACTGCTCTTGCAATTGCTAAACGCGAACATAATTATCATATCGTTGGATTTGATACTTCTGTAAGTCCATTATCTATCTCTCCAGATATGACATTGGAACAAGTATTGAATACAATGAGAAAGTTCAAATGGGGTGGAACTGATTGTGCTCAACCTATGATTTATGCTACAAAACATAAATTGGATGTTGATTGCTTCATCACAATTACTGATAATGAAACTTGGGCTGGTAAAATTCATCCAACTCAAGCATTGAGAGATTTCAGAAAAGTGATGAACAAACCTAATGCATGCAATGCAGTATTGGGAACTTCAGCAACTAACTTTACTGTTGCTGATCCAAAAGATCCTCGTCAAATTGACATTGTAGGATTTGACTCTGCAGTTCCTCAATTGATTGCAGAATTTGTGAACGGCACTTTGTAAAGAAAGAAACCAAGATGAAAATCATAAGTCCATTCAAAGACTATTATGATTACCTTACCGGAATTTACGGAGTAGATGAAAGAATTGTCTATCTCCGTAATTCTGTCAAATCTAATTATGTAATGTCTAAAGAAAGATTTCTTTTTGATTTTTCTTTCGCCGACAAACTTCAAAAACAATATCTTGTTGTCAATGGTAGAAGATACTTGTTTATCAATATCAGCAAATGCTATTTTGATAAACCTCAATGGGTAATGTTCAATTATGAACAAGCTATTCAAGACTCAAAAGCAAGTTATTCATATGGAAGATGGGCAGGACAAGCTCATACTTATACTCAAGGTTATACTTGTGAAGAACTAATTGACATATCCAGAAAAGTGGGTTCTCCTATCTTTTCTGTAATTAGGTCAGATTGGGTAAGACATAAAGGATATCAATTGCATATTGATGGAAATGCTCCACGATTGATGGAATATGGATTTGCTAACATTATTCCTGCTGAACAACTTTATCAAGAACTTGAATATTTTTTGAGTAATATATTGAATGAAAGTCCTGATATCAAACCACCAGTTACAATTAGTAATGAAGATATGATTGTAAGTAAAGGGTTTGATAAAAAGATAAGCTTCCGCCATAGGAAGAATAAATAGAATATTGAAACTCCCTTCATAGGAATAAATGAAACTCAACGTTATAGTTGCACACGATAAAAATCGTGTCATCGGAAATAGTAGTACCAATCAAATACCTTGGCATCTTCCACCAGATTTACAACATTTTAGGAAACTCACAATTGGATTTCCTATCATCATGGGAAAGAATACTTATCTTTCCCTTCCAAAAAGACCTCTTCCTGGTCGAAAGAATATAGTCATTTATAGTATTGGAAATACGAATGAATTATATGATATTCCATATAATGACTTTGAAAATCTTGATGCACCAGTGATTGGATTTTCAGACCTAACTCGAGCTATTATCTATTGTGAAAATTGGTTGAAGGTAGAACAGGCTTTCATTATTGGTGGAGCAAGAATGTATGCAGATGCTATTAAAAACCATCATGTGCATACAGTGTATCGAACTTTAGTTGATGGAGAATTTAATGGAGATGTGAAGTTTCCAATACTAAAAGAGGGTCAATGGAACCTAAATCCTGGTGACCCTCTTGAATATGAAGGAATGACTTATTACTTCGATGAGCTTACCAGCTAAGATAGATACGACCGCGTCCACCCTTACCACCTGATGTAGAACCTGAAGGATCTTTACCTAATCCACCACCACCACCTCCTCCCGGAACAGCACCTGCAGCCCCATTAGCAGTAACCCCTACCGAATACCCAGGAACTCCTCCACCATTACCACCGTTTTGAGAAGTATTGTGTGATGAGGTTATACCTCCATTAGTTCCCCATTCTGAATTTGCATTTCCTGCGGCACCCCCATAAGGCCAATGATTTGTTGCATAACTTGTAGCACGTTGTCCTCCAGATACTATTGCTATGTCGGTAGTCCCACGTCTTATGTAAGTATTACCACCTACTGCTCCTCGACCACCTAAAGGACCTCCTCCTGCTCCTCCTGCTCCTACGACACATGTTAACGTTTCGCCTCCAGTGACAGCAAGTACTCCTGTTTCTAATCCTCCGGCTCCACCTCCACCTCCTCCAGTACAATATGGGTCATCATCAGACCCACCTGCTCCACCTGCCCCTCCACCTATAATAACAAAGTTTAGAGATGTCACACCATCAGGAACTACGAACGAATGAGTTCCTGAAGTAGTATAAACTATAGAACCAGGTAAAAAGCTTGGAAATACTTTTTCCCAAACTCCATTTGTCTTAACATAAACTTCATCCATTTCTTCCCAAGTTCCATTAACTTTTACATAAATCTCGTTTAGCTGTTTCCAAGCACCATTAACTTTTACATTTGTAGAAATTGCCATATTAGCTTCTATACCTTATAATGAATAACGATACCAAATGTCACCATCATTGCCACCTGATGGGGCACTTGTTGAAACATATTTTGTACCAACTGCGTTAGTTCCAATAACATTACCAGTACTTATTGATAATGGACCAGTCATAACTCCACCCGATGTAGTAAGTGCTTTAGCACCATTGACATATAAATCGGCATTTGGAAGATTGTATTTAGTTCCATCATATTGAAGTTTGGCATTAGTAGAATTACCTAAGAACAAAGTTCCTGATGTTACTCCAAGTTCAACGTAATGTACTATTACTTCAACACTATCAATTGATATAACATTCGGATCTACTGCCCAATTATCAGTATATGCATAAATGTGTACTCCAAAAAGTCCATTGACTAAGGCTGGTGTTAAGTTATATCCCCATTGAGAAGAACTGCCTCCAAAGGTAATTAGACCTGGACTTGATAAAAATTGTGCCTGCTCATATACTACACTTGAACCTGGTAAAGTCAATGAAGCAGTTAGCCATACAGGAACATCATTACCAGATACAAAGTTTTGAATTCTTACTGAAATCCCAGTTATAGTAGCATTGACAGGAATGCTAAATGATGAAATTAGTAAATCTATAGCACCAGTTTGATCAATAGCACTTATTGAATTAGTTGTATATGATCCATTAGTAGAACCAAGAATGTTACTTGGATTTACCCAACCTGCTGCACCAACCACTGAAGAAGCAACACGATTTTGAGTTGCTCCAATACCGGTTCCCGCTCCTAAGATAGTCAATGAGTCAGTCATTGTATCACCAGCTACATTTACTTTATCCGAAGTATCTATGCCGGCTATAGTATTTTGAACAAACGCGGTTGTAGCTACTTTAGTTGAATTATCTCCGGGTAATGGAGTTATTGTTACTGCTCCACCAGAAAGATTAGTATTTCCGCTAATGAAATTCTGACCATTAGTACCTAAAAGGAATTCACCATAAGGACTTCCATATAGTGATGGTTCTGCACGTAAGCGAAGATATTGAGGTCCATAAAATGCATTATCTTCTCTAACTTCAATAAGACCTTTATTTGATCCAAGAAGTAACGTAGAAGCTGAACCATCAGCATGAACTCTACCAGCATTATCAGCTATTACTATATGTCCAATATCAGTTACATCAACAGTAGCTTTTAGACCAGATGGACTCCATCCAATCTTAACTGTATTTGTAGTTTGGCCAATACCTGTACCTTGCTGAACCGGTGTAAAACCTAATGAAGAAGCAATATCAGAAGCATTAAGAACAACAACACCTGTATGTCCGTTAACTGAAAGTACTTCATTTGCAGAACCATCAACTCTATCCCAATCAGTTCCATTGTAAATTGCAATATCGCCTGCATACCATACATTATTACCTGATAAGTCAGTATTACCGGCAACTGAAGCAACCCAGTAATGTCCTTTTGCTGGAGAAGCAGATGGTGCAGCTCCACTTGATGCATTCCATGTTCCTTGATAAACAACAGCTCCAACTATTGAAGTAGGAAGAAGTGATGAAGGAATTCGACCAGTTCCATCAAGCCAAGGCATATCAGGAAAATCATAATGATCTAAAACAACCACTCCAGTTTTTCCATTGACTGATACTACGTCAGAACCAACAGCATTTTCTTCACGAGAAACTACATCAATTTTATCTCCAAGAACTGTTGGAGTATATAATGTTAGAGTAGTTCCATTAGGTGCAGAATATTGCGATGGTAATTGACGCAAACCATTTTTGTAGATTTCAACATTACCTGGATCATAATTCAAACCTGTAAAAACAGTTTGACCTGCAGTAGAAGTCTGAATTGATTGAGTTTTTAAGAAATCAGGATAATTAGTAACTCCGATATACATATTGTGTTGTTCCTATGAATGTGTCTTGTATTAGAACTATTTATTAGGTATGGTTCTAATTTGCAAATAGAGCATTTACATCAAAATTTTGTATTTCTTCAATAGTTGTCATGGCGTTAATAGCAGCTTTTCCTTGCCAACTAAGTGCATATAAGTTAGTTCTGCGAGTTGTAATTGCATTGAATAATCCTTGTAACCAAGTCAGATATTCGGCTGCATCAGTCCAAGTATGATCATTATTATTTGCATCTCGCCAAAATAAATTAGTACTTGTAATTGAAAGAGCTATATTATTTTGAAGTTCTATTATTTTACCACTGATATTTTGTTGAGCCGTAACATCAGCGTCTAATAATTTTAAATCGTAAGTTATTGGAAACAGATGTAATTCGTTTGCTTTTGCAGTTATTTCATTACATTTAATTATTTTAGCAGTATTAATAGCATCTGACGAAATATCCCATCCATTAGATACTGGATTATGGGTATGAAATAAAGATGGACGTGGGGATTTTTGTTGAATACTATTATTTACTATATCATAATAATATTCTGTTGCCACATATGTTCCTGGAACATAACCAAATCCATTATATAAATCCACAACGTCTTCAATTCTTGTTCCCGTATAATTACACAGAATGTTTCCAACTTGGTCGAATATAGTATAATCCATTTATCGTTTCCCCGCTATACTGGTTAAATTCCATTCCCATAAGTAAGGTGGTGTAGCTGCATTCCATTGACCGTCAGTAGATGACATATTCCACAATCTAACATCTACAATAGCTGATGTTACTTGGTTTATACCAGTCGTTAAAGGAAGAGCTACTGTCCAGCTATTCATTGCAAATTTGACACTAGGCATTACACAAAAAGTATAACTCCATGCACTGTCTGATGTGTGAATTCTAACTTCAATTCTTCCGGGTAAAGTATCTGTTGTATACATAGAAAATGAAAATAAAATAGTTCTATTAATCTGTATATCGACTGGTGTTAAGGGTAAGACGATAGTCGGAATAGAAAGAGATGCTTCTGTTCCATTAGTTGATGATGTTATAGTATATTGATACGTACCGGATGATCTTATAGTATCTATTAAAGTTACTGCTCCATTTTTGATATTTGTGGTTCCAACTATATCACCATTTACCATAATAGGATTTGTGCCGTCAAAAGTAATATTAGTTGCAGGAGTACCAAGACTAAATGCTCCACTACTTTCAAGTACTTGACCCTTTCCTGAAACCATAGTACTACCACCACGTACTGCAGTTCCTACAGTAATAGATGTACCAGCAGCTAACGTACCAGTAGTAATTTTTCCAGCAGATAAGTTAGTAATATGCGCATCGCCAATTGATGCATTTGCAATTTGAGCACTTCCAACAGCAGCATTCTGTATGTTAGCAGAACCGATTGCTGCATTAGCTATCAATGCATTAGTAATAGATGCATTTGCAATCTGAGCAGTTCCGATGGCCGCACTTGCTATATAAGTTGATGCATTAGCTGGAGTAAGTTGAGAAAGTTCAGCAAAAGCACCGCTTGATGTTGACGCACTCCAAGGAGATAATTGAGTTTGACCTGCTTTTGGGATGCCTAAGAATATCTTTGTAATCCATGAATACGGATTATTAGAAGTTGTAGCACTGCTTCTAAAGGCTATTTTGATATATTGAACATTTGCTGTTGCAGAAGAATTAGTTGTAGTTGGCATAGTAAGGATACCACCAACTCTGTCCCAATTAGCTAAATCCGGCCCTCCATTATCCCCCGTGCTTTGTGGAAACCAAATATCTCCTGCTACAGATAGTCCCCAATTATCGCCAATGTGAGTTTGATTGATATCATAATAATAAATCATCAAATATCTTGAACAACGATGACTTGAAATATATGCAGAAATTTCTATTCGTTGACCCTGTCCAACTGGAATTAATTGATTATATGCAATATCAAACCAATTTGCAGCAGCACCCGTAGTTCCTGACCTATTTACACCAAGATTATGACCACCAGTTGGTGCCCAATCTGGGTATGCTAAATCTCGTGTAAAGTTATATGTGCCTGTTCCACTTGCATTCCATGCTATTATCCAATTGTGAGTAGGAGAACTAAAGTCTGAGTTAGGAAACATATTCCCGCTTGAAGCAATGTTCAAATTAGAACCATCAGCACCAACAGTAGCATTATTTGCTGGCTTTCCTGAACCACTAATCTTAGCCCAATCTAAACTTCCTGAACCACTTGCATCAAGAATGATGTTGCCTGATGGGTCACGAATAGTCAAACCATTAGTATTGACTTTAGCAGCAGATACTGAACCGGTTACAAGTAAGTTCCCATCAATAACTTGACCTGGTGCAACCCAAGCACTTCCGTTCCAGTACTTTGTCATTGCAAAGGTAGAACCATTACTTATAGTTACTTCATCATTGACTACAACTCCAGATGGAAATCTTGCAACTACAGCTGCGAGTGCAGTAGCATCTGACCAAGAACTTCCAGTTGTATAGAACTTTGATGCTCCTCTGGCGCCATCGGTTCCGTTAGTTCCATTGCTACCATTAGTTCCATTGTTTCCAGCGACAGAGTATTTTACCGGTGTTGACCAGGTTGTAGCTGTGACAGGTGTTGAAGTGTCATACGTGTTGAAGATGAAAGTGCTAATCCAAACAGGAGTGGTCGTAACAGTTGGGATACTTGAACTCCATCCAGAAGGTGGAGTTACAACCTTAGTTGTGAAGTTGTAACTCCCGCCTGACGGTGTTGCTGGTATTGAAGCCGCAACAATATACACTGATGCAGAAAATACACTTAGTCCGTCATTCGTATCGGCAATCGTTATCGAACCAGTAGAAACTAATGTTCCCATGATAGTAATTCCTTCTTATATTAAGGACGGTTCGATTCGCAGAAGATACGTCCTTTGATGTCAATCTCATCACCAGTAACAGTGATTGAAGCATCAGCATTCAATACCACATCAGCTGGCATACCAGTACTTCCTGTCATAGCTGTACCTCTACGTCCTTGAGCAGTACATGCAAAAAGTCCACCGCCAACAAATTCAGCAGCTACAGGAGCAGGATAAGTTGTATAGTTCAACCAAGTATTTGTAACAGGAGTTCTCAAAGTAACTGTATTAGCAGCACCTACTGTTGATATTTCATAAATCTTATCAACACCTGCAGCACTAACTACTTTTATCAAATCACCCGCAGCCCAAGTAATTGCTGCACCATCAAAAGTAATTGTAGCTGTAGCTCCAGTAGTATGTGCAGTAATGTTTCTTCCGCCAGTAATACCATTGACAGCAACTAATGCAGTTTTTGTAGTATCAATGAATGCACTTCTATTTCCATCTTTGTTATAGAAATACCAGTAAAAGTACCAATTTGTCAATGAAGCAACTTTAGTTGAACCATTGAATACCATTGGAGTAAGAACTGTTGAACCTGTACCGTTTGGAAGTTTATCACCGGTCGATGATATAATTTGAGTTTCGTAAGGATCGCTTATGTCGTATATAGTGAAATAAGCTAAGCGAGTAACCGCATCAGCATCAGTAACTTCTACTCTGAAAACAGCCATATCTTGAACTGCAGCTTCTCCAATAACTAAAGTATTGTTGGTATTGACTGCACCAGCATTCAATGGAACTCCAATCCCTAATTCAGCATTACTTGCAGTAGGATTAGCACCTGCAGCCGTTGATTTCATTCCATACTTTCCAGCATATCCTGATAAACCTTGAGTAATTTGTGTATTTGAATTTGCTTCAAACCAAGCATAAGTAACACCAGTCGTATCAATACCACTTACACGAATTAGGTCAGCACAAATAGCAACTGCATTTTTAGTAGAACCTGTTGCTTCTTCAATTGCATTTTTACCACGAGTTAGAACATAAACTGCATTAGTTCCTGTTTGAACTTGTGTAAGAGTAATAGATGAAATAACGTGAGTAGATAAACCGGTTGCAGGGTCAACATAATCACCTTCAAAATAGTAAACTCTATTTGGAGAAGCAGGTGTCAAAAAGTTTGTATTCAACGTAAGAGTGACAGCAGAACCTAAAGATGTTGATAAATCAGTTGACCATTTTTTGTTTACTAACTGAGAAGCAATATCAGAAACTGAACCAACATAACATTTAGCAGTCAATACAAGTGGGGTTGAAACCCAGTTAGGTGTATATACTACAGTTGATTCATCTTTTGAATATACTTGTTGAGTTGAACCACTTGCAGTGATATAAGCGGTAATTGGCTTTGCATCATTATTATCAATGATGGTAATTTGGCCAGTAGATACTAATGTTGCCATAGAAATTATCCTTCGTTGTGTTAAGAGTTATATGTTAATAAGTTACTATATCGCAGAAATAAGTAGCACTTATTTCTGCGAATTGTGAATCAAGTTCAATCTGTTTAAAACCGCTTACATGATTTGCATTCCATGCATAATCCCCAGAAGTATCTAATTTTGATACTCTTCTCCATTTGAATCGTGAAGCTGGATAATTATCTGTAACTTCTACACCATTTTCAAATACTCGAGCTATTAGTGTAGTAGAAGATATCGAATCAGGATCAAATATTGTGCCATTTGTCGATTCAATAATAACTGTTATTGCATTGCCAGGTGGACCCTGTGGTCCTGGCGGAAATTCAGGCAAAAGATTTTCTGGTATCTTACCTTCATGATTAAGAGCAATAACATTAGTTAATGATGTTAGTGTTGACATGTCACAATTAATCTATGGAGTTAAAAAGCTTTCATATGTCGGGAGCGTGGCAATAAAATCATCAGGCTTTGGAAAAACTCCAGATTGCTGATGTGCTGCTAAAGCAGTAAATGCAGTTTCCCATACTGCATCTCGCCATGCATTGAATGCAGTACTTTCAGCTTGGAACTTTGGAACTGTTGATGCTGTATAAGAACAAGCTGAAAGTAAGTTATCGTATCCATATGATTTAGCTTTGCTTTCTAGTAGAGTTGATATTCCAGGAATATAATCATCAACCGTTAATGAAACTGTTGAAATTGTAGCAAAATTGTTAGATGCGTCTAATACTTGAATACCTACCCCAATAGATCTTTCACAAAGTTTTTTGTTGAAATTATCTGGTACAATAAAACTAGAAATACTATCGCTAATATCATTATGCCCATTCCAGTTGATTGTTCCAGTAAAAACTTCTGGAACAATTGAATGGGTTGTTTGCATATATGATAAAAAAGATTCTATAATGGAAACATCTTTAGTTCTAATTACTATATTTTTCATTTATTTTATCCCCAATTAGATACAATAGGTTTTCCTTCATATTCTTGAATAGAATATGAGAAAAACGATTCATCACCTATGTCATTAGATGCTGGACTTTTTAAGTTTAAATACAGTTCTTCATTTACCTGATCATAATAGAAATAAGCTGCTCCGTTATACGCATAAAGATTACTATCAGTTCCAGTATAAACTGGCCAATTTGTACTATCACTGTGTTCGCACATATACACTCCTGCATCATATTTTAATACTTCAGCGGTAGAATTTTTATAAGCTAATTGGATATAAAGTTTCTTATGAAATGTTCTAGTAGAAGTAACAGCTGCATTTTCCCAATAACCAACAACTTGAACTTCAATAACTTTGGTATAAACAGTATTCGCTGCATTTGGTATCAGAATACTTTGAGTTATAACAGTATTGTTAACAACTCCAGTTAAAATAACACGACCTTCAGCAACTGTCTTTTTTATATTTGAACCCGTTAATTTCCAAAGAGTTTCATTAGTTGGATTGAATGATAAACCTGCGGCTGAAAGTTTGAAGTTTTCATTTCCATTGTATGTTCCTCTAATACCAAATGACGAGTCTGGCAGAAGCCCCATTCTTGTAGTATTTCCACCACCTGCATCTACTTGAACATATGAAGATGCATTCAATGTTCCAGCAGTAATCTTATTAGCAGATAAGTTTCCAATATAGGCATCAGTAATAGCAGCAGAAGCAATATAAGTACTCACGTTTCCTGAGGTGATTTGTCCCCAGATGTTTGAACCAAATGTAGCACCAACAGTCGCACCATCTTGAGGTCTCCCTGCTCCATCAATTTTGGCCCAATCTAAAGCAGCTCCACCCGATGCATCAAGAACAATCGTACCAGATGGATCACGAATAGTCAAACCGTTAGTATTGATTTTTGCAGCAGAAACAGAACCACTTACAAGCAAGTTTCCATCAATCACTGTACCAGGTGCAACCCAAGCACTTCCATTCCAATACTTTGTCATTGCATAAGTAGAACCATTACTTATAGTTACTTCGTCGTTTATGACTTTTCCAGCAGGAAATAATGCAAGCACTGCATTATTTGCAGCTGTATCTGTCCACGCAGAACCGAATGCATAAAATTTAGATGCACCCCTTGAACCATCAACTCCGTTGACCCCTGGGTCTCCTGTTGGACCTTGTATCTTTGACCAAAAGTAATCAGCTGGATTTTGACTTTCTACAGAAGTTAGCTTATTTGCTGCAAGTCCAAGATATGTTTGGTTGGTCCAAGCTCCAGTTGTAAAACCTTGAGTCCCATCTGCTGAATTAGCATATGCAAACCAAGTGTATGTTGTTTGCCCATCAGCACCGGGTGTTCCAGGAACACCATCTTCACCAGCAATCTTTGACCAAACATAATCTGATGGATTTGTACTTTCGATTGGGCTTGTCTTATTATTTGCAATACCAATATACAATCGACCGTTAGCTACTCCTGTTGTAAAGTTAGTTGAACCAGTAGCATCATCAGCATATACAATCCAAGTATACAATGAATTACCTTGAGGACCCGCAGCACCATCCGCTCCCGTTGTTCCTTGAGCTCCTGGAGGACCTTGCATTTTTGACCACGAATAATCAGCTGGATTTGTGCTTTCAACAGGTGTCGTTTTATTGACTGCTATACCTAAGTATGTTTGATTTGTCCAAGTACCAGTCGTAAAATTAGTTGAACCTGTTGCATCATTAGCATAAGCAAACCAAGAATACAGAGTTTGTCCATCAGCACCCGGAGGACCAGCTAAACCATCATTACCAGGTTGTCCTGTTGGGCCAGGAGGCCCAACAGGACCTTGAGGTCCTGTTACTACTTCATTGATACCACCATCAATACGGTCCCATGTAGTTCCGTTGTAAGAGATGACGTCACCCAAGTTCCAAAAATTGATGCCTCCAATATCAGTCGTTCCTTGAGTAGCAACTTTATAGTAATGTCCTTTAGTACCTGTTCCATTTTGAATATGAGGAATATTAGTTGCTGCATTCCAAGTTCCTTGATAATTCAAAGCACCTACAACTGAGTCAGGCATCAATGTTGATGGAAGCTTACCTGTGCCATCAACTGCAATGGTATTTGTAAGAGATGAAAGAGATTGTGCCATATGTTGTATATTCCCTTATAGATTAGATAAGCCACCAGCCACGAGTATCATCAATGTAAATCAATGTAGTAGCAGAGTTTAGAACGTCGATAGTTACATCTTGTGCAATACCTTGAATGTTCTTTCCGTTTCTTGCAATGATACCTGTTGTAGTATTTGATGCATTGATAATACGAATAGTCCAATTAGGAAGTGGATTTGACGGAAGTGTAAGAGTACATGAAGCAGTCATGACATATGTCTGTCCATTGACTAAATCTGAATTAGCACCTATAACTATTGCTGCGTTTGAAAATGCAGCATATTTGAGGTCTGCTTTATATCCAATAACTTCTATCTTATCACCGGCAGAAGCACCTGTTGATAATACAACATGAGTTCCAGTGTTTGCAGTATATTGAGACGGGTTCAAATGAACTCCGTTCTTATACACATCTAAAGCAGTTGGGTTATATTGACAAGTAAAAGTTGTCTGCCCAGCTGTTGCAGTAAAGACATTATGCGTTCTATACACATCATGTGATTGTTGTCCAAGTAATGCCATATGAGTGGTTCCTTATTATGCTGGAAGTGCTTGCTCGGCCGTTGCTAAGAAGCTAATGACTGCATCACATGTTGCTGCTGATGAAGCAATCTTGATAATGTCGCCTTCACGTAAGGTGATTGGCTTATCAAAGATAAGTGATGTGCCTGCAGGAATGGTTAGGTTCTTACCAACATAGTGAGCACCAAGTCCAGCTTTAGTCAAAGTTACTTGAATGTCAACTGCGATTGTATTGACTGCATCAGTATTCGCGATGTAAAGCGAATGAATGACACATTCATAATCAGCTGGGCAAGTGTATAAAGTTGTTAGTGATGTTCCAACAGCAACAGCTGCGTTTCTGAATGCCATAAGATAGATACTCCGTGTTCATGTGTATTTGATAATGATAAACTATTTATAGCGAATACTAAAAGATTTTAATATGTGACAAGAACATAACCATTACCTCCATTTCCTCCAACACCATTACCACAGCTACCTCCTCCTCCTCCTCCACCATTACCACCGGCACCTCCGGCACCTCCCGAACCATTACCTCCATCTGCACCATTACCTAAATCGCCGGCACCTCCCCCTCCTGCTCCATAATAAGCACCAAAAGTTGAAGAATAGGTATAACCTTCACTACCTCCAATATACCCACCATATAATGAGTCGCCGCCTTTAGATGCTTTACAAGCAGAGCTATTTGCCACGACTATATACCCATTGTTTCCAGTTCCAGCTCCACACCCACCTAAGTAATATGCACTATATGATGAATATCCTGCTGTTCCGTTAAATGCTCCTGTACCTCCTGCACGTGAAACATAACTTCCAGATGCCGCAGCAAGTCCTCCATTACCACCACTTGAAACATAAATATCAAAGCTCGATGACCCACCTGCATCTCCATTTCCAGAATTTCCAAGTCCGCCAAGTCCAACTGAACCAGTTATTACTTGGCCAGGAAAAACATTTATTACAACTTCAGTAAGATATCCAGACCCACCAGCTCCAGCAGCAAATACGTCAGAGCCATTATTGACGCCTCTACCACCTCCTCCACCTCCCCCTCTTATTCTTACAGAAAGTTGATATATTAGAGGAGGAACAGTAAATGAAAATGCTCCAACAGTATTGAATAAAGTTGAACCATGACCAACCCCCTTTCCATAAAAATTGGAAAGGGAAATTGTGCCTGAAGGAACTCCCGCTAAAATACGTCCATTTGCATCATTCAACCCGAATGTCAATTGACCTTGACCCAATTCAGTCGTAATGTTTTGAATTGAAATCGCACCTGATGATTGTAAAGTCATATTAGCTAACTCCCTTTATTATCTAAAGTTTAAATTAAGGTGCTGGTTGAATTGAAGCAGCCAATGTTGCGGCATTGTTAGCAATTGTTTGTGCTTCAACAGCTAAAGCTTGAGCACTAGCTGCATCGGCTCTTGCTTGACTTGAAGCATTAGGAGAAGAGTTGACTGTATTAGAAGCATCGTTAGCGGCTACTTGAGTGGTTAATGCATTAGTTTGTGCTAAAGCTGAAGCAGTTGTTGCTGCCAATGGATCATTGGCAATTACGGCAGCATTCACATCAGCTAATGCTGCATCCGTAGCTGCTTTAGCTGCTTGCGCACTTGCAAGTGCAGCAGATACGGCAGCATCAATTGCTGCTATAGCAGCTAATCTATCTGCTTCTAACTGAGCAAGAGCTGCATCACGTTTAGTTGCCATATGATTGTAAAGAGAACGAATAACATTCACAATTTCAGCATAAGTAATTGTTGATGCAGTTGGTAATCCTGTAGTTGTATCAAGAAGAGCTACTTCTTCTGCTTCATTAGATGCATTGAAAGAACCAGACAAAATACCTAATTCTTGATGAGCAGCTTTATTATCTGGAAGTTGAACAACTATTTCTTCATTGAAAGAAATGAATGGGTCTTGACCATATTCATTAGTTACATGAATGCTTTTAGCACGTTGGTATGAAGTAGAGTTGACACCAATTTCATTGTAATTTGCCATGATTTTATTTCCTTTTAAGTTGTGATTGATAATACGTTATTAGTTTCGGTTGTTGGTTTCTCTAACAAGTTAGCAAGTTTCTTTTCTCCAGTCAATAAGAAGTTTTGTTCAAAACCAGTAATGTTATTCATATCATGGTTCATATTCATCAAACTTTCACGAGCCCCTTCTTGTCCAGAAATTTGACGTTGTAATCTCTGCTCAAAATGTACTCTTTCTTCCTCTTCAAACTCTTCTCGAGTATATCGAGGAAGGGCTTTGAAATGAGAATAAAGTTGATTGAGTTCAACAATTGCATCATTGATAAGTTTGTCTGTATAAGGTACAGCTTCAAGCTTTTGTTGAATATCAAGTTCTGCTCTTCTTCTGTCAAACTTATTAGTTTCAGGATTTGCTATCTTTTCTTGTAACTCTTCAATGTCAATATCCATCTTCAAACGTGCATACTTTGCTTCTCGCAGTGCTTCAACTTTGGACATCATTCGTAATCCAATAGAACGGTAAGCTCGTGCTGGAGTAATAGAACCAGCTATGACAAAGTTATCCGTTTGAAATTTTGAGTTTTCAAACGGAATATCATAGAAAGCTTCATTGAGTTCTGCAATGACATCACTGACATTATCTTGACTTATTGTTGTTATGTTGTTCATATGTTCTCTAATATGTTGATAAAGTAGTATTTATATTGCCGATACAGCAGCAGCTCTTGAACGTGCGACTGTTAGTACTGCATCTCTTCTATCAATGGTCTCAGTAGCATATGTACACTTATCAATAGTATTATATGATACCGTCAATCCAGCATTTGCTCCACCCATTGCATATCCTGCAATCTCATTACCTAAACCTTTTGCTCCTCTTTTAGCAGTATCAAGAGCATCTGTCATAGTTACCGTTGAAAGTGTAGGGAATGTCATTTTATAACATGTTGTATAAGCAGTCGATGGAGCACTATCACCACCCATATAGTAAGCAGTAGTTGATGAATTAGTTCCTGCTAAGTTAGCTCTTGCAGAAGGTAAGACGTTAGCAGTATTTGCTCTAGCTTCAGTAGAAAATGTAAGAGTCTCACAACTTCTTGTTCTCGTAGCTAATGTATCAACAGCTCCACCCATCAAATATCCAACAGTAGCAGAATTATTACCTGTTCCACCAAATCGAGAATTTACCAAAGAAATACCCGGAGAATAATAAGATTCGTCTGCAAAGATTACTCCTTCAATTCGTGCATAAACAGCAGAGTTAGTTGCATTTCGCCCTCCACAAAAATAACCTTTGACCGAACTATTTACCCCATCTGCATTAGCTCGAGTACCTAATGAAAGAGTTGACATCGCAGCTGTATAAGTTTTAGTAGAATAAACAAATTTATCGATAGTATTAGTAACTGTAGTAGTCGTCAAATCACCACCACCTAGATAACCAGTAGTAACAGATGAAGCTGCAGCTTGGTTAGCTTTAGATGTTACCATAGTACCAATACTATAAAGTGCTTCGGACGCAAAGTCATAACATTCTTCTTGTGTTGAAGTAGTATTAGAGGCATCTAACCATCCACCAAAAACGAAACCTGCCAAGTTGTAATTTTGATGTAATGTAATAGCACCAACTGAACCCATATCAGTTCGTCCTGTTGATAAGTACATTCCTGTCACACTTTGAACTGCTGAACTTAAAGTAATCTTTTCTATATTACTAAATCTTGTAGAACCATTAAATCCACCAGATATAAAACCTTCCGTGTTTGAAGAACTTCCTGCAGCATCATATCTTGGAGTTGTAAGAGCATATCCAGTATTACTTACTGTAACTGAACCTGAAGTACTTTGATGATTGAATGAAAAAATACCAGCGACTGAGGCTGATCCATTCCAGCCTCCTGTAAAATAAGCATTAGCATATGAATGAGAACCAACTGCAGTTCCACTATATGTTGCAGCACTCAAACTCCCAGTTGAAACAGATGAAGTCTCAGATGCAAGGTTCAACCCATAAATTGCAGCAAAAGGGGTACCTGATGAACTTGCTCCGCCAAGAGACCAGCCATAAGTATCACCTCTGGCAGAAAAACCAGCCCCATAATACATTGCTTGTCCTGCACTTGCTGAAATGGTCTGGCGAGTTTCAGTTTCAAAGATAAAAGTGTCAATAGTTGCTATTTGAGTTGCATATCGACCAGCATAGATATATCCTCTTGCATAACTCTCAAATGTTGAAGGAGCATTTCTTCCAGTAGCTAAAACTGCTGATGTAGTTTTTTGCATTTCAGTACTAAAATGTATTCCATCAATAGTTGATAATCCACTTCCACCTGATGCTCCACCACAGAAGAACCCTGTTTTTGCAGAAGAAATTCCTCTAACTCCTCCTCTTGCTACAGTCAATGAAACACCCGTTGTTCTACAAGTTGGCGTACTTGTATACTCAATGCATTCAATTGATGATAAATAACCCGATGTCGAATTACCACCAGCAAGATAAGAACGACCATACATATTATGAAACTGTCTTGTCCATACACCAGCTCCTATTGAATGAGCAGAGCTCATAATAGCATAATTAAGTAATTTTATTGATTGAGTTAAGAAACTAAATTTTTCAATTGTGTTCAATCTCGATCCATCAATAAACGTTCCGCCCATAATAAACCCAGCAGATGTTGAATTTGCCGCAGTACCAAATGCACGTCTAACTAATAAAGTAGCGGATACTGAAAATGTATATGCTCCTGCAATTTCAAATCCGTAAATTGAATTTTGACCTCCCGTTTCAGCTGAGCTATTAGAACCACCCATATGATAACCCGAAATAGTATTATCGACACCTGTACCAGCATGTCTGGCGGATGGTAATGTCGCAGCAGGGTTTAGCGAAGTAATTGTTGAAAATGTTAGACCGTCTATTTCAGTTGAAACTCCACCACCTAATCCATAACCAACAGTATCACTTGATACACCTGCAGAATAACTTCTAGCTACCGCTACTCTTGTAGTATATACTCCAGATGAGTAAGTTGAAAAGTTAACGCCTGTAGTAGATTGAGAGACTGTCGGTATACCACTTCCATATCCACCACTCCATAAATATCCAACTGTGGGTCCATTTAGAGGACCCGCTCCTGAAATTGAACTCCCTAAAACACTTGAAATAGGAATTGAAGTTTCTGAAGAAAACTGTATTCCATCAATATCATTTACATACGAACTATTTACGGAATCATACCCACCACATACTAAACCTACATTTGGACTGGATAAACCTGTTAAGTTGCTTCGATTGTTAGTAAGATAAACAGATGGAGTATAACATGACTCGGTCTTATAATCAACAGCACTTATGCTATTGACTATTGTACCTGATGCATTATAACCGCCTACTGAATATCCAGCACCCTGTGGTGGATTAGGATCATCACCACCATTAATATCAGTATTAACTTTATAGAAGAAAGCCATAATTCATTCTCCTATTATGCGTTCCAAAGAGTATCAAAATCAATTGCTCGTAATTGTGCAAGAGTTGTTGCTCCATTGATAGCTGTTGCAATACTTTGTTCTTTGCTGAAGCAAGATTGAACATGAGTAATTACTGCAGAAGCTAATGCCGATATTTGAGCAGCATCTAAAGATACCCATGAACCATCAGCAGCTTTCCAATTGATAGTAATTGCTGGATTGATAACCGAAGCAGTATAAGCCCCAGTCAAAGTTGCTTGTGATTCCCTGTCAGTTTTGACTTGAGTTCCATTAGCATCAATACCAGCTACTTCTTTGTCATAACGATATGCAGCTAACTGTCCAAGAAGTTGAGTTTTTCCATCAGCGAGAATACTTGCTACTTGTTGTGCTACAGTTGTAGTTATTCCATTTTCAGTTGCATCTGCTAAAGTATCTTCAATAGGAGTTTGAGTATATCCCTGTGTCCAAACACCATTAACAAGTGCAGGAGTATCACGTTCTATATGAGTAAAACGCGGAGCATTTTGAGGGAATGGTGCTATTTCAAGTGGTTCAAATCCAATACTGCTCAAGTGAGCAGTATCGATGATTTGTGGAAAAGTAATGTTTTCAAAACGACGTTTGATTTCGTCATATGAAACTTGTTGTAATGTTGCGACTTCAATGAATTGCATAAGTAAGTTCTCCTTGTGAGTATTAGTTCTATTTAGTAATGATATTAGCGATTGTCTTTAGATACTAATACACCTCTCCAAGTAGTACCACCATCTCTCGTGTAGAACGAAAGAATATCCGTTCCTGATGCAGTTAGTGTTGGAGCAGCACCAGCAGCCCACTTAGTACCAGTTGGCCAAGTAATTGTATATGTACCACCATTAGTAAGTTCTAATGTAAAGGATGCGGCATATCCAGCACTTGGAGCACCTGAAAAAGTAAATGTAGTTGCTCCATTCAAAGTCATTGATACCATTGAACCATTAAGAACGTTAATGTTTTGAGCACCAGAAACAGTTCCAAAGTTTTGAGCAACTTCAACATAACTATGTGCGACAAATGACTTATTATTATATGTTCTGACATAAAGACTATCAGTCATCCAGATACCACCAGCATATGTTTCAGAATACCAACCTGAATTACCATTAGAACGATACCAATTATTAGTGTACACAGTATTTGCAGTTACACTTCCAGCTGCACTGATATTAACATCAGATACCCAAGAACCATCATCAGTACAATAAGAACCCCAACCACCAGCTTGAGTTAGAAAACCTATACGATTGCTATTACAGTGAATAGACCTATTGCCTTCGTCACTATCATACATAGTAATGTATGAATTTACTTGTCCATTTCCAACTGTAAGAACCCCACCAATATACGAATTAGCCGCAACAGATAAATCGCCAGAACAATTAACATTACTTGTTCCAGTAGGTATTTGTAATGCCCAACTTGAAGAAGAGTTCAAA
>SXGU01288257.1_pt1 | contig 25728 bp, 20 predicted proteins | sample 3174531 | NCBI WGS metagenome assembly SXGU01 (sample SAMN11356863, study PRJNA531348) | freshwater metagenome | isolation source: freshwater sample F1-140 | place: China: Fuxian Lake, Yuxi | collected 2017-12-25
AACTACGACTACTACCTCTTGATACCACAAATACCAGCCATCGTGTTCACGCTAGTGATCCTGATGCAAAAAGCCTACATCACACGCCAGGCCATGCAGCCTTCTTCCCCCTCGCACTTCGGTGTGTAGGGGGAGGTGTTTATTTATGGTAATGTCAGTGTCAACAATGACATCAATCATGAGGGTGATGGCTGGCTCAAATACGGTCTACGTTTATTTAGACAATACATGAGTCTCAAGATAATTTAATCAATAATATGGTTATAAAATCCTCGAGATTACAACCGGGAGACACAATCGCAGTAATAACTCCATCATGGGCAGGTCCTAAAATGTATCCTTGGGTATATGAACTCGGGTTGAATAGACTGCGTGATCTTGGTTTTGAAATCAAAGAAATGCGACATACACGGTCTTCTAACGAGGAGCTGTGGTTACATCCAGAGAAACGGGCGGCAGACTTACACGCCGCTTTCCAGGATCCGAACATCAAAGCCATTATTGCATCCATAGGTGGCGAAGATTCGATTCGGACACTACCACACATTAATTTCGAACTGCTCTTAAAACACCCAAAAATTTTAATGGGATTTTCCGATACAACGACACTGCTTGCAGCACTCAATCTACGTGGGCTGATTACATTTCATGGCCCAACAGTGATGGCAGGCTTAGCTGAAAACGGAAAACCCAATCCAGAATTCATAAACCACCTAATCAACTTTTTATTAGAACCCTGTCATCAGTTTGTCTATAAACCGTTTTCGTACTGGACAGATGAAACGCTTGATTGGGCAGATATAAAAAATTTAGAAAAAAATAAACATTACTTCCCGCAAGAAGGCTGGAAAGTGATCCAACAAGGTGGGGTTGCTGAAGGAACACTGTTTGGTGGCTGCCTCGAGGTGCTTGATTTTCTTAAAGGGACAGAATACTGGCCCAAACGAGATTTCTGGGACGGAAAAATACTATTCCTTGAAACTTCGGAAGAAAAACCATCGCTTGCATCAATTCGACGTAGTCTGAGAAACTATGGTGTACAGGGGGTACTCAACAAAATAAAAGGTCTGATGGTGGGTCGCCCATTCGGTTATAACAACGCAGAAAAACAAGACCTATATGCTGTCATTCAAGATGTGGTCATAAAAGAATTTCATGCTACTAGCATCCCCATAATAACCAACATGGACTTCGGGCACACAAGTCCACAATGGATAATGCCATTAGGCATTCAGGCCAGGATAGATGCAATGAATAAAACATTCACTTTACTTGAATCCCCATTTCTAGATAAAGCATGAAGGGACTGACGACAGTGAAGGTGATTTAATTTTATTATCGTTGGCTACGCAAAATTTGTTCTGGTATTGCCTTAACCACAGCTTGAACGCGTTCGTTGGTCATCAGATTATATAAATTCGGTAACGTGCCGTTTTGACCATCATCGAGTAGTACATGCGCACCTGGAAAAGAAGTTACGATTAATCTGTCGTCAACTGGTGTGCCAGCCAATAAATAAGTGTCACCAACGTTCATAATTGGAGTCTCGTCTTCGACATACAAAAGGCCATGTTTATAGCCGCCAGCTTGATATAAGCTAATTGAAGTAGGTAGTTCTCCTTTGATGTTTTTCAGAAGCTCAATTTTAATTTGAGTTACGGCCTGATCGTCTATTACCGATGATGGTCCAGTTGAGACAATTGTACCGATAAAAAAATTATCGTAAAAACCAACTAAATACCTGTCATCGTAAGCTTCTGCGGCCCATCGATTCTCTATATGTTGAGTAATCGGCAATCTAATAATGTTTACGTACAGCAATCCACCAATAACCAATATGCTTGAAGAAACTCCTAAGATGAATTTTTTCATAGGAAAATTACCATAAAAAATCATAATCTAATTTATCCTGAGCACCTAGAATTATCGTGGTATATACATCATCATTCCTCATCACATTTCCTGGCAAACTGTGTAATAAGCCCAAGGCATGCCCAAGTTCATGTGTAGATACGTGCTGCTCTTCAATAGAGCCATATCCAACCATATCCAACCAATATTTATTAAGCTCAATCTTATCGGCAAAAATTGAATTTGTCCAACGACCCAACCAAAGGTCTGTTTTACTTACATCCTTAACTGTTAAATCCTCAACTGTAAACAACGTATCTTTTTGAATAACAATGGGTGTTTGAGTATTCCAAGTAGCTATACCAGCTAACCAGGCAACTGAATATTTCGTAGAGCCACCCCAATCAATCTTTTTGGCTGCATCGACTGACCAAACTGTATTAACATAATTTACTGCGTGCGCCATTGGAGCTAAAATAAATCCAACCATTATCAAGCCGGACAGTAAAATATTTTTCATATAACTAGCTTAAATGTGTGCATAAATGAAGTAGACTAATAAATAGCTATATGGTCAACATATTTATACACAGATTGTCATTGACATTGACATTTTTACAAAATGTGCTATCTTTTCAGTATCAGAAGGAGGGCTGATATCGTTCTCTTACAACCGAAACGTGCAAAAATGCTGAACGTGGTAATGAGTTGATGATTGACCGTTGAGTGTTCACCTAGCTTGAATGCAAGGGTGGACAGGCGGCAGTCAACCGTCAACTTCCAACCCCGGCGGCTTCAGCCGCAAGGAGATACCATGAACAACAACCTGTGGGCCATCGCGGCCCTGAGCCTGATCGCCTGCGGCCCGAACCCGGGTGGCAACACCGACACGACGAACTCCTCCTGCACCGAGTGCATGGTGGACAGCGACGGGAACGAGTATCCACTCGGAACCGGAGCGATCTTCGTCCACGCCACCTACGAGCTCGAGCAAGAGGTCTGTCAGGTGCTCGACGAGGACGGCAACGTCATCGGCAACACCGAAGAGGCTATCTTTGGTCTCGATCCGGGCGTGTTCAACTTCGCCCTCGGTGACCCGAACGAAACCACCCTCGACGGGCGGCCGTTCCACGTCACCGCCAGTGGCGATTACACCACCGGCAACAGCAGCGTCGACGTGATCGCCGACAAAATCGCTCAGGCCGAAATCCTGCTCGAGCTGGCGCCGCAGTATATCTGCGGCTACAGCATGTGCGACTACGACCCGATTCCGACGAACATCCCGAACACCTGCGAGTCGGACATCACATACGACGACAAGCAGTGGATCGCCCGTCTGGCCGACGGTGCGCTCCAGGGCTCGCAGAACAACCAGTTCGGCAGCCAGGGTCGCGACGACGACGTCTGGAGCCTCAACGACGCGGGCGTGCTGACCTATAGCGGGGGTGATCCCGTAACGGTCGTCACGGACATCGAGTACAACACGGCCGACCAGTCGTGGACCTACCTGATGTACAACCCGGAGCTCGAATTCGCGCTCACCGTGAGCTGTGTCCTCGAGTTCTGAACAACACAGGACACTGCACGTTCCGGCTAACGAGCCCCCCACCCCGATCTGCAGGGTGGGGGGACTCTGCTTTTAATAAAAAAACGGCCCATTACAGGCCGTTTTTCTATTGTGTGTCAGGATCCACAATCACCTGACCATCGTAGTAAACCCATGGGTCAACCACGCCGCCGACAGTATATTCAGCTATATACCCACATTCGCTAATGGCATTATCTGATTCAACCAATGAATCAATATAGTCACCCTCATAACAACCATCGCTATCATCTTCGGAGCTACTAGAGGCACACTCCCCCGTACACCATCCCCAGTTATCACGAATGTGGACAGCTGGCTGGAAGACGCAGGCGAAATCGTCGACTCCTTGTTCTATCCAACACGGGCTATTGGTAAGCACGCCCTGACTGTTGTATAAGCAAGAGTCACCCCGAAGAATTTCTGAATTGCAGGTATAAACATGTGAATATGAGAAGTAGTTGGGATCGCAACTTTGATCGGTTTGTCCCCATTCGTTGTCTAGATCACAGATAGAAATATCTGAACGGTCATCAAGGCCACGATGATTTTTGTAGAAGTTGTCTTCACCACTCGAACCTTGGAAACCCAACTTGCGCTCACCAAGCCCATCGCCCCAATCGACTATGACACGCCGGATCGGAAGCTGGTTTTTATCAGCCGCAGCATAAAACTTTAGATAGGCGCGGAAGAACTCATTACTTTCATGCGAACCATTATTTTGATCGTTCAGGGTAAGACTACCTTCGGCACCTTCTTCACACATTGTACCCACGCAGGTACCGCTCTGCAGCGACCAAACTTTAGGCGGGTTACCTTCCTCGGCCCGCACATCATTAGCTTCCAAACCACGATCGTCTATGATAGAGCCTGAAGTGTATTCACGAGCACCTTCGCTATTGAAATACTCGGCCTCAGGATTCCATGTAAATAAGTTATCGAAACCGAGCTTAACACCGGCAAACAGTTGGTTTACCAACCCATACACAGAATCGTAGCTTAAGATACTAGTGTCAAAACCCTCTATGTCGCCTTCTTCATTTTCAACATACGGAGCTTCTGCTCCCGGACCAAGATGGAAGGCTGTCAGGGCATGAATATCTGAACTTGTAGGATTGGTTCTAGTCATCAACCCTACAGATGGCGGAACGCTGAAAGCATTATCCTCTTGTTCTGTAGCAAAAGTTTGATAGTCTCCTCCGCAGCTATTAAACGGACTAACACCTTGTGCCTGCACAAGAAAAGATTCACTGATAGTATCGACACACGTGGCTGGTATAGCTGGCCAATAATCGTCAAAGGCTAAGGCCTCAAGATTAGTGGCAAAACCATAACCTAAGCCATTACTTGGCAAGGTGTCGACAGTCATAGGTAATCCTGGTGTGAGTGTTTGCAATACTCCACTCCATCCCGATACCGGTTCTGGACCTAATAGTCTGTCAGTCCATGCGTAGCCCTGACCATGATCAAAACTTGTTAACTGCGTTATTTCCGAACAACCCACGTAAAACTCGGCTTGTAGCTTAAATGGCTTGGTAAGGCCCGCAGCGAACCGTTGCCAACTGAAACCATAACTGTCTTCTTCTGTATCCGATGCACGTACGCCTTTTAGTGAGCATTGCTCAAGCTCCGTCACCAACTCATCGAATCGTTGGTACACTAACTTATCGGCAGCGGCATTCATATCAGTGATGGAAGCACTGACTACGTAAACGTTGTTTACATCAATGTCTGCAGTCCAATTCTCGATAGCGGCACCCCCATCGGTTACTAAAACTTCGTCTAACAAATCTTGCGTAAACGTTTCGTCAGGATTACAGCTAACAAAAGCTTCCTTGTCGTCATCGTAAACTGTGGCATCCCAAGGTACACATACAAATGGGCAATCATTACCGCTTAGGAGATTAGTACAAATCTGGCCAAGAGTATCATCCACGCCGTTATCTTGTGCTTGCGGCTGACCCATTAAGGCCCAAAAACCATCCGGGCAAGCATTGCCATTCATGATATTTTGCGCACACACGTTTAAGATTGCGATGTCGTCAGAATCATCTTGCGTGATATCAGTTTGTTCAGCATCCGAACAACCAATCAACTGACTGTCCAAACTGTGCTCACTCAGCGTTAAATTCGCAAACGGTGACACTGAAGTACACGCATAAGCATCGGTAAAGTAGCCGGCTTCTGTGAATTTGGCGTATAAATCCGTGCTCCCGGCTAACTGGTCAACTGGCAACCAGGTAAGACAAGCGTTCTCGGCACGATTGCCGTTGATGTTGATACCAGAATCTTTTTCAAGACAGTAACCGTCTAGTCCCAACAGAATATCTTCACGGGTAATTAGGGCACACTCGCCTTCGACGTCGCTGTCATCAGGATTAGGATCGCAAGCACTATCAGAAGTACAGGTCTTATTCACTAAGCCGGCCGTACACAAGCCGGTAGTATATGGCAAGGGCGTATCGTTGTCCCAATAACGAATCTCGTCACCTTCACCAAAAGTAAGTTTTTTGTAAGAACACTCGCAATTTTCTCCGGGAGCGCAGAAATTAGCCCCGGCAAAACCGCTCCTGATTTGATACGGTACGTCGTCGTTATCTTCCGGCAACTCACCCGGAGCAAGCGCTACGCCACCAGTATCTGGATCGGCCCAACGCTCAACTAGTTCGTTGCTAAACGGACTGTCTTCTTCGGGTTGACCACGGCAAATTTTGCCCTCGCTAGAATCTACCTGAAAAGTTTGTCCGGTCGGAGTCAACACACACTGCGAGCGAATACAGCTGCCTAACTGGAAAGCCACATGTTCGGCAAAGACCTCGCCAGCGGCCGCATTACAAGCCTGGTTAGGATCGGCTGTGTTCAAATTAAAATCCTCAATCGTAATATCAGCACCCGGCACAATGCAGGTGGTACCGGAACAAATTTCGTCTTCGCTACATTCAGAGTCGCCGGTACATAGATTGCCGGTATCAAGACGACAAGAGCCCACAATACAACTGCCCCCGTCGCTGCCGCAATCACTAGTATTAGCACAGGCGGCCCCGGTGTCTTCACAGAAACCAACCGAACAGTCGGCTCCGTAATTGGCATCGCAAGCCCCAGCTACAAGTGCCAGGCGGTAGTCAGGCACGTCTTCAGTTACGCAGTAATCCGTACCGTCAAATACGCAAGCCCCAGCGGGTTCGCAAGCATCGCCGTGATTAGTATCAAATTGCAGCTGGGTGACATCGTCAAACTTAAGCGCGTCTATCAAATTGCAGTAACCAGACGGCGGTGCCACGTTAGCTTGCTCGAGCGTATGCACTGGGAATGAATCAGGAATAGCGTAGCCTGAATATTCCTGGCCGTACCAAGACGTATCACGGTTGGTGTAAATTTCATCGTCGAGAACGATTTCGGCTTCGGTGCCCTTCCAGGCTGAACAGAATGTCGTTCCCCCGACCGACGAGTATTTGGTACACAGCTCAACGTCGGTACACACAGTTTTCCAGCTATTGGTGCGCGTGTCCCAGCTGGCTTGATCTTCGGCACAGCTCAACCACTCCGAACACTGACGGTCACGATTAACCTTGAGAATAGTGTTAGTGTCGTTTTCAAGACGCGGCACGCTGGTGCGTTCTTCTCCGCCTGGGGCCGACACGCGGGTGACTCTAGCATCAGAGGCACAATCCAAAGCTGCAATTTCGGCGCCGGATTGGCTGCGCATCGTGCCACAATCATCGGCTGCGAAACACGAAGTTCCCGCCATGTACAGATCGTCGTAATTGTACAAATCGGTATTGCCGAGCGTGACTTCTTCAACCAGCTTGGTAAGCCTCGAAACGCCGTCAGTAATATCGTTTACCAAACCAAGATCGTAAAGACAACGTTGGGCACATAAATCAACAACCGTGCCATCGGCCAAAGTTATACTCGAATCACCAATTTCACAATCCACTGGATCGACTAAGGCATACGGTGCGCGTCCCACCAAAACGTCAGCATGAGTGCTGAGCATTTCGGAGGCGCTAGCGTTGTAACCTTGGGCGGGCTCGGACGTATCGTTAAACAAGGTACAGCCCTCTTTGAGCGATACCTGACCATCGCAACGCTGGCTACCCGGCAAAACAGTTTCGTCTAAACTTTGATTGTTCAAGTAGAAATACTGCGTACCATCGGCTAACTGATAAAGCTCGTCGGTTTCAAGATCAAGGGGGTCCTGGAACTCGGAACAGGTACTGTATTGTGCTTCACACTCGCCAACCCAACCCAAATATTCGTCGTCACCGTTACGCCAGACCCCAGACAAAGTACCGTTAATCACATAAGACGGATCTAGGGTATTACAACTGTCTGGCGCACCGCCACATTCGGCGTCTGATGAACAAGCCGTTACTCCGTCGGAGCAGGTACCGTAACAAAACTCATCAGTCCCGGCACGGAACCAGCCATCATAATCTGTGCCGTTAATCAAAACGTTTTCACGGTAAGCACAAGTGTGATTGCCAGGGTCTTTAAAGTAGAAAGTGCCGTCGTCATCTGTGTCCCAGGCAGCACAGAACAACTCACCCGCGTTACACAAAATATCAGTGTAAAGGTCAGGCTCGTTCATGAGGTAGACAGAGGTAGCTCCGCTTGTGCTGTTATGGTCTTGATTCCAATCAGGCAGGCCCACTTCCTGACAACCGGCATCAGCCGAACTACAGGTAACATCGTCGTTGATAACCAAGAAAATATCGCTGTCAGCTGGCACAATGACTGTCGACGGTCCATAAGTAATGTGGTCCGGCAAAATGGACTGTTCTTCGTACCAGTTAAGGTCAAAATCACAACTCGTTTGGCCAACCCCAATAGTACACAAATATTGGCTCAAACCGTCAAAGCCACCAGCCCCATCGTCGGCGTAATAACAGGCGGTCGGGCTTGTAACAGCAAGACCTGATGGGTTTGCGCACGTAGCCCCAAACACCTGAGCATAAGGCGAGATACTCTCATGGGTCTGGAAGAAATCTTCACAGCCCACTTTATCGTCAGCGCATAATCGGCTGAATGATTTTAAATAAGCCGTCTGATTATCTTGTGTTTGATATTCCTGACATCCCAAGTAGTACTGTGGTGACGAAGCGCCGGTTGGGGCTTGATCACATTCAAGCGGAGTCACCCAGGAATCTTTAATCAAAGTCAAATCATCTTCGCCCTCACGCAGGGTAAGATTGTCGATATAGGCTAGTTCGCTAGGGTCAAACACCAAGGTGGTGCCTGCTCCAAAAAGCGGATAAGCCTCGGCAGCCATGTTAAGCGGACCCAAGCTAAACTGCTGCCAGCCGCTAGTTAATGCAATCGTGCCGAATAATACCTCTGCGGCAGGTGAACCCGGCACAGCTCCAAGGTCGAAAGCCGCGGTTAGATCACCACTGCCCTTAGCCCAAAAGCTAAGGGTGTAGGTTTTGCCAGCAAACAAATTATTTTCAAGTGTCCCACACATTTGCTCACCTTCAAGCACCGTACACGTACCTCCCAAAGTCTGGGCCGTGCCTGGACAACCGGCTGGATCAACGCACACGCTGCCGTTATCAAAGATAAAGCTTGCAAAAGTGTTAGTGGCAGCAATCGAATGACCATTCGTAGCCAACGACTCATTGCTCAAGGTCACGTCGGCGGCGCTACCGGCGTCCCAATTATTCAGGTGTCCCGCTTCAAGTGTGTCTTCAAGCACAACTCGGCTGTTACGACTACGGCCACCAGTGTATGAACGGCAACCATTGGCCTCGGCCGGACACTCAACGCTTTCTCCCGAGAAACCGTTGTAGCGACAAGTACCGGTAGCGTCATCAAAAAAGCCGCCGGAGTTCTGACAATTAACTGTCTGCTCGGCAATGTCGTTCCCAGCCAAAGTAGTCTTACGATAGGTGGCGCAAGCTTCATTTACAGATACTGTTTTAGACCACTCACGATAATGAATGCCACCGTTCGCATCGTAAAACTCGCGACAGTCAGGGTTCAAGAAAATGTCATTATTGTCGTCGCAAGCAACTGTATCCCAGTCTGTATGTAAATCACCGTCGCTATCTAGCTCATCATTACACACAATACCGTCCGCAGTAGCAGTCCAAATGGAGCAAGGAGCCAAACCAGGCGTTAAATCAAGGCCACCGGAAATATACGTGTGTACCCCAGTCATGTTGGATTCAAGCAAAGTCCAGGTTTTAAGCTGGTAACCTGCTAAATCTGATCCTTCCCAGGTATAAAAGGTAGCCTCGTTATCATCATTAAGATTAGCTGCTGCTTGGGCAGGCGTAATACAGGCCCGCAAATAAGTGTAATACTCCAAAGCCTCGGTAGATAAATTGGTAAACTCGTCGCAGCCAACGTATTCGGCCGAACAAGATTCCCCTGACGCCGGAATCAAGTAAACCGGAAAAACCCCAGCCGGCTCGTACAAAGTGGCTTCTTGTTTGAAGGTGTCGTAACCCACACAAGCAACCGGACAAGCATCAAGCTCGGTAGCAACACCGGTTACAGTCGGATCACCGTTCACAGGCGAATATGCCGTACAGCCAACATCGTTTTCGCTGCACACCTGGGCATAGTTAGCACACTCGGGCGAATCAAAATCATCACCCTGACAACCTAAATAACTAGGTGGCACTTTGACCGTCAAAGCAGCTGGTGACGAGCTTGAATAACCTACATGATAGTCAGACGTGCTTTCGCCTTGTTCTAATTGGATGTCGTCAATATAAACTTCGCCGGCCAGCGACAGTGTGGCCACAATCAGGGTCGAAGCGTCATTGATGATTGGAGAGGTAAAAATACACGAATATCGTTCGTATTCAGTACCGGCGGGCTGACCTTCAAGACTGAGCACGTCCCCAAGCCCATCACCATGGACAAAATTACCGCTATCAGTCACCACGCAAGTGGTATTGGCGCCTGCTACAAAACTAGTGCCATTCAAATCAATATCATCACTGGCTCCAGCTGTTAAAAACTCTAACGAAGCTTGCGCTTGTCCTCGGCTACCATCGACTATCTGGCGGGCATAATAAGATAAGGTGTAAAAACGGCCCTGAGATACAGCAATACCTGTTTGCGAGGCCAAATAATCCGGTCCCACCCTCACGACATCGCTACCAGTCCGTGCCGTGTCCCCAGACTCGAAGACCACTGCCGCGTCATTACGCAGCCAACCATCAGCCACGCTGTCGTTATTAGTGTCATCTTCAAAGCTTGGGTTTTGTACAACGTTTAAACGCACGCTGTCGTCACGGGCATAGACCTCGGAACAACCACCGTTTGAAGCATCACAATCTTCAACTTGACCAGTAAAATATAAACGCTCAGTGTAGGCATCTGTAGCCGCGTCTGCCAAGGCTATATCTGTCACTGGTTGCCAGTCATAGGTACCGTCAGCTTCCGGATCAGCTTTTTGCGAGTTGTACCACAAGCAACCGGCGTTATCGGCCGAGCAGTTAGCAAAATCAACGGTGTTCTCTAAATAAGCCACCGTCTTGTCTTCACCCTCGAAAGTTAAACACGAAGCGTACTGCGCCGGACAAGTTTCTCCACGAAAACGCCAAGTATTTTCTTCTTTGACACAATAGCCGTAACCCCCGGTACAAGTCCCGTCGTCGTTTTCAGCGATACAGCTCGGCATGTCTACACATTCCTGCTGGCGCTCAGCAATTTCTGCTGACACAAGTAACTGACCGTTTACTAAGGCTCGACACTGTGTATCCGGATACTTGAGTACCCAGTTAGGGTCGATAAGCTTGCACCAAGGGTGGTTGATGTCACTCCCCCCCGCCAAGTTACAATCATCAAAACCATCCACCACTTCTTGCAAAGTAGCCGTGTCTTCAATGTAATTAAACTCAGATTCAGCTGCCAACTCCCAACCAATCGGAATCACCCGAGCTTTACGCAGTTTGACTAAGTTACTATGACAAAAACCGTAGGTGTAACAAAACGGATCTTGATTCCTTGCCAAGTCGGCTGAAGGAATGAGCGGCCAGCTACCGTCTAATAAATTTTCCTCAATGGCTTCTTCAATGGTTAGCGGTACACCAGCTTCGGCACGACCAATCGCGGCAATGAAAGCGTTATCGGCCACGCAGTTGTACAGGCCTCTGGCAACACCGGAAGGACAGCTGCTAAAGTCAGCTAAAATGCTATAGTTAGTAATTTCAAAAGGTGTAAAGGCCAACATCGAACGATACTGATCGGCTGCCGAGTCGATGTTACTGGTTGCAATAGTTTCAATATCGGCAAATGGATCAACGAAAACGGTGTCGGCCTCAAACAAACCTGTATATAACTGTTGAGTAAACTCCGACAGCAAGGTATTGGTAAACACCGAACCGGCGTGAATACCAATTTGGAGCAAAGCATCTCGGTTTGACTGCAGCGCGTTTATGGTACGCAAACGCGACTGCGTCTTATCCTCCTGTTTGGTAAGGTACGTTGTACGAATCAATTCAGCCGGTGTTTCTTCGTTACCTGTAATGAAATTAGTCACCGCACTAAAGCCGCCCTCTTTAATTCTCACGTTGGCCTTGAAAAAAGAATCCTGCAGGACTTTGTTTAATATACTTGATTGGAGTTCTACACCAACTGCAAATTCATTGGTCTGCGGATCAAAGGCATTAGCCAACTGAGTCAAGATCGTTTGATTCTTTTCTTCGGATGTACCCGACAGTCCAGCCACAAAACCAGACCAGTTGCTCTCAAGCTCCTTAAAATCACACTTTGGAGGTCGTGTACCTGATCTATCAAAAACACCCTGCAAACCAAGGTTCAAACCGATGGTCACATCAATCCTGGGTTTACATAAATCAAACCCCTCAAAAAAAGCTCCAGCCGCCCCATCTTCAAGCTGCTCTTGCAATAGGCCGATTGACTCCCCTACCACTGAAGCACCATATTCTTTAAAATACTGTTCAACGGGCGTGCCATCATACAAGGGGCTCTCGGCCGGTCCGCCAGAGGCAATCATGACCGCAGTATCGTAGGCTAAACGATCAGTTGCAAAAGTCATCAAATTTACTAAATAAATAAAGATGGAACCGGCCAAAGTCACACGGACCTTATCCTGAACTTGAGTTCTAATATCCCACGCAGAAAACGGAGTATCGGCGGTAACCTGTACGGGCTGAGCTTGCGCAGCCGGAGGCCAGAATAAACCTAAACACAATGTCGTGAGCAACAAGCTAAGACCTAAACGACGAGCCATCAGTTTGTGTCCTTGCCACGACAACATAAGCTACTCTGGTACTTGCAAAGTCGGCGGAATTAATTTATCTATCTCGCCGGATGTTTCAATCTGAGTCAAAATCTCCTGATACAACAGCATGACTTGTTCGTCGGTCATAACCTCCACCTCAGATTTATTCGCCCCAGACTCAAGCAGCAATTGACGAACGTCGGCTGGACCCAACGAGTGAAGTTCACTTAGAGCCGCTTCGAGCGCTTGTTGTTGCGCTGCTAAGACCTGCGCTTGCGCCTCTAGGTCGGCAGAACCACTTGAAAGTACGATGTCTTCATTATTCGCGGCCGCACAAGGAGCATTGAGCGCACAGTTTGGATCTTGACCGCCGTTAATCTCTGAGTCATCAGTGAGGCCGTCTGAATCTGAATCAACTAAATACGGGCTGGATTTGTAAATATATAACTCATCATAATCACTGATGGAATCTAAATCAGTGTCTAAAGTCTTCTGGGCTTCGGTGGCTCTAGCCTGTTCTTCGCTTTGCAATCTTAATTTTGGTCCTTCGTAATTAATGGCAAACGGCTCGGCCATGTGGGTCCATAAGTACTGCCCACCAAAGACTAACGCTAACATACCGCACAAAATTACAAAACTAAATCCGGCTTTTTGTTCCCGAGACAGTTTTGTGCCCACTGCTGTACGCAATATCCTACCTTCGTCGTCCATAGACGTGGAAATTATACCACGTCCAAGTAAAGCGAATAGAGATTAGGAATTAAGTCTTTGTAGGCATCTAGAGGATAGATTTTAAGGACTCCACATGATCTGACCAATAAATTCTCAACTCTGACTAATCACTAATATCTTTGACTATTTAGCAAGCTCTATCCACTGCTCCACGCCTAATTCTTCAGGTCGAGCCCGTTCAGATAGACCCATGGCCTTAAGTTTGGCCTTAAGCGACTCCGAGGATTGGATACCTGCATCCGACAGCGTCCGATGCATCTGTTTACGCTTGTGGGCAAAAGCTAATTTTGCTAGAGCGATGGCTGTTTCTGGATCCGGTGACTTTTGATTCTGGCACAATGACACAACGATTGAATCAATCTTTGGTGGTGGCACAAAAGCCCCCGGTTTAACAGTCATGATGCGCTTAACATCAGCGTACATCTGGACCGCTACTGACAGAATACCCATGTCGCCTGGCTTAGCTAACATCTTCTCCCCAACTTCGCGTTGGAGCATGATCACTTGGCGCTTGGGTGGTCTGGTAGATGTTAAAGCTTGACGAATGATCGCATTGCCAGCGTTGTACGGTAGGTTACCAATCAATATCCACTCGCCATGGGGCACGAGCTCGGCGTAATTGACATGCGCAGCATCGGCCTGAATAAGTTTGGCTTTAGGAAACTTAGTTTGGAGCTCAGCTATCAGGTCACGATCAGCCTCAATAAGAATGAGACGATCGCCAAGATAAGCTAAGCGCTCGGTCAAAGCTCCACGGCCAGGACCGACCTCGATCACGATATCTTTAGGTCCAATAACCGCGGCAGCTACAATTTTATCAAGCACTGATTGATCGCGGAGAAAATGCTGACCAAAGGATTTCTTAGCAAAAATCATAAAATAATCGACCCTTGACGGACCAACTCAACAGCCTGCCCCACCACCTTGACGGTTGTCGAGGCCGGCACCATTGGCAGATTGCCTGCAGCAACAACGGCATCTGGAAGTTGGCCGTCGAATTTGCCAGCGAGCTCGTCAGGACGGTAGATCGAAGCTTCGCCAGAACGATTAGCACTCGTGGCCACAAGTGGTTGACCAAGCAAACGAGCCAGCTCACTCGCGATCGGGTGTGATGACTTGCGCACGGACTGAGTGCCGTCAGTTTCGCAACGGCTGGAAACAGGCGAGGCTACCGCGCGGCTTGAAATAATATTCAAAGGACCTGGCCAGTGTTGCTTTACAAGCGCCCTAGCTATGTTACTCATAACAATATAGTTACCAGCGTCGACTCCGGGTGGCAGAATCAACGGTGTCCCCTTGCCCTCAGGACGACCTTTGATGGCAAACACCTTAGCGATAGCCCGATCGTTAGTGGCATCACAGCCTAGCGCATAAGAAGTTTCAGTAGGAAAAACTAAAACTCCGCCAGCCTTTAATAACTCCACGGCCTCGACTATGTCAGTTAGCGACCGCATACCAACTTGTCAGACTAACGTGCTTGATACCACTTAATCGTTTGTTTCAAGCCTGGTTTCAACCTAATGGTTGGCTTCCAGCCTAATGCGCTCCGGATCTGGGCGTATTTTACAGTGACAGTTTTAATCGCATCTTTGGTTTCAGGCTTAGAAATCGGCTGAATTTGAGTGCCGATATGATTGGCGATGATCCGGTACAAATCAGACGTTGAAGTACCAGCTTTGGTACCGACATTGAAGACACCTATGTGCTCGCTCTCGGCGCTAAGTATAAAAGCCCGCACCACGTCACTCACGTGAACATAATCACGCACTGTGTTTCCATCGTCATGCAAAAATGGCGCCTCGCCCGCCAATAATTTGGTGGTAAATACCGACACGGCTCCACTTTCTTTGCTGCCATCTTGGCGGGGCCCGTAAACATTAGCTAAGCGCAAGGCCAAGCAAGGTAATCCATAACGTTGCTGATAAAAATCCAAATAATGTTCAACCGATAATTTCGAAATGCCATACGGCGTCATGGGCCGCGGAGTCAGATTTTCCTTAAGTACGTCACGTCCGACCAGACCATAAACAGCACACGTTGATGCAAAAATAAATTTGCGAACCCCGGCGTGACGAGCAGCTTCAAGTACTCGCAACGACCCGAGCTCATTGTGATCAGCGTTCATGACTGGATTATGCACTGATTCACGATCATTAATATGGGCCGCTAAATGAAAAACCGTATCCGGCTTAAGGTTAATAAACACTTCGTTTAAACCCTCGGTCCGAATATCGCGCTTAACATAGCTAGCCTTAGGGTGACGATATTTTGGCTCTGCAAAATCAACAACGGTCACATCCACTCCCTGTTCAATCAAAGCGTCCACCAAATGTGATCCAATGAAACCAGCTCCACCGGTCACGATTGCACGAGTAATTTGCATAAGAAGTATTAGGCCATCGCCTCAGGTCCCTGAGGTTACGAAGGGTCTAGTAATTTGTTGGGGCTTCACCGCGCTGCTCAACGTCGCGTCGTAAAAATGCTTCCATGAACAGCTTCAGTTGGCCGTTCAGGGTTGCCTCGGTGTCAGTCGTCTCGACCTCGGTACGATGATCTTTTACCATTTGATAAGGGTGCAAGACGTAGCTACGAATCTGGTTGCCCCAGGCCGCAGTTTTGTGTTCGCCTTTAAGATCAGAGATCTTCTCGGTGCGAGCTTCGACCATCAGGCGATAAAGTTTGGACTTTAGAACCCGCATGGCTGTCTCTCGATTTTGTAGCTGGGAACGCTCGTTTTGGCAAGACACTGAAATGGCTGTCGGGATGTGCGTGATACGTACCGCTGAGTAGGTCGTATTCACACTCTGCCCACCTTTGCCCGAAGCCAAGAAGGTATCGATGCGCAGATCATCAGCCGGAATCTCGAGCGCCTTTTCATCGACCTCATCGAATTCGGGAATAACTTCCACGAGCGCGAAAGTGGTGTGACGCATCTGTTCAGCGTCAAACGGCGAAATGCGGACCAAGCGATGAACACCATATTCCGAGCGCAACCAACCATAGGCGAAACGACCCCGGACTGCGATCGTAGCGCTCTTATAACCAGCTTCTTCGCCACGCGACTCGTCGAGGACTTCGACCTGCCAGCCATGGCTTTCGGCAAAACGAGTATACATCCGAAGCAACATTGCTACCCAGTCATTAGCATCCGTGCCGCCAGCCCCAGCATGAAAAGACACAATCGCACTCTTGGCATCAAACTCACCAGACAACAGCATCTGAAACTCCATACTCGAAAACCGCTCCTCGAGGATTGTAAGAGTTTTATCAATCTCAAGTTTAAGCTCAGGGTCGTTCTCTGTCTCAGCCAGCTGCGCAACATCATGAACATCGTTCAGCTCTTTTTTGAAGGCATCCCAAGTCTCGACCTCAGTTTTTAGTTCAGCCGCTGTCTGCGACAGCTTGCGAGCCGCATTCTGATCGTTCCAAAAACTTGGCTCGTTCATCATGGCTTCAAGCTCAGCGCCGCGAGCACGTGACTCTTCCAAACGCAAAGCTGACCACGCGGCCGCGAGGCGAACCTCGACGTTAGCGATACGGTCAGCTAAATGCGACATACTTGTAACTATTATAGCTCTTGCTGTGGTCATCCGGGCGCTCCGAGTAGCCGAACCTTAGTACATCCCGCTCATGTCAGGGGCAGCTGGCATGGCACCAGCCTTGTCATCTTTAGGAATCTCCGTAATCGCAGCTTCGGTGGTAATAATCATAATAGCCACCGACACCGCATTTTGTAAGGCCGAACGAGTAACTTTAGCAGGATCAATAATACCAGCGGCGACTAGATCAACCATTTCTCCAGACAAAGCGTTCCAGCCCATGTTGCCGGTGTCTTTTTTAACATGTTCGACCACAATACCACCTTCCCGACCAGCGTTCTCGGCAATCTGACGTAACGGAGCTTCAAGCGCACGATCAAGAATGTCGGCGCCAAGCTTTTCGTCGGCCGACAGCGACAAAGTCTTCAAAGCATCTTTGGCTCGGATTAAGGCTACACCACCGCCGGCAACAATACCTTCCTCAATGGCAGCTTTAGTGGCAGCCACAGCGTCTTCAATGCGGTGCTTTTTTTCTTTCATTTCGACCTCTGAGGCGGCACCCACGCGGATAACAGCCACACCACCGGCAAGCTTGGCCATGCGTTCGCGCAGCTTCTCTTTGTCAAAATCAGAATCTGTTTGCGTTAACAAAGTCTTGATCTGATTAACGCGCTCAGTAATTTTGGCTTTGTCGCCAGCGCCTTCAACAACCGTAGTTGTATCCTTGGTGGCCACCACGCGACGCGCGCGCCCAAGTACTTCGAGACCGATAGTATCGAGCTTCATGCCTTTTTCAGGAGTAACCACTGTGGCTCCGGTAACGATCGCAATATCATCAAGCATGGCCTTGCGGCGGTCGCCGTAAGCTGGAGCCTTAACAGCAAGAATGTTAAAAGCACCGCGCAACTTGTTTAATACGATGGTTGCCAAAGCATCACCTTCAACTTCTTCGGCAATAATCACAAGTTCCTTGCGACCAGTCTTGGCAATGTTTTCAAGCAAGGGAACGAGCTCTTGAATCGAGGCGATTTTTTGATCGGTGATCAAAACTGGTACATCACTATACTCTGCCTCCATACGCTCAGCATTGGTAACCATGTAGTGCGAAATGTAGCCTTTATCGAACTGCATGCCTTCGACTACGTCAACTTCAATGCCGAAAGAGGTGCCCTCTTCTACGGTAATCACACCATCGGTAGTCACCTTATGCATGGCTTCGGCAATCATGCTACCGATCTCGGCATCATTGGCGGAAATGCTGGCAACTTGCTTGATGGCGTCACCCTCAACTTTCTTAGAAATTTTGCTAATCTCATCAACAATTACTTGAGCGCCCTTTTCCAAACCGCGGCGCAAGGCTTGCGGGTTGGCACCAGCGGTCACAACACGCAAACCGTCGGCTACAATCGCCTGAGCTAACACGGTGGCAGTTGTAGTACCGTCTCCGGCCACATCGTTGGTTTTGCTAGCAACCTCTTTCACAAGAGTAGCCCCAAGGTTTTCGAGTTTGTCGGTGAGCTCGATTTCTTTGGCCACAGTCACGCCGTCCTTAGTAACCATTGGTGCACCAAAACCGCGATCAATAATCACATTCCGGCCGGTTGGACCAAGAGTGACTTTGACAGCGTTAGCAAGCTTATCAACACCGTCCTTCATTTTCTTACGAGCGTCTTCACTGTAGGTAATGTTCTTGGCCATATTACTTTTCGATAATCGCCATAACTTCGTCGGCGTTGACGACTAAATACTTCTTACTGTCACCGTTTGAACCTTTGAGTTCAATTTCGTCCGGAGCGTATTTTTTGAAAACAACTTCGTCACCAGCCTTGACGTCAATCGTCTGACGGTTACCGTTATCAAGCAACTTGCCTGGACCAACAGCTATTACCGTACCGCGTTCGGGACGCTCTTTGTCGGCAGTATCAGGAATAATGATGCCCAGGGCCGTGGTGGTTTCCTTATCGGCGGCAGCAAGGATGATGTGGTTACCCAAAGGTTTCAAATTCATAATCGATAAAATAATTCGTGGGGACAAATTAGCACTCTCTAAGCTGGAGTGTCAACCCCTAATAATTGATCCTCGCCCAGTCGCAACATCAAGCCACCAACATAAGCCACGAGGACTAAACCAGACCACGAGGACCACAAATAATGGTCGAAGAAAATGATCACAAACAAGACTTTGCCGAGACCGTGGGCGTAGGCGGCGTCAGACCTTGGAAAGCGGGCAAAATTTGCTTGGTCAAGGGTAATGATCCAGGCTACGAGGACAACTAACCCCAACAAACCGAGCTCGGATACAACCAACAAGGGCACGTTATGTATGGGTTGGTACTCCCAAAGGCCACGGTCGGGGTGCAGGCTGGCTAAAGTAAACACGTAACTGCGTGGTCCGTTGCCAAGTAACCAATCCAACCCCTGCATAGTCGCTGGCCACTCACGATATTGATCAAGACGTTCTGTTAATGACCTATCTTCAAGTGCTCCCCCGCCTCGAAGTGCAGCAGCCAGCGAAGGCGTAAATAAAGTTACACCCAAAGCCAGACCAACGACGCTGATTGCGATTGGCATAATGAGCTTGCGAGCCAGATCAGTATTCTTCAGATACAAGACAAACATCGTCAGTCCAGCGCCTAGGATGAGCCCAAGTAAAGCAGACCGTGAAGCGGTGAGTACAAGTCCGATAACAAGCACCACAGCACTGATGGTTCGTGCCTTACGAGCTCCGGTAAACGGCAAAGCTAGCGTCGTCAGCACACCGACGGCTAGATAACCACCGAAGTTATTGGGATGCGGGAAAGTGCCGTAGGCACGGAGCATGCGCTCGCTATCAGCCAACATGACTACGGCGTCACCGAGTCGCTCAGCGTCACGCGCAGCCAGGCCAAGCACGGTCGAGGCACCTGTTTCACCAAAGAAAACCTGCACTAAGCCGAGGCCAACGGGAATAAGCAGTCCGGCGACGTAGGCCGACATGACCCAGTGTATGTTCACGCGCTTATCAAGCAGAGCGATGAAGGCAAGACCGGCCGCGCTCAGATCGATCAGGGTCGCTAAGGCAGGTATTGATTGTGCGGCCAAGCCACTCGCAATCACGGTCACCAATATAATTGCCGTTCCCAAAATCACTGAGTGCCGATAACAAGGCGCGATAGCTGGCAGGCCGCGCAGATAATAAACACACGCCAAGCCAAGCAATAAAAACAACTGCGTGGCATACACGCTTATACTCCCAAATGACGTAAACGAACCCGATAAAGCAGATAAGCCAAAGATATACCGTGTTTGCCACGGCAGCAAAAAAACAAAGGCCACCAACACTCCGGTTGGAGTCAAAAGTCGGCTCACGAACTTATTCATAGTGCCGCTAGTTTGTCATCAAGCGCCTTAAGAATTTGAGCGCGAGCATCACGATCATGAAATTTTAGCATTTGATCTGTGATCACCACTCGGGAATCACGATTCATGAGCTCCCGAATAGCGGCTGGAAAATGCTCCATTTGTATTTGTTTGGCCAAACTTTCTCGCAGCGGCAACCAAGGCCAACGAATTCGCATATCAGACCTGAAACGACTAGCGCGACGCACATATTGAGCCTGTGGCAAGACTTCGTGAAGCCAGGGGTTATACATCTCAAATTTATCCATCCAACCGCCATGATCAACAAGCGGTACCAGCGAACGACACCAATAAGCCAAATATGGATCCTGGTCTCCGATCTTAAGCGTTTCAAAAGCTAAGGCATCGCTGGTACAGAAAAAACTTAAGCAAATAGGATCACTCGTGGCCTCACCGGGTCGTTGGCGCAATAACATGACCGGAATGGTCGCCAGTAAACGCACCGACCAAATGCGACCGGGCTTAACAATGAAAAACAGGTCAATGTCGCTATCAGATTTAGTGTGATGCCACGACAAACTATTGCACACTGCTATACCGTCTACCCACGGCAAACGGCCAAACAAATGTAGCAAACAGCTAACCTTGTGGAACTTACGCATGGCATCTAAAAAACGCAAATGCCGATCCTGACGCCAGGCGGCCACTTGGCCAAGCGCGTAAAAACCTTGATATTCACTCACTTTGCTCTTTAGCCAGTCACTCTTGTCTAAGCATGCCACCACTTCACCTAGCGCCACTGTTTGACCTGGCGCTAGCAGCCATTTCCAAATTTCAAAACTGGTGAGTGGATATTTGAAATACTCAAAATATGCCAGAGTTCGATAAATACTTGTTTCAAGAGCGCTTGGCATAAATGAGTTTCTGCCCCCTTCGTACCGCATGTGCCACACCGATGGCAATAAACACCAAATCTCGAGCCCTGACAATCATAGTAAAGGCCACCGGATTCAACCCAAGGCCAAGTAGGGCAAACATAGCGGCGTTACTCCCCTCAAAAACACCTAGTCCACCTGGGATAGGTAGCAATAAGGCTACTCCCGGCAAGGTGCTAAGCAAGAAAGAGTCACGTATTGAAATCTCAAAGCCAAAAAAATAAGTAATAAAGATTACCTCAAAGGCCCGAAAGGCTGTCATGATAAACGACAACAGTACGATACATAAGACCTTGAGACCCTGACCAGAAAAAAACTGTGTCATGAGCCGTTCCGTACCTTCAAGCCAGACCTCAAAGCGACGCATGGGTTTGAAACGCCGTAGCCCAATGCCCCTGATCAATCGATGAAAGAAACCGGCACCTGAAACCGTGAAAATAAAAAAGCTTCCAAGAATGGCTAGTAACACCAAACCAAATACGAGCGGCCATAACAATTCGCCTTCGGCACCCAAACCCTGCGCCAAAGCTAACACCAAGCCAGCAATCACGTACACCACGAATGACGTAATTTCAAAGGCTAGATCTAGGACCACCGAGCTGGTGGCTGGCTGCAAAGGTACGCCATCGCTCTTTATCATGGCTACCCGAATCGGCTCCCCTGCTACTTGTGCTGCCGGTGTCAGATAACCCGCCGCAAAACCACTCATGCGATGCATGAACAGTCGGATAAAGGGAACTCGCTGTTTTTTCTGCACCATGTCATCAAGGATCAGTTTCCAACGTAAGGTATAAAGACAAAAATTCAGCAGCGAAATCACAATAAACCCGAGGAGCGGCCACCAACCAAACAGGCTTAAATGGTCAATCAAGTCCAGAAACCCAGTCTGTTGAATCAATCCAAACAACAACATCACGCCAAGCATGAGCCCGACCCACAGCACTAACTGTCCTAGCCGATGACGACTAAACATAACTACAGACAGTATAAACGAAAAACAAGCTCGCAAGCTTGTTTTTTCGTTTAGGGCGTGCTTATTTATTTTTAAGGGTTTGTGCTGTAGTCTCGATAATTTGTGGCAAGGCACGACCGGGCGTGGGTGGAGAAATAAAAATGGCGTACAACAGATAAGTAAGCAAGGTGCTAACAAAAATGTAGAGCGTGGTGCCTCCCGGCAGAGTGGTAACGCCAAGTACTAACATCATGACCGGCAAGACGTACAACATCATCTTGTTCATACTGGCTGTCATGTCTTCATCTAACGATCCCGTACCCTGACGAGCCATGGCTGGTGGCCGGCGTGTAATCATTTGACGAGCCTGAAAATATTGCATGACACCTGACAAAATCGCGAGCGGAATAGAGATCTGAGCCAAGTTCATACCTAAAAAGATATGATCCATAACTCCAGGATTTTGCACAAAGGCATACAGGGTATCGCCGTTAACGGTTTCAATACCCGCCAACAAAACCTGGTACAAGGTAATAAAAATTACCAGCTGCAGAATAAGCGGTAAACACGAAGCGAAAGGATTGACTTTGTGTTCGCGATAAACCGCCATCAGCTCCTTAGCCATGAGTTCCTGATTGTCCTTGTATTTAGTACGGATCTCGGCAATTTTCGGCTGAATCTCTTGCAGTTCTTTTTGCGCCTTCATGGACTTAAAGGTGAGCGGAAAAACTGCACATTTCACAAGTATCGTCACGAGTATAATCGACAAACCTAAGCCTCCCCAAGGTAAAAGATCGTAAAACAAGACCAGCAGGTTATACAGTGGCTGATACAGCAGCGTGAAAAAAATATTGCCCATAACTCTTACTCGTTTGAGATGGAGTTGTCTTCTGTTGGCAGCTCTTCACCTTCAACCGCTGGCGTCTCAGTCGTCGGAGTTTCAACATGTTCTTCTTGGATGTTGATCTTCCAACCACTCAAACGTGAAGCCAAGCGCACATTCTGGCCGCCGCGACCGATCGCAAGCGACAACTGATCAGTAGCCACCAAAATATTGGCCACCCGTTCGTCTTCGATCAGTGCCACTTGCAGGGCTTTAGCCGGTGCTAAAGCATGCCGAATAAACTCCTTAGGATCATCGCTCCATTCAATCACGTCAATTTTTTCACCAGCGAGCTCGGCAATAATTGTTTGAATACGGGTACCGCGCTGTCCAATACAAGCCCCGATCGGATCGACCTGAGGATCGCGTGAGCTGACCGAAATCTTGGTACGCGCACCGGCCTCGCGAGCTAGAGCCTTAATCTCAATTGTGCCTTCGGCAATCTCTGGAATTTCGACCTCGAACAAATGTCGAAGCAATGCTTCGTGAGTACGCGACAACAAAATCTGCGGACCACGAGGCCCGAGCGAAACTTCGCGAACGTAAACTTTAATCCGGTCTCCAGATCGGTAGCGGTCACCGGACATTTGATCTTCGGGTTTCAAAATACCGGCAGTGCGGCCGATATCAACCAAAATCATACGCCCCTCTTGGCGCTGCACCGTGCCCATAATCACCGTACCCTCAACGCCCTTAAACTCGTTAAAAATAATTTCACGCTCGGCTTCGCGTAGCTTTTGAGTGATCACCTGTTTAGCGGTCATGGCAGCCATGCGTCCGAATTCACCAGGAATCGGGAGCTCAGTACGCATCACGTCGCCTAGCTTGACACTCATCTTTAAAATCCGAGCATCTGACAACATGACATCAGTCTTGGGGTTAAATTTAGGCACTTCGTCTGCAGTCAGCGTGTCAGGTGCCTGACTAAAATCGCCCAGGGCGCGACGGGCTTCTCGGGCGGCGTTATCGGCTGCTTCCTGCTTACGAAACTCTTCAAGTTCTTCAGGGGTAATATCGTCAACAACTGTTTTGACGTCAAAAATTTTAACCGCCGCGGTTTCGGGATCAAATTCAGCTTCTAAGTTATGATATTTATCGCCAAAATCTTTACGATAGGCGGCCGCCAAAGCTGATTGAATGGTGTCGATTACAGATTCGTACGCCAAACCTTTTTCTTCACAAATCTGACGAATGGCTTGTTCAATAGGAGATGACATATAGGCTATTTAACACATAGACTCGGCAATCAGCCGAGTCCAGATGCATAAATTCTAACACGAACAGTAAATTTCCGCAAGCTCAGCCCACGGCCTCGAATAGGGTTATCCGTGGTGGATCGAATTCTTGTTCAATGGCCACCACATCAACACGAAAAGCTCGTGCGGTCATGTGCTTAGCCTGCAAATATAGTTCCGCGGTACGGGCAATGTTACGCAACTTAGTTTTGGTTACAGCTGCCTCTGGATAGCCAAATGCCTTAGTCCGACGAGCCTTGACTTCAACAAAAACAAGCTCGCCTTGATCTTCAGCTATGAGATCGATTTCTCCTAAACGGGTTAAATATTGACGATCAAGAATTTTGTAACCACGCTTAATCAAATAAGCCGCAGCCAGCTCTTCTGAAGCATCGCCAAACAAACGTCTGGCGTGCGGCATAAGCTTTAACGCTTGCGGGGCAAGTACTTGTTGGCTTCGGCTTTTGACTGCTCGAGCAAACGTAACTGGGGCACTTCGATGCGTTGGTAACGTACAAGCCGGGTGAGTAGCAGTACAAACATTAGAGCAAGTAATAGGAACCAAAAACGAGCTCCAAAAATAGAGATTTCTTCAAAAGTTAAGAACAACCATAGCAATCCGAGCAAACCGGTTGTCAACGATAAAACTGACGCACGTTGAAACACCAGACGTTCAAACTTGTCACGACGATCTTTCCTGACGATCCGAAAAACTAATCCAGCAATTAGCAGGCCAATAAATAGGACTAAAAAACCGATTGCAAACACTGCAGACAAACGCACCGGAGTTAAATCGAACCAAAAACTTAATGCAATAAGATTTTCCATAATGGCCAAATGGTAGGGCTATAGCCTATTTTCGTCAATCACGTCAGTCGAGACTGACGTGATCAATCAGGCGATAGATGCGACCCCAGTGTGAACTGGTGGGTGAAAATTCTTCGCAAACTTCGCAACCTGCCCGCGCCAAGGTGAGATCTACCTGGTTAGGATGTAAGCGGAATTGTGACTCGGGTGCCACAGGATGATTAGCCTTGGGCTGCCAATCAATTACTACCAGGCGGCCATCAGCTTTTAAGAGTCGTCGCGCTTCCAGAACAATCTCGACATGCCTAAGAGCAACCGGCAAGGTATGAATCAAAAAAATGCGGTCAAGCGAGCTAGCGGGAATATTTAGTCCCCCGGCCTCGATATCACCGTGAACAAGCTCGATGTTATGCACTAAATACTGTCGACGACGTCCTTCAAGCATTTTAAGAGCATCTCGACGAAGATCGACACCATAAACACGGCCAGCTTCGCCAACACGCCGAGCAGCCGGGAAAATTAAATGCCCGGTACGACCCACTCCAAAATCAGCCACATGCATACCCTCATGCACCTGAGCCACGGCTAAAATTTTTTCCGCGTGCAGTAGAGCATTGCCAGCCATAATTTAGAATAGCCAAACTATGAAGCCGCCTACAAAAGTATCG
>SXGU01202283.1_pt1 | contig 25726 bp, 20 predicted proteins | sample 3174531 | NCBI WGS metagenome assembly SXGU01 (sample SAMN11356863, study PRJNA531348) | freshwater metagenome | isolation source: freshwater sample F1-140 | place: China: Fuxian Lake, Yuxi | collected 2017-12-25
TTCTTTCGCTAGCGTGCGTGTGCTCTTACAGGTCCAGCGCAAGGGCGACTCCGGATCTCCACGGGCCAGCGGTTCAACCAGCGACTCCAACACTTCTGGCAACTTCGGATCGTGGTCGGTCAAGCTGCGCCGTCCGCCTCGTGCATTTCTGCGACGATTTTGATCGTTCCACCGGGAGCGGCGGTTTCCCAACCGCCGAAGAACCGTCGACCGACCGTTTTTGGGCGGTTCGGCAACCGCCCCTCCTTCGGTAGCGGGTGCCGCGCGCCTTTGTTGTCGCCAGCTGCCACGGCGCCATTTTGCTCGCACGCATGGGATTTTTCGACCGCTTTGCCATCAGAAAACAGGAACCAGTGCCAGGTGCGCCGGCGAACGGCACCTCGGCGAGTGCTCCGGCTCCCGTTTCTCCCGCTCCCGAGCCCGCGGCGACGCCACCGGCGACCGCCGGCGCCGGCGCCAGTGTCAAGTCACGCCTCGCCGCCGCGCGCGAAAAACTCGCGGCCCGCGATCTCCCTGCCGCGATGGCGATCTACGAAGAGCTGGTTGCCGGAGGCACGGGCGACCGGGCGGATGTGCTGGTCGCAATTTCGGGGGACCTTGGTTCGCACGGCCACGTTGCGGAGATCATCGAGCTCATCGCGCCGCGTTACGATGCCGACCGGCACGGGCCGGCCACGGGTCTCAACCTGCTCCAGGCCTACCTCGCGCTGCGCCACGCCGATGCCGCGCAGCACGTGCTCGATATTCTCTTCGCGCTCAACCGACCCGAACTCGAAGACCGCCTGCACGGCTTTTCCAACGCCATCGCCGAGCTGCTCGCGACGCCCGATCAGATCGGTCACGGTCCGGCGGGCGCAGATCCGGCCGCGGATGCGCCGAAAATCGGGCTGATTTCAGTGAGCAAACCGATCTGGTTCTACGGGCTCGAGCCGCACGCGGCGCAAATCCTGCCACCCAAGGAAAACCGGTTGCGGCGGATCGCATTCGCCCAGCTCGCGCTCCCGGGCCACGTCGCTGACGAGAAAAACCCGCGCCCGCCGGAGGACGAACTCGGCCGGCTCTCGAGGGGAATTCCCCTCTGGTTTGCCGAGACGTTTTACTTCTCGCCCTCGTACGCCCCGGTCGCGGCCGTCGCCTTCCGCACGCCTCCCGCCGGACAGGCCGAAAATCACCACGTGGCTTTCAGTGCGGAATGGACGACGGAGAATCTCCGCCAGCTCGTCGAGACCAGCGGCGAGGGTCTCGACTTCATCGTCACCGGAGCGCTGCGCGCGGCGGCCGGCGATTACGAACTGCTGCTGCGCGTTTGGGAGGTGAAGACGTTTCGGGAACGAAAGACTTTCAACGCGCGCTGGACCCCGGCAACGGCCGACGCCGCGCTGGCGAAAATTCACGCCGAAGTGCGCGCCTACATGGAGTGGTCGCCCGCGAGCGCGGCCTTTGCCTACACGATTCCCGCGCAACCGCGGGCCTGGATCGACACCCTCGGGGCGTCGCTCGGGCTGTTCTTGGTCGAGAAAACGATTCTGCCGGCGGACCAGCTCGCACCAGTCGACGAAGACCTCCGCCAGGTCGCGGGACGCGCCGCGCAAAGCGAGGCGGCCTCGTTTGCCTTTCTCACGCTGCGGTCGCGGGCGGTGAAACTTGGTCTCGCCGCCTCGTTGGACGCCGTCCTCGCCCGCTCGCCGTTGGTGAATACGGCCAAGGCAACACTGGGAGACTGAAGGGAGGCCCGCCCACCGGGCGGGCCGACCACGGACCCCGACGAGCGCCCCTGCTTCCATGCATCCTCCGACGTTTGACCTGCGCATCCGCGCGCAAAAACCGCTCATCGCTCCCGCGGTCCTCGAGGACGAGCTCCCGCTGGCTGACGCCGGTGCCGTGCTGATCGCCGACACGCGTCGCGCGGTTGGCGGGATCGTGATGGGCGCGCTCGATCAATTGCTCGTCGTAGTGGGGCCTTGCTCAATCCACGACCCGACCGCCGCCTTCGAATATGCCCGGCGGTTGCGCGAAGCCGCGACGATTCATGAACGCGAGTTGCTGCTGGTGATGCGGGTCTACTTCGAAAAGCCGCGGACCGTCATGGGTTGGAAGGGCCTGATCAACGATCCGTTTCTCGACGACAGTTTCCAGATCAACACCGGCCTGCGGCTGGCGCGCCGGCTCATGCTCGACATCGTGAACCTGGGGTTGCCGGTTGCGACGGAGTTTCTGGATACGACGCTCGGCCAATACTACGCCGAGCTGGTTTCCTGGGGAGCGATTGGCGCCCGTACGGTCGAGAGCCAGGTGCATCGCGAGCTGGCATCGGGTCTGTCGATGCCGGTCGGCTTCAAAAACCGCACCGATGGCGATGTGCAGGTGGCGGTCGACGCCATCCGGGCGGCCCGGCATCCCCACTGGTTTCCGTCGCTGACCCGCGAGGGCGCGCCGGCGGTCATGGGCACCACCGGCAACGAGCACGCGCACGTCGTGTTGCGGGGTGGCGCGGGCGGGCCGAATTATTCGGCGGATCACGTGCGAGCGGTGACCGAGCTGCTCCGGAAGAATTCGCTGCCGCCGCACCTGATGGTCGATTGCTCGCACGCCAACAGCGGGAAGGACCCCGCCCGGCAGATTGTGGTGGCGGCGGATCTGGCGGATCAGATGGCGCGCGGCGAGCGGGCGATCGCCGCCGTCATGCTCGAAAGCAACCTGCTCGGCGGCGCCCAGGATTATCATTCGAAGCCGCTCGTCCCCGGTCGCAGCATCACCGATGCGTGCCTCGCGTGGGAGCAGACGCTGCCGGTGCTCGCGACCCTGGCGGAGGCGGTGCGGCGGCGCCGGGGGTAGCGCAGCAGCCGATCACCGGACCGACAACGCTCCGCGGTGCCGTTGACCGGACGAGTTCGCTCGAGGATTTCTCGCCTTATCAATCCGGCGGAGGCGGGCTTTCCAAGGGCACCTCATCGGCCCACTCGCCCTCAGCCCTTGGATCCGGCTCCGCCGTCTTGTCACCTATTAGGTGACAAGACGGCGGGGGCCTCCCCGGCCTTCGCCTTTCGGCCCACCTCTGGTCGGCCCATACCGCGCCGCGCGGATTTCCGGCATGATGACGTCGTTCGCAAGACATCCCGTCCCGCCGAACTCCAGTCACACTCAAAAATCCAACCGCAGTCCATCCTCCCCCTCATGCAACTCGACCTCTCCAACTCCGCTTCCTTCGCGATGACCCCTCGTCCCACTTGGACACGATTCTGCGCCACCCTCGCCCTCGGCGCCGGCAGCCTCCTCGGTGCCATCCAACTCGCCGCGCAACCCGCCCACCTCAACCGTGGCCACCAGCTCGTCGACGAAATCGTCGCGGCACAGTCGCAGGGGGTTTTCACCGGGGTCGTCGACGGGGCGACGGTTTTCCTTAACCGGTACGGCGGCTCCTGGAACTCCAACCTCAATCCATCCTTCATCCGCTTCTTTGACGCCAATCGCGCCGCCAACGTCGGCCCCTACGCCGCGAACCTCACGGAGTGCGCGCCGCTCGTCACCCACCTCCTGCGGAATACCTATGGCTGGGACTGGCATCAGCATTTCATCTCGGACCCGATGAACAACGGCAACTTGGTCGCCAAATCCAGCCCCAGCTCCTACCTCTATGTTTCCGCGATCAAGCACCAAGTCGGCTTCGCGTCGCAGGTCACCAATTTTCTCGACGTCCTCCCGGGCGACATCGGCGCCCGCTGGGAGGTCGGCACCAGCACCGGCCACACGCTGATCGTGGTCGGAGTAAACCTCGACAGCGCGAAGGCCTACCCCGTCTCTTCCGCCGACATCAGCTTCGTGCCCGAGCTCGCCGGGTCCACTTACTATGAGCTGACCGTGCTCGACAGTTCCGCGACCGGTCACTCGGGCGGCAACGACACCCGCTTGATCACCTACAACGGCTCGACCGCGCTCTCCGGCGGCGCCGGCCGGGGCGTCATGGGTGTGTTCGCCAACGCGAATGGCCAGGTCATCGGCCACACCTGGAGCCTGCCCACCTCGTCCTATCTGAAGACCAAGAATGGCGTGACCGGGGTCAACCCAACCTGGCTCAGCAGCATCAAGAGCCGCCTGGAAAGGCAGGCCGACATCGAACTTGTCTTCGGCCGTTTGCCCGCCCTCGCCCCGGTGGTGCCGTGAGGCCGCGGCGGGCGAACGCCAGGATTCTCCGGAGCTTCATCCCCCGCCGCGGACTCACGTCCGCGGCGGGCGGGTTATTTCCCCGCTACCCCGCCGCGAGCCGCTCCAGCGCCATGGCGGCGGCACTCGTGCGATTTTCCACGCCGAGCTTGGCGAAGGTGCTTTCGAGGTGCTTCTTCACGGTGGTGCGCCCGATGCCGAGCACCACGCCGATCTCCTCGTTGGTCTTGCCCCGGGCGACCCAGAACAACACTTCGGCCTCCCGGGGCGTGAGGCCGAGTTGTTCCAACCGCCCCGGTTCCGGCTCGCCTCCGGTTCGCTTCGGCCCGGGCGCGGCGGCTTCCGCCCGGCGCAGGCGCGCACGGATTGCGGCCACGAGTTCGTCGGGTGCGACCGGCTTGGTGAGATAGTCGTCGGCCCCGAGGTTCATCCCGGTGCGCACGTCGCCCGGTTCGCTCCAACCGGTGAGAAAAACAAACGGCACGTGAGCCGTGCGCGGCGCGGCCCGCAGGGTCTCCAGCACGCGGTGCCCGTTCATTTCGGGCATCGTGATGTCGCACAACACGAGATCGGGCGCGTTCCCGCGGGCGCATTCGACGCCCTCGCGGCCGTTGCGCGCCTCGACCACTTCATAGCCCTCGAGCCGGAGGATTTCGACGAAGTGCCGGCGCAGGCGCGCGTCGTCGTCGATGACCAAAATGCGTTTCACTTGCAGAAAATCTGCGCGGCCGGTGTCGCAATGTAAAGGCGCCGCATCGGCCCCGCCGGCCCTGGGGAGGCGCCCCGCGTTCCACCGTCGTGCAGCCCGCCATTGCGTTGCGGGGTGCCAGCCGCTTTCGTCGCGGGCTTTCCTTCCCGCTCCGTCATGACCCCCAGCGAAGACCCCTCGTCCGGCGCGATTGCGCCGGCGCCCAACCGTTTCACCGGCCTGCACGACGCCCCGCCGCGCGACTCGCGTTCGTATTTCGAGATGAGCTTCCACTCGAGTCCGGCGCTGATGTCGATCGCCAGCGCGATCGATGGCAGGCTGATCGAGGTCAATGCCGCCTTTGCCAACGGTGCCGGCCGCGCCCGGGAGGAGATGATCGGCCGCACCACGCTCGAACTGGAGCTCTGGGTGCATGAGGCCCAACGCGATGAATTCCTCCGGCGCATCCGCGCCGAGCGCACGATCCGCGATCTGGAGGCGGACTTCCGGGCGAAGAACGGACGCGTGCGGTCGCTCCTGCTCAATGCCGACCTCATCGAGCTCGGCGGGCAGCCGTGTATGCTCACGGTCGGCATCGACATCACCGACCGCCGCCGGCACGAGCAGCTGCAGGCGGCGACCTACCAGATCTCGCAGGTCATCCTCGCCGGCGGCGATCTGCCGGCGTTGTTGGCCGAGGTGCACCGGATCATCGGCGGGTTGATGCCGGCGCGAAATTGTTATGTCGCGCTGCTCGACCAGGACTCCCGCGAAATCAACTTTCCCTATTTTGTCGATGAGAAGATGCCGCTCCCCGGGTCGCGCCCGCGGCGGAACGGGATCACCGAATATGTGATCGAGACGGGCGAGCCGCTGCTGGCCGGCGAGGCGGAAATCACCGCGCTGCTCCGGGCGCGGGGAGCTTACATGCCGTCGGGGGATCCGTGTGCGCAGTGGCTCGGGGCGCCGCTGAAGATCCACGGCCACAGCCTCGGGGTGATCGCCCTGCAGGACTATCACAACCCGTGCGCGTACTCGGCGGAAGACCAGCGCCTGCTCGGATTTGTAGCGGAGCAGACGGCGGCGGCGATTCAACGGCAACGGGTCGAGGCCGCGCAACGCGAGGCGCGGACGTATTTCGAGAAGAGCTTCCACTCGAGCCCCGCCTTGATGGTGATCAGCCGCCTCGCCGATCGAAAAATCACCGAGGCCAACCCGGCGTTTCTCCGCGCCTGCGGTTACCGGCGCGAGGAGGTCATCGGCCGCACGGCCGACGAGCTCGGCCTGTGGGTTCACCCGGAGCAAAAGGCGGAATTTTTCCGGCGGCTGCGTGAGCAGCGGGCGATTCGCGATCTGGAAAGCGAGTATCGCGGCAAATCCGGCGCCATCACGACTTTCCTAATCCACGCCGACGTCCTCGAGCTTGGCGGCACGCCGTCCCTGCTCACCGTGGGCATCGACATCACGGATCGCCGGCGGCGCGAACGAGTCCAGGCCGCCACCTACGCCATTTCGCAGGCCGTCGTGGCGGGCGGCGACCTCGCGACCATGTACGCCGGGCTGCACCGGATTGTCGGCGGTTTGATTTCCGCGAAGAATTTTTATGTGGCGCTGCTGAGCCCCGACGGGGCGCTCCTCTCGTTTCCGTATTTTGCCGACGAGGCGGCGCCGGCACCCGCGCCGCGTCCGCCCGGCGCGGGGCTGACGGAGTACGTGTTGCGGACGGCGCAGCCGCTGCGCACCGCGGGCGACGGCCGCGACAGCCTCGAGCATGGCGGACGCACGTACCGGACGACCGGCAAGTTGTCGGCCGTCTGGCTGGGCGCGCCGCTGCTGCTGGATGGCCGCGGCATCGGGGTGATTGCCGTGCAGGACTACCACAACCCGGACGCGTACACCGATTCGGATCTGCAGTTGCTCGCGTTTGTCGCCGACCAGACGGCGGCGGCGGTGCAGCGCCACCAGGCGGAGACGGCGCTGGCGCAGGCGGAACAGCGCTACCGGAGCATTTTTGAAAACGCGGTCGAGGGCCTCTACGTGACTTCGCCCGAGGGGCGATTCCTCAGCGCCAACCCCGCGCTCGTGCGGCTGCTCGGCTACGGCTCGGAGGCGGAACTCCTCTCCGCGGTCAATGACATCAAGCGGCAGGTCTATGTGCAGCCGAACCGGCGCGCCGACTTCCTCGCCCTCATCGAGCGGAGCGACCAAGTCTCGGATTTCGAGTCCGAGGTGTGCCGCCGCGACGGTGCGACGCTTTGGATTTCGGAATCGGTCGGGGTCGTGCGCAACGTCCATGGCGCGATCGATCATTTTGAAGGCGTCGCCACCGACATCACGCTGAAGCGGGAGGCGGCGCGGGCCTTGCAGTCCGCCAAGGAGGCGGCGGATGCCGCCAGTCGGGCCAAGAGTTATTTCCTCGCCAGCGTGAGCCACGAGCTGCGTACCCCGCTCAACGGCATCCTCGGCTACACGCAGATCCTGCGGCGCGATCCGGCGCTGTCTGAAAAACAGCGCAACGGGGTGCGCGTCATCCATGAATCCGCGGATCACCTGCTCGCCCTGATCAACGACGTGCTGGATCTTTCAAAGATCGAGGCGGGGCGGATCGAGTTGCATCCCGTCGATTTCGATCTGCGTGGATTTGCCACGGGGGTGGAAGCCGTCTTCACGCCGCGCGCCCGGGAGAAGAGCATCCTCCTGGAGACCGCAGTCGCGCGGGATTTGCCGCGCTGGGTGCGGGGCGACGAGCAGCGCCTGCGCCAGGTGGTGTTCAACCTCGTGGCCAACGCCGTGAAATTTACCAGGGCGGGCGGCGTGGTGCTCGCGGTGCAGCGCGCCGGAGCGGGCGGGACCGAGGGCGCCGACGGCGCCGAAACCATCCGCTTTTCCGTGAGCGACACGGGCCCCGGCATCGCGGAGGAGGATCAGCGAAAACTTTTCGAGCCCTTCACCCAGGTTGGTCACCGGGCGGCGGCCACCGCCAGTGGCACCGGGCTCGGTCTGGCCATCAGCCGCAGCCTCGTCGAACGGATGGGCGGCCGCCTGCAGGTCGAAAGCCAGCCGGATCGGGGCAGCCGTTTCTGGTTTGACGTCGCCCTGCCGGTGGCAACCGGGGCGATGCCCGCCGCGGTGACCACCACCCGGCGCATCGTCGGCTACACGGGTGACCGCCGCCGGGTGTTGATCGTCGACGACAATGCCACCAACCGCGCGGTGATGGTCGACATGCTGGCACCGTTGGGTTTCGAGCTGGCCGAGGCGGCTGACGGCCTGGCGGCGCTCACGCTGGCCGCAACCTTTCAGCCCGACCTGGTGCTGATGGATCTGCGGCTGCCCGGCGGGATCGACGGGCTCGAGACGACGCGGCGGCTGCGCCAGACCGGGCGCGGTGATGGTTTGAAAATCGTCGCGGTCTCGGCCAGCGCCTACGATCTTGATCGCGGCGAGTGTGTCGCGGCGGGGTGCGATGGGTTCCTCGCGAAGCCGTTCCGCGAGGAGGAACTCTGGTCGGTCGCGGAGCGCGCGTTGGCCCTTTGCTGGGTGCAGGCCGAAACCGAGGAAACGCGCTCGCCGTTCGCGGAGGTGATCGATCCCCCGCCCGCGGCCGCCGCGAGTGCCATCTACGAACTCGCCGCCAAGGGCGACGTCGTCGGCCTCCGCGCCCGGGCGCAGGCCCTCATGGCGCTGGATCCAAAATACACGCCGTTTGCGCACGGCGTGCTCGAGCTGGCGGCGCGTTTCAAGATGAAAGCCATCCGGCAATTCGTGGCGCCGTACGTCGCTTGATCGACCAGATTCGTGACCTGAGCTCCAACGAACGGCCCGCCCTTTGCATCGCCGGCCGCCAGTCGAACTTCCTCCCAACATGACCGAAACCATTTTGATCGTCGACGACACCCCCGCGAACCTGGGCGTGCTCGTGGAAACCCTGGGTGCGGCCGGTTACCAGCTCATGGTGGCCGAGGATGGCGAGGAGGCTCTCGCCCAAACCGCGCAGCTGCAGCCCGACCTCATTTTGCTCGACGTCATGATGCCCGGTCTCGATGGGTTCGAGACCTGCCGCCGCCTCAAGGCGCGGGCGGCGACGCGCGAGGTGCCGGTGCTCTTCATGACCGCGCTCAGCGAAACGGCCGACAAGGTGAAGGCCTTCGAGGCCGGCGGCCTGGACTACATCACCAAACCGATTGAGCACGAGGAGGCGCTGGCGCGCGTGCGCACGCACCTGGCGCTGCGGCGGCTGCAGCGGGAATTGAGGGAGCAGCTGGCGCTGAAGGAGCGCTTCATGCGCATTGCCAGCCATGACCTGCGCAACCCGCTCTGCCTGATCCTAATGGCGGGCGATCTCGCAAAACGGCATCCGGCGGCGGCGACGCCCGCCCTGACCCAACATCTCGACAGCATGGCCGAGTCCGCCGCGCAGATGCGGCGCATCATCGACACGTTTCTGGAGATTCGTGCGCCCGCCGCCGGCGTGAACCCCGGCGCCCCGGGCCGGGTGGACCTGAACCTGATCGGCGAGGCCGTCGTGCGGCAGCAGTCCCACGCCGCCGAACGCAAGGAGATCATCCTAACGACGGAGTTGACCGCCGGCCTGCCGCTGGCGCGATGCGAGGCCGGACTCGCGTATCAAGCATGCACGAACCTCACCAGCAATGCACTGAAGTTCACGCCCGCCGGTGGTCGCGTGACGTTCACGACGCGCGCGATCGACGGCGGCCTGCGCGTCGAGGTGCGCGACAGCGGCCCCGGGGTGCCCGTGGGCGAGCGCGCGCGGCTTTTTGTCGAACACGCGCGGCTGTCTCCCCGCCCGACGGCGGGCGAGGAGAGCAACGGCCTCGGTCTCGCGATCGTGAAACACCTCGTGGAGTCGCAGGGTGGCGCGGTCGGAGCCGATTTTCCCGCCGGGGGCGGCGGCGTTTTCTGGTTTGAACTGCCGGCGCGGTGACGATCGCGCTGACCAACGCCGTGAGGACACGCCGCGTTTTCCTCGGCCCAGCCCGCATTTTTCACCCGCTGAATATTTTTCGCCTTTGTCCGACCCCCCAATCTTGGGGCGCTTCGGCGGCCGCTTCGATGGCCTGCGGGCTAATCGAGCGTCACCGCATAAACCGCGAAACCCAGGGCGCGCGCAGCCGCGCGATTGTTTTCCGGCACGCCCGGAGCAGCCGAGCGGATTTCGAAGGTCGCGCGTCCGTCGACCGGCAACGGCAGGTCGAATTGAATCCACTGCCGCTTGTCGCCGACGATTCCCTGCCAGAGCACCCGATCGCCGTCACACACGTCCATGGCCCGCAGGGTGAACGCGCGCAGCTGCAGCCGAACCGCCACCGATCCGGCCCGGCGGGGTGAAGTTTCCAGCACCAGGCTCCCGCGGGTGGCGGCCCAGGCCCAGGCCCTGGAACCACTGCGCTCGGTGGCGTACCAACCGTGCTCGACGCGGACGAGATACGCGCCTTGGGCGAAGCGCCCGGCCGCCAGGTCGCGCGGACCATGCGGGACCTGCCACAACGCCAAAACGCCGCTGAACACGGAAAGACTGCCCGCCGCCACCCAGCCCGCGCCCACCCGCTCGCGCACGGCCAGCACCGCAAACGCCACGCTCATCGGCAGCAGCACGCGCGTCGCCGCTCCCGGATGACCTTCCCACACGGAGGTCCCGAGCAGGATCATCATCGCCACGCCGCTGAGACCGACCCGCCACCACGGACTTTCGATCCGCGCGCGCCGGATGAAAAATACCGCCTGCGCCGAAAGTCCGAGCAACGCGAGCAACGTCGTGAAGTTGAGCCAGCGAAAATTGGGCGCGCGGTCAAAATCCACCAGGGTCGCTCCCCATTTTTCGATCCAACCGACCACCGGCCACGTGAAGTTGCCCAAGCCCTGCGCCGCCGGGCCCGCCTGCCAGCGCACGTAAAGCATCCAGGCCAGCAGCGGCAGCACGACCAGACCCGCGCGCAGCCCGTTGGCGAACCAGCTGCGCCCCGACCGCCAAGGCCCGCGCCAAAGCCCCGCCACGCCCGCGAGGGCGGTTTCCCGGGCCAGCCCCGCCGTCGCCAGCACGCCCAGCGCCCCGCGCGTGCGGCCGCATTCCCCGAGCCAGATCGCCGCCACCACGAGGGTCGCCGCCAGCAGATCGGTCAACGCGAGCCGCACCGAATGCAGTGTGCCGGCGGCAAACAACACGCCCGTCCACGCGAGCAGGCTGCGCGCGTCGGTGACCGGCAGCACGCGCCACAGCAAGGCGGCGAGGCCGAGCCACACGCCGAGGTTCAGCGCGGCATAGGTGCTGGCGATGCGGGAGGGTTCGCCGCCCGCGAGGAGCCACGCGAGCGCACTGCCGAGAATGCGGCGGGCCCGATACGGCACGTTGCCCAGCGCCGGCTGCAATTCGGGGGATCGGAGCAAGGGGTGAAACGCGATCTGGGTGTAGCTGGCGCCATCGTAGCCGTTGAAGCCTGCGTAGGCGAAAACCGGATAATCGCGGATCTCGTGGATGCCGGTGCGCTGGTCGGCCTCGTCGAGCTGCACGAATTTCGTGAAGCCGTAGTACGGATGCCAGAAGCGCCCCGCGAGCACGGCGAAAGTCGCGACGAGCGCGAGCCCGGCCGCGGGCAGCCACCAGCGGGGAAGACCGTGTTTGAACGCGAACATGCCAGCCCGCAGGTTTCCGACCGCGGTGGGTGGCCGCAACCGCAGAATCACCCGTGCCGCCAGGTGAAACGGTGGACGGCGGCGCTGCGGCCGGCGCCGATCCGCCGGTGTGTTCGCCCAGGGGAAAACCGGCCTCGCCAGCCCGAACACGATCTGGCGTGCGTCGCGCCCGCGCGCGCTCCACGCTCCGGGGATGGCCGTTCCGGTCGTCAACACCAAGCAGCCCACGCTGCGCAAACCGAGTTTTCCCGTGCGGGCGGACCTGCGTGGCTATCTGCGACGCTACCGGCGCGAACGCGAGCTCCCGATCACGTATGAACGCCTGCGGGCGTTTCACGAGGTCATCCCGCTCACCGACGAAGCCGGGAAACCCACGCTCTGGGACACCGTGATTTACGAGGCCACCGAGATGTCCGAGATCAACGAGGCGCTGAAGCAGGTTTACGCTTGGTTGAAGGTCGACGGCGATCTCTCGGTCGTGAATCATCTGTATGTGGACCGCGTGGATTTCTGCACGTTTGGCAACTCCACCCCGTTTCGCATCCGAATCGTCAACGCCTACAACGACAACCAGGACTATTTCTACATCAAGAAAGCGGACGCCTCGCGGGTCTACGGGCTGGAACTGGAGCACCTGTTGTCGCCCAACCGGCTCAATTTTATCACGCACGGCGAGACCCTCGTCGAGGAGCACGTGGCGGGGCTGCCGGGCGATCTCTACATCCGCGACTGGCTGGGCCGGCGCCCCGAGCTCAAGGCGATCCGCGTGGCCAAGGAGCTGGTGAAGTTCAACGAGCGGTGCTTCGTGCGCCTGCTGGGCGACATGCGATCGTACAATTTTGTCTTCGTGGTGACGCCCGACTTCGAGGAGGCGCAGATTCGCATCCGGGCGATGGATTTCGACCAGCAGAGCTACGATGGCCGAAAAAACTTCTACCTGCCGCAGTTCTTCAAGGACAACGCGCCACTCGTGAATTTCTGCACGAAACATCTGCACTCCGAGACCGCGAACCAATACCGGCGCGAAGAGCAGACCCTGCTGCTCCAGCGCGCGTCGCTGGCGTCCGATCGCCTGAGCCTGTTGCTGCACGACATGGCCCTGGATCCGATCGCTCCACCCGAGAAGGTCCACACGCTGCGCGCAGGCCTGGCCGAGCACTATCATCGCACCGACTATCTGCGCTGCGAGTCGATGGGCGCGCTCATCCGCCAGAACCTCGAATCGATCCGCCGCGACATCGGCCGGCCCGTCGTGCCCGAGCTGTTGCCGGAGTGAGTTCGCGGCCCACGCCAAATTTTGTTCGCACCGCCACCGACTGTCTGCACGGTGTCGCCGGATCTCTTCCACTTCAAATATCACCCATTCCGCCCATGAAAACCCGCCTTGGACTCGTTAGCTCCCAGACCTTAGGTCGCAGCAAGACCACGTATGTTGAGGTTGCCGACACCGCCGAACTGCTCGCCGAGCTGAAAAAGGCCGGAGCCCAACGCGCCGTGCTGTTCTGGCGCGACCGTTTCGGCGATGGCCACACCCAGGGCGAGCCGTTTCCCATCGCCGCGCTCAACGACACCCATCTGCAGTGGGTCGCGGCGGCGGAGAAGGACTCGATGCGCGCGTTGTTTTACGATCGCAGCGGCTGAGCCGTCTCCATTCAGCCGATGTGCGTTTTACCTCTGAAAACGTATCCACTGCACGGTGGAACCCGAGGTCCTCATCGGGTTTTGAGCCGGACGCCCTCCAATCCGCCCGTTGGGGACAACGGGCTCCACCGCGGACTGAAGCGTTACGGCTGAGGCCGGCCAGTCGGTCGCACGCCGGGCCGCCTTACAGTTTCCGGAAAACGCGATGTGGTCGAGTGCCCCGCCGCCGGCGCGGACCACGCGCGGCGCACGTCGTCTTCACGCTTCTTTTCCCGCCACAATTTCGTACGATGTCCCCATGATTCGGCAACACCTTCTCGCCCTGTTGATGATCGCGTGCGCCGCTGGCTTCACGAGTTGCGAGACGGCCACCAAGGAGATAAAACCAAAGGGAACCGTCTCGGTCTCGCTCGATGGCGTGAAGAAGCGCGGCGCCATCAGGATCTCGCTCGTCAACCTCCTCGCGATCACCCTGCCACCGGCAAAACCGAGTCTCGCGTGGCAGATCTCATTTCACGATCCGCGTTTCCTGAAGCAACACACCGATATCATGGCGCCGGCCAGCCCGGATCAGGGTGCGACTGTGTCATTTATCGCGGTGTCGCCGGGTGCCACCCGCCTGCGCTTCTTGCTCGTGCCCGTCTCTGCCGGCCAGTCCGTCGATCCGGTCGATCAGCAGGAAATCATGGTCACGATCCGGTAGCGCATTTTTCTGGAACGGTTGCGCGATTCCGGAAAAAATGCGGGCCGGTCGTCACACCGGCGCCCAGGCCCCCACGCCGACGACGTCCTCGACCTCGGCGGTCTCGTCCGGCAGCTCGTTCAGCGGCGCAAAGCGCTCCGAACTGAAGCCGAGTTCCTGTTCGCCTTGATGGAAGGGGTCCTTCGGATTCGTCAGCTCTTCGAGCAGGAGACCCACGGTGGCGGTGTCGCCGCCCTTCACGATCTTCTCCCGACCGAGAAACACCTCGCGAATCGTGTAGATGTTGTCCTTCACCGGGAGCTGTTGATAGAGTGCCCGGATGGTGGGCGAAAACGTATCGTTGATGCAGACGACTTTCTGGCCTTTTACCATGGAACGGGGAAAATAGTGGACGCGGGAGAAACTGCAAAAGAAGAATCGGGTTAAATGCCCTTGCGACTCCCGGGCGGTTGGCCCAAGGATTCACCCCGGCTTTTTGTCACCATGAATGCGGAAAAAAATCGAGCTTCCACCCGGGCCGAAAGAGCGGAGCGCAGTGCGGACCGGAAATCCAACTTCGGCAGCACACCCGACCCGTGGGATGCGTGCACCCGGCTGGAATATGGAGGGGACCGCAGCTTTGCCTGGAGCGTCCGCGAAGAAATCATCAACACGCCAACGGAAGATCGCGCGAAAGCGGAGGAGCGCCTGCTCAAAGCGCTCGCCCAGCCCGGTTGCACCGAGGCCGGCCAGGCGTTTCTCTGCCAGATGCTCGTGCTCGTGGGCAGCGCGAAGTGCGTGCCGGCGCTGACCCCGCTGCTCCGCGACCCAAAATCCACCGAAGCGGCCCGCTACGCCCTCCAAGCCCTGCCCGGCGCCGAGGTCTCCGCCGCGTTGCGTGACGCCCTCGGGGCCCTCACCGGCACCGCGAAGGCTGGTTTGATCGGCAGCATCGCCGCGCGGCGCGACACCGCCGCCCGCCCGGACCTGACCGCCCTCAAGGACAACTCCGCCGAGCCGGCGATCGTCCGCGAAGCCGCGACCCGCGCCCTCGAAATCCTCGCCACCGCCCAAACCTGACGCGCCATGAAAACGAATTCGTCCCTCAGCCGCCGCCAGTTCATCCGGCGATCGAGCCTCGCCACCGCCGTGGCCGCCGCGCCGCTCATTTTGCCGTCGGGCCTGCTGGGCCAAAACGCCCCCAGCAAGAAGATCACCGTCGGCATCGTGGGTTCGGGCAATATTGCCGACAGCCACTACGCCCCCCTGCTCGGCGAGCAGGAGAACGTGCGCATCCTCGCGGTGTGCGACGTCGACAAGGAACGCCGGGATGAAGGGGCCGCACGGGTAAACCAGTCCTACGGCAACACGGATTGCAAAGCCTACGCCGATTTCCGCGAGCTCAACCGGCGCAGCGACATCGACTGCGTCTTCATTTGCACCCCCGACCACTGGCACGCCCTCGTGGCCATCGACGCAATGCGCCACGGGAAGGACATATATGTGGAAAAACCGCTGACGCTGACGATCACCGAAGGACGTGCGCTGGTCGCCGCCGCGCGCAAATACAACCGCGTCGCACAGCACGGCACCCAACACCGTTCGATGAAGCGGTTTCACGACGTGGCGGAATTCGTGCGCAACGACGGGCTCGGAAAACTCGAACGCATCGACTGCTACATTCCCCCCAACAACCGGCACTGTGGCGCGACCTGGAAACCCGAGGCGGTGCCCTCGGGCCTCGATTGGGACATGTGGCTCGGGCCCGCCCCATGGCGGCCGTATTCCTCGTTCGGCTGTCACTACAATTTCCGCTTCATCTCCGAAAGCGCCTACGGGCAGGTGACCAACTGGGGCGCGCACTATCTCGACATCGGCCAGTGGGCGCTCGACATGGACAACAGCGGGCCCGTCTCGGTCGAGGGTCACGGAGAATTCCCCAGCACCGGGCTCTTCACCAATGCGACCAAGGTCGATTTCACGGTGCGGTATGCCAACGGCATCCCGATGCACTGTCGCACGCGCTTCGAAGGCGGCGGCACGTCGCGGTTTGTCGGCGAGCGCGGCTGGCTCGACATCTCGCGCAACAAGATGAGCGCGTCGAACAACGATCTGCTCCGCGAGATGCAGGCATCCGGCAAGAAAATCCAGCTCCCGTTGAGCAACAACCACCACGAAAACTTCTTCGACTGCATGCGCACGCGAAAGCGGCCCATCGCGGACGTGGAACTCGGTCACCGCACGACGACGGTCTGCAATCTCGGGCAAATCGGCATGGTCCTCGGTCGCAAGCTGCGCTGGGATCCGGCGAAGGAAGAGTTTATCGGCGACGACATGGCCAACCGCCTCCGCGGCCGGGCCATGCGGTCGCCGTGGGCGCTGACGTAGCCCGGAAATCGGCAACCCCTTGTCCGAAGTGGGAACTTCGGGGTGCTTGGACAAATAGAACGCAGTCGCAGCCCACAGCGATTTCCGGGCTTATGACAAAACCGCCCGGCGGTTTTGTCTTAGCCCGCATGAAATCATGGCGAACGTCGGAGCATCAGGCGTCGGCAGTCGAATAAGTGAAGAAACCAACCGGGCGTGAATCATGCGGGCTCGCTACTCGATCCGCCCTTCGTCGAAATCGATCAGGTCGGGCACGCTCTTGATGGCGTCGGCGCGATCCGCACAGCCCATGTTGGTGAGCGCTTCCTTGAGAAATTCGCGGCCCGCCGTGCTCATACCCATCTGCACGTAACGGCGGTTCCAGGCGGCCGCGCGCACGTCCGTCGGGAGGATTTGCCTCAGCTTCGTCTCGATCTCCGTGTCGGTCGCCGACTCGAGGACGATCTTTTCGACGGCGGCCGGATCGATGCCGAGGTGCTGGCAGAGAAAACGATCGCACCCGCGCTTGTAGTTCTTGGCGTAGCTCGGCGGCAGGGAGCCGTGTTGTTTCACGTGGTGGCATTTCGCGAGGAACCGCGGCAGGTGCAGCAAGCCGGTCGCCGGGTGTGGCTCATAGGGCGATGGCAACGAGGTCAGTATGTCGCCAGTGGAGCCGGGAATGGGTCGGGAGAGCATGGGATTTGGTGGGAGGCGTCAGTCTTGTCCGTTCGATCGGCAAATAGGTGCGAGATGCAGGAGGTGAGTAGCGGAAACTGGCAGGCTCTGGTCGCCTGTGGTGCTGCTTGGTCTGGAAAATCTTCCTACCATAAAAATATTCCCACCCCTATTCCGGCCTCCGGCTCAGCTTCCGGCGCGGAGCCTACTGAGCGGAGCGAGGGACCGATGTGCGGGCCTACGCTAAGGAGGGCAAACCATGGGGTAGAAGAATTAGATCGTAGGAAGATTTCCGGAAGGACTTGAATCCGACTCCACCGGCCTGGGTTTCAGCGATGCGCCAACTCGCGAACAGACTTGGTCGCTGAGGCAGGGGAGTTGTTTTGCAGCCGGCGGTTGAAAAATGCCATGCGTTCATCCGACGTCATTCCCCGCACCAAGCGACTGGTGTTTCGCCGCCAACGACGCGACGCGGTCTGCGCGTCAAAGGTCTTCATTCTCGTGGCCATGGATGAGAAAGGGAGCGGGAACGATGCGCACCGGAGGATACCCTTGCAAGGTATGCGACTGGCGCCGTCTGCAATTTGCTATCCGACCGCGTCCCAAAAATCGTGCTCATGGATTAACAACACACGATGTCCCGCGCGGCGCATCTCGACCACACGCTCGACCTTTCGACCGTAACAGGCAAACGCCCAGCACGGATTCCCTTCAGCCCCGATCACGAGGTAGTTCAGCTCATCGCGAATGCGATCGATGAAGGTGCCGCCTCTGGTCGAAATAGTTTCGGCAAATAGCCGCCGCGGCCCCCGACTTCCCGTGAAGCGCAGGTACTCGTGAACATCTTTGCCACTCGACATACCGCAATCTGAAATACGGTTTCCCGTGAAATGGCGAGCGAAGTTCAGCGCGTCGTCGCGAAGACGGCTCGACCTTCTCTGCCAGATTTCGCCGCAGCGCTTTAGGGCAGTGTGGGCGCACTTTGAGATAATTACCCGCGAGGCGAATCAAGTCGGCCTCGTCCGTCTTGCGCTTGAAGTGACGGCGCTTGGGGTCGCTCCACACAAGTTTTCAAGCACGAGGGCACGCAACGAGGCGACCCGGGCAACGCAGCCGAGCACTTTCGCGGGCACGGCTGAGGCAATGAAACCCTGGTACCGTAAATCCCTCGTGAATTGAAACTGCAAGTTGTTGAAGCCGCCGCTGCTGACGGCGTTGAACGCTTTCCGGTCGGTCACACGTTCGTCAATTCCCACGCTTTGGCCTGGGCCTCCAGCGCACCGGCAAACTCTGGCCAGTCATGCAGTGTGGCGGGGTCGAAGTCGGCACCGTTGGGCCAGACGAGCGTGTGACACTCCGGGTCGAGTCGAACCTGCGCGAAAAACTGCTGATCACGGAGCGGCGAAAAAAGTTCTCCCGCCAACACGGGAAGAAAGTCGATGACTTGGGCCGTACCGTCGGCAAACCGCACCCGCAGCGTATGGTCGCCGCAAGTCTCGAAGCCGGTGACCCGGGTGATAAGATGGGACATGTCGTTCAATTGAGCGGTTCGATGGGCATTGGACGGTGACCGGACAATAGCAAATTCCAATCACGCAGCAACTCGGTTTCATGCAGCTCAGCCCATGCCTCCACCAGCCGTCGCTGCCTCTGCGGCAGCGAGGGGGCGATGAGTTCGATGGGCGTGAGGGTGTAAACGGCAGCATGTTCCTGGTAATAGGCGTGAAAATGCGGCCGGTTGTGCGGCTCGCCGGCCTCACGATACATGCGGATGACGATTCCGAAAAAGCGGCAGAGTTCCGGCATGAAGTGATTTCAACGTGAGCAAGCCTCTCGTCGCCAAGGTCCCATTATGCACTCGCTGCGTGTGGCGTCATACCAATCTCTCGAAGCTTTTACGCTTCCCAAGTGGCTAACGGCCGAATCGTCAGGATGGATGGCACGCAAAATACCGCCCTGCGCCTCCAACGGCGATTCCCACGTTTCGGATTGGCGGGCGCGGGCCATCGTCAGTAATAGCAGCTCCACCCAACGCCGGAAACATCCCACTCCCCACCGTGCCCACCCCAATCCTGCCCGTCAGATTCGTAGGCCGGGCAATGCTCTGTTTGCTGGGACTGGCGGGCGCGTGGGCGGCGGCACCGGCGGTGCGCTTGCCGACCGCCAAGGATCTCGCGGTGTTGTTCAAGCCGGCGCGAATCGAGCAGGTCGCGCTGGCTCCCGACGGGCGCCACCTGGCCCACACGATGCGCAACGGCACGTTGCTGACGCTGGTGATCCTCGACGTCGACCGGCCGGAGACGAAGGCAACCATTACGATCGGAGAGGACCAAACCACCGGCCTCTGGCAACGCAGCGTGACCATTTCGGCCCGCGTGACGTATCTGCGCTGGATCTCGCCCGACCGGTTGGTTTATGCGCGCAGCGTGCCGAGCGGCGGCCAGCGGCCAACCCGCGACGAGGTGTACACGGTCGACTCCAACGGCAAGAACGGCCGCAAGCTCGTCGACGCCGAAGACCTCGTGGAGCTTTGGTCCCCGCCTCCCCCCTCCGAAGCTCCGCCCGTGTCGATCCCGAGACGGCCCCGTGTGCTCGGGCCGCAGCTCGACGAACCTAATTTCATTTTGGTCGAGGCGCTCGGCGGGCGAAGCGTCCACACCGAACTATTCAAAGTCGACTTGCGCAGCGGGAAATTTGCTTCGGCGAGCTCGGAAACCATGGAGGGTCGCTTTCTCTACGATCGACAGGGTCGGGCGCGCATCGTGGAGACGCCCTGGTTCCGGATGCCGATGTCCATGCGATCGCGAGGTGGTGGTGGCGGTGGAAAAGGCGGGGGCTTCCGGATGCAGCCGGAGCCGACGCTGATTCCGCAGACCTATGAACACCGGCCGGTCACCGGCGCACAGCGCTGGGCGGACCTGGACAAGCTGCTCGGGCCGGACTTCGCTCTGCGTTTCCGTGTCTCGATCGAGACACACTACGGCGAACGCTCGTTCCCCCTCGCGTTCGATCGCGATCCCAACGTCCTCTACTTCGCGTCCAACGTCGGTCGCAACACCTTCGGCCTTTATGCGCTGAATCTGGAGACGCGGCAGCGCACGTCGTTCGCGATCGAAAGCCCGGAGTTTGATGCCGCGGAGACGACCGACGCATTTTCGGAGGCTCCCCTGGTGTTCGACCGCGCGCATCAGCTCGTGGGCGTGCGGCGAGGCGGGCCGCGCGCGGGAACCCAATGGCTCGACGCGGGACTCGCCCAGCTGCAGCAATCGTTCGACGCCGCTTTCGCCGGGCGCACGGTGGAGATTCTCGACTGGGCCGACGACCGGCGCCGCGTGCTGTTGTTGGTGTCGTCGGAGTCGGACGCCGGACGCTACTTCATTCATGAGGGGGGAACTCCGGGGCGGCTGCGGGAATTTTTTCGTCGGGCACCCGGGATGCCGGCGGAGGCGGAGGGCGCGGCCACGCCGTTCGAATTCGACACGCCGGCCGGCGTGCACCTGCGCGGAGTGCTGACGATTCCCCGGCAGTCACGCACCTCGCCGCCTCCGCTCGTGGTCTACTGCCGCGACCTCCCGGGACGGCGGACCCGCCCGGGAGTGAACCGCGAAGTCCAGGCGCTCTCCGGCATGGGCTTTGCGGTGGCGCAGGTGGACTATCGGGGCGCCGCCGGGCTCGGCGCCCAGCACCGCGACGCCGCGAAGGCGGGGTTTGATCGCATTCCGATCGAGGATGTGCGGGCGACCGTGGCGTGGCTGGCTGCGCAGCAGCGGATCAATCCGAAACGCGTCGCGCTGGTCGGCCAGGGGTTTGGCGGGTTCATCGCGCTGCGCGCGGTGCAGCTGCATCCGAAGGAATTCCGCTGCGCCGTCAGCATCAACGCACCGACGGATCCCGGCCGCTGGGTGCGTGAGTCGCTGGTCCCGATCGCCGGCGGGCGGACGTTTCCCAGTCTCGAGCTCGAATGGCGCCGCGCGTTCTTCGATGGCGACCATGCGCAGCTCGCCGCGATCGCCGTGACGCGACAGCTCGAGCTGCTGGTCAATCCGGTCTTCGTCATCCAGGACGCCGACAAGCGCGACCTGTGGGAGTCGCAGGGCACGCGGCTGCGCGACGCCCTGGCCCGCCGCGGCGCCCAGTCGGAATACCTCGAAGTCACCGGCGATTTTACGCGCGGGGAACCGGACGCACGGGCCAAGGTGTTCGCCCGGATTGGCGGGTTTCTCAACGAGCACATCTACGATTTTGGCGTGAACGTCGGTGAAGCCAGGGAGGTCAAGTGACGGCGGCGCGCTTACTTCGCTGGCTCGCGGTTGTCGGATGGAGCGTGACGCCGGCGGCGTGGGGCGCGGTCGCGGTGGGCGGGGCGGCGGCACCAGCGCCGGCGGGAGAAGTGGTGGAGTTGCCGCCCTTCGAGGTGTTCGCTCCCGGCAAGCCGCCACCGCCGTGGCAGTATGTCGCGCTGGCTAATATCGAAGTGCTCTCCCGTTGCTCTTCGTCGCTGACCCGTGAGTTCATCGAGGCCCACGGGCGCCTGACGCAGTTGCTGCAACTGCTGTTACCCGCCGACCTGCAGGTGAAATTCGCGGCCCCGCAGATCATCATTCTCACCGACCAGACCACGACGCCCTCGTCCTCGAAGGAGACCGTCGAGGGATTCACGCCGGCGGCCAAGGCGCCGGCCGATGGTCGGGCGACCCGGGAGCGGGTGGTTCGGTTCATGCCCAACCTGCGGCTGAACGACACGGATGCGGTGGCGGTCTACGCGATCCTCGATTCGCAGGGCTTCAACGGCGAGCGGCTCATGCTCACCGCGAACCATGTGCGCGATGTGCTCGAGCGGCGCACGCCGCCGCTGCCGATCTGGTACCTCGTCGGTTTGCTGACGTTGTATCAGGACATCCACTATCTGCACGACGCCCTCGAATTTGAGCCGTTCGGCTGGGTGACGCCCGCGGAGACCGAACGCCTCCGGATCGATCCGGAATATCCCCGGACACTGCTGCCACTGCGCGAGCTGTTCGCCGGGGTGGGACGGCGCGACACGCCCGACGCCGGCGAGGCGGCGCGGCTCTGGAGGATGCAGTCGGCGCTGCTCGTGCGCTGGGCGATGGACGGCGACGATCCGGCGCGGCGGGCGGGTTTTTGGAATTTCGTCAGGCGGACGGCGACCGAGGGGGCGAGCGAGGCGGCGTTGCAGGCGTGCCTCGGATTGAGTTACGCCGATTTGCGCGATCGGCTCAGCGATTATTTGCCCGGGACGCTGAGGAACCGGTTGCGCTTGCGGGCGGCAAAACTTGTGCCGCTGCCGCCTTTCACGCTGCAGCTGGCAACCCCCAACGAGATTGGCCGGATCAAGGGCGACTGGGAACGGATGGAGATCACCTACGTCAAGGCGCGGCATCCGCAGTATGCCGACAAATACGCGGTACAGGCGCATCGCACGCTGACCGAGGCGTATGAAAAAGGCGCGCGCGATCCGCGGTTGCTCGGCGTGATCGGGCTCTACGAGGTCGAGGTGGGCAACGGTGCCGCGGCCCGCAGCTACCTGGAAGATGCGGCGCGGGCGAAGGTGGTGCGACCGCGCGTGTATCTGGAACTGGCGCGGTTGCGCTACGCCGAGGCGATGGCGATCCCGGCCGCCGGGGAGCAACGCCTGAGCGCCACCCAGGCCAACCGGGTGCTCGAACCGCTCTCGATGGCGTGGACCCAGTTGCCGCCGCTGGTGGACACCTTTTTTCTGGCCGCCGAGGTGTGGGCCCGCAGTGCCAGTTCACTCGGAAAAACCCATTTTGACCTGCTCGACGAGGGCCGCCGGCTGTTCCCGAACCACTCCGCCCTCACCTACTACGCCGCGCTGCTCAAAGCGACGCATGGGGACGAGGCGGGCGCGGCCGCGGAAATCGCGGCTGGACTGCAAGCCGCCCCCACCGCGGCCAGTCGCGTGAAGTTCGAGCAACTGCGCGACGCGCTTCAGCGTCGCAACCCCGCGTCCGCCCGGCCGTGAGGCGGACCAGCCACCGGCCGGGAACCCGCGGTCCTGCATCGGTTGCGAAGTTTCGCCCGGGCGAACTTCCCGCACTCCGGGCCAGCCCGCAGTCGCGTTGGACTTCAATTGGATCCGGATCGCTTCCGGTAACAGCGACTGAACTTCGGGATATTCCTCCGCGAGCCGAAGCAAGTCGGCTTCGTCCTGCTTGCGCTTGGAGAGACGGCGCTTGGGGTCGCTCCAGGCAAGAAATTTGCCAGTGACGAGGTCGCGCAACGCTGCGACACGTGCGTCGCAGCCAAGTACCTTCGCGGCGACCGCGGACCCGATGAAACCTTGGTAACGGGAATCCTTTGTGAACTGGATGTGCAGCTCGCTACCGGCCTGCTGCGCGTTGCGCGACCATTCCTCATCGTGCACCGCAAAAGATGCGCAGGGTTCGGCCAACGTTGCGTCGTTTCGATCCGTGACGCCCGCCTCGCCCGCCGCTACACGAATACGCGCTTTCACCCCGTCATCCTTTATGAGCCAGCCACTTCAATTCCTGCTGCGGGCCGAAGAAATGCCCACGCATTGGTACAATCTGCTTGCCGATTTTCCCGAGCCCCTGCCGCCGCCGTTGCATCCCGGCACGAAGGAGCCGGTGACCCCGGATCTGATGACCGCGATGTTTCCCGAGGCGCTGGTCGCGCAGGAGATGAGCGGCGAGCGGCACATCGAGATCCCGCGGGAGGTGCGCGACGTCTACGCCCTCTATCGTCCCACCCCTTTGCTGCGCGCCGCCCGGCTCGAAAAGGCGCTGCAAACGCCCGCGCACATCTACTACAAATACGAGGGCGTCAGCCCCGCCGGCAGTCACAAACCCAACACGGCCATTCCGCAGGCGTACTATAACAAGATCGCCGGGACCAAGCGTCTCGCCACCGAGACCGGGGCCGGCCAGTGGGGCTCGTCGCTCGCCTTTGCCTGCAGCGTCTTCGGGCTCGAGTGCAACATCTACATGGTGAAGGTGAGCTTTCACCAGAAACCGTATCGCAAGCTCCTCATGCAGACGTACGGCGCGACGGTGCACGCCAGCCCGAGCGATCAGACCGCGTTCGGCCGCAAAGTCCGCGCGGACGATCCGAACAGCCACGGCAGCCTGGGCATCGCGATCAGCGAGGCGATTGAAGACACCGTCACGCATCCAGGAACCAAGTACTCGCTCGGCAGCGTGCTGAACCACGTGTGCCTCCACCAGTCGGTCATCGGCCAGGAGTCGATCCGCCAGATGGAACTCGCCGGCGAGGAGCCCGACGTGATTTTCGGCTGCGCCGGCGGCGGCAGCAATTTTGCCGGCCTGGCGTTTCCCTTTGTGCAGCGGAAAATCAGGGAGGGAAAAAAGTATCGCATCGTGGCGGTCGAGCCGACGTCGTGCCCCTCCCTCACCCAGGGGGAGCTGCGCTACGATTTCGGCGACACGGCGGAGACCACGCCCCTGATGATGATGCACACCCTCGGCCACACGTTCATGCCCCCGAGCATCCATGCGGGCGGGCTGCGCTATCACGGCATGGCGCCGATGGTGAGCCACTGCCTGAAACTTGGGTTGATCGAGGCGATGGCCTATCCGCAGATGCGGGTCTTCGAGGCGGCGGTGCAGTTCGCCCGGGCCGAGGGCATCGTGCCCGCGCCGGAGTCTTCCCATGCGATCGCCGCGGCAATCGACGAGGCGGTGAAGTGCCGCACGGAAGGCCGCAAACGCGTGATCGTGATCGGCCTCAGCGGCAACGGACTCCTCGATCTCGCGGCGTACGATTCCTATCTGTCGGGCCACATGCACGACACCGGCAACGACGACTGAGCCCGCCGGCATCACGCTCTCCCTGCAGCGTAAAGCCCTTCGACTTCATTCGGCCGGCCGGCCGGCGAACAGGTGCCGGGCAGGCGGGCGGCGGAACGAGACGACCCGCGCAGACGGGCGGCGGGTGGAGGCGTTCAGCGGGCGGGGACGGTGGGAGTTATTTTTTCTCGAGACTGAAAACTTTGGCCGCGAGTGCGTGCTTGAACTGCGCCGGATTGGCGCGGAACGCGGCCTCCTGTTTCCCGACGTAGCCGAAACTGCTGTCGAGCACCTGCGCGTAGAGATGGGTTTCGAGATCAGCCGCGCTGGGAACGCCCATCATCGCGGCCATCGGGCCGGCCTTCGCCAGGAGGTCCTTGGCTTTGGCGGCGGTGCCGTTGGCGGCGATCGCCTGCGAGACCAACGGCATGAGTTTCGCGCGCAGCGCGGCCTCGGTGGCCTTCCGCAACAACCTCGTGCCGGCATCGGGCGGCCCACCGACCAGCGAGGTGGCGTCGGCCAAGGTCAACGGCCCGATGGCGCCCTTGAGCACAGCCGTCGCCTGCGGCGCGACGGTGGCCGCCGCCTGGTTGAGCGAGGCCTTGAACCCATCCATGGCCCCCGCCTGGTTGAGGCGACGGAGGGTCGATTCGAGTTTTCCCATGGAGGTGGGCGTGGCGACCTGGACGGCGCCAGGTTTCATGAGCTCCGCGCCGGCGACCTCGACGATGGTGCCGAGACCGGCTTTGAGACCGTCGAGCAGCTGGGCCGAACTCAGGCCGGCGGATTTCAAGGCGGCGGCGGTGGCGGCGGCGGTCGGGGCTGGCGGCGTACTTTCGGCACCGCGAACGGCGGCGGCGAGCAGCGAGGCGATGAGAACAAGGATGAAGCGGGTGGACATGGAGGGATTGGATTTTCGCTTGGTCAGCAGAATTCATGGGCGCATTCCGGTTCGGGCAAATGGCCAAGGTTATGATATAGGGCCACCTCCATTGCCCTATAGGTTCGGAAACCATATGAGCGTCTGGTCACCACTCGGACTTTATTGTTCAA
>SXGU01512754.1_pt1 | contig 25722 bp, 18 predicted proteins | sample 3174531 | NCBI WGS metagenome assembly SXGU01 (sample SAMN11356863, study PRJNA531348) | freshwater metagenome | isolation source: freshwater sample F1-140 | place: China: Fuxian Lake, Yuxi | collected 2017-12-25
CGGATCAAGCAGTACCGCCGGGTCGCGACCCGATACGACAAGAAGGCAACCAACTTCCTCGGGTTCGTCTGGCTGGCCTCCATCGCAATTATGCTCGCGTAGCTCACCAAACTCGCCCAGCTTCAGTCAATACGGCCTAGACGTCGGGGGTCTTGTTTGTCTTTCGGGCCAGAGCGGTTAAGATAACAACTACTCCTGCCTTGCGTTCCCCCATGCTGATCCCGAGCGGTCGCTTGGGTGTTTCTCGTACCGTTGATGACCACCAAGCGGCACTCTCTTTGAACACTCCGCTGAGCCGGACGATGCCGGATATCCAGCCGCAAACTGCGCCGTCGCAGCCGGACCTGACCGGCCGGACGTTGGGCGACTTCCACATTCTGCGGAAGATCGGTGCTGGCGGCATGGGCCAGGTGTACCTCGCGCGCCAGACATCGCTCAATCGCGAGGTCGCGCTCAAGTTGCTACGCGGCGAACTGAACACGAATCTCACCGCTCTCGCCCGGTTCCAAGCCGAAGCGCAGGCCGTCGCGAAACTCAACCACCCGAACATCGTTCACATCCACCAGATCGGTGAGACCGACGGACTACGATACATGGTGCTGGAGTTCGTCGAGGGACGCAACCTTCGCGAATACCTGGCCCGCAAGGGGCCGCCCGATCTGCCCATCACGCTCAGCGTGATGCGGCAGGTCACACTCGCTCTTCAGAAGGCGCACGAGCAGGGCATCGTTCACCGCGACATCAAGCCGGAAAACATTCTGGTGACAAAGAAGGTCGAGGTCAAAGTAACCGACTTCGGGCTGAGCCGGTTCTTCTCTGCTGACACGCCGGCGACGAACCTCACGCAGAGCGGCGTGACGCTCGGCACACCGCTGTACATGTCCCCGGAACAGGTGCAGGGCCACGCGGTCGATAACCGCAGCGACATCTACTCGTTCGGCGTGACCTGCTATCACCTGTTGTCGGGGGAACCGCCGTTCCGCGGCGCGTCCCCGTTCGAGGTGGCGCTCAAACATGTTCAGGAGCAACCGCGGTTGCTCGCGGACCTGCGACCCGACCTGCCGGTCGAGCTGTGCGGCCTGATCCACAAGATGATGGCGAAGAACCCGGACGACCGGTATCAGTCGGCGCGCGACGTGCTTCGCGATCTGGTGAAACTGCGCGACGGGCTGGCGCTAGGCACGGCCAATCTCGCACTGACGCAGGAGAACGGGCGCCCGGGCGACGCGACCGAACCGGCACTGGCGCTCACGCGGTCTGGCCCTGCACCCGTAACGCGGTCGGGGCCGTGGCTCTTGATCGCGTTCGCGTGCCTGCTTGCCACCCTCGGCGGTGTGGCACTCGACGCGGTTCTGCACCGCCCACCGGACTCGCACACGATCCCGACCCCGACGACGCCCGCACCGGGGTTGCCCGACGTGCGCTCACCGACCAAACTCAATACCACGCGTGAACGCGAACTGCTCGTGGTGCTCAATGACGAGGGCACGAAGCCCGACGACGCAATCAAGGCATCCATCGAACTTGGCCTTCTCTATTTGAAGGAGCGGCGCCTGCACGAAGCGAATGAGCGGTTCGACAAACTGAAGCAGAAGGGGGCCGACTGGAACCCAGTCGCGGCTCGCACCGCGAACGTCGCCGGGCGTCTTGGCCTTGCGGCCGTACTGGCGCACGAGAACAAGCCGGAGCCATCGAACAAGTTGTTCCTGGAGGTGGTGCAGGACCAGCCCCCCAAGTTCGGTCCCAGTACGCCGAAGGTTGATCGCGCGTCCGTCACCGTGAGCTGGACCCTGCTCCGTTTCCCGGACCTGAGCCACGCCGTTTCGGATGCGCTTAACCGCAACGCGGCGAACCTCGGCAAGACCAAGCTCGACCCGCCCGCGCTGGAACAACTCCGCGCCCCGCCTCGCGTCGGCGGGAAGAAGGATTAGCGCGAAGGGCAGAAGCCGCTCGCGGCTTTGCAGGACGCGCGCAAAGAACTCGCGAAGCCGCGAGCGGCTTCAAACTCCCTCCCACAGGGGAGGGGTTGGGGGGGTAGGTTCTGTCAGCATCTCCGGCGCGTCGGTATCATAGCGCTAATGAACGACTACTTCTTCTCCACGCGGCCTGCGTACCCGTGGTCGATCTACCCGCTCGGCCTTCCGGCGCTCGGTGTGGTCGCGGTGCTCCTCGTTCTCTTCACCATCTGGACGTACTTCGGGCACCCGCAAGCAACACGTCGGCGTGTGTTCGTCATTCTCACGCTGCGACTGCTTGCGCTCTTCGTGGCACTCATCACCGCAACGCGGCCAAGCGTCGGTGTGAACGAGAATCCGAAGCAACCATCGGTGCTGCTCGTCGGCATCGACGTGTCCGAGAGCATGACAGTGAAGGACGAGATCGGCGGGCAGGCGCGCGCCGACGCGGTCCGCAAGATGATCGAGAAGTGTCAGCCGTTGTTCGACGAATTGCTCACCGAACACGCCATCAGCGTGGTGCTGTACAAGTTCGGCGCGCCGGACTTCAACGAGGCCACCAGCCGCTATGACCTCGCGACCGCGTTCGACGCGAAACGCTCTGACTACGGCACCCTGCTGAACAAGACCTACGAGCGGTGGCAAGGCGACCGCGTTCGCGGAGTCATCCTCATCGGCGACGGCGCTGACAACGGCGAAACGTTCTCCGCACAATCCGAAGCCGTGCGCTGGGGTCGCAGGGGGGTGCCGGTTCACACCTTCGTGGTCGGCAAGGACAGTTCCGACACCAAAACGAAGGACATCGTTGTCACGGGCGTGGAGTGTAACCCGTCACCGGGGTTCATCAAGACGGAAGTGAACATCACCACGAAGGTGAACAACTACGGTTTCCCCGGGGTGCGTGTCACAGCCCGCGTGTTCTTCAACGACGAGGCGAAGTGGACGGAGGAGTTCACGCTTGAACGCGAGAAGGGCAACGAGTTAAAGATGGCCGTGAAGTTGCCCGACACGAAGGGCGAGATCAAGGTGAAGGTGCAGGTGGGCATTGAGAAGGACGGGAAGCTCGAACCGCTGCCGGGGGAACTGTCGCCGCTCAACAACTGGTCCGAAACGTACCTCACGGTGCTCAAGGAAGGCGTTCGCGTCCTCATCATCGATCAACTCCGCTGGGAGCAAACGTTTCTCCGCGACGCGCTCCGCAGCGAAAAGCGGTTCGATGTGTACGAGGTGATTCTCCAGTCCGACCAGACCGTATCGCAGGACGCGCGCGACCTGCTCAACCTCGAATCGCAAGCCTACGACGTGGTCATCCTCGGGAACGTGGGCGCCGCGGTGCTGAATCGGGCCGCGCCGAACTTCCTCGCGGACCTCACCAAACTCGCCGGCTCGAAAGGCGTGGGCGTGATGTTCCTCGGTGGCGAGTACGCTTACGCCGGCATCCCTGACACGCTGCTCCCGATCGCCGGTGGGCCGATTGTGGACAGCCTCAGCCCGAACGGCGACCCGCTTGTCTTCTTCCCCGCGGTACCGAACCCGAACGGGTTGAACAAGATGTTCAAGCTCGTGCCGAAGCCGGGCACACCCGTGCCGAAGGGTGGCAACCTGTCGATAGATTCGTGGGACCGGATGAACAACTTCCGAACCGGGATGTTGCTCAACGGTCACAGCAAACTCGCGCTCCGACCGGGCAAACTCGACACGGTGTTCGCGTGGACGCAGCGCTACGACCCAGAGACCAAGACACTTTCACCGAACGACCCGAAGGCGCTCGCGGTTGGCACCGAGTTCGACGCGGCGATTCACGAACCGCTTCTGGTCGGCTCGCAGCGTGGCGATGCGAACAAGGGCCGGTGGCTCGCGTTCGGTGCGTTCGATACCTACCTCTGGCGCAGCCTGGGCCAGCCGAAGGAGAAGGACGGCATCGACATGCACGAGCGGTTCTGGCGCCAGTGCGTGCTGTGGCTCGCGTACCAGGATGAGGAAGAGGGGCAGGCGTACGCGCGGCCCCAGTTCCGGCAACTGAAGGTGACCGCGGAGCAGATGGTTCGCTTGGGTGTGAAAAAGCCGGACGGCACCGACGACCCGGCCGCGCCGCTGACGGTCAAGATCGTCTCGCTTTCGCCGGGCCAGCAGGAACCGAAGCTTGAGGATGAAAAGAAGGCGACCACGCAGACCGTGCTCTCGGACAAGGACGGCCGGAAGATTCTGTTCCGCGCGCCTGCGCCGGGAGAGTACTTCGTGTCGGTCACAAGCCCCGCGAAGAAGCTCGACGGCACGCCCGAACTGAACGCCGACGGCACGCCGAAACTGCACCGCGCCACGGCGAAGTTTATCGCGGTGCCGGACATCTCTGACGAGATGCTCAGGGTGAACGCGGACCCGGAGTTCCTGTCGCGGCTTTCGGTGCCGACTGGCGGCAAGGCGTTACTGCTTGAAGACCTGCCGGGTTTCCTGAAGGAATTGAAAGCCGAAGCGCCGCCGGACCTGGGCAAGAAACCGCGATACTACCCCGACTGGCACCGGAACCGGTCGCGTGGGTTCCTTCCGTTGTGGTTGGTAGTGTTCACCACGCTCCTCGGCGCGGAGTGGGGTCTGCGCCGCCTCTGGGGTCTGATCTGACGTTTGCGAATTCGGCGAGCGACGCAGCGTCAACCCGCCGATGCGATCCCAACCATTGGTGCGTCGGGGACGAAGACCACCGGCGGGCTGACGCCGTAGACGAACACGCCACCACCAACACAGCCGCCGTTCACGTCGCCGGTCGCTCCGACGGTGAAGACACCGCTCGCGGCTCGACCGTCGAAGATCCCACCTCCGCCTCAGTGCGGCAGCAGCACGGTGTAGCTGTACTTGAATTTCTTCTCTTCGCCTGATTTCAGCGGCAGTGTCCACACCAGTTCCTGACGCTTGTTCACCGAGTACACGCCCTCCTCCCGGAGTTGGCGCTTTGGTTCGCCGTCGGCCTGGACCAGTTCGCCGGAGAACCGGCGGCGGATCAGCAGTTTGATGTCTTCCTTGCGGTGGTTGCTCACGGACAACTCGCCCTCCACCGTCGTCTTGCGGTACTGCCGCCCGCCGATCCAGATCAGGTCGCGGCCACTACCATCCTTGTTCAGTTGCTCAGCCTCACTCGACCGCGTGCGCACGCTCAGCGCCTTCTCGACGCGCAGCAATGTCTCCTCGCCGGAGTTCACCCAGTAGGTCGTACGCTGACCGTTGAACTGGCCGTTGGCGGTGACGGTCGCGGGTCCGGTGGTCATCGGGAACGATAACGGGTTCTTGAACTTCAGCGCGTCCCACACGTCGTCCGTGTGTTCGCGCCCTTCGGGGCGGCCGTAGGCGTCGCGTGTGTCCGGCACGAGCCACTCGACGATGCGCTCGTATTCACTCTTGCCCTTCGCCACGGTCAGAGCCAGTGCTTCACCATCCGCGAGTGTGCGCTTGCCGATCGACTGGTAGTGCATGTCCACGCCCTCGCCGGCGGGGGTTGCGCCGATCGCGAGATTGAACGCGCCGCTCTCGTTGTTGAACGCGATCCGCTGTTGCGAAACGAACGAGTTGCTCGTCGCGTCGATCTCGCGCGCCCGGTGGCCGGCCAGTTCGCCGAAGAAGTTCGCCCAGCTCGTGCGCGGCGATAGCGGCGAGCGGACGTGCGCGTACTGCACGCTGGGATAGCCGGAGATGAGTCGCACTTCGGCGTTGATGAGGTCACTGAGTTCGTTCCGGACGACCGCGTGCTGTTCGAGCGTGAGCGTCTTCGGGTCGGAGATGTCGAGCCGGTAGCTCGGCGCCCACGACAGTCCGTGCGTGATGTACCGGATCGTCACCTTCGTTTCGACCTTCTCGGTCTCGCCGAGAGTGAGAACGAGTTGCGGCCGGCGGCGAATCACCTTGTCGCCGGCGTCTTCGGATTCGACCGACGCGACTTCGCTTGGCTCGATGTACACGCGACCCTTCGCAGTCTGAAGGACGAGGTAGCGTCCGACGGACGCTTCTTCTACCTTCGCGACCTTGAACTTCACCATCGTGCCGGTGGCCGGGGCACGCTTGTCGCCCTTGAAGTGAACGACCACCTTCTTGCCCGCGAGGTCGTCTTGCAGGTTACCGGGCGCGGCCTCGGACGCGGGTACTTCCACGTCGCGCATCTTCACGACGGCTTCGACGTTGCCGGTGCTGTCGATCCAGAACGTGCCGTGAACCGGTTGGGGCACGTCGTCGATCAAGTATGTGCCGGGCTTGCCGAGCGTGACCTCACGCTTGACGATCGCGAGTCCATTCTTGAACAGATCGACGCCGACGATGTTGCTCTTCACGGGCGTGTCGGCGGCGATCATGGGCGCCGCGGGCAGCGCGAGTGCGACCAGTGTGAGTATGAGATTACGCAGAGATCGCATGAGAGGCTCCTTTAGGCGAGAAGGGCGAAGACCAACCCCGGCAATATACCGGTGTGCGCCCGCATGCGAAGGCGGCGCGGGCGGTGCTTACAACCGCGTTACGCGGTTGTAAGCACCGGCGGGGTGCTTTGCTTCAACAAGTAAGTCTTGAACTCGTCGAAGTACGAGCGCGTGGGTTGGCTTCCAAATGAAAGAGGGACGGTTAGTCGCTTGCGGCTTCGCGAGCGGTAACTTGCAAAACCGCAAGTGGCTCCTACTTCTTGGGATCAATCGTCTGAAGAGGAAAGTCCTTGCTGGGCACATGCTGGTCCTTCAGCAGTTTTTCGAGCCGTGCAACCACGTCTGGGTTCTTCGCGGACACGTCCTCTTTCTCGCTCTCGTCTTTCGCGAGGTTGTACAACTCCGTCTTCACGACTCCCTTCACGAGATTCTGGCGCACGGCTTTCCACTCGCCCGCGATCACGGCCTGTTGACCGCCATAACCGGGGAATTCCCAGTACAGGAAGTCGTGCGTACGCTGCTTTGCCGCGTTCACGAGAACCGGCCGGAAACTGATGCCATCGATGCCGTCGGGAACTTTCGCATCCGCGAACGCGCACAGCGTGGGCAGCACGTCGGGGAAGTAGAACGGCGTGTCGCACACCGTGCCCGGCTTGATCGTGCCGGGCATGGACACGATTAGAGGCACGCGAATGCCGCCCTCGTATATGCTGCCCTTCCGGCCACGGAGCTTGCCGGCGGAGTTGAAGGTGTCGTCAACCCCGGCCCCGCCGGACGGCATCGTCGGGCCGTTGTCGCTCGTGAACAGCACCAGTGTGTTCTTCTCCAGACCCGCCGCTTTCAGTTTTCCGAGGATGCGTCCGACGCTGCGGTCCATGCGCGTCACCATCGCCGCGTAAGCGGCTCGCGGTGTTTCGTGCGGGAGGTAGCCGAGTTTCTTCCCGTCGTAGGGCGGGTCTTCGCCGAGTTTCCCCTTGTACTCGGCGAGCGAGTCCTCTGGCACCTGCAGCGCGACGTGCGGCACCGTGAACGGCAGGTACAGGAAGAACGGCTTGGCCTGTTGTTTCTCAATGAAGTCGAGCGCCTCCGCCTCGAACATGGCTTGCGTGTATTGCTTCCCGGTTTTGCCATCGTTCTCCTTCAGGTCGATTTTCTCGCCGTTGCGGTAGATGTATTTGGGGTAGTGGCTGTGCGCGTGGCCCTGGCAGTTGTAGCCGTAGAAGAGGTCGAACCCATGCTTCAACGGCGTGCCGGTTGTGTCCCAATTGCCCAAGCCCCACTTGCCCATCGCGCCCGTGGCGTAGCCCTTTTCCTTGAGCAATTCCGTCACGGTCACGTCTTCCGCGCGGATCGGGAACTGGCCCTCTTCGCCCTTCTTGAACTGCATGTTGTTGCGAACGGTGGCGTGGCCCATGTGCTTGCCGGTCATGATCGCGCACCGCGACGGCGCGCACACCGGGCACCCGGAGTAGAACCGCGTGAACTTCATCCCGCCTTCGGCTAGCTTGTCGATGTTCGGCGTTTTGATCTTGGTTTGCCCGTAGCACCCCAACTCGAAGCAGCCGAGGTCGTCCGCGACGATAAGCACGATGTTCGGCAGCTTCTCCTCAGCGTGGGCGGGAAGGGCAATCGCAGCGAGTGCGACGAGACAAGCGACGAAACGGAACATGACGGAGCCTCCTGTGGGTGCCATCAGTGTTCGCTTCATGCGGCGTGTGTCAACGAGAAATGAAGACGTGGTGCAGTTTCGTGGCGACCCCTGCGGGGTCGCACGCCGTTAGTTGGTGACGTGCGAGCGGCTGTCGCCGATGCGACTGCACACCCAGGCGAGCAGGATCACGACGCCGACCAGACCGACGATCAGGAGAACGCCACCGAGCGGTGTCTCGTCTGGTTGGGGCGCGTCGGTCTGCGTGCGGGCCGTAGGCCGCGCGGCCGCGCTCGGCTCGTTGGCGGCAAACGCTTGGCCGGTAAAGTCCAGCGCCGCGGCGAGCAGCAGAGCGCGAACGGGAGTCGTGAGGTACGCAACCATCGGATGCCTCCCCGGTAGAAGGTCGCGGCCGGGAATCGTGTCCTGTAATGACACCCGAATTCACCCTATTGTTCGCTCCTCGCGGGCCGAAATTAGAGAGGGTCGCCCACGAATTGCGCACCGTGCGGTGCAGAAAGGAGTTGGGACGAGCCGGAAGCGTGAGCGACGGAATTGGTTATCCGTCGCTCACGCTTCCGGCTCGTCAAATCAAGTGTCGTTACGTCGCCTTGCGAGCGGCGGCGGCGAGTTCCGAGCAGTGGCCTTCGAGGTCGCGGTTGTTCGTGCGCCGCGCCACCTCCAACCCCGCTTCGGCGAAGTGCAGCGCCTTCGCGCCGTTCTTCATGCGGAGCATTTCCTCCGCTGCGGTAGTGTAGAACTTCCCCTCGTCTGGGTGCATCGCCACGAGCGACTCAAACTCGGCCGCAGCTCTCTCCGCGTCCTTCGCCTTCACGTACAACTGCGCCTTGCGGAGCTTGTACTCAGTTTCGCGCTGGCCGTTGTTATGGGTGGCGTCGTAACGCGCGCCCTCGTCGATGAGTTCGGCGGCGCGGGCCGTGTTGCCGGTCGCGGCGGCCCCCGTGATGGCGGTCGCGTAAAGCCGGTAGCGGTCCGGCGTGGCCGCATCGAATGGCTTCAACAGCCCGGCCTGCGCGAACGCGACCGCCAACTCGCGAGCGTCCAACTTCACCGCCGCCAGCATCGCCTGTTCGAGTTCGCCCACCGACAGCGCCGCGACATCGAGGGCCGCGAGTTCGGCCGTGTTCAGTGCGCCGATCTCACGTTTCTTTGGTTCCTGGCGAGCGGGGGGCGTAAGCCCCCTGTTGGCGCCGCCATCAGCAACAGTCACCGCGACAGGCGCGTCAACGGGCACATTCACTTGTGGCGGGGCGGCACTCATGTACTCCAGACCGAGTTTGTGCCGCAGCGAGGCGAAGTCGTACACGTGGATCGGCACCACTTCCTCGCCGACTTTCTTGTGTGGCAGTGCCGTCGCGAGGCAGTCTTCCAGGAACTTCACCACGCCGAACACATGCTTCCGAAGCACTTTGCTCCCGACCGCGTCGAGGGCAGTGTTGCCGCTCAGCGCCTTCAGCGGTTTGTGAATCCAGAGGTTCTCGAAGTAGTTGGTTGCGTGATTGCGGAGTTTGGTTTCCAGAACAACCTCGTCTCCACCTCCGGCCGGTTGTGCGAGCGCCTCCAGTACCACGTCGCGGAAGTTCAGCGGGTTGGTGCTTTCCGCCGGTTGCTCGACGGCCAGTTGCAGAGCGGTGCGGATCTCGTCTGCGGTTTTCGCCACCGAGTCGCGATTGGGGTGACTGAGCCGGATCACGCCCTGACCGATCATCACGCGCGACGTGACACGTGCGAGGTTCACCGTGCCGACCGCGAGCAGCGAGGGGAGTTCCTCCACGATCAACCCGAACATCATCCCGCGTTCCTGATCGACGTGAACGCCGCGGAGCTTGCCGCCTTGTTCATAAGCGCCGAGCAACCGCATCACCGGGTTCGGGTCGCGGATCGGCATCACAACCACATGGCCCAGGTGGTCGGAGTCGTTCTCCATCCCGAACCCGCAGCGGAGAACCTCCGCGAGCGCGCCGGCTTCTTCGGCGCGGTGGTCGTCGGTTTCGAGTTCGATCGACTTCCCAAGCGCCGCGACCGCCTTCGGCTGTTCGCCGATCCACGCGAGGACGAGACCCAGGTCGAACCACGCGGCCGGGTCGTCGGGTGTGATCTGGGTGAGTTGCTCGAACGCTTTGCGCGCGTCGGAAAGTTTCCCGGTCGCGGCCGATTCGGGGACCGGTTTCGCGGTCGGGCGGAACGCGTACTTCTTCCGCGCCGCGGCAGGGAACGGTCCATCCGGGCCGAACTCGCTATCGAGTTGGGCCTTCAGTTCGGCGTCGTCTTGCTGGACGTGCGCGGCCCGCTCCAGCGCGGCGCGCGCGGCCACCGGCCGATTCAGCATCGACTCGCCCTGGTAAATCTTCACGTACACGGCCGCGAGTTGGTCGTGCGCCTCCGCGTCGTAAGCTTCCGCCGCCTTGCGGTAGAGCAGAAGCGAACCGATCAGTTCGCCCTCGTTCTCGCGGAACTGGCCACGGAGGAAGTACGCCATGCCGAAGTGCGGGTTCAGTTCCAGCGCCTTCGAGAGTGCTTCTTCCGCTTGCTCGAATTTCTGGGTGTAGCTCGGCGGCGGTTCGTTGGGTCCGGTAGGGCGCCGCGCCGCGGGGCTGCGGGAGGCGGCGTCGAGTTCGGCCGCGCCCGCCTTGTACAAGAACTGCGCGTAGTACAGCCACACCGACGGGTTCGTCGCGTGCGCCGTGAGCAGTCCCTTGATGGTTTGGAGCGCGGACTCGTGTTGCCCCTGTTCTTCCTGCTCGAAGGCTTTCTCGACGGTCTCGAAGTAGGGGGCGCAACACCATTTGGACTTTTTCCCACTGCCGCAGGGGCATGAGACGTAGGGATCGAGAGGCATTGCGGTCACCTTGGGGCGGATAGTTGAGAGCGGGGTGGAGCGGTTGCCGGAATCACGACGATCCTGCGGAGTGAACCGCGGATGCGTTTGTGGGGCGATATTCCGGCGTGGTAGCTCATTCCGCTCAGGATAGTGGGTCAGGTTCCGCCTGAAAACGGGACCGTGCGAGTTTGACAGACTCAAAAGCCGTCCTAACTTTGCGTGCCTCGGAACACGCGTCTGCCACGCGGATAGGAAACCGCACACCGACCCGATCTTTTACCGACGCGCCCCGGCTTCTCGAAGGATGACTTCCCAATGGTGACGAGCGACCTCGGCGCGTGCGAATGGTTCGTGTGGGATCTCCGACGAAGCGGTCTCATCGACCGCGGCCCGCTCGACCAGATTGTGGGCGAGTTCCTCCGGCGCAACCCCCGCGCCGAAGCACCGGCGCTGGCCGAGCACCTCGTCGATCAAGGCACGCTGACCACGTTCCAGGCTGAGCGCATCCTCAACGGCAAGAGCCAGGGGCTTGTCCTCGGGCCGTACGTCCTGCTCGACGCGATAGGCTCGGGCAGCATGGGACAGGTCTACAAGGCCAGTTCGAAGAACGACAACGCGCACTATGCAGTGAAGGTACTTCCCCGGCGCAGCATGTGGAACGTGCGGCTCGCGCGCCGTCAGGTGCGGTCGTTCAGTAGTTTCTCGCACCCGGCTGTTGTGCCCTTCGTGGATGTGGGCACTGCAGGCGGGTTGCACTACCTCGCGTGGCCGCTGGCCGAGGGGTCCACGCTCGAATCGATTATTCAGCACCACGGCAAGTTGCAGCCGAACAAGGCCGCGCTGTTTACCGTTCACGTTGCGCAGGGGCTAACCGTGGCCCACCAGAACAACCTCTTCCACGGCCTCGTGAAGCCGTCGAACATTATGATCGGCTCCGACAACCAGGCCCGGATGCTCGACTTCGGCATCGGCTCGTTGCTCGTCGAGAACGAAGGTGAGAGCCTGGTGGACACAATGTCCACCGCAAACACGCTGACGAGCGGGCTGGACTGTGCCAGCCCCGAGAGCATCATGGAGCCGACCAACCGCACGCCGGCCGGAGACCAGTACAGCCTCGGCTGTGTCCTGTACTACGCGCTCACCGGGCGTGTGCCATTCCCCGAAGGGTCGGCGGTCGAGAAGATGATGGCTCATCAGCTGAAGGAGCCGACGCCGATTCGGGAACTCGCGCCGGATGTCCCCGCGGGGTTAGAAGTGGTCGTCAAACGCTTGATGGCGAAGGCACCCGAGGGCCGGTTCACCGGGTGCGATGAACTCGTGGAAGCGCTGGAGCCGTTCCTGGGCGACCTCAATGAGATGCCCGGCGGCGTGCCCGGTGGGAGCTGTAGCTCGACATCTGGTTTCGGGAACCAGTCGAGCGGGCGCATACCCGGTCTGCCGACACGGGCGGGTCCTGGGTCGCGGATCACGCTGCCGAACTCGAAGTGTTCGCCCCCAGCCTCGCACGCGGGCGGGCTCACGCCCAGACCGCAGTCGGGAACCATGCCGCCGAACACGCAGACCCCGAACCCGCAACCGGCCCGAACCGGTGCGAGTGTCCCGAGTCGAGCCTCGTTCCAACTGCACGGCGGGGGCGACGAACACGATACCGCTGCGCGTGCAACGGCTCACACGCCGCCCGATAGCGCTCCCGCCGCGCTGCCCAAACTCCCGACCCGCGCTGCGACTGCCGGTCGGCCCGGGCCAAAGCCAAAGCCCGCGAAAGTGACGAAGCCCACCCCAGTGCCAGAACCGGAGGGAGACGCTGACATCACAGACGCGTGGGCCGAGGAGGTTCCAGAACGCAGGAGCAACAGCACGGGCACCGTCGGGCTGCTCACCGTCGCGGTGGTGCTGATGGTTGGGGTGTACGTCGCCGCGACGATGATGCTGAAGTGATCAAAGACAAGACTGCCGACTCGCACGCCCCCGGAGGGAGACTTCCGGGGGCGGGTTCGTTTCTCCGCGGCGTGCGGGGGGGACGCCCGGACGTCGCTGAGAAAGCGGCGCTTGCCTCACACACGCTCCCGCGTTATCACTACGCCAGTCACCTACCCCAACGGAGATTCACCCGTGGCCAGCACTCCCGAGAAGCGCGTTCAGGAACTGCACCTCACGCTACCGCCGGCACCCAAGCCGGTCGCCGTGTACAAGACCGCGGTCAAAATCGGCAACCTGCTGTACGTGTCCGGGCACGGTCCGCTCAAGGCCGACAAGACCATGATCACCGGGCGCGTTGGCAAGGACGGATTCACGCTGGAACAGGGGAAGGAAGCCGCGCGCCAGACTGGCCTCGCCATCCTCGCGACGATCAAGGACACGCTTGGTTCGCTCGACAAGGTCAAGCGTCTCATCAAGACCTACGGCATGGTGAACTGCACAGACGACTTCCTCGACCAGCCGAAGGTGATTAACGGGTTCTCGGAATTGATGAAGGACGTGTTCGGCGATGACGGCGTTGGCGCTCGCAGCGCGGTTGGTCACAACTCGCTGCCGGGGAACATCGCGGTCGAGGTCGAGTGCATCTTTGAAGTGGAAGCCTAAGCGGAACACGGAAGAAAAGAGTTTTATCCGCAGATTATGCAGATGGACACAGAGTTGAAGACCAAGAAAGAGTTGAAATCACTCTTCTCCCCTGTCTTCAAATCTGTGTCCATCTGCGTAATCTGCGGATAAAACTCTTCTCTGTCTCAGCACGACACGGCGGCGACCAGCCCGTTCACGACATCGGTCTCGGTCACGAATTCTGCGCCGACGAACGCCGCGAATCGCTCGCGGCGCGAGGTGCGTTCCGTTCCAATCACGACAACTTTCAGGTCGGGTTGTGTGTGAAGGAGCTTCGCGCAGGCGAGGTACCCGCTCTCGTCACCCGCGACCTCCGGGAGAAGGATCACATGCGGATCGGTCTCCGCGGCGGCGGTGTGAACATCGTGGTCGGCGGTGACCGTGTGAACCTCCCAGCCGAGTTTGCGGAACTGGTCGGCCACTTTCGCGGCCAGCGAGAAGCGGCCCGCCAGCACCACCCGCTTCGCGGAACGCTTCGGTGTCAGGGTCTCGGTCGTGTTCCGTGTCATTTCAAGGGTATTCATAGTTCTCATTTTGCTTTTCCTGCCGACTCCAACCAGACACGAGCAGTTCTCAAGGAGTTCGCGCGGGGAGGATTTCCTTGCGCGACAGCCGACAACTGACCGGATTCAGGCGGGTTTGCTGCGTGGTTGTGAAATCGGTGTGTGGTCTCAGATACTGCTTGCTAGTGCCGAAAGTCGAGGCTAGAACCGCACTTCCGGCACCGCACTTCCGGAACCTCAATCTTGATGGGTTGGTTGTTTGAAAGACGGCAACCAACCCATTAGAGCGCGTTTGGGAACGGTGTAGCGTTGTTTAACGAGCCGCGACCGCAAGGGAGCGGTTGAGCTTTGCCGCTCCCTTGCGGTCGCGGCTCGTTGAGGTGCTACGCATTTCCGGAAAGCGCTCTAGGGGGGAAAGAAGAATATAGTGGGTGCAACGGGCTGAGTCGAGGTCGGATGGTTCGAGCGACGCTCACTATAATCATTTGCACCGGATAACCGCTCCGCTTCTCCCAACGTCAACAGAGGTTCCGTCATGGCCAAGGCTCGCATTTCGATCGGCACCTGGGCGTATTTGTTTAACCAGGAACAGCCGACGAACGACTTCCACGTGATCCTCCACAAACTGCAAGACTTGGGCTACGATGGCGTGGAACTGGGCAGTTTCGGCCCGCATCCCAGCCCCGTGTCGCACCCGACGAAGGCCAGCCGCCAGAAACTTCGCAAGACCATCGCCGACCACGGGTTGGCGCTTTCCGGAATCGCCGTCGATCTCTGGGCGTTCAAGAACCCTGGTACGTCCATCGTTGATGAGAACCCCAACGCCTACCTAACCGCGTTTCTCGGTTGGTGCGCGTTCGCCGCGGACCTCGACGTGAAGACGATCCGCGTCGATACCGTGATTGCCCCGGACTACTTCGAGAAGGATGGCAAGGAACTGGGCGCGGAGAAGGGCCTGGAGCGGATCGCGTCTGCGTGGGACAAGGCGAGCAAGATGGCCGCGGACTACGGCATGAACATCTGCTGGGAGTTCGAGCCGGGGTTCGCGTTCAACAAGCCGTCCGAGATTGTGAAGATGGTGGACGCGGTGCGGGCGAAGGGGAACAACAACTTCGGCGTGCTGTACGACACCTGCCACGCGCATATGTGTGCCGTGGTCGGCGCGAACCAGTCCGGCACGAAGGAGACGCTCCCCGGCGGCGAACTCGCCTTGTTGGAGCTTCTGAAGGGCAAGATCACCCACGTTCACGTGATCGACAGCGACGGCAGCCTGAATGAGCACAACACCTCGACGCACAACCCGTTCGGCACCGGCAAACTGGACTTCGACAAGCTCGCACCGGCGCTGTTGAAGGCCGGTGTGCCACACGACTGGTGGTGCGTGGACCTGTGCTTCTGGCCGAAGGCGTGGGAGGTGACTGCGGACAGCAAGAAGTACCTCGACAAACTCCGCGACAAGCACGCCGCTGCGTGATGCACCCCGTCGCCGTCGCTCGTTGAAGTTGCGATGTGTTCGCCCAGGTTCCCCAGGGAATACGCTGATTTGACCTCCAACACAGCGCAACATCAAAACGCACGCTCCGGCGCGTCAAGACAATCAATTCATTCTCCGCCTTCGACCGCGTCGAGCCAGACGCGGGCCGCGGCGTCGGATGGCATGCGCCAGTCGCCACGAGGCGACACACTCACCGAGCCGACCTTGGGGCCGTCCGGCAGGCAACTCCGCTTGAACTGGTTGTTAAAGAACCGCTTCAGGAACACACGCAGCCAGCGCCGCACTTCGTCGCGTGTGTATTCCTTCGAGAACTTCGCATGGCTCGCCAGGAACAGAATCTTGTCCGGTTCCGCGCCGAACCGCAGGAAGTGATAAAGGAAGAAATCCACCAGTTCGTATGGGCCGACCGTCGATTCGGTCGGTTGCGTCATCTCGCCGCTCGCGTCGGTCGGGAGCAACTCCGGCGAAATCGGAGTGTCCACGATGGCGAGTAGCGTGCGTCGTGCGTCACCGTCGAACTCGTTCTCCGCGGCCCACTTCACCAGGAACTTCACCAGCGTCTTAGGGATGCTGACGTTCGGGTTGTACATGCTCATGTGGTCGGCGTTGTACGTACACCACCCGAGCGCGAGTTCCGACAGATCGCCCGTGCCGATCACGAACCCCGCGTTCATCAGTAGCGAAGTCCGCATCCGAGCCTGGACGTTCTCGAAGGTCAAATCGTTTCGGTTATCCGCCGCCAGGCGGAGCAACTTCTCCGACAGCGAATCGACCGTCTCGCCAGTTAGCTCGATGCCGAACGGCTTGTGCCCGAGCGCCTTCATTTGCTCCAGGCACATCGAGCGGATGTCCACCTCGCGCATCGTGATGTTCAGCGTGCGCGTGAGGTCGTACGCGTTGGTTCGTGTCCGCGGAGTGGTGCCGAAACCAGGCATCGTGAGCGCGTGAACGCCGTCACGCGGCACGCCGAGTTCGTCCATCGTCTTGCACACGACGAGCAGTGCGAGTGTCGAGTCCAAACCGCCCGACACGCCGATGGATACCGGCGGTTCGTCGCCAATGTGCGACAACCGGCGCCCCAGTGCCGCGACCTGCGTTTGGAAGATGTCGCGACAGCGGTCGTCGCGCGTCTCGGGGTCCGACGGCACGAACGGGTTCGCGTCCACCGCGCGCATTAACTTCGGTTCGCGCCCTGTTACCTCCAGATCGAACGACAGCGTGCGGTACTTGCTCATCCCCAGATCCGCGACGCGGTTCGCATCGTGGAACGTGTTCGTCTGGATGCGGTCGTGCAGTAAGCGGTCGAGGTCGAGGTCGGTGACGAGCAGTTGCTGCCCGCGGCGGAACCGGTCGGACTCCGCTACGACCACGCCGTTCTCCGCGACGAGGCAGTGCCCGCCGAACACGATGTCGGTGGTGGACTCGCCTTCCCCACACGACGCGTACACGTAGCCGGATATGCACCGGGCCGACTGCGAACTCACCAACTGCCGCCGGTAACTGGCCTTACCAATCACCTCGTTGCTCGCGGAGAGATTCGCGAGGATGGTCGCGCCCATGATCGCTTGCAGCGAACTTGGCGGCACCGGCATCCACAGGTCTTCGCAGATCTCGACGCCGAGCGTGAACCCATTCATCGTGCGGCAGTCGAACAGCAAGTCGGTGCCGAACGGGACGCTCTGCCCGGCGCACGACGCGGTGGAGAAGTTCGCGTTGTCGGCCGGGCAGAAATAGCGTGCGTCGTAGAACTCCTTGTAGTTCGGCAGGTAGGTTTTGGGGACGATGCCGAGCACCTTCCCCGCGTGAACGACCGCGGCGCAGTTGAAGAGTTGCCCCTCGATCGCGAGAGGCAAACCCACGATCGCGACGCCGCGATACACGGTCGCGCCCTTTTCCACCACCTTCGCGAGTGCTTCCTCAGAGGCGCGTTGAAGCGACGACAGGTGAAAGAGGTCGTGGCAGGTGTAGCCGGTCAGCCCGCATTCGGGGAAGACGAGTAGGTTGACGCCTTGCCCTTCGGCGCGGGCCATGAGCGCGAGCGTGCGGTCCGCGTTGAACGGGCAGTCGGCAACGCGCAGTTCCGGGCAGGCCGCCGCGACGCGAAGGAAGCCGTGTGTGTTCATACGGGAAGTGTATCCGAGGAGAGACGGGCGCGTCACCCGCTTCCGCGGACGTATTAAAGTAGTGGTGGGTCTACGTTAAAGTGTCACAGGCGTGGCGCCGTCTTGTTCTTCGCCCGGAAGGGGCGGGACAACATAGCCCAGGGCAACGCCCTGGGTTTGTGATGGGATGAAATTGCAGGCTGAAAGCCTGCGACAGATGGCGTGTCCCAGGCCTTCAGCCTGGAAGACCACCAACGACCGTAACCCAGGGCGTTGCCCTGGGCTATGTTGTCCCGCCCCTTCAGGGCGAAGAACAAGGCACACTGCGACGTGTGACACTTTGGCGTAGACGTTTTAGTAATAGGCACATGCCGTGTGCCGTGGCTTCTCAACACCAGAACGCCAAGCGGGTTCTGCCTGTGATAGCCACGGCACACGGCGTGTGCCTATTACTTTGAAACGCTGGCCGCGATCATGTGAGCGCCCGATAAACGTTGTTCCGAGCGGCACCCGGATTCATCTTCACGCGAACGACCACGTATCTTAGCATTTGGGGAAGGTTTTCATTTGTCGCCCGGTTTCTGATCCCTTAACCTCTCGGACCCTCTCCGATGTTATCTGCATCTCTCTTCTGCTCCCGGCGCGGTCGCACGTTCGGTTTCACGCTTATCGAGTTGTTGGTGGTGATCGCGATCATTGCGATCCTGATCGGGCTGCTGTTGCCCGCCGTGCAGAAGGTGCGCGAGGCCGCCGCACGCATGAAGTGTCAGAACAACCTCAAACAAATCGGCCTGGCCGTACACAACTTCCACGACCAGAACCAGGTGCTTCCGCCGGGCGCCAGTCAGGGGTATTTCCCCGAACTGAACGGCGCGACTGACTGGTACAACGCCTCGGCCTACGGTGCCCCCAGTAACATGTTGGACCGCGACCGCACGTGTTGGCTGTACCACGTGCTGCCATACCTCGAACAGGATCCGGTCGCCAAGCAGATGAAAGCATCGATGGACGCGGGCACCATGAGCACCCTGACCGCGGTCGGCGCGACGATTCTGCCCACGCTGGTGTGCCCGACGGACCCGAGCGGTACCAAGACGAACCCGGACGGCGCCGGCCAGGGGCACCACGCGAACTACGTGCTGTGCCACGGCAGCAGGTCGGCGGTCAACGTTCCGGCCACGCCTTACGTCCCGGAGCGGTTCGGGCTGAACACCAACGGCATCTTCTACGGCCGGTCGAAGACGAAACTGACGGACATCACCGACGGCACGAGCAGCACCGTCGCGGGCGCCGAGATCCTCATCGCACCGGGCAACGGCGACGTGCGCGGGCGGGTGTGGAACGCGATCCACGCGGGCGCGACGTTCTCGACAATCTTCCCGCCGAACTCGACCATCGGCGACTACCCCCAGGGCAACCGGTGTACCCCGACCCCGAACGGGAAAGCCCCGTGCGCCGCGTCCAATTCAAACGGCGTGTACCTCGTGGCCCGGAGCGCGCACACGGGTGGGGTTAATGCGATGATGGCCGACGGATCGGTGCGGTCCGTCTCGAACTCCATCACGCCGCAGCAGTGGCTGAACATGGGCACGCGGGCCGGTGGCGAAGTGGTGACGGAATAACTGGAGAACGACATGCGACCATTCGCTACTGCCTTACTCGTTACGCTGCTCGCGGTTTTCGCCGCCGGCTGCCAAACCGACCCGTTCACCGATGTGAGCGGAACGGTTACGATGGACGGCGCACCAATCGCCGAAGGTGAGATCATCTTCCTTTCGCCGGACAACAGCACGACCCCCTCATCGGGGCCGATCAAGGACGGCCGGTTCCAGTTCCGGGCGACCCCAGGAGCGAAGAAGGTTCAGATCAACGCGACGCGCGACACCGGGCGTGTGGAACTGGGCTGGCCGATTCGCGAGTCCATCGTCCCAGAGCGGTACAACACCAATACCGAGTTGACTGCGGACGTGAAGCCCAAGCCGCCAAACGAGTTCAAATTCGAGTTGAAGTCAAAACGCTGATGCGAAATTGGCGAGAAACGCGGACGGCGGGCGCGAGGCGCCCGGCCGTCTCTGCTTACTGGATCCTATCCCAATCGTGCTCGTGCCACCGCGACTTCGGCCTTCCGCATCGCGTTGAAGCGGCTCAAGTGGTCCGCGACCAGCGGCGACGCTTCCCATCGCGTGTAGCGTCCCCACGTGCGTTCGGCGCGCGCGGCCTGCGCGCGGAAGTCTTCGGCGTACACCACGCGGCCCTGCTCCACCAACTTCACGAACAGCGGTTCCCCGTCGATGCTCTCCGACTTATCCGCGACGACGAGCGTATCACCGCGCGCGTGGACACGGACGTAACCGGGAATCGTTTCCTTGCCGGGTGAGTTGGAGAACTTCACGTTAGGCCGGTCCTCGGTCGCGGTGCGCTTGAACGCGGCGCTCACGGTATCGCGGTGAACCAGTTTCCACCAGTACCCGCCGGCACCGGGGAATAGCATCGTCGGTTCGAGTCCGGTCTGCGTGCGGAACAGGTCGTACACACGGCGCACGCCGTCGGGCGTTACTTCGTCCTCGAACACGATCACACGAGGCGGGATGCCGAGCCTCTTCATCTCGTTGAAGTACAGCACGCACTGAGCCGCGATGTCGCCACTATCGACGCGCACGCCGACGCGATCCGTTTCCGGGTGCGCGCGGATGACGCGCAGTGCGTTCTCCAGGCCAACGGTTTCGGCGTCCACGAGATCGCAGAGTAAGGACGCGGTGCCCATCTTCGACACGAACCGGTCCATCATCTCGTATTCGGCCGCGGCGAGCGTCTTGTCGAAGGATTGCCCGGCGCACATCATCTCGTGACCGATGGTGCCGATTGACTTGAACAACTCCGGGTAGAGGAACTCCGCGGTGTCGTTGGATGTGAGTTGCGCCGCGCCTGCGCTTCCCGCACCGCCGACGAACCGCGCGAGCAGCAAGATGAGATTGCACACTTCGACCGGGGCTGATCGCAAGCCGAATTCCGCGTCGCGCGGTGTGGCCTCGGACATCAGCCGCGCTTTGGTCGCCTGAATGACAGGCGCGAAGTACCGGCACATCGCGGATTCGGTGTAGGAGATCAGCCCGCCCGGCCCTTCAAACGTAAGACACGGCACGCCCGCGAGGAACGTCTGCCCACCAGGGAACCCCCATACGTCGAGAGGTAACGTGATCGCGTCGCCCGGCTGCGCCAGCACCGCGTCCCACACCTCGGAGGGAAACGCCTTCGTCGCAGAATGGTTCGCGTACCACTGCTGTGACAACGCGATGTCACTGCGCAACAGCGGTCGATTGAACCACTGCGCGAGCATGGCTTCGTGCCCGGCCATGATGAGTCGGTTGTTCGCCCCGACTTCGGGCAACCCCTTGCGGAGCGTGAGTGTGTACGCGGCGTGTTGGCACGCGATATCAGGCACGGCGGCCCACATGGTGCGCTTGTAGGTATCGGTGCCACCGAGCCACCCGCCGAGCAGAAACAGTTTGGCGAAGAACTCGTCGCGCATTTCCTGGCGCTTGGCTTGGAAGAGATCGGCGGGCATAGGGCGCTCTCAACGTCTTGCGCGTGCGGCTTCGCGACTCGCGAAGCCGCACGCGGCAAGACGCAACGGACGAAATCAATCCACTTCCACGTTCAAAGACTTGACGATGTCTCGCAGCACCGGGTCGTTCTGATCGCGGTCGAAGTCGCTCACCTGCCACAGCAGTAACAGCGGACCTGCGAACGTGTCCAGACAGCGCACGCGGCAACTCGTCGCGGTGTCCACGGTGAGGAAGTCCGCATTGTAACCGATCGCGGGCTGGCCGCAGATCGTTTCCATCACGTCTTCCCAATCCAATTCCTTGTACTCGCCTTTCAACGCGTCAAAGGACTGGTTCGCCAGTTCAGCGGGGTCGCGTGCTTCCGGTAGAAGCGACATCATGAAGAACGCGGTGTCCGGGCTTTGCACGACCACGGTCCAACCGCCGTCCTCAGGGCCGTCTTGCGTCTCGATGATCCAGTCCGCCGGATAACGGATTGCGATGCGGTCGCGCTCGAACGTACTCATAGTTCCAGATTCTAGCACTTCGGCCCACAGCAGTTATCCCGTCGTGCAAGGGTGAGTGCGGTATGGATGAGTACGCGACGTGGAGTTGGTTGGGCTGGCGCCACTCCACCGCCTGCTTTCCCAGTGAGACGGCAACTTCTACACACGATTCCACCGTCGTGGCGGTCGCGGTAGAGATCGATTCGAATTGCGCTGTTGGCGAGATAGATTCGTATGCACGGATCAAGTGTGAAACTCCGTAACCGGACTCTATCCCTGACACGGCCACCTTTCGGTCGCGGCGCTGTCCCTATCTATAATCGTCTCTGTCACGGCGAGCAGGGGGGCGAGAGAGCCTCCCTGTTGTTTTGCCGTTCGCTTTAATTTGAAGGAACACTCCTCATGGCCGACGTGATTACAACCCGCGCGAAGAACTACTCCCAGTGGTATCTGGATATCGTCAAGGAGGCCGGGCTTGCGGACAACTCCGATGTTCGCGGCTGCATGGTCATCAAGCCAACCGGCTACGCACTCTGGGAGAAGATGCAGCGTGGTCTCGACCGGTTGTTCAAGGACACCGGACACGTGAACGCGTACTTCCCCCTCTTCATCCCCATGAGTTTCCTGGCGAAGGAAGAGCAGATGGCGGAGGGGTTCGCGAAGGAGTGCGCCGTCGTCACACACTACCGCTTGAAGGCGGAACCCGGCAAGCCGCTGCACGTCGATCCCACGGCCGAACTCGAAGAGCCGCTCATCATTCGGCCCACGTCCGAGACGATCATCTGGAACACCTACAAGAAGTGGGTGCAGTCTTACCGCGACCTCCCGCTGCTCATTAACCAGTGGTGTAACGTCGTGCGCTGGGAGATGAGAACGAGGTTGTTCCTGCGAACCGCGGAGTTCCTGTGGCAAGAAGGCCACACGGCGCACGCGACCGCACAGGAAGCTGAAGCCGAAACGCTCCAGATGGTTCGCGTGTACCAGAAGTTCGCAGAGGAGTGGATGGCGATGCCCGTGCTGGTCGGGCCGAAGACCGACGGCCAGAAGTTCCCCGGTGCGGTGTACACGCTTTGCATCGAGGCGATGATGCAGGACGGCAAGGCACTTCAGGCCGGCACGTCGCACTTCCTCGGTCAGAACTTCGCGAAGGCGTTCGACGTGACGTTCAAGGATAAAGAGAACAAGGAAGAGTTCGCGTGGGCAACGAGCTGGGGCGTGAGTACGCGGCTTATCGGCGGCCTCATCATGACGCACTCCGACGACAACGGGCTTGTCGTTCCGCCCCGCCTCGCGCCTCTGCACGTGGTGATTGTGCCGCTGGGCAAGACCGAAGCGGAACGCGCACCGAGCATAGCCGCGGCGGAGAAACTCGCGGCCGAACTGCGGGCGTTACCCCGTGACGACTTCTTCGGATACGAACCGATTAGCGTGAAGGTGGACGCGACCGACAAGTCGCCTGGATCGAAGTTCACCGAATACGAAGTGCGCGGCGTACCGGTTCGCGTCGAGATCGGGCCAAAGGACATCGAGAAGTCGGCGTGTGTGGTCGCGCGTCGTGATGTGCCCGGCAAGGAAGGGAAGCAGTTCGGAGTGCCGCTCACAGGTGCCGCGGACCACGTCGCGAAACTACTGCGCGACATTCAGGCGGCGCTCTACAACCGCGCGAAGGCGTTCCGCGATTCGCGCATCGTGACCGCGAACACGCTCGATGAATTCAAGGCGCTGTTCCCGGAGCGCGAGGAAGCGAAGGAAGCCGGTGCGGAGCCGCTGAAGTTCGTGTACGCACACTGGGACGGCACGAAGGAAACGGAGGATCGCGTACAGAAGGAGTACGCCGCGACGATCCGATGCTTGCCGTTCGACGGCCCGCAGGAAGCGGGAACGTGCATCTTCACCGGCAAGCCGAGCGCGCGCCGCGTCATCTTCGCTCGAGCGTATTGACGCTGTGAAGTGAGTCTGTGAGTAGAGCCGCGACCGGAGAACCGAGTTGCGCTTACGCGATCGTGGTGGCCGCGGGGTCGGAGGGCTTCACGTTGAGGCGCTTGCCGCCCTGGTCGAAGTACACCGTGCCGTCGGCCATCGCGAAGATGCTGTTGTTCTTCGCCAACCGCACGAATCGGCCGGGCGAGAACGTCGTGCCGCACTGCGTCACGATGATGCTGCCGACCGTCACCGCCTGCCCGCCGTAAGCCTTCAGCCCGCGGCGCTTCGCTTGCGAGTCACGCCCGTTGCGGACCGACCCTTGACCCTTCTTGTGTGCCATGACGAGTTCCCTCGAAAGTTCGATGTTCACGGAAGATAGAGCATTGTAGCGGCCGTGCGGGTGCGGGCAAGGCGCCCTCCTCCGCGCACTCGCCTTCGGCTTGCGGCTAACTTGCCTCTGCTCCCGCATTCATTTCCCCTTCACATCCGTCAGACTACAACGCAACTGCACTCGGTTTCTCATTTTCCCTTTCACTCGGTGTCCCATGACATCCCCCCGCCTCCTCGCGCTCGGCGCGCTTGCGTCCTTGTCGATGGTTTTGCTGTCCGCGTCAGCGCGGTCGGCACCGGAAGTCGCGCCGTTCCCCACGCCCGGCGGCTACAAGACGGTGAAGACCGCGAAGACGCTCAAGGACGCACCCGCGACGGCGGTCACGTTCAACGCGGCCGGATACCTGGGCGTCGTTGTGGGCGACAAGGCCGGGAAGCCGGTGGTCGAGGTAGTCGCGCCGGATTCGCCTGCCGAAGTCGCCGGCTTGAAGGAAGGCGACGTGGTGCTGAAGTTCGGCACCGACGCCGTGACCAGCTCCGCGACCCTGAAGGACGCGCTGCGGAGCAAGTCGGCCGGCGACTCGGTCACGTTCACCGTGTCGCGCGGCACCAAGACGGAGACCATCACCGCGAAGCTCAAGGCGACGACCGCACCGATGACCGACGCGGGGACCGGCGGAAAGGGGTTCGGCTGGGACGACCGGCTCCCGCGCTCGTGGCGCAAGCCCACGTACAACCTCGCCATCATCGGCGTCGAGTATCCCGACGTGAAGCACAACCCGAAGGTGACCGACAAGGACTGGGAAGACTCGATGTTCAGCCTGGATCAGTACAAGGACAAGAGCGCGACCGGGCAACAGGTCTACGGGAGCATGAACGACTACTACAAGGAACTCAGCTACGGCACGTTCAAGATCGAAGGGAAATTCGTGGGTTGGGTGGAGGCGTCGAAGAAGCGGATGGACTACTCCAGCGGCAGCGGCACCAGCGCCGGTGAGAAGAAGGCACTGCTAACCGAGACGCTTGAGCTGTACACGAAGAAGGCCGGTAAGGACGCGCTGAAGGAGTACGACGGCGTGTTCTTCCTGTACGCGGGTGGGCGCGTGCAGACCACCCGCGGCGGGCTGTACTGGCCGCACCGGGCCAACGTGAGCTTCGGGGGCCGCAGCCTCCCGTACTTCATCGTGCAAGAGGGCGGCACCACGATGAACGACATCAGCGTGTTCTGCCACGAGTTCGGCCACATGCTCGGCCTGCCGGACCTGTACGCGCGCCCGGAATTGCCGGGGAGCGAAGGCGTCGGCCAGTGGTGCGCAATGTCCAACCAGATCGGCGGCGGGCGGCCCCAGCACTTCTCCGCGTGGAGCAAGGAAGTGTTGGGCTGGGTGAAGCCGACCGTGATCGACCCCACGGTGCGCCAGAAACTGATCCTTTCGCCGATCGAGACCGACCCGACGCAGTGCTTCAAGATCAAGGTGCGGCCCGACAACAGCGAGTACTTACTGCTCGAAGTTCGCAAGAAAACCGGGTGGGATGAGCGACTGCCGGGCGAGGGGCTTCTCATCTGGCGCGTGGTGAACAACAAACCGGTGCTCGAAGAGTCGCACGGCGTCGAGGGCGCGCGCGGTCCGAACATCCACCTGGGTTCGGTGCCCTACCCGAGCACCGCGAACGACAGTTTCACGCCGTACACGATTCCGTCGAGCAAGAGCCAACTCGGCGGTGGCGCGTCGGTCCACATCACGAACATCCGCCGGCTCCCCGACGGACGCGTGACGTTCCACATCGGGTACGACTACCAGTGACAGAAGACAGGTTTTCGCGTTGGTCGCGCAGGGGCCACTGGCTGAGCCAGAACAACAGTGGCCCCTGCGC
>SXGU01161081.1_pt1 | contig 25688 bp, 16 predicted proteins | sample 3174531 | NCBI WGS metagenome assembly SXGU01 (sample SAMN11356863, study PRJNA531348) | freshwater metagenome | isolation source: freshwater sample F1-140 | place: China: Fuxian Lake, Yuxi | collected 2017-12-25
GAAGCCATGGATGGCGATACCGAAACAAACAGCAAGTATCACCATGGGAATTGCTCAGTAAAATCAAGCGTTCACATCCCTGTGCCCTGGATTCCGGCAATCCATGCCGGAATGACGGTGTATCGTAGATACTTGTGTATAACGATGAGAGCTCCGCTTGGGAACCAGACTCTATCTTAATTGAAAATAAGCGCACAACATTTAACTTTATAGCTATCACTCATTCGTAATAAATAAAATGACTTTTATAGCTTGTGTATTAAAAATCTATCCTTCCTGCCCATCAATCCTCGGACTGACCAGAATAGGCGCGTAAACAAAAATAAACAGCGAAAATGCCGCCAGCCAGGACAGTGTTGCGGCATACATCAAAATACCGTACCAATGCGGCAATGCTATCGGTAATAGCACCCTGAACAGCACGGCTAGGTTAAGCAATACAAAAGCAATGACGATGGCGTTGGACACCCGAAGCGCTCTGCCGGTATGGCCCAACGATACCCGCGCCATCATGCCCAGTGTCAAGACGCCGATGCCGCCGATGGTAAACGCATGCAGCGCCAAAGGCGGGGCTATCAGCGCATAAGCGGAAAACGCGGTCAGGATAAAGCCCAGAATAATCCAGCCATAGCCGACATACAGCACCCATAATAACGGCACATACCAGATTCTCGGCACATACCAGCCGGCAACGCGGGCGATGTTAACCAGCGCGGCAATAATCGCAGCAACCGCCAATACGGCGCCGGACATACCCAGCCATTGCATTGCAAACACGACAAGCGCCGAAGCCACGGACAAGCCGTCCAATAACGGGTTTCTTATGATCAACGTGCCCGATAAGCCGCGTTCGGTGAAAAAAGGGAATACGCGCCCGGCGATGACCAGAATCAGGATGATAATCGTGGCAACGACCAGTTGAAAACCCGACCAGGCGGTGTTTTTCGCAAGACCGAGCATTTCCGCATGGATCAAGCCATTACCGAACGCCAATAACAACAACAGGCCGACAAAAATCAGGTTTCTGCTTTGCTTGGTTTCAATAATCGGTTTGCTGATTTGATACGCCAGGGCCGGCAAAAAGGCAAAATCGATCAGCGCAATCAGCGCATCGGGCAATAACTCGGCATAAAACGGCACAACGCGTCCATACAGCCATAATAAACACAGTCCACCCAATTGATCACCGACCAACGTCGGTTTGCCTGTCCAGTTTTTAACAGCCGTCAATAAAAATCCGGCAATGACCGCAACCGAATAGCCCAGCAGCATTTCATGCGCATGCCAATAATTACTGGTGAAATAATTGCCCGATATCAGCTCGCCTTTAAAAATGGCGTTCCAGAGCACGATCAACACCAGTGCGGACAAGCCTGCCAGGGCAAAAAACGCCCTGAATCCAAGGGCAAACAAGGGATAATCAAAAATATTGTTCGTTTTCATAATAGGCTTGTGTTTATAGTGTGCGTATTTTCATAGTGACGGCATTTCCAGCCAGTCCAGTTCAGCGTTGGAGAAGCCTGCAATTATACGCATTTCCCGGTTAAAAGGGCCTTTTGGCTTGTTGCCCAGGTAGTATTGCTTGATCAGGTCGCGGTACTTGGCTTCGGGTTCGACGCCCTGTTGCCGACAAACAAACTTGAACCAGTAAGAGCCCCGCTCGACATGCCCGACTTCATCGGTCAGGATGCGATTTAACAACGTAACCGCGGCATCATCATTGAGCTGCCTGAATTTGGCGATGAGCGCCGGTGTCACATCCAGTCCGCGCGCTTCCATACACCGAGGCACGATAGCCAGACGGGCCAACAAATCTCCCGCCGTATCCTTGGCATGATCCCACAAGCCGCTGTGTGCGGGCAGATCACCGTAGTCGGTGTGCATCGCCTGTAAACGGGTTCTGATCAGTTGAAAATGCTGCGCTTCTTCATCGGCGACACGCAGCCAATCGGTATAAAACTGCTCGGGCATGCCGCGAAAGCGATACAGCATATCCCAAGCCAGATAGATGGCGACGAATTCAACATGCGCAATGGCATGAAAAAAAGCGATAACGCCCTCGGTAGTCGTCAATTTCCGATTGGGCATATTGCGCGGTGGCAATAATACCGGCTTGTCGGGAAAAAGGACATTGGCGATCGGCAATACCGGTTGATCCTGACTCAATTCCAATTGCCCGGATTCCAGTAATTGCCAAGCCTGATGGGTTAACGCCAGTTTTTCGTCAATAGCTGCGCTATACAAACAGGCTTCAGCAAATTCAAATAAGTTTTTCATTGTAATGATGGGTTGAGGTTTTTAATTGCTATGACCGGCAGGTTCGGAAGAGGTGAAAGTATACATTTTCAGCTTGGATTACAGCATAACAACGAAAACACGAGAGCCAGGGCTACATACGCACAAATTTGGTGCAAATTAAAATCAAACGGTATCAATATAGCTATTCTTACAGCGTCAAATACCTTAAAACGACATGATTTATGATTAAAAAAACCGATTTCTGATCAATATTTAATTAAATTTAATCATACGCACCATATCGGCACAAACCATAAATTAATTGCACCAAAATTTATCAACAAGAGCCTGAATCGGCTTTAAATCGTATATTCAAAGCAATTTAAAAGAAATAATTTTCGTAGCTGCTTAACTTGGGAACCAGCTAAAAAGCATTAATATTCAAAAGATTATATTAGCACTCGTTCCCAAGCTCCGGCTTCACTGCCATTAAGTTAAGGAATATGTATTAAAAATCAAAAAGATACTTATCATTCCCACGCTCCGGCGTGGGAATGCAGTGGCAGACGCTCCAGCGTCGCGAAACATAAAACGGGCTAAGTCATTGTTATCTTAATGTTACACAACGCTGGAGCGTTGGTGCCTGCATTCCCACGCCGGAGCGTGGGAACGATAAGGCTATGATTTTTATTTGTTATTTCTTAACTTAATGGCAGTGAAGCCGGAGCTTGGGAACTAGTTGTCTATCTTATTGAAAATAAATACATAATTCTTAACTTAACGACAGTGATTCATGACCTGGATACCCGCTTCCCGGCAGGTATGCCGACACTTGTGTATAACGATGAGAGCTCCGGCTTGGAAACGAGCGTGAATGTAGGAAAGCTGTATGCCGGTCAAATCAAGGTAATTTTCCGTTACAAGCGCTGATATCTGCATAATGGTATATACTACAAGCTAGCGCACTATTTTGGTGCGATTACCCTGTAAATTACTGTCGTTAATCGCTTTGTACTAACTCCGAATAACCCGCAAAAATATCCGCGTTATCACGTCGATGCTCGGACACGGGGCTTATACGAGGATAGCCGGGTACTTTATTTAGCGGTTAACCGGAGTAGGCAAAGATTAGGATCAAACAGACATTGCATTTTTTGGTACATAACTTGCTTTTAATTATACAAAGCATTTATCGCGGCAACAAACTTGAAAAAATACAATGTATAAATACATACTCGATCACCTTAACACAGCCATTCTTTTGTTTAATAGCGATTTAATACTGACCTACATTAATACCGCCGGTGAAATTCTGCTGACTGACAGCGCCCATCATCTGATAGGACAAAGTGCATACGAGCTATTCAAGGCTTCCGACCCTGCCCTGCTGACAAACCTGAAGCAAAGTTTAACCATGGAAGAACCCCTGGTAGATCATGCACTCATATTAAGTCGCATGACTCAAAGTGTTACCGTCAATCTCAGCGCGACCCCGTTACAGAACAACGACAAAATCGAAATGCTGGTCGAACTGCAACAGGTGGACAATCACTTGCGCATATCCAAGGAAGAGCAATTAATCACCCAGCAAAATACCGCCAGGTTGCTGGTCAGGGGACTTGCCCATGAAATAAAAAATCCCCTGGGCGGATTACGAGGCGCGGCGCAATTGCTTGATCTGGAATTACATGACCCGGAACTTAAAGAATATACTCAAATCATCATTGCCGAATCGGACCGCTTGCAAGGCTTAATGGATAAAATGTTGGGGCCCAACAAATTGCCCGATAAAAAATCATTAAATATCCATGAAGTCCTGGAACGCGTCAGGCAACTGGTTGAAGCTGAATCGAGCGGCAGTCTGGCTATTAAATGCGATTACGATCCGAGCATTCCCAACATAAAGGGGGACAAGGACCTGTTAATCCAGGCCTTCCTGAATATCACCCGGAATGCAGTCCAGGCGATAGACGGCAAAGGCGATATCATCCTCAAAACCCGTATACACCGGCATATCACGATAGGTCGTAAGCACTATAAACTGGCGGCGAAATGCGACATTATCGATAACGGCCCCGGCATCGATGCCGATATGCTTAACCAGATCTTTTATCCGATGATTACCGGGCGGGCTGAAGGGACAGGCTTAGGATTGTCGATTGCGCAAGCCTTGATCAATCAGCATAACGGCTTGATTGAATGTAACAGCGAACCTGGAAGCACGGTATTTTCAATCTTTTTACCTATGGAGAACGGCAATGAATAAGGCTGTGCTTAATCAATCAGAGACTGTCTGGATCATCGATGACGACAAATCCATACGCTGGGTTGTTGAAAAAGCCCTGCAAAAAGCGAGCATACTGACTCGCAGTTTTTCCAACGCCAAAGAATTACTGGTTGCCTTGCAGGACGACATGCCTGACGCCCTGTTAACAGATATTCGCATGCCCGGTATGGACGGCCTGGAACTGTTGAATAAAATCCAGCAAAGCCACCCCGACTTGCCCGTTATTGTCATGACCGCTCATTCCGATCTGGAGAGCGCGGTGTCCGCCTTCCACGGCGGCGCTTTTGAATACTTGCCCAAACCCTTTGATATTAAGGAAGTCGTTGACCTCGCCCATCGCGCCTGTATTCACGGCAGGCAACAACAGGAGCGATTAAAAGCCGCTAACGGCGAACAGGAAGCGCCGATACTGGAAAATACGCCGGAAATCATCGGTGAAGCACCGGCCATGCAGGAAGTTTTTCGTGCGATAGGACGGCTGGCCCGCTCTCATATTACCGTGCTGATCAACGGCGAATCGGGAACCGGCAAGGAATTGGTCGCCAAAGCCCTGCACCGGCACAGTCCCCGGTCTAAAAACCCTTTCATCGCGTTAAATATGGCCGCGATCCCTAAAGACTGGTTGGAATCGGATCTTTTCGGCCATGATACAGGCGCCTTTACCGGCGCCCAGGCGCGGCGTGCAGGACGTTTTGAACTAGCCAACGGCGGCACGCTGTTTCTTGACGAAATCGGCGACATGCCTGCCGAACTGCAAACCCGTTTGTTACGCGTACTGGCCGACGGCGAGTTTTACCCGGTCGGCGGCTATTCGGCGGTTAAAGTGGATGTTCGCATCATAGCCGCGACCCACCAAAACCTGGAAACCCTGGTTAATCAAGGCCGCTTTCGCGAAGACTTATTCCACCGCCTGAACGTCATACGCATCCATATCCCGCCCTTGCGCGAGCGCAAGCAGGATATTCCCTTGCTGTTGCGGCACTTTTTGAATCAGGCGGCCCAGGAGCTTAATACCGAAATTAAAATCCTGAAACCCGAAGCCGAAGCGTTCTTGAGCTCGCTGGAATGGCCCGGTAATGTCAGGCAACTGGAAAACAGTTGCCGCTGGTTGACGGTCATGGCATCGGGCCGCGAAATTCACCTGCACGACCTGCCGCCCGAACTGACGAACACATCGACAGAAAAAAATGTCGTCGGAAACGATTGGGAGTCCTTACTGAGAAGCTGGGTAGACCGGCAGTTACTGACCAAGGAAAATGAGGTCGCCAAACAAACCATTCCCGCGGTCGAAACCATTTTAATTCAAGCCGCATTAAACTATACCCACGGCAAACGCCACGAAGCCGCTATTTTACTGGGTTACGGCAGAAATACCCTGACACGTAAAATTAAGGATTTAGGGATAGAGGAATAATATCGGTCGGTGTAATTATTCACCGACCTTTTTATTCAAAGAGGGGACCAACTACCGATCGGTTAAAAAGCAGAATCATCTGATGCAAGGCTCCGACCGAATCGGACGGAGCTCCACTGCCGTCAAGCTAAGGAAGAACACCCCCTCTCCAGGCATATAAACAAGTAAAGCGCCAACAACAAGCGTTTGCAAATTTTCTATAAATCATCACATCGGTCTATACTGGACACATCAAAGAACCCTGCTTTTCACCTGATATAGGTAAGCAACGATGAGTAAATTTACCGCTGTTTTAAGCCTCTGCTGGGCTTTCATCCTGAATACACTGACGAGCTTGTTCGGCTCAGTACAATGGCAAGCACCCGCTTGGCTATTTTTTGTCAAAAGAAAATTTAACAGCCTTTTTCAGTATGCCGCGGCAAGGCCGTTATTCAGCCTGTCGACGTTGGCGGCGCTGTTGGCGATTGGCGTGGGCGGCTGGTTCGGGCTGCATTGGTGGCAATCGCGCCCGCAACCAATCACCATTGATTTTGCGATTCAGGCGCCGGAACGCAGGGATATTGAAAGCGATGAACCGCCCAATCCGCTGGTCGTTACATTTAACGCCTCCGTTGCACCGTTAGCGATGGTCGATAAAGAGGTCACGCAAGGCATTGCGACTCATCCCGCTATTGCAGGTCATTGGCATTGGCTGGACGACAAAACACTGGAATTTCGACCCGACAAGGATTGGCCGGTAGGACAAACCTACAAAGTCAAACTGGAAAAAAATCTGGTTGCACCGCAAATCAAGCTGGCGCGTGATGATTTTTCGTTTAACGCTCCAGCGTTTACCGCCAAACTGGAAAAATCCGAGTTTTACCAGGACCCGCTGGACCCTGCTCTAAAGAAAGCGATTATCCAGCTTCAATTCAGCCATCCGGTTGATAGCGACTCGCTGGAAAAACAAATCAGGCTAAGCCTCAAAGACACTAAGACCGACGATAAAGGCAAGCCTGTGACCTTCACCGTCACTTATGACAAGCTGAAATTGAACGCCTTTGTGCATTCGGCGTCACTGCCTGTTCCGCGCTATGACCAACAGATCGTCTTCACACTTGCAGGCGACGTCAAAGCCGAAGGCTCCGATGCCCATATCGCCGAGACGCTAACCGCCACAGTCGATATACCCGGACTGTACAACGGACTGAGCGTTAGCGATATACAATTGACGGTAATTCCCAACAACCAAACGCAGTTGCAAGACCAGATATTGGTTTTGAATACCACGCTGCCGGTTCATGAGCGGGATATGGCCAAGGCCCTGGCAGTTCGCTTGCTGCCTCAATTCCATCCGAATGCTGCGGAGTCCGAGCGCACGTACAATCACTACTGGAATCCGGACGAAGTAACGGCGGAAATCATCAATCTCAGTCCACCTGTGCCGCTGGAAGCCCTGCCTGCCGAGCATGAATACAGCCAAATCCATACCTTTCGCATCCAGGCCGATGTAGGCCGACATCTGTTTATCAAAGTCAATAAGGATATTAAATCCTTCGGCGGTTATCTGTTACCGAAAGTCGTCTATAAAACGCTGGCTGTGCCGGAGTTCAACAAGGAAGTGCATATTATCGGCGAAGGCTCCCTGCTAACCTTAAGCGGGGAGAAAAAGACCGCGTTGCTGACGCGCGACTTGCCCGGCGTTAAAGTCGAGCTGGGCCGCGTGCTGCCGGAACAATTGCAGCATCTTGTCTCACAAAGCGAAGGTGATTTCAGTCACCCGAGTTTTTACGACGGCTTCGGCCAGGATAACCTGAGCGAACGTTTTGAACTCGCCCTGCCCTTGCCCCCGCAAGAACACGGAAAACCCTATTACCAGCCGGTGGATTTAAGCCAGTACATGATCGATGCGCAAGGCAATGACAAACGCGGCATCTTTTTATTAACGGCAAAAAGCTATGATCCGGCCACCAAGCAGAGCGATGACCAGGTCACCGATAATCGCCTGATCGTTGTCACTGACTTAGGGATCATCGTAAAAACCGAACTGGACGGCTCGCAACTGGTGTTTGTGCAATCGATACAAAGCGGCCAGCCGCAGAGCGATGCCGATGTCGAGGTAATCGGCAAAAACGGCTTGAGTTTGTTCAACGGCAAAACCGATCTCGACGGCAAGCTGCGTTTCCCGAAATTGTCCGATTTGACGCGCGAACGCGAACCGGTGCTGTATCTGGTAAAACACCAGGGCGATATGAGTTTCCTGCCGCTGGGACGCGAAGACCGCAAGCTGAATCTCTCGCGTTTTGATATAGGCGGCGCCGACAACGCACCGGACGCCAATCAACTGAATGCTTACCTGTTTTCCGATCGCGGTATTTACCGGCCCGGCGATACCTTTCATATCGGCATTATTGTCAAAACCGAACATTGGGATCTGCCTTTAATCGGCCTGCCGCTTCAGGCGGAAATTCTCGATGCGCGCGGACTGGTCGTCAAACGCACGACCATCAATTTAGGGCCGGGCGGCTTTAACGAACTGGCGCACGAGACACTGGAGAGCTCGCCGACCGGCAACTACACAGTCAACCTGTATACCGTCAAGGACAACAAAACCGATGAGTTTTTGGGCTCAACGAGCGTCAAGGTGGAAGAGTTTCAGCCGGATCGTATCAAAACCACGGTAAAGTTTTCCAAGGCTCTGATAGCTTCCCAAACCCAGACCGACGGCTGGGTCAGTCCCGATGATTTACAGGCCCTCGTCAATGTGCAAAATCTGTACGGCGCCCCTGCCGAAGCAAGGCAAGTCGAAGCCGACTTGTCTTTAAAACCGGCCATACCGGCCTTTAAGCGCTACAAGGATTACAACTTTTATGATCCGCACACGGCTAAAGACAGCTTTGATGAAGCGCTGACACCGGTTAAAACAGATACCGGCGGTAATGCCGCATTTGCCTTAGGGCTGGAAAAATACGCCCGCGCCACTTATCAACTGCATGTTCTGGTACGCGCCTTCGAAGCGGAGGGCGGGCGCAGTGTCGCCGCCGAAGCCGATACACTGGTATCGGATATGCCTTTCCTGGTAGGTTTCAAGGCCGACGGCAGGCTTGATTTTGTCGCGAAAGACGCCGAGCGCCATGCGCGGCTATTGGCCGTCAACCCGCAAGTGCAAGCCGCTCCGGCAGCTAACCTGACGCTGGAATTACTGGAGAGAAAAGTCTTGTCGGTATTGACGCGCCAGACCGACAACACCTACAAATACGAATCCCGTCCCAAAGAAATCAGTTTGCATAAAGACGCGCTGGTGATTCCAAAGGACGGCTATGACCTGAAGCTCGACAGCCACACACCCGGCGATTATTCCTACCTGGTGCGTAACGCCGACGGCTTGATCATCAGCCGCATCGATTACAACGTGGCGGGACAAGGCAATGTCTCGCGCAGCCTGGATCGCAATGCCGAATTGCAATTGACGCTGGACAAGGAGGAATACGCACCCGGTGAAAAAATCGCCGTCAATATCCGTGCGCCTTATACCGGGGCTGGATTGATTACCATTGAGCGCGACAAGGTCTACGCCAGCCAATGGTTTAAAGCCGACACCCAGGCTTCGGTACAAACTATAGAAGTGCCCAAAGAACTGACCGGAAACGGCTATATCAACGTACAGTACATCCGTGATCCGGGCTCCGATGAAATTTTCATGAGCCCGCTGTCATTCGGTGTCGCGCCTTTTAAAGTCAACCTCGCCCAGCATACTCAAGCGCTGAAACTCGAGGTGCCGGAACTGATCAAGCCGGGTGAAACGCTGACAATGAAAGTCTCCAGTCCCGAGCCGACCCGCGTCGTGGTGTTTGCCGTCGACGAAGGCATTTTGCAAGTCGCCCGCTATAAAAATCCCGACCCCTTGGGGTATTTTTTCCAGAAGCGGCAACTGTCGGTCGATACCACGCAGATTCTCGACCTGATACTGCCGGAATTCAAAAAGCTGATGCAGATGATGGCCCCCGGCGGCGATGGCGAGGAGGAGCCCGCTTCTTTTATCAATCCTTTCAAGCGCAAGCACGATAAACCGGCGGTGTATTGGTCCGGTATCGTCGATCTGAATGGCGAGAAGGAATTCAGCTATCAGGTGCCGGAAACCTTCAACGGGTCGATGCGGGTCATTGCCCTCGCCGTCAATGACGGACGTATCGCCAGCGTGACCCAAAGCACCCAGGTGCGCGGCGATTTGATTGTCCAGCCGAATGCACCGTTCATGGTGGCGCCGGGCGACGAATTTACCGTCAGTGTCAGCGTCGCCAACAATATCAAAGGCTCGGGCGACCAAGCGCCTATCCAGGTCAGTCTGAAAGCGCCGCCGCAACTGGCTGTGCAGGGCGAAGCCAAAAAAACGATTGCTATCGATGAGGGCCATGAAGGCGTGACGACCTTTCGTGTACAGGCTTTAGCTGAGAAAGGCGTTGTTCTCGGCAATGCCACGCTTGAATTTACAGCAGTTGGCGGCAAGCTATCGACGACGATGCACCACGATCTCAGCATCCGTCCGGCCACGCCGAAAATCGCCAGCCTGCGCTTCGGCAGTTTCAGCGGCCAGCAGGAAGTGAATATAGACCGGCAACTCTATCCCGAGTACCGCAAAGTCAGCGCCGGGCTGTCGCCGTTACCATTGGTATCGGTTCTGGGCTTGACCGGTTACCTGAAAAACTTCAGTTACAGTTGCACCGAACAGTTAATCAGCAAGGCGATACCCATCCTGGTGCTGGGCAAACACCCGGAATTTTCGGCGGAAAGCAGCACAGCCAGCAGTCAGGCGAATTTTTCAAGGCTGATGTCGGTATTGCGCACCCGGCAAAATGCCGAAGGGGGTTTCGGCTTGTGGGTCGCATCGCCCGAGGCCGATGAATTCGCCACGGTGTATGCCGTCCATCTGCTTATGGAAGCTCAAGCCGACGGGCTCGCCGTACCCGAGGACATGCTGCAAAAAAGCATAGCCTATATTCAAAACCTGGCTTCCAGCCCCACTGAAGATTTAGCCGGCATGCGAGTACGCGCTTACGCGGCCTACCTGTTAACGCGGCAAGGCACGGTGACCACGGCGATACTGTCTACATTGCGCGAAGCATTGCGGGCAAATTTTGACGAAAAGGAATGGCGCAAGGATTTGGTGGCCGTATACCTTGCTGCCAGCTATCAATTATTGAAGCAGGACGCCCTGGCGGAAGACATGATCAAACTGCCCGCCCAACAATTGGGCCACATTATTCCGGCATACAGCTACCAGGATTTCTATGACCCGCTGATTCATGACGCCCAAACGCTGTACCTGTTAGCCAGGCATTTCCCAACCCGTTTGCAGGCCATGCCGCCGATCCTGTTTCAATCCATCGTTAAAAACTTGCAGGATAATCGTTACAACACGCTGTCATCGGCCTATCTGCTGCTGGCTTACAATGCTTATATGGACACCGTGAAGACGGATTTTGCCGGACAAATGGCGATTAGCGCGATCGACAAGGCGGGACAAAAGCAGGCGCTAAGCTTGCCCGCCAATCTTGCCCCGCGCGTTAGCTTCCCCGACACGACCCAAAAACTGCTGTTTGAAGGTCCGGGCGGCGTAACCCTTTATTATGCCGTTTCAGAGTCAGGATTCGATCAACAAGCCCCGTCCTCGGCTGTCAGCAACGGTCTGGAAATTATCCGCACTTATCTGAATGCGCAAGGCAAGGAGATAGACCATGCCGCGCTTGGCGAGGAAATCACGGTCAGATTGCGGGTACGCGCGATCGACCGCGACAATATCGACAGTATAGCGATACAGGATTTGCTGCCGGGCGGTTTTGAGCCGGTCATCCAGAATCCAGGGTCTGCGTCCGATGATTCCGAACAGCAGGAAGATTCCTCATCGGCCTGGCAAGACCGCCTTGCCACCGGAGGTAACTGGAACACTGACTACGCGGACATCCGTGAAGACCGCGTTGTGTTATACGGCAGAGTCGGCAACGAACTTGCCGAATACCAGTACAAAGTCAAGGCCACCGGCGCCGGTGTTTTCAATATTCCACCAGTGTATGCCGAAGCCCTGTATGAACCGACTGTGCAGGCGCATTCCGGGGCCGGGGCCGGGAAAATACGTGTAGACGATAGGCCTTAGTGGGTGATGCTTGCAATCCAGCGTCTCACAAAAAATAACCACCTACCCGCTGGTTCCCAAGCTCCAGAGACTGTGAAAGTATTATCCAAAATCAGGCTAAAAGCATTTTTCACCACGAAGGCACGAAGAACACGAAGAAAAGCATCTATTTAATTCAATATATTGAAAACTTCGTGATCTTCGTGCCTTCGTGGTTATGTCTTTAATCAGGCCTAAAAGCGAATACTTTCACATTCTCTCCAGCTTGGGAAGCAGCGTCAGGCTGTTCATTAAAATGACATGCAATCTTCATCACCCGGTCAATTAATTGCCGTTTACTATGACCTTCTATAACCCCCAGGAGACAATCAATGCACAATAAGACTCTCGGTAACCTGCTGTTTGCTTTTCCATTTATGCTGGCTACCGCACTTGCCGCCAATTCCTGTGCATCGGTGGCGGCAGATAATGTCAAGCCGCCTTTAATGCAACAAGGCATACAATTCGGCGATCTTAATCGCGGCAGCATTATGGTCTGGAGCCGCTCAAACCGCGATGCGCGCATGATGGTTGAGTATGCGCTTAATGACCAATTCACCGACTCCAAAATTATCCGTGGGCCTTACGCATTGAGTGTAAGCGATCATACGGCCAAACAGGAACTGACCGGGCTTCCGCTGGGTAAGGATGTCTATGTCAGGGTCTGGTTTGAAGACCTGACCAATGCGCGCACCAAAAGTGCAGCGGTCAGCGGTCATTTCCATACTATCGGCGCTCACGATAATATCCGTTTTGTCTGGGGCGGCGATACAGCCGGGCAAGGCTGGGGTATCAATAAAGCCTTCGGCGGCATGAAAATCTACGAAGCCATGCGCCGGGCAGAACCGCAATTCTTTATTCACAGCGGTGATAATATCTATGCAGACGGCGTTATTGAAGCAACCAAGGCAGCGGAAAACGGCCTTATCTGGACCAACATCGTTACGCCTGAAGTATCCAAAGTGGCCGAAACACAGGCCGAATTTCGCGGCCGCTACAAATACAACCTGCTGGATGCCAACGTTCGCGCCTTCAACGCCGAAGTGCCGCAAATCTGGCAATGGGACGATCACGAAGTCGTCAACAACTGGTCCGACAGTAAAGACCTGAGCGCCGATCCCCGCTACACCGTTAAAGATGTACCGCTGTTAGTCGCCAGGGCCGCTACCGCGTTCAAGGAATACAGTGCGCAACGCCCGCACAGCGCCGACGAGCCGGACCGCGTTTACCGGAAAATCTCCTATGGCCCCTTACTTGATGTGTTTGTTCTCGACATGCGCAGCTACCGCGGTCCCAATACCGCCAATTTGCAAACGGTGGAAAGTGCGAAAACCGCGTTTCTCGGAAAGGAACAAGTGGCCTGGTTACAGGATGGCTTAAAAAACTCCAAAGCCGTATGGAAAGTCATCGCCGCCGATATGCCGATCGGCCTCAACATAGGAGACGGCACCGTGAATAATATTCCTGACGGTACGCCGCGCTGGGAAGCCGTCGCCAACGGCAATAACGGCACAGCCAAAGGCCGCGAACTTGAAATCGCCGGTTTGTTAAGCAACATCAAGAAAGATAATGTCAAAAACATCGTCTGGCTGACCGCCGATGTGCATTACGCCGCCGCTCACTATTACGATCCAACCAAGGCCCGATCAACTGATTTCAATGGCTTCTGGGAATTTGTTGCGGGTCCGTTAAATGCCGGTACTTTCGGCCCTAATAGCAAAGACGGTACATTCGGTCTGCAAGCCGTATTCGAAAAAGCCCCTCTTCCAGGTCAGATCAATCTGTCGCCTTATGCCGGTTTGCAATTCTTCGGTGAAGTTAATATCGACAAAGTAAGCCAAGCCATGACCGTGGATTTAAAAGATCTCAATGGTGATTCTGTATTCAGCAAAACACTCAACGCAGAATAACCACCGGGAGCCTCAACTGGTTATGTAAAACCACAATACTTAACCAACCCTCGCCCGGAATTTACAGGCGAGGGTTTTTTATGTCGATATTCCTATATCCCTTCAAGCCATGCCCTTTGACGACTATGCGCTTGGCAAATACTGACACATTTGTTTAATGCTATGGTAATCATCCGGTAACACCGTGTTGCAATAATCCGGGAGCTTTATAACCACTATTTCGAGGCTCTCAATGACAAAAACACACCTGATACCCTTTTTATTATTACCCTTGTTTGCAGCCCCGGTTGCGCAAGCGGACATAGACCTGATCGCCATCGGCAAAATCCCCGGCAATTACCAGGATATGTCAACCAGAACTGCGGCCTTGCTTGAAAACGGCGTTGCCGGCAACATTCTGGGCGGCGTGGGTTCCGGTCTGGCTTATGCCGGCGGCAATGTTTTTCTTGGCGTACCCGATCGCGGACCTAACGCCACGCCGTATAATCCCGCTATTGACGACACCACGTCTTATATCAATCGTTTTCAAACCATCAACCTGTCCTTAGCGCCGAATCCCGGCTATCACCCATCAAAAACGGGTTCATTGCCTTATATCCTATCGCCCTTTCTTAGTGCGACGACCCTGTTATCCAACAAGACGGCGCTGACTTACGGCGTTAACGGCGCGCCTGCGTTAAATACTGCAAATAAATTTTATTTTAGCGGCCGTTCGGATAATTTTGACGCCGCCAAATCATCCACAAACCCACGCAATGCTCGTTTGGATCCTGAAGGCATCCGCGTGTCCAATGACGGCAAAAGCGTGTTTATCACCGACGAGTACGGCCCTTATGTGTATCAATTCAGCCGCATCACCGGTAACCGTATCAAGGCCTTCAAGCTGCCCGCTTACTACGCTGTCGCTAATGTAACGCCGGTGGAAGACACTGAAATTGCAGGAAACACCTCAGGCAGACTAACCAACAAAGGCATGGAAGCTTTAGCCATTACCCCGGACGGCGCCACCCTGGTCGGCATGATGCAGCAAAACCTGATTCAGGACACCAAGAAATACGTGCGTATTATCACGATAGATATTGCCGACGGGACAACTCATGAATACGCTTATCTGTTGACCGACGGCTCCAGCGTCAGCGACATCCTGGCCATTAACAATCATGAATTTTTGGTCGATGAGCGTGACGGTAGCGGTTTGGGCGACGGCAGCGCGGCTGTTACCAAAAAACTGTTTAAAATCGATCTGGCGGGCGCAACTGAAATCAGCACACCGACTATCGGCGCAGGCACACCGACCGTCGGCAAAACCTTATTCCTGGATGTCGTTGCTCAATTGAACGCAAACGGCGTCACGTCAGACAGGATTCCGGCTAAAATCGAAGGCGTTGCCTTTGGTCCCGATCTGGTTGTTGAAGGAGTAAACAAACATACCCTGTTCATCGCTAACGATAACGACTTTTTACCGGCTGTCGGCGGTATCGCCAACCCTAACCAGTTCTTTGTCTTCAGCGTTGATGAAGCCGACCTGCCTGACTTCGTACCACAAACCATCGCACCTATAGCCTCTGATGATCATGATCATGGTTAACCGATAGTTTAGGTATTCAATACGCGTTACACGCGCGTCACCTACCGGAGTTCAAAGTTAGCTTTGAACAGCCAAAGCCAGCTTTGGACTCCATCTATTGAAAATAAAATGGGGAGTAATTTTTGCGAGTTAACTTAATCTGTGAATCTGTGGCGGTTTATTGATTACGGATTACCTACTACCGATAAGTCGCAAAACGATTCAACAGTTTTTCCAGTGCGTTATCATCCTCGGTATCAACTGTGATCAGATCGGTCTGCTCCTGATCCGACAACGGCTCTGCCGAGCGTTGCTGCTGTTGCAGGACTTCAACCGTCGCTTCCGAGGCATCATGTTGCCGCTGATGGATACGTCTTGCTAATGTTTCATCGGATGCGTGAAAATCGATAATAAAAAATGCTACGCCCTGCTTTATGGCAAGCTGCCGAAACAAATCGCGCCGTTCTTTTTTAAGAAAGGCTGCATCGATAATAACCGGGAAACCGGCTTCAAGTACCCCTTTTGCAAGCACGGCAAGATGACGGTAGGTAAGCTCCCCGGCATTCTGCGTATACAGTCCGTCGTTAACAGCACTGCCGCTACTATCCTGGCTTCGGTAACCAAACAAGCGTTTGCGTTCGACATCCGAGCGTATCTGTATCGCGCCGATGTATTCGGCAAGCCCGGCTGCAAATGTGGATTTACCGGAACCCGAATAGCCGTGAGTAATAATCAACGCAACCTCGCGGCTTTTGGTGAAGCGCTCGGCAAGATCGGCATAAAGCCCATAGTCGATGCAGGCGTCATTGTGCTGCTGGGAATTGCGCAACAACGACACTTTAGCACGTACCATGGCGCGATAAACCAGGTAATAGGGCAATAAAGCCAGCCCCTGATAATCGCCGGTGCATTGAAGATAACGATTGAGAAAACGATAGGCGTAGGCTTTCTGGCCGAAGCGTATCAGGTCCAGGATTAAAAAAGCCGCTTCGCTGACGACATCGACCCAACGCAGCATCGGATTAAACTCGATGCAATCGAACGGCGTCACTCGACCGTTTATCAGAGTAATGTTGCCCAGATGCAAATCGCCGTGACATTCGCGCACAGCGCCTTGCTGTTTACGCCGTTGCATTAATTCGGCTTGTTTACACCATTCGTTATGATGCCAAGCTTCGAGTAACTGAAGTTGCTGCTTGTGCCTGTCATCATTAAGCAAGGGCCTGATATGGTCAAAATTCTCGATACACCAGTGCCGGATATTTTCACTATCTCCGTAAGGCGAATCTACTCCGGCTTTTGCAATCGCTTCATGAAAGTCGGCAATAATATCGGTCAATTGATCAATCGCATCGACGGCCAATTGCCCGTGTTGCGCCCGCTCGTCCAGCGTGCAGCCTGTAGGGAATTGAAGCATCTTGACGGCATATTCGATGGCGTCACCTTGGCCGCCCATTTTCGGCTTATCCACTGTGCCGGTTATCGGCACGACTTCGAGATACAAATCTGCCGCCAAACGCCGGTTAAGCCGCAATTCTTCCCGGCAAAAAAACAAGCGTTTTTCCAGCGTGGAAAAATCCAGGAATCCGAAGTTAACCGGTTTTTTAATTTTGTAGGCGTACTGTCCGGTCAGTAATACCCAGGAAATATGGGTTTCAATCAAGTTGACGGAATCCACCTGATGATCGTAAGCGCCTGCTTCGCACAATGCATTGATCAAGGCGGCGCCTGAATCCGTTGCTGTTTCGGTGATCGATGTCATGTTCATTTAACGCTCAATTTTTCAGGTGATCATAAGTCGTGGAGGTGGCGGCGTTAGCGGCAAGCCGAGGTTGCCGGTTTATTTTGTCCGCTTACTGTCATCATTAGCAAGTGTTATCATCATAAAAGCAAGACAACACCCTAGCCGACAACTTTTATATGCAATGGTCACAAGCAAGCGGATAGACTACAATTAATCCATATCCAGCCGGGGCCTTAATTTTCTTCTGGCCTGACAATCACTTAAAGGAATTCAGACCGTGAGAAACTGCAAGCATTTTATCCAGACGCGCATCAAAGAGTTTGTTCTGCCGCCTTTTCGCGACGGGCTGATATTAGGCAAAAACTCCCCGATTGGCAGCAAGGCTATGCGTCAAGCCCTGGAATTATTGGTCGCTACGCCTTTCGAGCACATCGAAATAAACGATGATGTTATTCAAGATATTCTCATCAGAAAAACGCTGTTAAAGCGGATATCACAAGACAAAGTAGTCGAATTTGTGCTCAAGAGCATTAAACCGTTTATGAGCGAAGATGAAATTCTTTATCTTGAACTGGATGTTGAGGTTCAATTTGAGGCTGAATTATAACGCTGTCCATTTCATAACCTTAAATGCAAATAACATATAAGCCATTGTTTTTACTTAATCACGCTGCATCCATATTAATTTTTATCGACATGCCGGTCTCATGAAACAACTCATCGCAGCAGATGCTTATTCTGAAAATGTCATACCGGTGCGCGCCGACGCCAGACCCACGCCAAATCGTACCGCAGGTTCAATTTACGCGGTATTTTCAACGGCGACACTCGGCGATGAAGAAGGCGTATTTCAGGGCATTGTGACAGACAGGGATATTTCCTATTCACCGCACCGCATTTTTGCAGACTTGCTCAACCCGCATCCTCTGGCGCCAATTACCGATGATACTCCCTTAACCCAGGTAGAGGACTTACTAAGCGGCTCTGAAGATGCGTTAGCGGTTGTCGATAAAACGAATACTTTTGCAGGCGTTGTTACCCATACCAGTGTCCTTAAGGCATTGCTGAAGCGCGAACGGGAGTTGTTGATGACAACACAAGAGCTTAATCAGCAAATCGCGGAAGATCGCCAGCACCTTGCTTTATGGTCCAATCGCTTATCCGAACTCCACGGCGCCTCGCGAACATTATTGAGCGTGTTGTCGCATACCCAGATTGAAGACGATATTTTGCAATCCGGCATTGAAGCCTTGTGCAAGCTGCTACAGGCGCGCTACGGCGCAGTCGGGCTGATTAACGAAGCAGGCCAATTAACGCATTTCGTGCATACCGGCATGACCGATGAACAAGTCAAGCGTATGGGTCATGCGCCTGAAGGACGGGGTTTGTTGGGCGCGGTTATTCATGAAAACACCGCCATCCGTCTCGATGATTTAACGACAGATCCGCGTAGTGAAGGGTTTCCGGACCATCATCCTGTCATGAAATCGTTATTAGCGGTGCCTATATCGAGTTTGGGCCGTGTCTATGGGCGGATTTATCTGTGCGACAAAATCGACGACTCACCGTTTGACAACGAAGATGAATTGCTGGCGATGAGTTTCGCCACCTCGCTTTGCCTGATACTGGATAACGCCCGTGAGGTACAGGAAATCAAGCGTGGACAACAGCATTTATACCAATTGGCGCATTTTGATACGCTCACCGGATTACCGAACCGGGAATTGGCTTATGACCGAATTCATCAAGCCCTGGCAAACAGCCGTCGCAAACGGACCAAACTGGCCATCCTTTTTGCCGACCTCGATAATTTCAAGCACATCAATGATTCGCTCGGCCATTCTGCCGGTGATGAATTATTAAAGGCTGTAGCGTTAAGGCTGACACAGTGCATACGCGAGAGTGATACCGTTGCCAGACTGGGAGGCGATGAATTTCTGATCTTGTTGCCGGATATTGAGCTCGTTGAAAATATCATTACCGTTGCCAAAAAAATCAAGGACACCTTACAGCCGATTTTTAAAATCAATAATATGGAAATATTCGTCACTATCAGTATAGGCATCAGTGTTTATCCCGATGATTCGATGAACATTGAGGAATTGCTGCGTGATGCCGATACGGCGATGTATCATGCCAAAAACAACGGACGCAATAATTTCCAGTTTTTCACCACGCAAATGAACGAAGTCGTACAAAAACAATTGCGTCTGACTTCGCTGTTAAGCCAAGCTCTTGAGCGGAATCAATTCCTGCTTCACTATCAACCCCAGGTTGATGTAATCAGCGGTAAAATGCTCGGCGTGGAAGCCTTGATACGTTGGCAAAGCAATGAACTGGGCCCTATATCGCCGGCTGAATTTATTCCTGCCGCTGAATCATCGGGTTTGATCATAGCGATTGGCGACTGGGTGTTGATGTCCGCCTGCACACAAGGCAAACAGTGGCTGGATGAAGGCTTACACGAATTACGCATGGCCGTTAATATGTCTTCCGTCCAGTTTCAACAGCCTCATTTTCCGGCAAGATTGAAACAGATCCTGTCTACCACCGGTTTTCCGGCCACCTTACTGGAACTGGAAATTACCGAAAATATCATGATGTCGGACAAAAACGCCATCATCGCTATCCTGGATGAACTGAAAGCGCTGAATGTCAAAATTTCCATTGATGATTTCGGCACCGGATATTCCTCACTGAGCTATCTCAAACGGCTGCCTATCGATCAGGTCAAAATAGACCAATCCTTTGTTAGGGATATTGCCAGCGACCCTAATGATGCGGCCATCATCACGGCTATTATCGCGATGACCTACGGTCTCAATCTGGATGTAATCGCTGAAGGAGTGGAAACGCAAGCGCAGCTCGATTTTCTTATCAGCAAACAATGCTATAAAGCACAAGGTTACTACTTTAGTAAACCGGTCGCGTCTGAACAAATAGCCGCGCTTTGGCACAAGGGGTTTAAACCGTATCCTTCCCACTTCGACTCAGGAGATTATCATGAATGAAAACAAAGCAGTTGCCGGTGAAAGCATCAATACCGTTATCGCTCTATTAGCGGACGATACGGATTTTCAGATTGTCGCCGAAGATGCGCCGGTGATGTTATGGTTGACCAATGCCGAAGGCAAGGTGATTTTTACCAATTCAAAATGGAAAAAGTTTGTCGGCGCCGTCACCGAGGGGCATTTAGGCGGAGACGCATGGCTGCTTGCATTACATGCCGAAGACAAGGAACACTGCCTGCAGATTTTTAACGAGGCCTTTCTTTCACACCAGCCGTTCCAGATGGAATATCGCCTGCGTCGTTTTGACGGGCAATATCGTTATATTCTTGACATGGGCGAACCCTATATCAACAAGGAAGGCCGCTTTTCCGGTTTTATCGGCTCATCTGCGGATATTACCGATCGCAAGAATTACGAAAACCAGTTGCGGCTTTCGCAACTGGAATTGACGCAGCATAATCGCGAAATGGCGTTGATCAACGAGCTGAACTCGTATTTACAGGTCTGTCGTTCGCTGGAAGAAACCCATTCCATTGTGCATCATTACGCAAAACAGATATTTACCGATCAGACCGGTGCGCTATACCTGTTCGATGAAAGCCACAACACGGTGGAAGCCGTAGTTATCTGGGGCGATGAAAAATTTTTTTCATCGCCGGTTATTTCGCCCGATGATTGCTGGGCTTTGCGCCAGGGTCGGTTACATGTTGTTGAGGAGACCGAGAACGCCATTCTTTGCAGTCATATTGCCGAACATGCCGTGCAAGGCTATGTTTGCGCGCCCGCCATCGCGCAGGGTGAAATGATCGGGTTTTTATGCGTCACACTCGGAGACACTCGTAATGATAAGGGTGTGCTACGGACATCGGTAGAATCCCGCACCCGCCTGATTTCGCTGGCTGCGGACAATCTGGCGATGGCGCTGGTCAGCCTGAAATTGCGCGAAGCCTTGCGCAACCGCTCCGTCCGCGACCCTATGACACGGTTGTTCAACCGACGCTATATGGATGAAACACTGATTCGCGAACTGGCGAACTGCAAGCGCTCCGGAAAACCATTAGGCGTGATCATGATTGATATTGATCACTTTAAAACCTATAACGATACCCACGGACATGATGCGGGCGACTATGTACTGGTTGAAATCGCCGACATCATGCGCGCCAAGCTGAGGTCCGGCGATGTGGCCTGTCGTTACGGCGGAGAAGAACTGGTCATGATTATTCTGGGCGCATCCAGGGAGATCACTGTCGAACGCGCCGAACTGGTTCGTGCAGCGATAGAGAAGCACGAGTTTGTTTACAAGGGTAGGAATCTGGCAAGCGTAACCGCCTCGTTAGGCGTCGCGGTTTATCCTGATGGCGGCGATACCGCGGCTACCTTGCTTAAAACTGCGGATACGGCGCTTTATATCGCCAAGGAATCGGGTCGTAACCGGGTGGTTGTCAGTTCAACAACACCCTTCGTCGAATAATAGGTCAGGCTCCGCCGCTGAAATATGACCGCGCGGCGTATGGTTGTGCTTATATCGAAGAAGCGATATTGGTTGCCCTGCTCTGCAGCGCTTGCATTTTCTCCATCAGCTTATCCATAAAAGCCCGGCGACTGCCTTCCCAATATAACGGCTCACCGATGAATACATCGACGAAAAAAGGCACCAGGATGAATTCACCCTTCGGCAAACACTTGCCCAGGCCGTAAAAAAAAACCGGAACAACCGGGACATCGGGACGTTCGCTAAGTACGCGAGCAATGCCGTTCTTCAACTTGCCCATCGCTTCCGGTTCGCCGCGCGTGCCTTCGGGAAACAGGATCAGGATAGAACCGCGATCCAGCGCGGCAATCACCGGCGCTAAAACATCTGCCCCCTTTTCCGTCCGTTTGCTGTCAAGGGGGCCGCGCTCAATCGGAATAATGCCGACCACGTTTAACGCAAACCATTTCAGCCAGCGGTTGCGCAGGAAATAATCGGCGGCCGCCACCGGATACACACGGATAAGCACCCGATTTGAAAACAGCGACATCAACGCGAGCGCATCCAGATGGCTGTTATGATTGGCGACGATAATCGCAGGACCGGATGTCGGCAAGTGGTTCCGGCCTCTGACATTAAGCCCCAGCATAACCAGCACCAGCGGCTTGACGATAAGACTATAGAACAGGATACGCAGCATAACGCTAGTAGTGCAGGAAATAAACGTAATGGAAAAATAGCGGCGCGGTATAGGTCAGGCTGTCGAGTCTATCCAGGATGCCGCCATGGCCGGGAAGCATACTGCCGCTGTCCTTGACGCCAAGATCCCGTTTCAACGCGGAGATGGTGACATCGCCGACAAAACCGGCAAGGCCGATCAGCATGCCCGCACCCAAGGCTTCATAGCGTGACAGCGGCGTCAGCCACGGGGCGAGCACAATGGCGAGCAATGTCGTCGTGGCCACGCCGCCCAAGAATCCGGCGACGGTTTTGTTCGGGCTGACCTTGGGCGCAACCTTGCGTTTGCCGAAGCTCTTGCCCCAGATGTATTGCGCGACATCATTGATCTCGGTAAGGAATACCAGGTAAATGAGCAGACCCATCGCTCCGCCCGCCGGGTTTTTTTCCGGTGGCAGCACCAGCATGAAAGCCATGTGACTAAGGCTGAAAACCGTAATCATCAAGCCCCATTGCAGCGTACCGATGGCGCGCAGAAAACCCTGCGTTTCGCCGATCAAGATCATGCGCATCGGCAATAACAAAAACATGTACACCGGGATAAAAATAATAAACAGGCCGTACCAGCCTATCCAGACCCAGTAAAACTGCACGGGGATAGCCAAATACGCCCAGAACAATACCCGATGATCGGCGCGTCGCGTCGGTATCAGCGACAGATATTCCTTGAATGCAAGAAAACTGACAAAGCCGAGTATCGTCACCGATAATGTGCGGTTAAACAGCACCGCCGCCGCGAATACCGCGACAATCATCCACCAGGTTCGGATGCGTTGCCTCAATTCCGAATAGTCGCGTTCCGGCCTTGTCCGCACCAGCTGGATGGATGTGAGGCTGGCTATGAGCAATAGTATGCCGATAGCCAGAAAAGCGATTTGAACGCTTTGCGGTAATATCGGCCCGTTCATTGAGCGACTTCCGTCAGAGCGTGACGGGCGCGATTGACGATGGTCAACAGCGTAAGCGCCAACACGACGGCAAACAGCCCGTCAAGCCAGGCGCCCGGACTTATGCCGAGCGCCAGCGCCAGACCGACTGCACCGAATACAAAGGCCCTATCGCTTTTACCCATCGGACCGTCATAGCGGCGGGTCGCGCCGATCTGCACGGCAATTACGCCGGTCATTTCGCTGATTACTGCGGAAATCACCAGCATGACAAGCAACCACGGCGACAAACCGGGTACGAGCGCAAAAGGCAGATACAAGGCGACATCGGAGACGACATCGCACAATTCGTTAAGTATGGCGCCCAGCGCCGATTGCATGGCGTGTTCGCGCGCCAGCATGCCGTCAATGGCGTTAAGCGCCATACGCACGAACAGCACCAGCGGCAACAGCGCAAACACCGGCGCATGACTATAGCCCAGCGCCACCAGCACACCGGTCACGATTGACAGCAGTAATGCGGAAACAGTCACCTGATTGGCCGTAATCCCCCGTTCGGCAAGCTGCCTGCACAAGGGGCGCAACAAGCTCTGGAAAGCGGGCTTTATAGCATAGATACTCGCCATAGCAATGACTCCTTATCTCATGATGCGAGGAACAATAAGCCTTGATTATAGCCCTGTTTCAAGGGTTTCGGTATAAAGCGATTTTAGGAGCGGCAGTTGGTGGTCGCTTAATCAATGTCGGGGGTAACAGGCAACAAATATTCCATAAGCCTAGAATATTTTGATGCCGGTACCCAAGCTCCGGAGGCTATAAAAAAATTCCGTTTTAGACCAGAATTAAAGCATAACAACCACGAAGACACGAAGCGCACGAAGTTTTCAATCTACGAATTATATGGATATTTTTCTTCGTGAGCTTCGTGTCTTCGTGTCTTCGTGGTGAATAATGCTTTCACAACCTCCTGAGCTTAAGAACCAGCAGGTAAGGTGTTTTTTTTGAGGAATTATCCGATGGATAGTTCTTTCGATGGAGAAACAGCATGCAAATAATCACCGAACTTAATCCGCATTAAATTCGAAACACTATGGTTGTAAACATATACCCACGCCGTAATACAAGCGCCGTCGAGCAACGTAATCGGCAATTTTTTCCGGATGTATTCGTGTGGTTCGGGAAACTTGTCGGTGCATTCTTCATAGTTATCGAGTTCCGGCAATATCAAGCAAGGATTCACCAAACGGTATACCTCGCCATAAACCCTATCCTTTGGCTTATCCGATTCGATAGCACCCGGATACTCGCCAACCCGATAGAGCCTGCCTTGCATATAACCGTCGGCAAAATGGCTGCAATGTTGCGCCAACAGGTAAGACATGGGCGTAGCGGCATCTCTGCGCAAGGTTCCGTATACAAAAACATACTCGATCTGTTCCATAGGCAGCGACGATGATGCTATTTTCAGCATGGTGGATGCACTATCGTCAAGCCACCGCCTGCTCATAAAAATAACGTTCCTGCTGCTTTTGCAGCGTCGTATTCAACTGCAGCGCCCGCACAGTCGAAGAAGTATCATGACTAATGGTCGCGGAAACCAGTTTGGCGATGTTATAGCCCTGCTGCACCAAGCCGTGTTGAATATAATAATCGCCGAAAAAAATCTTCATCGTTTCGGGAATCGCCCGCCAATCCTTTGATTTACCCAGCATAAACCAGCCATAGGGTCGATAGCGGTAGAATTGGTAATAAATATACATATCGACCGGAGCAATCGGTGCGTTCGGCGACGGTATCGCTTGCAAAGTTTCCACGACGACCTGACCGACCGAGTTGTCGCTACGCAGCACATTGTAACAACTGTCGATAATGCTTGATTGGCATAACACGTCATCATTCAGCAACAAATAATAAGGCGATCGACATAAGGTCATGCCGAGGTTCCATGCGGGATTAACGCCGATATTTTCAGTTTGCACGAGTTGCCGTATTTTGTCGCTCATGCCGTCGAAAACAATCGGTTCGCCGTGGTTGCAAATTAACACAATGTCGCCGATTAACGGGTTGGCCGACAATTGCCTAAGCGTATAAGTCAGGTAATCCGGTTTCTTCGCCATAGTCGGGATGATCATTCCCCTTACACAAAAGAGAACTTTTATCGCTCTGTGCCGTATCTTGTTGGGTAGGCGATTTAGATGTTTTCGGATTGCTGACTGCCGGCGTAGCCTGTACCGGAATCGAATGCTTGATCGTAATCAAATCTTTTCCCA
>SXGU01382815.1_pt1 | contig 25662 bp, 24 predicted proteins | sample 3174531 | NCBI WGS metagenome assembly SXGU01 (sample SAMN11356863, study PRJNA531348) | freshwater metagenome | isolation source: freshwater sample F1-140 | place: China: Fuxian Lake, Yuxi | collected 2017-12-25
CTGACTGCCGGGGACGAACAGCGGGTCATCCGCCTGCAACGGCATGAAGACCGAGCCGCCACCCTTGGTCACCAGGTCGAGGCCGTGGTCGAAGAACTGACCGAAGAGGGTGAACAGCGAGTTGTACGAAGCGCTGAAGCCGGCATCGGGGGCCACGTTGGGCAGGATGTACTGCGTGATCGCCGGGGTGGCGGGGTTGCGGTCGTGGTCGACCGTGGTGGTCTCGGCGCCGAAGCCGTGGCCCTGGGTCTCGGCAGCGGCGTCGGTGGCGGCGGGGTTGCGCTCGGTCTGGTCGCTGATCAGGTTGCTGATGATGCGCGGGTCCTTGTCGACCACGTAGCCAGAGTTCTGCGTGTAGGAGGTGGGGCTGCCCACGGTGAGCGGACCGGGGCCGTCCGGATCGAAGAACAGGCCGTCGGCGGCGATCCACTTCGGTGCGGTGATGCGGGGGAACGCCCGATCGACGGCACCGAAGTCGCCCTGGCCGGGGACGAGGTTGTTGTTGCGGCCGTCGGTCTGGCGGATGCCGAACGGCACCACCTTGTTCGGCACCGAGTTGTTGCACACCAGCGGGTTCGTCAGGAACGCCGGATCGGTGCAGAGGGTGTCGTTGCCGAAGGGGTGCGCCTCGGCGATCTGGATCTGGGCCAGGATGAACTCGAGGTCCTGCTGGGTGAGGTTGATCCGCACCGGCACGGCCGGCAGCTGGCTCTGCGCCGAGGCCGGGGTGGTCCCCCCGAGCACCGTCAGCAGTCCGCCCGCCACCATCGTCGTTGCCAGCAGCGCGCCCGTCACGCGCCGTGCACGAAAAATACCACTCATAGTGATTCCCGCCTTTGTTGCTCCCACAGCGGGTCACCATAAGGAGTTGCCGTTGCAAAGGAAAGCGCGCGAGACCTGAATGGGCCGCGCGGCCTATGCAGGTTTTTCGCGGGTCCGGCCGCTGCACGAAACCCGAGCGGATCCGTTGGTAGATTCGAACGACAAGCCTTCCCGGAGCGTTCGTGACCACCCCTCGGCAACCCGCCCCCCAACCTCGTCGGCGTCAGCCACCGCCGCCTTCACCGCTGAAGCGGTGGATGCCGGCCATCGCGGCTGCGGGTGTGCTGTCGGTGGTGGTCTTCGCCGGGTTCTCCGGTGGCGACGATCCCAGCGACGCGGCGAGCGAGAACCCCGGGTCGGTCGACATGAGCGGGCTCACGGTGCCGTCCAGCACCACGCCGCAGGTGGTGCTCGTCACCGACCCGAACCTGCAGAAGAGCCAGCTCAGCCAGACACTGCGCAAGGGCATGTTCGGCGACGAGGTGAAGGCCATGCAGCAGCGCCTCACCGACTTCGGATTCGACCCTGGTCCGGTCGACGGGCAGTTCGGTTCGGGCACGCAGCAGGCGCTGTGGGCCTTCGAGGGGCTCGTGCTGCAGCGTCCCTACGACCAGCAGACCGGCGAGCTCACGAACGACATGTGGCAGCTGATGCAGGACCCGCTGGTGTTCCAGCCGCGGCGTCAGCAGGGCATCGGGGCCACGCACATGGAGATCTACCTCGATCTCCAGGCGGCCGTCGTGTTCACCGACGACAAGCCCACCCTCATCACCCACATCTCGTCGGGCAGTGGCGAGACGTGGTGCGAGATCATCACGCAGGACACCGACGACAAGGGCAACCCGTTGCCCGAACCGGTGAAGAAGGACGTCTGCGGCGTGTCGAAGACCCCTGGTGGCGTGTTCCAGTTCTACCGACGGGTCGAGGGCAACCGCCAGGGTCCCCTCGGTGGTATGTACAACCCGGTGTACTTCAACTACGGCATCGCCGTGCACGGTGCACAGAACGTGCCCGACGCGCCGGCATCGCACGGCTGCATCCGCATCCCGATGTGGATCTCGGAGTACTTCCCGTCGCTGGTGAAGAACAAGGACTACGTGTACGTGTGGGACGGCGTGAAGGAGCCCGAGCAGCAGTCCGAGCGCGACATGCTGCCGGTGTTCAACTACCCGAACCCCGACGCCACCACCTCCACGACGTCGTCCACCACCACCACCATCGCGGCCACCACTACGACGAAGCCCGTCACCACCACCACGAAGCCGGCCACCACCACCACCACGAAGCCGGCCAGCACCACGACGACCACGACGGTGCCCGCCCCGACGCCCTGACGAGCGTCGACCCGCCGTTCAGTCGGCGAGGTCGCGGCACACGTTCAGTCCGCCCAGCAGGCCGGTGCGGAACGCGGTGATCTTCTCGAACGCGCTGCCGTTCACGTCGGTGTCGACGTGCTCGTCGGCCCGGGCGATGGCGGTGACGATGGCCTCGTCGAGGTCGCCCGCCGACAGCACGAGCTGGTTCGCGCGATCGCGAGGAATGGGCGGGACGATGAACCCCACCCACGCGCCGGTGAGGCAATCGCTGTACAGCGCTCGCGGCTCGCCGGTGGCGGGACTGTTGAGCGCGGTCTGGATGGCGTCGGCGTAGGCCGCCGAGAGCAGATAGCCCACCGACATGTCGCCGGTGAGCTCGTCGAGCGACAGTTCGATCGCGAAGTCCTGGTCCCAGTGGATGGTGTTGTCGGCTGCGCAGTACTGCACGCTGCGCTGCCAGGCGTCGGCGGCGATGCCGGGGCAGTCGGGATACGGGCCGTCGGTGGAGAACGGCGCCAGCAGCGGTGGCGTGAAGGGCACGCCGTTGGCTGCTGCCAGTTCGGTCCAGAAGAAGTCGAGGCTGGCAGGGATGAGCGTGATGATGTCGTTGGGGCCGAGGTCGGGGTCGGGGTTCTGGTCGATCATCGGCAGGTTGCCGCCGAACTCGTCGGTGCGGTCGAACGGGATCTCGATCATCGATGCCACGCGGTCGTCGGTGAAGAACGTGGCGCAGCGTGCGGCGCCGCCCTCGAAGCCGTCCTGGAACGCGCTCACGCGGTCGAAGCCGGTCCCGTGCGCGAGCGGATCGCTGAGCCCGCCACTGTCGAGCGGGTCGCGTACGTAGATCATGGCCACCAATCCGGCGCGTACATCCGCATCGTCGAACCGGATGACGTCGCTCGCCCCCGAGGCGACGTGCGCGCTCCAGGCGCCGGCGAAGCAGTCGGCCTGCTGCTCCTTCAGCAACCCCGGCTGGTCCCACTCGCCGGCGCGCGCCTGGATGGCGTGGCCGAACTCGTGAGCCAGCACCACGGCGACGGCCTCCTTGCCGAGCAGCTCCACCAGTGCGGGCAACCCATCGGCGTCGTCGTAGGCCATGAAGTCACCGTCGATGCAGTAGAACGCCGTGCCCTGCTGCACGTCCTCGTACGAACTCACCGGTGCGTCGCACCCGGGGATGGGCGACTCGCGCTCGGGATAGGCCGCGTAGATGCCACCGCCCAATGGTTCCCACGGCACGCCGTAGGTGGCGGGGTAGGCCTCGGCCCAGAACGTCTGGATGTCGCCGAACGCCGCCGTCAGGAACCCGTCGTACTCGGGATGCCGCGGGCCGGCCTCGCCGAAGTCGACCACGTCGGGCTCGACCTCGAAGGTCGGTTCGGCGGGGACCGAGTCGACGGTGAACAGACCGCCGTCGATTGGCGCGGTGGCCGAGTCGACGGCCGTGACACCCGGCTCGGTGACCGCACACCCGCCGAGGAGGACCACCATCACCATCACCGGCGTGGCCGCAGTCCACCGTGTCCGCACACGGCGAGCATAGGGGTGGTGCGAGGCGGCAGAATGGTCGGGTGACCACCGGCATCTTCCTCGATCGTCTCCATCGCGCCCGCGCCAGCATGCAGCAGTCGGGCGTCGACGTGCTGCTGGTGTCGGTGGGCAGCGACCTGCCGTACCTCACCGGGTACGAGGCCATGCCGCTCGAGCGGCTCACGATGCTGGTGGTGCCGCGCGACGGCGACGCGACGTTGGTGATCCCGCGCCTCGAGGCGCCGAGAGTGGCCGAGCAGCCCGGTGCGTTCTCGCTGCGTCCATGGAACGAGACCGACGACCCCGTGGCCATCGTGGCGTCGCTCGTGGGCCGACCCGAGGTGGCTGCGGTGGGCGACACGATGTGGGCGCGGTTCCTGGTGGAGTTGCTCGGCCACTGGCCGAACTCCACCACCCGGTACGTGCGCAGCACCGAGGTGATGAACGAACTGCGGATGCGCAAGGACGCGGCCGAGATCGCCGCGCTGCAGGCGGCCGGCGCGGCTGCCGATCGTGTTGCAGCGCAGCTGCATGCGGGCGACATCCCGCTCGTCGGTCGCACCGAGGCCGAGGTGAGCGCCGACATCTCGGCCCGTCTGCTCGCCGAGGGGCACGACGTGGTGAACTTCGCCATCGTGGCCGCCGGCGAGAACGCGGCATCGCCGCACCATCACCCCGGCAGCCGCGTCATCCGTGACGGCGAGCTGGTGCTGTGCGACTTCGGTGGCACCATGGCCGGTTACTGCAGCGACATCACGCGCTGCGTGTCGCTGGGGGCGCCGCCCGCCGAGGTGGCCGAGGCCTACGCGGTGCTGCACGAGGCGCAGGCCGCCGGTGTGGCCGCCGGCGTGGTGGGCGCGGCGTGTCAGGACGTCGATCGGGCCTCGCGCACGGTGATCGCCGACGCCGGGTGGGGTGAGTACTTCATCCACCGCACCGGTCATGGCATCGGCATGGAGGCCCACGAGGATCCGTACATGGTGGAGGGCAACACGCTGCCCATCGCGGCGGGCCATGCGTTCAGCGTCGAGCCGGGCATCTACGTCGACGGCAAGTGGGGCATGCGCCTCGAGGACATCGTCGTCGCCAGCGACGCCGGCCCGATCTCGATGAATCACGCCGACCACTCGCTCGTCGTGCTCGGCTGACCCTACGGCCGCTCGCCGTGCGAAGCTGACCGGATGACAGCGCTCGATGAACCCCGCGAGGCCAAGGTCCCCTTCCACCTGCGCGGCAGCTACGCCCCGGTGACCGAGGAGGTCGAGGCGTTCGACCTGCCGGTGATCGGCTCGCTGCCCGATGGCCTGAACGGCACCTATCTGCGCAACGGGCCGAACCCGATGTCGGGTCGTTCGCCGCACTGGTTCGCCGGTGACGGCATGTTGCACGGTCTGCGGGTGCGCGACGGCAAGGCCGAGTGGTACCGCAACCGGTGGGTGCGCACCCGCACCCTCGAGGGGGCGCGCCGACGCGACCCGAACACCGGCGAGGCCGACCTCACCGTCGGTGTGGCGAACACGCACGTCGTCCGTCATGCCGGCCGCATCTTCGCCCTGGAGGAGGGGAGTCTGCCGAACGAGGTGTCGCCCGAGCTCGACACGCTCGGACCGTGCGACTTCGATGGCGCACTGCGCACGCCGTTCACCGCGCACCCACACGTGTGCCCCGAGACGGGCGAGATGCACTTCTTCGGGTACGAGCTCATCCACGCCCCGTTCGTCACGTACCACGTGCTCGACCGCGAGGGCCGACTGGTGCACACGCAGCCCATCCGTGTGGGCGGCCCGACGATGGTGCACGACTTCGCGATCAGCCGTCACTACGCGATCTTCCTCGACCTGCCCGTGGTGTTCGACCTCGAGCGAGCCATGACCGGATCGATGGCGTTCGGCTGGCAGCCCGAGTACGGCGCGCGCATCGGCCTGCTGCACCGCGACCGCGCCCGCGAGGGGGCCGAGCCGCAGTGGTTCGACGTGTCGCTGTGCTACGTGTTCCACATCATGAACGCGTGGGACGACGGCCCCGACGGCCGCTACGTGTGGCTCGACGGCGGTCGTCACGAGACGATGTGGGCGAAGGGCAACGACAAGTTCGAGCCGTCGCTGATGCACCGCTGGCGGTTCGACCTGCAGACCGGCGAGGTGAAGGAGGAGGTGCTCGACGACATCGATCACGCCTTCCCGCGCATCGACGACCGGCGCTGCGGCCTCACCAACCGCTACGGCTGGGCCGTCGCGCCGGTCGATCCCGCCGACCGGCGTCACGACGCCGCCACCGGGGTGGTGAAGTACGACCTGCAGACCGGCGCGCGCACCACGCACTCGTTCGGTGACACGTCGCTGAGCGGCGAGCCGGTGTTCGTGCCCGCGCACGCCGAGGCCGGTGAGGACGAGGGCTACCTGGTCACCTACGCCCACGACGTCGCCACCGACGTCTCGTCGTTCGTCGTGCTCGATGCGTCCGACATGTCCGCGGCACCCCTGGCCGTCGTACCGTTGCCGCAACGGGTGCCGAGGGGGTTCCACGGCAGTTGGTTCGCCGACGAGTGAGGCTCGTCGACAGAGGAGGAGCGATGCTCGATCTGAAGATCTCCGGTGGCACCGTGGTCGACGGCACGGGGGCGGCGCCCCGACGGGCCGACGTGGGTGTGGCCGAGGGCCGCATCGTCGCCGTCGGCGACGTCGACCAGCCCGCCACGCGCACGATCGACGCCACCGACCTGGTGGTCGCGCCCGGCGGCATCGACCTGCACACCCACTACGACGCGCAGGCGTTCTGGGACAGCACCCTCAGCCCGTCACCGCTGCACGGCGTCACCACCGTGATGGCGGGCAACTGCGGGTTCTCCATCGCACCCCTCACGTCGGTCGACGGTGGGCCGGTGCGAGCCGACGACGCCGACTACCTGATGCGCATGTTGGCTCGCGTGGAAGGCATGCCGCTCGAGAGCCTGCAGCAGGGTGTGCCCTGGAACTGGGGCACGTCGGCCGAGTACTTCGACCGGCTCGACGGCACGCTCATGCCGAACGCGGGATTCATGGTGGGTCACTCGGCACTGCGTCGCGTGGTGCTGCACGACGACGCCACCGAACGCCACGCCACGCCCGACGAGATCGAGCAGATGAAGACGCTGCTCCGCCGCGGCCTGGCCGCCGGCGGCATGGGCTTCACCAGCACCTGGTCGCCCAGCCACAACGACCACCTCGGCCGACCGGTGCCGTCGCGTGCGTCGAGCCGGGAGGAGTTGGTGGCGCTGTGTTCGGTGGCGAGCGAGTTCCCCGGCACGCAACTCGAGTTCATCCCTGCCGTGGGTCAGTTCAGCGACGACACGTTCCGACTGATGGGGGCGATGAGCGCAGCCGCCAACCGTCCGCTGAACTGGAACCTGCTGCAGGTGTACGCGCAGAACTGGGACCTGGTGCAGCACCAGTTGGCCGGATTCGACATCGCGGCCGCCGAGGGCGGGCGGGTGCTCGCGCTCACGCTGCCCGACACGTTCCGCCTGCGTCTCAACTTCACGAGCGGCTTCATCCTCGACATCCTCCACGGCTGGGACACGCTGATGGCGTTGCCCGTCGACGAGAAGCTCCGCCAGTTGCGCGACCCCGTGCAGCGCGCCGAGTGGAACCGGCTCGCGCAGAGCACCGAGGGCACCCAGCGCGCCATCGCCAACTGGGCCGGCTACTGGGTGCTCGAGACGTTCAGCGACGAGTGGAAGCCCTACCAGGGGCGCATCATCGGCGACATCGCCCGCGAACTCGGGCGCGAGGCCTGGGACGTGCTGGTCGACATCGTGGTGGCCGATGGCCTGCGCACGGTGATCGCCAACCAGGATCGCGGCCAGGACGACGCCACCTGGGCGCGTCGGGTGGAGGTGTGGCGCGACCATCGTGCGGTGGTGGGAGCGAGCGACGCAGGTGCGCACCTCGACATGATCGACAGCTTCAGCTACAGCACCACGCTGTTGGCCCGGGCAGTGCGCGAGCGCAACCTGTTGCCGCTCGAGGAGGCCGTCCACTACCTCACCGGCGCTCCCGCCGAGCTGTACGGCCTGCACGAGCGTGGTCGCGTGGCCGCCGGCTTCTGTGCCGACCTGCAGGTGTTCGATCCTGCGACCGTCGGGCCCGGACCGGTGTCGATGCGCTTCGACCTGCCGGGTGGTGCGGGCCGCGTCTACGGCGAAGCCGTCGGTGTGCACCACGTGATGGTGAACGGTGTGCCGTGCGTGGAACAGGGCGAGTTGCTCGCCGCTCGGCCGGGTCGGCTGCTGCGCAGTGGCAGCGACACCCACACGGTGTCGGTGCGCTGACCCTCAGGAGGGAACGACGAACGCGTTCTCGTCGGCGATCTCACCGAACAGCGTGAGCGTGATGAGCACGTCGCCGTCGTCGACCTTCGCCACCAGCCCGCTGTCGAGCACGCAGTACGACGCCACGCCGCCGGGCACCGTCACGTCGACGCACGTGACCGGCAGCTCGGCGACGGTGGAGGTGCTCGCGATGGCCGGGCCGAGCTTCGCATCGGCATCGCGGCGCAGGCGCTTGGCAGTGTCGGCCGCGTAGAAGTCGACCGTCACCGAGGTGTCGCTGATGCGCTGCGGATCGAAGCCGTCGACGCAGGGGACCGACTTGTCCTCGGTGCACGTGACCGCGGTGGTCTCGGTCTGGATGTAGCGGGTGTTGCCGACGGTGACGCTGCGCTTGCCGGGGGACAGCACCACGAGCGCCGGGTTGGTGACGTTGCCGTACTTCGTGAGGATGGAGTACGCCGCAGTGGCCGGCCCTGCGGTGGCCGCCTCGAGCTTGGTGAGCACCGCGTCGACCGCAGCGTCGCCGGTGGGAACGCCGGTGGGGTACTGGTCGGCGTCGCTGAAGTAGGGGCGCTCCCCGGTGAAGCAGCCGGCCAGGAGCACGGTGGACAGAGCAAGGGCGACGAGGCCGCGACGTGACACGAAGCACGAGCGTACGGGCTGCGACCGCCGAAGCGTCAGCAGGGGCTGCGAAACCTCGCCGCCACCGACGACCTCACCTGGCGGGCGGGAGCACGGTTGGTCATCGGTGGCGGGCTGAGGCATTCACAGCGCAGCGGTCACGTCGGCGCGGGCTGCTGACGTCAACGCTGCAATGTCGATGTGAGCGGGACGGGAGATCCTGTTGCACATCGCCAATGACACGACGGTTGCGCAGTGAACGTTTGGCGGTTCGCGAAGAAATCTTCCTAACCTCGTGGCGTGATCAGCCTCGACGCCGCCACCGTGCTCCTGCAATGGTCGGCCGGCGGCCTCTTCTTCCTGTGGTTCACCACGCGTCGTCGCGAGGTGGGCATCGGGTATGGCTGGCTGTTGCGCGGCACCTACCTGTTGCTCGCCGCGCTCGGCGCATGGCTGGGGTTCCGCTTCGGCGTGGTGCCCGTGCGCGAAGCCAGTGCCATCGCGCTGGTGGCCACCACGCTGGCGGCGCTGGTGGTGAGCATCGTGCGCCGCAAGGCCGGCGTGTCGGGCGCGCAGGCCGAGCACGACCGGCGCAGCGAACGCGTGGCCGCGATGACCGGCATCGACCGCACGGTGGCCGAACCCGCAGCGCACGACGACCGCGGGCCCGAGTTCCCGCCCATCCTCGACCTGGTGCCGGCACTGGTGGCCGTGCCCGGGTTGGTGGCAGCGGCGCTCGACGCCGGTGGCAACCCCTTCACGTCGCTGCTGCGCACGTTCGCCGGCGCGCTGTTCCTCGGTGCCGTCACCGACGCGATGCTGCTGGGGCACTGGTACCTGGTGCAGCCGGGCCTGCCGCGCCGGCATCTCAACGAGCTGGTCCGTGCGCTCGGCTGGGTGTGGCCCGTGGAGGTGGTGGCGATGCTGCTGCCGGTGGGCATGTTCGCCGTCTTCAGCGGCACGATCGACGACGGGTGGGGCGGTCAGCTCGGCTGGTTCTGGGCGGCATGTGCCATCACCACCATCGTGCTCGTCCAGGTCACCAAGGCGGCCTTGAAGGAACGGTCGTACTCGGCGGTCATGGCCGCGACCGGCCTGCTGTACCTCGCCATCCTCACCGCATTCGGCACCGACCTGGTGGCCCGGGCCGTGCTGGCCGGCTGATGACCGCCTCGCTGCACGCCCGCGGCCTGTCGCTCGCGCTGGGCGCGCGGCACCTGCTGGTCGATGTGGAGCTGGCGGTCGATCCGGGCCAGTGCGTCGGCCTGGTGGGACCCAACGGCGTCGGCAAGTCCACGCTGCTGCGGGTGTTGGCCGGGCAGTTGGCCCCCGACGCCGGTGTGGTGCAGCTCTCGCCGCCCACGGCCAACGTGGGCTACCTGCCACAGGAGCCCGAGCGCCGTGACGAGTCGGTGCTCGCGTACCTCGAACGGCGTACCGGCGTTGCTGCGGCGTCGGCTCGCCTCGACGCGTCGACCGCCGACCTCGCCGCCGGCACACCCGGCGCCGACGACGCGTACAGCGACGCGCTCGACCGGTGGCTGGCGCTCGGTGCCGCCGACTTCGAGTCGCGGGTGGCCGATGTGTGGGCCGACCTCGGGCTCGGTGACCACCTGCTGCACCAGCCGATGCCGTCGCTGTCGGGCGGTGAGGCCGCTCGCGCCGGCCTGGCGGCGCTGTTGCTGGCGCGGTTCGACGTGTTCCTGCTCGACGAGCCCACCAACGACCTCGATCTCGACGGCCTGGCCCGGCTGGAACGGTTCGTCGCCGGGCTCGGCTCGGGGTGCGTGCTGGTGAGCCACGACCGCACGTTCCTGCAACGCACCGTCACGCACGTGGTGGAGCTCGACGAGTTCAGCCACCAGGCCACCCGCTACGCCGGTGGGTGGGCCGCCTACCTGCGCGAGCGCGACCTGGCCAAGCAGCACGCTCGCGAGGCGTACGAGGAGTACGAGGCCAAACGCAGCTCGCTGGCCGGTCGGGCGCAGCGCGAACGCGAGTGGGCCACCCAGGGGTTGTCGCGGGCGAAGAAGAAGCCCGACGACAACGACAAGAACATCAAGGCGTTCAAGGTGAACCAGAGCGAGCAGTTGGCCGGCAAGGCGGCGCGCACCGACAAGATGATGGAGCGCCTCGAGGTGGTGGAGGAACCGCGCGAAGCATGGGAGTTGCGGCTGGTCATCGCCGCTGCGCCGCGCAGCGGTGCCGTGGTGGCGCGGCTCGAGCACGCCGTCGTGGAGCACGGCGCGTTCACCCTCGGACCCATCGACCTGCAGATCGACTACGGCGAGAAGGTGGTCATCGAAGGACCGAACGGTGCCGGCAAGTCCACGCTGTTGCGCGCCCTACTGGGTGAGGAGGCCGTCACCTCGGGCAACCACTGGCGCGGGCCCGGCGTGGTGGTGGGCCGCCTCGAGCAGGCACGCCACCAGTTGGCCGACGCACCCACGGTGCTGCAGGCGTTCATGGCCGCCACCGGCATGCTGGTGCCCGAGGCCCGCACCCTGCTGGCGAAGTTCGGCATCGGTGCCGAGCACGTGCACCGTGCTGCCGAGTCGCTGTCACCCGGTGAACGCACTCGGCTGGTGCTGGCACTGCTGATGGCGAAGGGCTCGAACTGCCTGGTGCTCGACGAGCCCACCTACCACCTCGACCTGCCCGCGATCGAGCAACTCGAACAGGCCCTCGCGTCGTTCGAGGGCACGGTGCTACTGGTGAGCCACGACCGTTCGCTGCTGTCGAACGTGGCCCGCACCCGAACGCTCGAGGTGCGCGGCGGCCGCATCGTGCGCGACGAACCCGCCTGATCACATCTCGCCGGCGCGTCGGATGCGACGGCTCGCCACCACGCCGAGCATCGCCAGCGCGAACGCCATCGCGAAGTTGAGGCCGAGTGCCGTGGTGATGTCGATCGAACCGCGGTCGGCGACGGCCACCGTGGCCCCGCCGATGCCGCCCATCAGCGAGAAGCCGAGAGCGTCGCCGAGCGCGATCTGGCTGCTCACCTTGCCCTCGTTGCCCGCCGCTGCGTACTCCATCGTGGCCACCGAGGTGGGGTTGAACAGCAGGCCCATGCCGAAGCCGCCCACGCACCACGCCACGAACGTGGCCCACAACGGCCAGCCCGACCACAGCACGGGGGTGACCAGCAGCACGCCCAGCGCGAGCACCAGGAAGCCGGTGCGCACGGCGGGCCCTGGCTGCTCCACCGGTCGTCGGGCGCGTACCCACTGGCCGCCGGTCCACGAGATCGCGGCACCGATGATGACGAACCCCTGCACCAGTGGGCGTGCGCCGTGGATGCGGTCGGCGGCGAGCGGGATGAAGGTGTCGACACCCATGAACGTGGCCGTGGCCAGGATGCGTGCGGCGACGATGGCGGCGAGGCCGGTGCGGGCCACCATCACGCCGGAGGGCAGCAGGACCCGCAGCGCCCACCATGCGACGGCGGCGCCTGCGACCGTCACGACGACGGCAGCGAGCGGCTGCGCCATCTGGAGACCGGTGGCGAGCGCCCCGACGCCGAGGGCGGCGGCAACGGCGTGCGGCAGGCGGCTGGGCTCGCGCTCGGCCTCCACCGGACCGAATCGTCGCATCGGCCGCACGGCGAGCGCCGCCACTGCGACGGCGAACGGGATGATGCCGAGGAACACCCAGCGCCATCCGAACGTGTCGACCACCCAGCCCGACACGAGGGGCGCGAACAGGCTGGGCAGCACCCAGCCGGCCGAGAGGATGGCGAACATCTTCGGTTGTCGTTCGGGAGCGAACGCCCGTGAGACCAGCGTGTAGGCGAGCGGTTGCAACCCTCCGGTGCCCGCCCCCTGCAGCACTCGGCCGGCGACCACCCACACCATCGTCGGGGCCACCGCGGCCACCACCAGCCCGCCGATGAATGTCGCGATCGACAGCACGTACACGATGGTGGGACCGCGTCGGTCAGCCAGTTCGCCCGCCGCCACCAACGCCACCATGTTCGCCAACGTGTACACCGCCATCGCCAGCCCGTACAGCGAGTCGCCGCCGAGTTCGTCGGTGATGGTGGGCAGCGCGGTCACCACCGCCGTCACTTCGAACGCAACGAGGGTGACGCCGAGGACGAGCCCGATGGCGAGCAGGCGCTGGCCCGCGTCGAGCGGGCTGGGAGCGGTGTCGGTCATGCCGGAGGTCAGTGGGGGCTGCCCGGGGCCACCAGCGGCCACGGACGGGTGCGCTCGACCGTGAGCGCCATGTCGAGCAGCAACGTCTCGGTGAAGTGGCGGCCGACCACCTGCAGCCCGATGGGCAGCCCGTCGAGCGTGCCCGCCGGGATCTGGATGGCCGGGTTGCCGTGGAGGTTCGCGGGGAACGTGAGTCGCCCGTTGTTCCCGGGGCCGGCGTCGATGCCGCCGAACACGCCGGGCAGCGGCCCGTCGGCGGCGAACGCCACGTCGGGGTTCGTGGCGGTGATGACGAAGTCGACGCCGCCGACCGGGTCGAAGATGCGGGCCATCGCCTCGTTCACCTCCATGCGCCGCCGCTCGATCTTGGCGCGGGCCGCGGCGTCGTACTTGCCGACCGCCATCTCCATGCCGAACCGGATCTCGGGCGTGAGATCGTCGGCGCACTGGGGCCAGTGGTCGACGAGCTGCGCCTCGATGGCGATGTTGCCGCTGAGCGACCATGCGGCACCCATGCGGGGGAGTGCGACGTCGACGCCGTCGACGCGCCGCATGCCGAGCTCGTCGACCAGTTCGGCGCCGGCAGCCTCGAGCAGTTCCCACATCATCGGCGACACCGTTGCGTTGCCCCAGTTGGGTGCGAACGCGACCTTCGCCCCGCGGAGTGCGTCGAGGTGGCTGCCGAGCCCGGCTTCCCACCCGTCCTCGCGCGGCATGCTGAGCGGGTCGCGGGCGTCGAAGCCGTTGCACACGTCGAACCAGCGCGCCGTGTCGCGCACCGACCGCGACAGGCAGCCGATGGTGACGGTGAGATTGCCGTAGGTGGCCTTCGGGCCACGAGGGATGCGGCCGATGGTGGCCTTCAGCCCGACCAGACCGGTGAAGCCGGCGGGGATGCGGATGCTGCCGCCGCCGTCGCCCGCTGTGCCGAGCGTGCAGATGCCGCCGGCCACTGCCGCGGCGGTGCCGCCCGAGCTGCCGCCCGGGGTGGTGCCGTGCTGCCACGGGTTGTGGGTGGTGCCGTGCAGCACCGTGCGGGTGAGGTTCACGCCGCCGAACTCGCTGGCCGTGGTCTGGCCCACCAGCACGGCGCCGCCCAGGTCGCGCACCCGTTGCACCATCGTGCTGGTGCAGTCGGCCACGTGATCCTTGAGCGGCATCGAGGCGTGGGTGTCGGGCCAGCCCGTCACCATGTCGAGCTCCTTCACGCCGATGGGCACGCCGCCGAACGGCTTGCTCACATCGGCCGCACGCGCCGACGCCTCGGCCTGCTCGCGATCGAGGAAGCAGAACGCGTTCAGGTCGCTGGCCTCGATGGCGTCGAACGTGGCCTGCAGGTCCTCCGACGGCGACCGGCGGCCGGCACGGAATTCATCGACGAGCGAGCAGGCATCGCCCTGCCACGGTGTGTTCCCCATGTCGGGGGAGCGTACTGCGGCCGTGTCGGGCGGGGCGTAGCGTCGTGACCGTGACCGTGACCGCCACCCACCGCTACACCTCGGACGAACGACTGCCCGTGGAGGTGTTGGTGTTCCGCGTCGAGCCGTCGCAGCTCGACGAGTTCCTGCGCATCGACCACGAGGTGTGGACGATGGGCGAGGCCTTCCTGCCCGGCTCGGAGCGGATCCCGTTCCTGTCGAAGGAGGTGTGGCTCGACGACTCGAAGCCGGGCGAAGTGACGTTGTCGTTCGTGTGGGAATCGATGGCGGCGTGGCGCGCGGTGGGCGCCGCCGACATCCAGGCCCGTATCCAGGCCGAGTTCGACCGGCGGTTCACCGGCCAGGTGGAGCTGGTGCGGGCGATGCACGAGGAGTCGTCGTACGGCGTCCATCGCTGGAGCCGGTTCGAACGCCTCGGCGACTGACCCGCCGTCAGCCGGGCTGCAACGCTGCGACGAGTGCGTCGGGGTCGTCGACGCTCACCGTCAGCTCGCGCAACGACACCGGCACGCCCGTGACACGCGCACGCGCGGTCGGGGCGATGGTGATGCGCACCAGCCCGTCGCCGGCACCGTTCACCAACCAGCGGCCCGACCAGCCGTGTGCGCCGCGGCTGAGCACCTTGCCCGGTGTGCGCCGGGCGTCGGTGATGGACGAGCGGGGCACGGTGGCCCGGAAGGCCCACCCCTGGGTGACGGTGATCTCGGTGTCGGTGACCACGACGCGGCTGCGCTTCCGTCCGGCGCCGAGCGGGGTCATCACGCCCGTGCCGAGGGCGTCGTACTTCATCGTGAACTCCATGCCGTCAGTGTGCCGCCCCTAGAGTCGGACCGACATGGACACCCGCTCGTTCCTCGGCCTCTGGCAGAGCCACAACCCGTATCGCTGGTCGATGGAGGTCACCCAGTCGGTGGCCACCACCGGCAACTTCCTGTTCGGCGGGGCGGGTCTGGGTGCGGCCATCTCGGCGATGGAGGGCACCAGCGGCCGCGAGACGGTGTGGGCCACGGCCCAGTACCTCAGCTACGCGAAGCCCGGCGAGGTGATGGACATCGACGTCACGTTGGCCGTGACCGGGCACCAGATGACCCAGGCCCGTGCGGTGTGCCACGTCGGCAACCGTGAGATCCTCACCGTGAACGCTGCGCTCGGCGACCGGCCGCTCGACCTGCGTGGCCAGTTCGAGCAGATGCCCGACGTGCCGCCGCCCGACCGGTGTCCCGAGCGTCCGTTCCGTGGCCCGATCGACGGCACCATCAACGACAAGCTCGACCAGCGCCTCGCGAAGGGACGTCCGTTCGACGAGCTCGACGGCTCCCACGGCGACGGCCAGGTGATGATGTGGGCGCGCATCCCCGACGTGATCGAAGGGGTCGACGCTGCCGCGCTGGCGGTGCTGGGCGACTTCGTGCCGATGGGCGTGGGGCAGACGCTCGGCGTGCGCGGGGGTGGCAACAGTCTCGACAACACGCTGCGCGTGGTGCGCCTGGTGCCCACCCAGTGGGTGTTGCTCGACATCCGCGTGCACGCCGTGGAACGGGGCTTCGGCCACGGTCTGGTGCACATGTTCGCCGAGGACGGCACCTTGCTGGCCACGGCCAGTCAGAGCTGCATCGTGCGTTTCTGGAAAGGTGAGGACGCGGCACGCCTGCTGCCGCCGACGAAGGGGGAACCATCATGACCAGCACTCCGTTGCCGCAGCGCCCGGGCATGACCGTGCCGTTGCCCGGCCCGTTGCACAGCCACCGCGACAAGCTCGCCGAGCTGGCCGACCTGGGCTACACCGACATCTGGTCGGCCGAGAGCGACGGCGCCGACGGGTTCACCCCGCTGGCCATGGCGGCGGCGTGGGAGCCGCGCCTCCGTCTCGGCACCGCCATCATCCCCGCCTACACCCGCTCGCCAGCCTGCTTCGCGCAGAGCGTCGCGTCGCTGGCCGACGCGGCACCGGGCCGGTTCGCCATCGGCATCGGCAGCAGCAGCAATGTGATCGTCGAACGCTGGAACGGCGTGCCGTTCGTGGAGCCGTACAAGAAGGTGCGCGACGTGGTGCGGTTCCTGCGCGATGCGTTGAGCGGCGAGAAGGTGGTCAAGCAGTACGACACGTTCGAGGTGAACGGTTTCAAGCTCGGCGTGCGCCCCGAGCAGACCCCGCCCATCCTCGTGGCCGCGCTGCGCGAGGGCATGCTGCGTCTGGCTGCCCGTGAGGGCGACGGTGCGATCATCAACTGGCTGTCGCCCGACGACGTGCGCAAGGTGGTGGGCGTGGTGAACGACGCCGCCGGTGGTGAGCCGAAGGAGATCGTGTGCCGCATCTTCTGCTGCCCCAGCGAGAACGCCGATGCCGTGCGCGCCGCAGCCAAGTTCGCCATCGCGGCGTATCTGAACGTGCCCGTGTACGCCCAGTTCCACGAATGGCTCGGCCGCGGCGACGAGCTGCAGCCGATGTGGGACGCCTGGAAGGCCGGCGACCGCAAGGCGGCCCTGGCGGCCATTCCCGATTCGTTGGTCGACGAGTTGATCGTGCACGGCTCGCCGGCCGAATGCCGCGCCACCATCCAGCGCTACTTCGACAACGGTGTCACCACCACCAGCCTCGCCATCCTGCCGCTCGACCCCGACCTCAAGCACTGGGAGGCCGTGCGCGCCCTGGCGCCCACCGCCGGCTGACGAGCGCTACGTCATCGCTGTCAGGAATTGCGGCCGATGTGGCCGGGATTCCTGCCAGCGATCGAGCAAGCCCGATCTGCCGTGCTGCGCGCACGGCAGACCGAAGGCGGCCGCGCTGTCAGGCGGCCTGCGTGCGCTGCGGTTGCTGCCGGGCGGCCGCACGGGCGGCCAACTGCGCCTTGATGGCGGCGACGTGCGCCAACCCGCGCTCGCGGGTGCGCTGATCGAGACGGAACTGCAGCGCCGGCTCGGTGGGACCGAGCAGGGCCAGCTGTTCCGGGAGGCTGGTCTCGGGCGAGTTGCTCATGCTCGGAGCATGCACGAGGGGTGTGACAGGGTTTCCGAACCCGGGTCGTGGCGCTGCGGGGTCAGTCGGTGCCGAGGGCGGCGACGATGGTGGGCCAGCCGATCTCGGTGCCGTCGGGTCGGAAGGTTCGCCATCTGCCCAAGCGGTCGCGGAACGTGAACGCGCCCTTCGTCTTCCAGCGGTTGTGGCCACCGCATTCGGGGCCGGCGTTGCGGGCGTTGGTGGGTCCGCCACGGGCGTAGGGGATGGTGTGATCGGCCTGGCAGGCGTGACCCGGGACCCCGCAGCCGGGGTGACCGCAACGGCGTGCGGTGAGCATCACGGCGTCGCGGAGGGCGCCGGTGAACAGCCGTTGGCGGCGGCCCATGTCGAGCACCACTCCATCGGCGGCGAGCACGAGCCGACGGACCTGCCCGACCAGCGACGCGGCGACCGCCGCGCGCGGGTCGACCAGATGTCCCTGGCTGTCCTCACAACGGCGGCGGGCCGCGTGGGACACCGGGATCGGGTCGGGGACTCCGCCGAGCAGTAGTGCCAACTGGTGTTCGTAGGTGGCCTGGTCGATGAGGATGTCGACCGTGACCGCCGGCCCCTTCCCGTCGCCGCCACTGGCGGCCAGGGCGAAGATGCGTTGCAGAGCGTCGAATCGGCGCTGCGCCGGGGTGCGTTCCATCAGATCGGCACACATGCGGTCGCCGTGGATGGTGGCGAGTTGGTCCCACTCGGACTGCCATTCGAGCTCGGTGTAGTGCTGGAGCACTTCGTCGAACAGGACACCGTCGTAGGCCGGTCCGGCGGCGTCGAGGAAGGCCCGCTCGTCGACGAACGTGACCGATGCGCGCCGATCGAGCATTGCCCGATCGTGACGATCCTCTGCCCCGTCGGCATCGGCGAGCGCTTCGAAGTGGCGCAGCAGCGTGACGAAGTCGTCGAACGGCAGATCCCGCGCCGCCTCGGTCAACACCCGATCCGCGTCAGCATTCAAGTGGTTGCGGACCCGAGGGTTCGCCGCCAGCTTCGCGAGCGCATGCATCTGCGCGACACCGATCGCACCCGACGCCGCGGCCGTGGCGAACTGCGGCAGCAACGTGAACGCCTTCGCCAGTTTCGCCATCCCTGCCGCCTCACCGTGCGACCAGTGATTCGTCGCGCGACCCCACGCCGCCACGTTGCGGTGACCGTCCTCCACGAACGCCGACGCCGCATCCACCCGCTGCACCAGTAACGCCGATGCGGCCTCGACCTGCCGGCGCAGCACGTCGAGTTCCTGCGCACGCGTCTGCAGTTCGACCGGCGACATCATCGCCACCTCGTTCACCGACGGCACCCGCAACTCCATACCCCTATTGGACCAAAGGGGTGTCACAGGGTTCAGCGCGACGGCGTCGAGCCGTCGGCGTCGTCACCAACCGAGTGCGACGGCACCACCGAGCGAGACGAGGGCGACCGCGGCGCAGACCGCCCAGCCCGCCCACTTCGGCGTGGGCTTCCAGCCTGGCGCGAGCAGCACCCAGCCGCAGATGGCGCCGCCGATGGCGCCACCGAGGTGGCCGCCGATGGAGATGCCGCTGATGGTGAACGTGAGCACCAGGTTGAGCAGCAGCGTGGTGCCGATGCCGGTGCTGAAGATGTTGATACCACGGCGGTGCATGCCCACCGCTGCGCACGCCATGAGGCCGAACACGGCACCCGAGGCGCCGCCGGTGAGGCCGTCGTTGGCCATCAGCACCACGCCGAACGACCCGGCGAGCAGGCTGGCGAAGTACACCGCGGCGGTGCGGGTGGCACCGAGGGTGCGCTCGAGCAGCATGCCCAGCTGGAACAGCAGCAGCATGTTCATCGCGATGTGCAGGAAGCCGAAGTGGATGAACCCGGAGGTGACGAGCCGGTACCAGCCGTGCGGGTCCATGGCCGAGCCGTCGACGTTGATGGCGCCGTACTGGAGCAGCGAACGGCTGAGGCCGAGCTGACCGTGGATCGGGGTGATGCGCCCCCGCCACGCGGCCGGGTCGGCGAGGCCCATCACCAGGAACAGGCCGACGTTCGCGGCGATGAGGCCGTAGGTGACCGGGGCGAGCACACGCGACGAGGCGAGCTTCACCCGGGTGTTCACATCGGGCCGCGCTGCCTTTGCGCAGTCGAGGCAGTGTGAGCCCACCGTCGCCTGCACCAGGCACTCGCTGCACGCGGGTTTGCCGCACCGGGTGCAGCTGCGACCGCCCTCTCGGTCGGGGTGCCGGTAGCAGCGCGGGATGGTGGGCGGAGGCAGTGACACGGCCGTCAGGCTAGGGCGATCCAGAGCGTGAGGAACATCACCAGCAGCACGATCAAGGCGTTGTACGCGGTGTGTGCCCGGGCGGACTCCATGGTGGCGGCTCGGCGGCTCGGCACTCGTCGCCATGCGCGCAGGTAGACGGCCATGAAATAGGCGCCCCCCACCGACAGGGCCAGCGCGGCGCCGAGCGGAATGCCGATGAGGGCATGGGCCAGGCCGAACTGCACCACCTTCCATGCTCGCCGCGTCGGGCTCCACACTTCGGCCCCGGCGCGGAACATGCGCTCCTCGGCGTGGGCGAACAGCGGGAGGGCCGGGACGAGCATGGTGATGAAGAGCAGCGGAACGAGCCACTCCCACACGGTGCCGACCGTGGTGGACGACGAACCGAAGACCGGCGTGCCCTCGCCGCCGAGCATCGACCACCAGCCCCAGTCGAGGCCGGGCACCGACATCAGCACGCTGGCCACGAGCACGACCGCCGGCAACACGACCGCGATCGGCCACACGTGCCGCCAGCGGATGCCGGTGACGATCTCGCGCACGAGCGATCGGCCGTTGCGGCGCATCGAGATGCGCAGCCCGGTGGCGAGACGGACGCCCATGAACCCGAGCACGGCGAACGTGAGGACGTTCGTCAACGTGTGCGGCACGACGGCGAGTGTAGGAGTGCCCGGGCGTGAGGGGGCGTCAGCGACGCACGCGGCTGGCGAACAGGTCGGCCGCGGTCGGTTCGCCGAGGAGGTGACCCTGCACCAGGTCGCAGCCGAGCGACCGCAGGCGGCGGAGCTGATCGGCCGAGGTGACCCACTCGGCCACCACCTGCATGTCGAGGGCGTGCGCGAGCTGGATGATGGACCGCACGATGGGGTCGTCGTCGCCGCTGGTGCCGAGCAGGCGTGCCACGGTGCCGTCGAGCTTCAGCACGTCGGCCTCGCACGAGCGCAGCGCCGTGAGCGACGACACGCCGGTGCCGAAGCTGTCGAGCGCCAACTGCACGCCGAAGCGGCGCAGCGCCTGCAGCGAACGGTTGCTGCCCGGCTGCTGGTCGTTGAGGGTGTCCTCGTCGAAGTCGAACGTGAGCTGGTGCGGGCTGAGCTCCATCTGCCGCACGGTGGCCAGCACCCGTTCGACGAACGTGCCCTCGGCCAGCTGTCGGGCGGCGACGTTGATGTGCACGCTGAACGTGCGGTCGACGAGACCGGCGTCGACCCACGCCCGGGTGTCGAGGCAGGCCTGGCGGGTGACCCAGTCGCCGATGGGCACGATGGCACCCGACTCCTCGGCGAGGTGCAGGAACTGGGCGGGCAGCAGGGTGCCGCGCTCTGGATGGTCCCAGCGCAGCAGCGCCTCGGCGCCAGCCACTCGGCCGCTGTGGGTGGAGATGATGGGCTGATACGCCAGGCGCAGCTGGCCGGCCGCCAGGGCTCGCTCGAGCTCGCTGCCGAGTTCCTTGTGCTTGCGCGACTCGGCGCGCATCGCATCGGTGTACAGCTCGCTGCGGCTGCGTCCGCGGCGCTTCGCCTGGTACATCGCGATGTCGGCGTGGTGGAGCAGTTCGACGGCGGCTTCGGAGGCGCTCATGCCCTCGATGTGGTGCGACGAGGCGACCGCGACGCCGATGCTGACCGACAGCTCGATCTCCACACCGTGGAGCATGATGCGGCCGGTGAGGGCGTGACGGATGCGCTCGGCGAGGTCGAGCGCGGTGTGCTCGTCGATGCCACCGTCGCAGAGCACGACGAACTCGTCGCCGCCGATGCGGGCCACCACGTCGGAGGGGCGCACGGCGTGGGCGATTCGAATGGCCACCTGGGTGAGGAGGGCATCGCCCACCTCGTGGCCCACGGTGTCGTTGACGTCCTTCAACCGGTCGACGTCCATGAACAGGATGGCGGCGTTGTGGCGGGTGCCCCGGATGCCGTCGAGTGCCTCCGCGGCGGTGCGCAGCAGCATCAGACGGTTCGGCAGCCCGGTGAGCGGGTCGTGGTTGGCCTGGCGGGTGAGCTCGCTCTGGAGGTGCTTCGCGGCGGTGACGTCGCGGGCCACACCACCCCAGTACTCGATGATGCCGTCGGGGTTGCGGTGCAACAGCAGGTCGACGTCGAGCGTGCGTTGCAGCCCGTCGTGCGATCGGAACCCCACCTCGCCGCTCCAGGCGCTGGTGACCGAGGCGTTCATCACCTCGCGGGGCACCTGGTCACGAATGGCCTGCAGCAGCCCGCGTGCGCCGGGATCGCGGACCAGATCGACTTCCTCCACCACGCCGAACAGGCGGAGTGCGGCGGCGTTGGTGTACACGGGTGCGCCGTTGCGATCGAGGATGATGACCGCGTCGTCGGTGGAGCTGATGACCCCTTCGAGCCGGTCGAGCAGCAGTTCACGATGAGCGTTCTCGGTGTGGTCGAGGGCGCTGCCGGCGTAGCCGGTGATGCGGCCGAGGTGGTCGCGCACGGGTGCGGCGTCGATGCGCACCCACGACATCTTCCCCTCGCCGTGCCAGACGCGGAACTCGAGGCGCAGGTCGTCGTCGCTCTCCGTGGCCCGTCGCCACGCGAGTTCGGCCATCGCCCGGTCGCCCGGATGGGCATTGGCCCAGGGCGGCACACCGATGGCGGCACCGGGAACCCCCTGCACGAGCGCGCCGAACGCTGCATTGGCCGCGACAACGCGACCATCGCGGTCGGCCTGGAACAGGCCTACCGGCAGCGAGGGAAGCACTTCGTTGATGTCCGCCATCCTTACAAAATCTTGTCGTAGCGGAGTGTGTATCGGTAAGGATCAGGCCCGACTGAAGGTGCCGTCTACCTCTGCTGATGCAATCTCCGCCACAGAAATCCCGTCGAGAAGCTCCTCGGCGGCAGCACCGTCGGTGAGATTCGTCTGGCTCCCAAGATAGTGCACCGTGAGCACATATGTGTGAGCCGAACCGGCGGGCGGGCACGGGCCGGTGTACCCGACGGCGCCCGCACCGTTCACTGCCTGGTACGCGCCGACCGGCACGGTGTCCTCGGCGAGGGCGATCTGCTCGGGGCTGATGCCCGCGATCACCCAGTGGGTGAAGCCCGGCGCGTCGATGTCGCGCAGGGAGATGGCGATCTCGACGGTGCCCTCCGGCGCCACGCTCCACGACAGTGCCGGAGCGATGTTGTCGCCGTTGCAGGTGTAGCGGGGGTCGATCGCGGTGCCCGCATCCCACGGGGCCGTGACGGTGTACTCCTCGTCGCCCAACGGCAAGGTGCTGCTGGGCGACGAGAGCGAGTCGCTGGACCCGTCGTCGACGACCACGGTGTCGGGGGCCACCGTGGTGCTGATGGACTGGGTCTGGTCGGGCTTGGCGTCGCGCAGCACCCGGCCGTCGTCGTTGCACGCGGCAACCACCATGGCGAGAACCGGGACGAAGGTGAGGAGGGCGACTCGACGCACGGCCAGCAGCCTACGCGGGGTCCTGCGTGGATATCGTGCAGCCCGTGGCCGCACCGCTCAGTCTCCTCACCGTGCACGCCCACCCCGACGACGAAGCCTCCAAGGGCGCACCCACGCTGGCCAAGTACAAGGCCGAGGGTGTGCACACGGTGCTCGTGTGCTGCACGGGTGGGGAAGAAGGCGATCTCCAGAATCCGTCGTTGCGCGAACCCGGCCAGCCCTTCCACGGGCTGACGCCCGAGGAGGAGAAGGCGCTGCTGGCCGAGATCCGACCCACCGAACTGGCTCGGTCGGCGGAGATCATCGGGTTCGACGAGGTGGTCATGCTCGGCTACCGCGACTCCGGCATGCCCGAGTCGCCCGCCAACGATCACCCCGACAGCTTCCACCAGGCGCCGCTCGACGAGGCGGTGGGCCGACTGGTGGCCGTCATCCGGGCGCACCGTCCGCAGGTCATCATCACCTACGCCGACGATCAGCGTGGCTACCTGCACCCCGACCATCTGAAGGTGCACGACATCTCGTTGCCGGCGTTCGAGCGTGCGGGTGATCCGACGTGGTATCCCGAGGCCGGCGAGCCGTGGCAGCCGTTGAAGCTGTACTACACGGTGTGGTCGAAGGCCCGCCTGATGGCCGTGCACGAGGGCATGATCCGTCACCGTGGCGAGTCGCCCTACGAGCAGGAGTGGCTCGACCGGCCGGGGCAGGACCACCGCATCACCACCAAGGTGGATGTCGGCGCCTACCTGTGGGCGCGTAGTGGCGCGCTGCGTGCGCACGCCACCCAGGTCGACCCGGCCGAGCCGTGGTGGTTCGGGCTCACCGACGAACAGTTGGCCGAGGCCTACCCGTGGGAGGACTGGATCCTCGCCCGTTCGCTCGTGTCCACCGGTGAGGGCATCGAACACGACCTGTTCGCCGGTGTGCGTGAGACCGCGGAGGTGCCGTCGTGAGCATCCAGTACCGGGTGGCGTTCGGCAAGAACGACGAAGCGGTCGAAGGCCCCGACGACGCCGACGTGGTGGTCACCGTGGCCGCCGCCGATGCCGGCACGCGGCCCGAGGTGGCGTTCATGCAGGGCAAGTTGAAGAACACCGGACCCACGGGGCCGTTGTTCGCTGCGTTCGCCGATGGCTCGGCGGCCGCCGTGCTCACTCGGCTCGCATTGCGTCCCTGAGTGTGCGGTAGCCGATGGGCACCGCGCCCGACTCGGCCAGCAACGTGCGCATCGTGGCGTCGGCGGTGACCAGTTCGTGGTCGTCGATCCACAGCGGCGCGGCATCGGTGATGGCACGCACTTCGGGGGAGTCGATCACGGGCTGCACGTGGATCTCGGTGACACCCGGTCGCAGCGTGCGGACGGCGTCGTAGACCCGGTCGCGGCTGCCGGCGCGCCAGTCGTGGTCGAAGTGGTCGGGGAACCAGATGCCTTCCTCCTCGGCCAGACGGCGGAAGGGGAAGCCGGCCTGCTCGGCACTGATGGTGCTGGGCAGGCGGATGGGGAGTCGGAACTCGACGGCGAGCTCGAGGTACACGTCGAAGAACTCGGGGCGCAGCGTGATGACCGACAGGTGGGGCGCGAGGTGGGTGACGTCGATGCCCCAGGCCATGGCCCGTTCGATCTGCGCCCGGCATTCGCGCAACACCTCGGCGGGGTCGGCGTGCTCCCACAGGTCGTCGACCGTGCGCGGGAAACCGCCCTCGCCCGACAGCAGGGTGGGGGCGTGGGTGATGGGTCCGAACCGGTAGGCGGGGTGCTCGCAGTTCAGCGTGAGGTGCACACCGATGTCGTCGGTGGGCTGGGCCTGCATGGCGGCATGGCGGGCCCACGGCGCCGGCACCATGAGGCTGGCGCACGTGGCCACACCGTGGCGCAGCGCATCGAACACGCCCTCGTTGGCCGCATGGCAGCTGCCGAGGTCGTCGCAGGAGATGATGACGTACTTCGTGTCGGCGGCGTGGCCGAGCCGTTCGGCGAGGGTCGTCACGGGCGGAACGCTATCCGGTGCATCCGGCCCACAGGCCGATGTCGTCGCGTTCGGCCGCTCGCGCTGCCTCGACGAACTCGTCGACATGGGCCACGTTGGGCGGGATGGTGAGCAGACGGGCGTAGCCCTGTCGCACGATCTCGAGGTTCACGAACGTGCCGTCGGCCGCGAGATACACGTAGGCGAGCAGCCGGCCGAAGCGGTCGCGGGGTTCGACGTCGCGCTCGAGGTACAACGGGGTGCCTTCGGGCAGCAGCGACTCGGTGAACGCCGATGCTTCCGGGCCGAAGCACTGCACCGGGGTGTCGGGCTTCTTCGTCTCGGGGGTGTCGATGCCGATGAGGCGCACCTTCTCGTTCTCGCCGTCGATGCGGACGGTGATGGTGTCGCCGTCGGTGACGCGCACCAGGGTGGCGTTGGGGGTGAGCACACCGGCCGTGGTGCTGGGCCCGGACGCGCCGCTGGCCGCGTGCGAACACGCGGCCAGCAGGACGAGGAACGGGACGAGACGTCGCATCGCGCCGTTCTATCGGCGGGGTGTGACGTTCGGCGCCTCAGATCCGTTCGATGCCTAGATGCGCTCGATGATGGTGCCGGTGCCCAGACCGCCACCGCAGCACATCGAGATGAGGCCGTAGCGGCCGCCGGTGCGCTCGAGCTCGTACAGCGCCTTGGTGATGAGGAAGCCGCCGGTGCCGCCGAGCGGGTGACCGAGGGCGATGGCGCCACCGTTGGGGTTCACCTTGGCCGGATCGGCGCCGACTTCCTTCTGCCATGCGAGCACGACCGAGGCGAACGC
>SXGU01099192.1_pt1 | contig 25661 bp, 24 predicted proteins | sample 3174531 | NCBI WGS metagenome assembly SXGU01 (sample SAMN11356863, study PRJNA531348) | freshwater metagenome | isolation source: freshwater sample F1-140 | place: China: Fuxian Lake, Yuxi | collected 2017-12-25
CGGCGCCGGCGAGCGTGGCTTCCAGTTCGCGTTGCGCATCGGCATCGGATCCGGTAAACGGGTCGCGCATCCCCTGCCGGGCCACGTCGAGCAGCGACCAGTACGGCACCGGCTGGCCGTCGCGGCGGCCACCACTGGTCACGGTCAGCAGCGTGGCCGGCGGCAGCTTGTGGATGCCCTTGAAGATCGACATCGGCGCCGGGACATAGCCGTAGCGAATGAAGGCCGCCAGCGCGTCGCGGTCGAGGCCGGCGGCGAACGCGGGGTGCGCCTTCAGCGCCTTCAGCTCCGAGCCGAAGATGAACGCCGACCCCTGCCAGCCATAGTAGAGGGGCTTCTCGCCGAGGCGATCGCGGGCAATTGTCAGGGCGCGATCGCGAGCGTCCCACACGGACAGGGCGAACATGCCGACCATCTTCGTGATAGTCGCGGCAATGCCCCACGCCTCGAAGCCAGCCAGCAGCGACTCGGTATCCGAGTGCCCGCGCCACGCCGGCGCATGGCCCTCGCCGGCGAGTTCGGCCCGGAGCGTCTCGTGGTTGTAGATCTCGCCGTTGAAGGCGAGCATGTAGCGGCCGGACACCGATCGCATGGGCTGCCGGCCGGCGTCGCTCAGGTCGACAATCGCCAGGCGCGCGTGGCCGAGGCCGATGCCGGCCTCTTCATCGCACCACACATCGGCATTGTCGGGGCCGCGGTGGCGCAGCGACGCCACCATCGCCGACACGCGATCGGGGCTGGCGTCAGGGCCGACGCCAAGTACGCCGGTAAGGCCGCACATGAACTATTTCTTGTAGCCGACCGCGGTCCAGAACGGCACGGTCGGGCTGAACGTGACGCGCTCGAGTCCGGCCGCTTCCATCATCTGCCGCATCTGATCGCGCGTGAAGCGCTGCTCGAGGCGGGTGCCGAAACGATCGAGGGCGTCGGTCCGCATGGCGTAGAAGGAACGGTTCCAGTAGGCGCCGAGCGGGAAGCTGTGGACGCTGAGGCCGGCCCGCTTCATCAGGGTGGCGGTGCGCGCCAGCGGCCAGTAGATGACCGCGGCAATCACCTGGCTCGACGCGAACTTCAGCGGCGTCGGCATCGAGGAGATGGTCCAGCGCAGCCCTTCGCTGAGCTTCCAGATCAGGCGGAACCAGGACGGCTGATTGTCGAACGCGTAATAGAGATAGAGCAGGAACGGCGCGCCCTTCTTCAACTTGCGCACGCAGTCGGCAATGCCCTGCTGGGTATCGGGTACGTGGTGGAGGACGCCCAGGGAATAGCCGAAGTCCATGGTGCCGTCAGCCAGCGGCATCGCATCGACGGTGGCGCGGTGAAAGCTGCAGTTCGGGGCGTCCTTCAAGTTGCGCTTGGCGACCTCGATCGCGGCCGACGGGTCGACGCAGTGAAGGTGCCCCACGCGCGGCGCGACGGCCACCGCCCAGCGCCCGGAGCCGCAGCCCAGGTCGAAGCCGACCGCCCCGGGGCCGAGCTGGTGCCACGGGAAAATGGCGAAGTACTCGTCGAACAGCGGCTGCCGCTCAGACTCCGACAGGCCGCTCTGGTCGAACTTCGACCATTGCTTCCCGAAGTCGGTGACGACGTCGCGATCGACGTTTTCTGGCAATGGCATCACACCCTCTATCCGAACAACGACTCTGGCGACGCGGTCATGCGCAGGATGCAGAACGCCTCGGCGTACCCCATCCCGACCTGGCTGCCGCGGAACAGCGCCAGCGCCCGCACCGCCTCGAGCGAGCGCGACATCGGGAACGGCTGGACCTGGCTCTCGTAGCAGCGCAACGCCTCGATCTTGAGGTCGATCACGTCGCTGGCGTCGACGCACCAGTTGGGGACGAAGTTGGGCTCGACGAACGGCGCGTTCCAGTGCGTCTCGGACAGCGTCTCGTAGGCGGCCAGCACCTTGATCTTGCGCCCGGCGCCGACCGGCCGCGCCGCGACCTGTGCGGCGTCGAAAATCCGGCGGTGATCGATGTGGCGGTCGCAGAACGGGATCAGGCAGATCTCGGGCTCGAGGCGCTTGATCACCTCCTCGATCTGGCGGTTGAAATCCGGCGTCGGAATCCGCTCCATCAGCACCGCGGGGTTGTTGAGGAACAGCGATTCCTTCACGCCGACCAGCGCATGGGCCCGGCGTGCCTCGTCGATCGTGCGTTGGTGTTCTTCCGGCGTGTAGAGCGGCGGCATGTGCGCCGCCACGGTCAGCACGGTCACCTCGCCGCCGGCCCGCGCGAAGCGGGCCATCGTCGCGCCGACGCCGAGAATCTCGTCATCGGGGTGTGGCGCGATCACCAGCATGCGCCTAGACATGTTCGACCTTCGGCTTGCGGATCAGGAAGTCGCCGGCGACCAGCACTTCCATTCCGGTCGCCCAGAAGGTGCGCAGCGCATCGTGAATCGTGCACACGATCGGCTCGCCCTTGTCGTTGATCGAGGTATTGAGCAGAACCGGGACGCCGGTCAGCTTCTCGAACTCGGTCAGCAGCCGGTGATACTTCGGCAGGACGTCGGGCTTGACGAACTGCACGCGGCTGGTGCCGTCGACATGGACCACGGCCGGCGCGTCCTGCTTGAGCCGGTCGTTGGCGGGAAACGACATCACCATGAACGGCGCCGCCGTGTACCGGTCGAAGTAGCGGTCGGCGCACTCGATGGTCATCGACGGACAGAACGGCCGCCAGTACTCCCGGAACTTGATCACGGCGTTGACCCGATCGCGGTTGGCAATGGTCCGCGGGTCGGCGAGGATGCTGCGTTGGCCGAGGGCGCGGGGCCCGGCTTCCATGCGGCCCTGGAACCAGCCGACCACGCGGCCGGCCGCCAGTTCCGCGGCCGTGGCGGCGCAGATGTCAGCCGGCTTCTCGTAGTCGAGCCACGCCGTCTTCAGCGCCTTCTCGATGTCGTCGTTGGACTGCTCCAGGCCGAGGGCCAGGCTTTCGAGACGCTCGGGGCGGCGGCCGGTCTCCTGGTAGCACGCCGCCAGCGCCGCGCCGGCGGCGGCGCCGGAGTCGCTGCACAACGGATGCGGAAACACATCGTCGATGTCGGCCCGCATGAAGAGGCGGCTGTTCATCTTGATGTTTAGGCCGACGCCGCCGCCGATGCAGATCCGGCTGATCCCGGTTTCGGCCACGCCCCAGGCGACCAGGCGCTCGATGGCGTCCTCCAGGCTTTCCTGCACGGCAAACGCGACGTCTTCGTGCCACTCGGAAAACGTCTCGTTCTTCAGGCGCGGCGGGCGGCCGAAGAGCTGGGGCAGCTTGTCGGTAAACCGGCCCGAGTAGTTGTGAGCGCCGTAATGGATGTAGGTCGGGTCGACGCGGTACTCGACGCCGTCGGCGGCGGCGAGCACGATCTGGTCGACCTTGGCGCGGAGTTCGGGATTGGGCCGGCCGTACGCCGCCAGCCCCATGACCTTGTACTCGCCGTCATAGGCTTCGAACCCCAGGTACTCGGTGAACGCGGCGTAGACCCACCCCAGTGAATGGGGCATCGTGATCTCGCGCAGCGGGCGCAGCTTCATGTCTTCCCACAGCCACAGCACGGTGCAGTGATGGTCGCCGGAGCCGTCGATGGTCAGGCACAGCGCGCGATCGAAGGGCGACTGCGCGCAGGCCTGGAAGGCGTGCGTGAAGTGATGCCCGAACGGCACGAGGCGAGGGAACTTGCGGTCGCCGAAGGCGACCCGCCAGTGATACTCGTGGAAGGCGCGGTAGCTGTCCTGGCTGAACTTCCGCAGCAGCATCTCCTGGAAGCCGATGGTCTTGGCGTCCACCGGGTACTCCTGACGCATGCCTTCGAAGAAGCCGCGCATGGTGCCGTCGGTGAAGGCCGGGAGGTTCCAGTTGATGCCGACCGCCTCGACGTCCTCGATCGAGGCACCGGCGGCCTCGAGGCAGTAGTTGAGCGCGCGGTACGGATAGAAGCCGAGCGCGTGCTTGTTGCGCAGGTGCCGTTCTTCTTCGGCAAACGCCAGCAACTGCCCGTCGCGGACAATCGCCACCGTCGGGTCGTAGTGGCCTTCGAAGATGCCGAGAAAGAGCCGTGGGTTAGCGGACGACATGCTGAATGGTGAAGATCACGTGGGGGTTCCAGGCAAAGGTTTCGGTTTGGAGGATCGAGAAATCGTCGGCGGCGAAGACCGCGCGTACGCTCTCGGCGTTCAACGGCACGCCATTGAAGCCGAGCACCACCAGCCCGCCGGGCAGCAGGGCCTGGCCCGATCGGACCTGGTCGCGCAGCCGGCCCAGGTAGTCCAGCACGCCGGGTTCGTAGTACGGCAGGTTCCACCACACCATCTCGACCGGCGCGGCAATCGATGCCAGCACGTCCGACAGGTAGTAGTTGGACGGGCACCCGTTGAGCGTGGCGGTTTCGGTCGCGTGCGTCACTTCGATCGGGCTGATCGTGGACCCGGAAATGGTCAGCGCGGGAAACTGCATCTTCAGATACAGGCACATCAGGCCGTAATGGCCGATGCCGATCTCGTGGACGCGGCTCAGGCGGCGCGCGCGGATCAGCCGGCGCAGCGTCCGCCGCATCAGCAACGTCGTCGGGTCGCCGTAGGTGTTGCCGTAGGGCGACGACGAGAAGCGCTCGGGGGCGCGCAGGCCCCAGAGGCGCATCAGCATGAACTCGTTGCGGAACATGATGTCGTGGAACCGGGTCTTGAGGAACGACCGGTTGAGTCGCGAGAACACCCGCGCGGAGACGGATCCCTTACGAAGCTGAGGGGCGGTACTCATAGCGGTCATCCATCATGGGCATGCGGCAGATCGGAAGCGGATGAGTAGCGGGCGGCCTACTTCACCAGCGGGCGGCGGATGCCGTCGAGCACACCCCTGAAATAACCGGTGATCGGACCAGGGGAACGGAACCGCGCGGCCTGAAAGAGGGCCTCGGCAAGATACCACACCATGGCCATCGAGATCCCGGTCCGCGCGCCGGGCCAGCCGCGCCGCGTCTTGTAGTAGGTCACGGCCTCGGCGAGCTTGCGCCGCTGCCTGGCGTTCTGCACGTCGCGGTTGACGGGCGACCAGGCGTGCAGCAGCCGCGCCCGCGGATTGACGTACAGGCAGTGGCCGTAGGTCCGGACCACCCGCGTCGAGAACTCGATGTCTTCGGACATGAAGAACCCATTGCGCGTGTCGAAGGCCACCCGCTCGAACACCTCGCGCCGCCAGGCCGAGAGCCCGCCCGACAGGACATCGCACTGCACCAGGGCCGAGGATTCCTTCGACGTGCGGCTGAAGATCCGGATGCGAGGGTCGTGGAAGATGCCCCGGAAGAAGATGCCGTGGATCGCGACAAACGCCGGCGACGACCGGGGCTGGTTCGAAATCGCGCCGCTGCAGCCGCGCATGTCGGGCTGGGCCAGGAAGCCGGCCTCGATCTGCTGCAGGTAGTCGGGCTCGAGCACGATGTCGTCCTCGAGAAAGCAGATGACGTCGCCCGCCGCCCGCGTCGTGGCGACCCGCTTGGCGTCGACCAATCCGCTGATCGACGGATCGTGGATGTAGACCAGCCGGGTGGCGTGGCCGGGCGGGAACATCGCGTGAACCAACGCCGACGACTCCGGGCCCGGGCTCTGGTCGATGATCACCAGTTCGTCGGCCGGCCGCGTCTGCGCGAGGATCGAGGCGACCGCCTTTCCCAGGTCGTCGGCCCGGTTCTTGGTCGGGATCACCGCCGACAGCGACAGCCGGGCGGCGGCCGTCATGAGCGGGCCGACGCCGCCGTCAGCGCGGGCGCGTCGGCGGCCTGCCGGCCGCGCGACGATGATTCCTGGGGTCGGAACGAGAGTAACAGCATGACCGTCGACGCCAGGAGGAGGTGCAACACCAGTTGCACCGTCGGCTCGGCGCCATAAACCTGAAAGAACATATTGGTGACAAAGAGCAGGCAGGCGCGAATCGCGAAGTGCGGCGCCAGATTGTAGGTGACGGCAAACAGAAAGCCCGCCACGAACAGCACGGCGGTGGTCGCCCAGAAGCCGAAGAGGATCAGGCCGGTGCCAATGGCGGTGTAGGGCTGGGTATTGGAGCGCATCATGAACCCGAACATGTCGTAGCCGACGAGCGTCCCCTTGTCGAGCACGGCCGCCAGCAACCGGGACGATGGGGCGTACGCCTCCGGATACGGCGTGCCGAGCCACACCAGGTTGACGAGTGACTTAGTCAGGTAATTGAAGAACTCGGCAGCATACGCAGGGTCCGGCTCCGGGCCGAACCGCGCGGCAATCATGACGTAGTTCTGGAAGCTCGACGACAGGCGATCGACGATGGTGGTGGCGGTTTCGGCAAGGCCGGCCCCCGCGAACGCCGAGGACAGCGCCTGGCCCACGTCCAACGCCTCGCCGTAGAGGTTCGCGCTGCGCTGCGACTGTGCCAGCACGAACAGTGGCATCACGGCAAGGGCCGCCACGACCATGACGGTCCGCGACGGCCAGTAGATGCGATGGCCGGCCCGGTAGAAATAAGCCAGCGGGAACACGAAGAAGTACCAGGCCACATTGAGCAGCGCGCCCTTGCTGGTGGCGCTCACGAACACGGCCACGAACGTCAGCAGGACGAACCCGAACGCCACCTGCGGCCCGAATCGCTTGAGCTGCTGGAGCGACGGCGCGGCTCCATACAACAGGAAGGGAAACAACATCAGGTAGGCGTGGTCGAGGAGCAGGAACGGCAGGAGGCCGGGGATTCTGGTCAGTTCGCCCGCCATGGCCTCAAACAGGCTGTTGTTGTCGATGATGGTCACGATGGCGACCAGCAGCCCGAGCGCCGCGAGCACCATCGGGCGCCGCGCGTAGCTGCCGCCCGGAAGCGCGCGGCGAAAGGCGGCGGTCGCCGCGTTGCCAGCCAGGCACCCCGCGATCAGGACGAGCAGGCAAATCAGGAGCGAGCGAATGGCCCATGGCAGGGCCTCGAAATATTCCTGGTTGGTTCCCGAGGCGCCGAACCGAACCACGAAGTCGTAGCTCGGCCCGAGATAGCCAATGTAGAGAATCGGCAGCGCGAGAAACACGACGACGTTCACGGCAAAGACCATCGAGGCCGGCAGCCGGCGAAAGGCCGGCGACCGAAAGACCAACGCCATCGCGGTGTGAAACAGCGCGGCGGTGCCGGCGAGGAGCCAACTGTCGATCACCCACAGCGACAGCGCCGCCATGACCAGCAAGACGAACCCGAGCAGCCGGAAGATCGCATCGCCAAGGCGGCGCGCATCACGGACGGCAAAGACTATCCCGATCAACGCCTGCAGCAATCGGCGCACCGCTACCCCCGCGCCTCCACGCCCATCTGCGCTTCGGTCCCGTTGGCCTTCTCGAGGGCGAGCAATTCACGCCACCGCGGCAGGTCGCGATCGAGCCAGAACAGGTCTCGTCCGCCGTCCGGCGGCGGTGCCGGAGACTGCACAATCTCGGCGAGTTCCCGGCCGGTGGCAAAATGCCTGACACCGCGAATGCCTCGCAGCGGGCTGCCGTTCAACGAGCGGCCATCAAGCAACACCGCGACGCGCGTCCCCCGGCAATAGGCATCGGCCGCCGCCGACGTGATGTTGCCGGTGACCGCGATGTCGCACGCTTCGAGCATCTCGGCCAGGCCGCGGTCCTGGATCTCGACCCGGACCCCGGGGTAGTTCGCCGGATCGAACGCGCCCACCCGGTGCGGCTTGAATACGTACTCGGTGGCGGCCGGCAGGAGCGCCGCCGCCGCTTCGACCACGCGCATCACCTTGTCATTGGAGCCCGGAATGTTGTCGCCGCAGATCAGCACCTGCTGCCGCCGTGATTGCGGCGGCGCGCCTTCGCGAGCGCCGGCCGCCGGCCGCTCGAGCAGGTGGAAGAACCGCAGCGCCTCGACACCGGCCAGGGCCGTTCTCGGGTATCCCCCGTCGGCGTAGGCCTGGAACGCCATGGGGCCATTCACCGCCACGAGGTCGGGCATCGGCAAGTCGGTGTCGCTGCCGCGGCCATATGCGCGGGCGTCGTAGAAGTAGCGCAGGTCCCAGAAGCGCACGGTGGTGTGCGGCACGCCGATGAGCCGGCCGTGGCCGGCGGCCCGCCACGCGTAGATCAGTGCCATCTCCCAGGGCTGGTTCTCCTGGAGGAACAAGCCGGTCGGTTGATAGGGCGTCACCTTGAGCACCGCCTCGTAAGAGGCCAGGGACAGGCAATTGCGAAGGGCCGCTCGCCCCAGGAGGGACGCGTACCAGTTGTTCCTGAACAACGGCCACACGTCGAACCCCGAATCGGCGGGCCGAAACACCAGGCCAATCCGGCGCATCCGCCAGGCGGCGGCCACCAGTCGCGCGTACAGCGCGACGGCGGTCGCCAGTTCGCGCCACCCCACGTGGCTATCGAGCAGCCCGTGAACCTCGCTGCCACCCGACGACTGCATGAAACGTTTCAGCAGCGCCTCGGCTTCGTCCGTCGATCGGATCCGCTCGTGCGGCGAGAAGGAGTGAATCCAGGTGGTATGCACGCCTAATTGGCGAAGCAGCGCGGCCAGGCGGTCCCAGTAGTTGGATTCAAACCTGCCCTCGCGAAGGGCGGCGTCCTTGAGATAGATGAGCGGGCCCAGCACACAGATCGCCGACCGCGGATCGACCGGCATCTGCGCGCCGCGACGCATGGCATTGGCAATTTCACGCAGCGCCGGGCCGACGGCGCCGGCCACCGTGCGCCAGCGCCGGCGCCCGCCATTCGCCTTCGCCACCGGCCGAGGCGGCTGCGGATCGACCTCGAACTCGAGGCGCAGCGTCCGGCAGTAGCCGGCGAACGCCGCCTGCAGCCCGCGGTTACCGCTGTGGAGCCGGATCGCGCCGACCGGCCGCCACTCTCCCGCCAGCGACTCGAACGCGAACATTTTCACGACGTCGGTAATCTGCGCGGCGTCGTAGTAGTTCGGCTTGTGCGCCAGCAGCGTCATCCACCAGTAGCTGAAGCCGGGCCGGAGCCGGAGGTGCTGCCGCACCGTCCGGTTGCCCACCACCGTCTCACCCAGGTCGTGGACCCAGGCCAGGTAGCGGGCCCTCAGGACGTCGGCCCGCTGCTCGACGATGCGCGGCAGCGACACGACGTCGCGGCTGTCGCTGGCGCCGTACGCGCTCCACAGCACGGTCGTAAAGTCGCCGGCCGGCGGCGGCGCGTCGGAATCCCAGATCAGAATCGAGCGCATCTACGACTGTTGCATCAGGCGCTCGACCCGTTGCAAGTCTTCGATGGTGTCGACGGCCTGCGTGTTGTGCCGGGTCGGCGCCATGCGAACCTTCTGGCCATGCTCGAGGATGCGCATCATGTCGACCGACTCGGCAATCTCGAGCGGCGTCGGCGCCATCTTCGTGTACGCCAGCAGGTAGTCGCGGCGGAACGGGATGATGCAGACCTGCTTGCCCATGGGAATGTCCTTCACCTTGGCGCGCGTGGGTATGGGCTCGCGTGAGAAGTAGATCGCGTTCATCTGCAAGTCGCAGACCACCTTGATGCAGTTGCGGTCCTCAAATTCCGCCGTCTCGTGAATCGGCGCGATCAGGTTGACCACCTGCAGCGACGGATCGTCGATCATCGGCTGCACGGCCTCGGCGATCATGTCGGGATGGGTCATCGGCTCGTCGCCCTGCACCATCACGACGATGTCGTAGCGGATTTGGTCTTCGGCTTCGAGCTTGAGCAGCGCTTCGGCGCAGCGGTCCGAGGCGCGTTCGTGCTGGTCGCTGGTCATGACCGCAGTGCCGCCGATCGACCTGATGTAGTCGGCAATCTCCTGGTCGCAAGTGGCCACCGCGGTCCTGGTGACCAGTGGCGACTGCGCCACGCGTTCGTAGACATGCCCGAGCATGGGCTTGCCGAGAATCTTCGCCATCGGCTTGCCGGGAAACCGGCTGCTGCCCATGCGCGCGGGGATCAGCGCAAGTATGTTCATGTGGTTTTTGCCCATTCGATGAAGTCGCCGAGCCCGTCGGCGAGACCGGTGAATTCAGTGAGACCGAGCACCGACTTGAGCCTGGTGTTGTCGGCATAGATGCCCGACTGGTCGCCGGGCGTGGAGCCGCGCACGAAGAACTCGGCGCCGGACACGCGCTCGCAGATCAACGCGAGCAGCTCGCCGACGGTGGTCTTCCGGCCGGTGCCGAGGTTGATGACCTGGTTGCGCGCGCCTGGGTGCGTGGCCGCCCGCCACCAGGCCTCGGTGACGTCGCGCACGTGGATGATGTCGCGAAAGCGGTTGGTGTTGCCCTTCACCTCGATCCGGCCCGAGGCCAGCGCTTGTGCCACGAAAATGCTGACCATGCCCTGGCGGAGGTTGGCGAGGTCCTGTCCGGGCCCGTAGACGTTGAACATGCGCAGGGCGACGAACGGCAGCTGGTGCTGGTAGACGCGCAGGTAGCCCTCGGCGGCCAGCTTGCCGACGCCGTAGCACGACAGCGGGCGCGGGTCGTGATCCTCGGTGATCGGCGCGTCGGGCACCGCGCCGTAGACGCTCATCGAACTGGCATACACGATGCGCTCGGCGCCGTTGGCGATGCCGTAGCGAATGAGCCGTAGCGTCGAGACGGCGTTCTTCTGGAGGTCCGCCACCGGATCGTCAAAGCTGATCTCGCCGGATGACTGGCCGGCGAGATGCAGGATCCGGGTGCAACCGGCGGGAATCCTGGCCACGGTGGCGTGCGCGGCGAGGTCGCCCTCGATGAACTCGACGCCATCGGGGATGTTGCGCCGGTGGCCGGACGACAGGTCATCGACACCGATCACCCGAGACCCCTCGGCCAGGAAACGCCGGGCCACGTGCGACCCGATGAACCCCGCCACTCCCGTAATCAGCACAGACTCCACGACGGCCTCAGTTCTTCGAGATCACGCCGATCAACGTGTCGCAATGACCCGACTTGATCAGCCCCTGCTTGTACGACTCTTCGAGGTCCGGCCCGAGCAGCTGGGTGAAGCGCTCCAAGCCACCCGGTCGGCCGTCGCGGGCCCAGACCATGTGGTTCGAGAGATCGTAACGCTGGTCCAACAGGATCTCGTAGGGCCGCCCCAGTCGATCCAGCAGGAAGCGCAACGATGGCTCGCTGAAATACCACGGGTGCGCCAGCGACCAGTAGAAGCGCTCGAATGCCGGGATGTCGTACACCGTGTACAGCGGGTCGGCGGCGTTGGGAATCTCGAACACCAGCTTGCCGCCGGCGTTGAGCAGGTCCACCTGCGCCTCGAGAAACCCGAGCGGCTCGGCGATGTGTTCGAGAACGAAGAAATGCTGGATCAGGTCGAAGCGACGGCCGGGTTCGGCGGCCCGCATCTCGTCCATCCCGGCATAGACCGGGAGACCGCGCTGGCGCACGTACTCGCCGAACACCCCGGATGGCTCGATGCCGACGCACGACACCCCGCTGTCGGCCAGGGGGAACAGCATGAAGCCGGACGAACAGCCAACCTCGAGCACCGACGCGCCAGGCTTGAGGTGCGGCTGCAGGTACTTCATGCGCCGGAGCCGCGTCGGCTCGTTGGCGCGAATGTGACTCTCGGCGCCGTGCCACCCGCCGGCCGCGCCGGCACGGCCGGCCATGAACCCTTCGAACTCGGCGGCGTAGAACCGCGACTCCTGCTCCGGGGTCAGCGGCGGGTACTGGTAGTGGACGTCACACCGCCGGCACTGGAAGAACGCCCGGCTGCGTTCCTGGTCGCCGTAGACATGTGCCGTGACCGCGAACTGGGTCTCGCGGCCGTCTCCGCATAACGGGCAGCGCTCAGGCAACGCCATTGGTCATCGCTCGATTCATGGGAACACCGCCTCAGGGGTGCCTGGCCACGACCCACATGTGGCTGGACCACCCTTGCGCAGCGATGAACGCCTGCCAGGCGGCGCGCTCGGACGGGGTGGACTCGTCAATGAACGTCCGCCAGAAACGATCCCGGATCTTGTCACGGTTGTTCGACAGGATGTCGAGGTCGAGCTGACCCGGCGTCGTGATCGCCAGGACATCGAGCCCGACCCGCGCCGCCAGCAGCCGGGTCGAGGCGGGATTGAAAAAGTTCAGGTGCTGCAGCGAAACCGATTTCGACTGATCCCATAGGACGCGGAGGTCGACACCGGTGCCGGACAGGGTCGTGTAGATGAACATGTCGCCGCTCTTCATCAGCCCCTTGAGACGACTGAGGAAGGTGAACGGGTCGTGCAGGTGCTCGAACAGTTCGAAGCTGACAAACGCCCGCGGTCCTTGCGGGCCGAGCTGGCCGGGTTGGACGTTCTCCAGGAAGCTCTGGATGACCGTCAGTCCCTTTCCGCGGCAGATCTCAGCCAGCTCCGGTCCCGGCTCGATGACCGTCACGGCAGCACCAGAAACCGCCGCATACTCCTCGGCGAAAATGCCGTAGCCGCCGCCAATGTCGACCACGCGATGCGCGTCTGCCCCATGCTGCTTCAGGATCGCATGCACGGCCTGGGACTTGGGCTTCCACAGCCGCTAGCGACGAGACTCTGCAGTCGCCTTGTAGAACGTGTTGGCGAAGTACCGGGCCGAACTCGAGTGCTGGTAGTAATCGAAGAATGCCTCGACCGGCGGCCGCGGGCTGACAAACAGCGTTCGACAGGCCGGGCACTCCTCGTAGGCGAAGCCGTGCTTGTCGAAGGCCGGCGCCCCGGCCGCCCCGCAGGCCGGACACGAAATCGGCACCCGCAGCGGACCGTCGAAGTAGATGCGGGCATCGAGCTCCGCGAGCCGCAGATACTCATCGAACACGGCTTGCGGGCGAATGTCCGTTTCTCTCATTGAAGGTCCTTCGGTCGTTCTGACGCCGCATTCAGGAACACCGAGTCAATCGAATAGGCCAGGAAACGATACCCGTCGGCGAGCCGCTGGCGCAGCACGGCCGGCTCTGGCGCGACCACGTGCACGCCGCTTGGCACGCCGCGCGCCGCACAGGCCGCGCGGATGCGGCCCATGGTCTCGATGAAGGTCTGGTCATCGAACTGCCCGGTCACGCCGAGGGAGGCCGACAGGTCGTAGGGACCGATCAGGATCGCGTCGAGTCCCTCCACCTGGAGAATGGCGTCGAGCTCTCCCACGGCGCGGACATGCTCGATCATCGCGACCAGCAAAGGCGCCTGCGCCTCCGCGGCGTAGGCGTCGAAGTGCTTGCCGAACAAGTTGGCGCGGTTGAAGCCGACGCCGCGTGTGCCCGCCGGCGGCCACCGACAGGCATCGCGAACCAGGGTCAACTCGCGGGCGCTCTCGACCATTGGCACGATCACGCCGCCGGCACCGGCGTCAAGGGCCGTTTTGCAGTCCTTGGCGTGCCCGTGCGCCAATCGCACCAGCGGCAGCGTGCCGCCGAGTTCGAGGGCGCGGAACAGGTCTGGCAAGTGGTGCGTGCTGAAGTGGCCGTGCTCCAGATCCAGCGCGACCCAGTCGTAGCCGGCCTGGCCCATGATCTCGGCGACCGAGGCGTTGGGCAACTGCATCCAGCTGCCGATGGAGACGTCGCCCGAGGCGAGCTGCGCGCGGATTGCGCGGATGCGGTCCAGTCGATTCATACGTCCGTCAAGTCCCGCACCGATGGGCCCGCATATTCGGTCATCTCCGAAGCGTTGTCGCGATGGCGGCGCAACAGGAACGGCACGCCGGCCGCGGTGGCGGCCGACCAGTCGGCGCGCGCATCGCCAATCATCAGCGCCTGCTCCGGCGGCACGCGGTGGCGGCCCAGGACCAGCCTGATCCCATCGACCTTGGACGTCGGTGCCCCGTAGACGTCCGCCACGCACGCGCGCAGGTCGAGGGCGCCGAGAATCTGCTCGAGTTCTTCCTGCGGGGTCGCCGATACCACCGCGAAGATCTGCCGATCGGGATTGCGCCGCAGGCGGTCTTCGGCGCCCGGCACCCACGGCGCATCAATCACCAGCTGCCGCACCAGGCCGGCAAACTGCCGGCACAACTCCTCGACCCGCGCCGGGGTGGGTGCCTCGCCGGCATACTCCAAGTACACCGGCAGTTTCTCGAACCGCGACATGCCGCCATGCGCGAGGTGGTGCTGCCGCACGCGGGCGGTGACAGCCGGGCCCGCGGCCTCAAACAGTCGCATGAAGGCCTGGGTCTTGACAGCGACCGAGTCTTTGATGACGCCGTCGAAGTCCCACAGCACCAGGCGGGCGGCGTGCACGACGGCGGTCGTCACGACCGGACCCAGATCTGGTTGAAGGAGTGCGCGTAGCCGGTCGTCGACGTCTCCATCATCTCCGAGTGGCGCTTCTCCCTCAGGCTCAAGCCCGAGGCGGTCAACAGGGCGTGGCACTGCTGCGCCTGTTCCGCGAAGTCATCGTTCACCTCGATCAACACTTGCCGCACCTTGGCCAGCACGGCCGCGCCACCCTTCAGGATGAAGTGCTCGATGCCGTCGACGTCCATTTTCAGATAGTCGGGCTGTGGAATCGCCAGGCGCTGCAGCGCGTCGTCCATGGTCAGGCCGAGTAGTTGGTACTCGAACACTTCGTCAACGGCCTGGCCGTCCCAGCCCAGCTCCTTGCCAAAGGTGGACAACGCCCCACCCCATTCGGTGGTGGTCATCCGCATCTGGTTTGGCGCCAGGGCATCGCTGAGGGCCAATGGCACGATGCAGATCCTGCCGGTCAGCTGGTTCAGGTGGATGTTGCGCGCCAGTAACTCGAGGTTGAAGACCGACGGCTCGAACGCCCAGACCCGGCAGCCACGCGCCTTGGCCGCGTAGACCGAGTACAGGCCGACGTTCGCGCCGACGTCCCACAGGACCGCCGACTCCGGCATCGCGTCGATCCACTCCAAGGTTTCTGGCTCCTTGGTGGAGAAGGTGCTGGCCCGCCATTCGCAGAGCACGTTGGGAGCGGTGAACCGCAGGGCCACGCCGTTGTGCGACACCGCCCGCGACTCCTGCATTGCCCGCTCGGTCAGCGTTCGCAGGACGAAACGCCCGAGGCGCGTCCCGCCACTGGCGCCAACCAAGGAGCGAATGGACTGCTTGACTGCCTCTTTCATCGAGAGCCCTTCTGAATGTCGCCGATCAACTGCAGCAACCCCTGGCCGAGATCGACATGCATCGGCGGCATGAACTTGCGGCCGAGACGCGGCTGGTAGGCATAAGGAGTCCGCACGTAGTGGCCGGCGTGCCCGCTGTCGACGAACTCGACCGGCGCCGACAGGTTGAGGATTTCAGCCAGCATCTTCAGCAGGTCCATCACCCGCATCGGTTCCTGGCCGGTGAGGACGACATGCTGGTTGCGGAAGTCGTCGCCGAGCGCGGTGACGCTGGCGCGGGCGGCGTCCTCGACGTGAATGTATTCGCGCATGGCCTCGGCGCTGCCCTCGTAGGTGACCCGCCCGGTGGCCAGCGCCCGCTCGACGAGACGGCGCAGGCCGTTGTGATGGTCGGACCGCGGACCATACAGGGATCCGTATCGCAGCACGGTGAAATCGAGGCCATAGCGGCGATGGTATTCCTCAACATACTGCTCCGCCGCCTGCTTGCTGCAGCGGTAGAACCCGCCCTCGCGGCTGTGCACGTACACGGTGCTGGCGTAGACGAACCGCTGAACGCCGTGCCGGCGGCAAGCTTCGAGCACCTGGACGTTGCCGAGCACGTTGACCCGCACGGTTTCCAGCGGCTGCCCCAGCGCCTCATCGAGATCGGCGATGGCCGCAAAATTGTAGACGTTCTCGCACCCGGCAATGCCCTGGTCGAGCGCGGCCTCGTCGAGCACGTCACCGACGATCATCGCCTGGCCATCGCGCCGCCACGGTGAGGCCGTGCGGTCGACGATCCGCACGTCGTGCCCGGCATCGCTCAGTTGATCGCAGACGTGCGAGCCGAGAAAGCCGGACCCGCCAATCACGCACGTTCGAATCGGTTGAGGTGTGCTCACTGGGTGCGCCTGCGGAGGTCGGACTCGTCCGCCAGAATGGCCGCGAGTGGACGCCGATCGCGTTCGGCGATGGACACAATCATGATCAGGATTCTAGGCATAGCGGGCGGCGGCGCCGTGTGACGGCCGGCTCATGGGGTCCCGGTTCGCGCGGGTGCGAGACGGCGACTCACGAGATCGCGAACCAGCAGCATATTCGCCACCGTCAGGATCTGCAACCGCGCACCGAGCCACACGAACGCGGCCACCGCCCCCAGCTTGACCAGCAGCAGCACGGCATAGGGCGGCGCCATCGATCGCATGGCAATGGTCATGAACGCGCTGGCGAACAGCAAGCCGAAGATGGCGGTGAGCTTGCGGTACTCCCATTCGATGTAGAAGCACCGCTGGGCCACCTTGAAGGTGACGATGGCCACGATCAGGCCGGCGGTCAGCGCGCCCCATGCCGCCCCCACCGTCCCCAGCCACCAGATGCCGGTGGCGCCTATGGTGACGTTCAACAACGTCGCCATCGCCGCCAGCAGCGACAGCAGGTAGGTCTTTCGCGCATACGTGATCTGCGGCATCTTCGCGAAGAACTGGATGGCGTAGTAGAGCACCAGGATCGCGGTAATCGGTGCCGCACCGTGAAAGTTCGCCGGCGCCAGCACCGTCAGGATCTCCTCGGAAAACAGCGCGATCAGGAACGACAACACCGTCGAGGCGAACGCGAACGGCGTCAGGTAGCGGCCAATCGACCGGCCGGCGCCGGGGTCGCCCGAGAACATCCGGCCGTAGACCTGTGGCCCGAACACGTTTTGCAGGGCCGTCATGTAGGTGAACGCGATGTTCGCCACGCGCTGGCCGATCGAGTAGATGCCGACGCCGCCGAGCGATGCGACCTGCCCAATCAGGTACTTGTCGACGTTGTTGCCGACCACGCCGAACAGCACGCGCGGCATCAAGGGCAGGCCCAGCTTCAGCGCGTCAGCCAGCAGTGAGGTGTTGAAACCCAGCGGGTTCGAGCGCCCGATCCGCCAGCCGACCGCCAACACGACGACGAGCGTGGCCAGCAGCTGGCCGACCACGAGCCCGATCACGCCGATTCCCGCCCACGCCACCAAGGCCACGGTCAGTACGGCGCTCAGAAGCCGCTCGCCAACCGTGTACGCCGAATGCACCCCGGCCTGCTCGGTGTTCTTCAGGTACGTGAAGTAGTAACCCTTCACCCCCGCCACCGCCGTGGCCGCAAACGACATCACCAGCACGCTCTGGTAGCGCGCCTCGCCGATCAGCCACGCCGTGATCGGAGCGCGGAACAGCCAGGTCGCGGTGCCGCACAGCGCAAATGACAGCAGCGAGAAGGCGATCACCGAGTACAACAGCTGCGGGCGGGTGGGGCCGTCACGGTGTTCGAAGAAATTCCGGTCGTAGGTCAGCGGCAGGCCGACCGCCGCCAGCCCCCCCAGCACCGCGGCGTACGCGTTGGCCAGCGCCCAGGCGCCGAAATCTTCGGCCGACAGCAGCCGCGTGAAGATCGGCAGCGTGATCAGCGGGACCAGGTTGCCGACCACGATCGGCAGGAGGTAGAGGCCCGCGTTGGTGATCTGCTGCGGGGCGTTGCTCATCGGGACGCCGACGCGCTGGCGGCGCTCGCGATCTTGCCGTCGGCGCGAAGATGCTGCCGCATCAGCGTCTCGAGCTCGCCGCGGCCGGACGCGAAACTGACGTACGGGCTGGCTTCGAACTGCGGCACCACTTCCGCCGTCGGGTCGTAATACACCGCCGGTCGCGCGAGCGCGGCGCCGACGTATGCCGTCGACGTGTACGGCACCGACACCGACAGGTCACAGTCCGCCACCAACCTGAACAGGTTCTCGCGGTGGTCGACGAGCTCGAGGTGCGGCGACGTCGCCGCGAGCTGGTCGAGCCACGCCAGGTACGACGAGTCGTGACGACCGGCCTTGGGCAGCCGCTTGTGCTTCAACCGCACGACCACGGGGACGCCGGTCTCACGCTCGATGGCCCGGCCGATCGCGACGATGTCGGACACGAACTGCGTGATGCAGCTCACCGAGTAGTAGTCGCGCACGGCACCGAACGGGCTCGAGCCATCCGGCAGCGGGGTCACGTCGAACGCGGCGATAGTGAACCGCTGGCGAGAGAGGCCCTGCCCGGGGGCCTTGAGATACCACACGATCGGGCCCACGGCGTGGGTCTCGACCGGGCCCAGGGTCTCTCGCAGGTACTCCGCAAACCCCGGCGTCCACACCCAGTGCACGTCGATGCGGATGTGGCGGGCGGCCGGCAGGCTCTGCCGCGACGCGTCGCCTTTGTACATCTTGGGAATGAAGTTCTGCGAGTACCACAGCATGTGGAGCTTGAAACTGCGGTCGCGCTGCCCCTTCGACCACAGCGGCTGTCCCTGAAACGTCGACGTGGTCGTAACAACGGCCTCGATGCAGCCCTGGCGATCGAGTTGCCGCACGAGCGGCGCAATCGCCAGGTCGCGGCTGACGAGCACCGTGACCGGGCACGTCACCAGCGACCACGCGCACCGAATCGGCGCAGCCAGATGGCTCGCCAGCGCCCGCCACCGGCCGGCGCGGGGTAGGCCTTGCCGCACGAGCTGGATGAACGGCCGCCGCGAATAGGTCACGGCCGGGCTGGTCGACCGGCGGGGCGGGGTGCGGGTCTGAACGATAATCGCGGTGGCCGAGGCCAGCGGCGCAATCGGTCCCGAGCGGCAAAACTCCACCAGGCTCGCGTCGGTCCGATCGATGGGACCGCCGGCCTCGAGGAGAATCGTCGCCGGCTGCAGGGTCCGCGGCGCCGGCGCGAACAGCGCCGCCGTCAACCCGGCCAACAGATCGAGCCAGGCGGCGGCAAACTCGAAGAGGTTCGCTGACCATTGCCGCCACGACACCGAGACCCGGCCGGTTGCCGGATCGATCGTCAGCCCGGCGATGCGGACGAGATCGGCCGCCGCGGCCGCCCGCCGGTCCGGCGGCAGCTTCGCGCGCCTGGCCACGTGGCCGCTGTAACCGCTCCCGGTGATGTGGACAATGCGCTGCACGATGCGCGCCCGCACCTGGTCGGGATCGAACCGTGCAATCGACGGGTCCTTGGCGCGGAGCCACGCTTCCACCTGGCGGATCAGCGCGTCAAATTCCGCGTACACCTGGCCGGTGGACAGGCCTGTGCTCATGCCTGGATCTTCAGGAGGCCGAGTTCCACCAACTGATCGACCAACGGCACCAGTTCCCATGCCGGCCGCCGAATCAAGGTGGCAATGGCGAGCAGGTCGACGGTGCCGTCCGCGTAGGCCAGCAGGTCCATCATGGCGCGGCCGCTCTCAGCCGACCCCCGCTTGCCGGTCGTCGGCCGCAGGCCGCGGTCGCTCATTTTCGGCTCGCCGAGGACGGTCGCCACCGGCGTGCAGTTGGCGTCGACCGACTCGAGCAGGCGGCGATGCGCGAGAAACGCGCCGCCGAGGCCGGCCGCCGAGACAAAGTCGAGGTTGTCGTGCGACGTGTGGTACTCGGGGAACGTCATGTACTTGGACCGCATGATCGACGACACCGGCAGGTCCACGCCGGGGCTGCAGTACTGCCGCTCGTCGGATCCGCGTTCCAGGAACGAGTACTCCTTGTAGCCCGGGGCCACGTGACCCAGGACGTGGCGGGCGGCGCGGTCGCTGAGCGTGGCCCCGTGACGCGACGGCATGAACGACCACGCGCGGTCGTCGCCGACACAGGTCAGCACGAAACCGGCGATGGTCTTCGCCTTCATCGCCTCCAGGTGGCGGCTCAAGTAACAGATCGCGCCAATGGTTTCGGGAATGAAGAGGACGCGGTAGGTCAGCCGGCGGTCGCGCTGGCGCAGCCAGATGGCCAGTTCCGCGGCCAGGGTCGGTCCCGACAGCTCGTTGTTGGCCATCGACGGATGGCACACGTAGGTGGAGAGCAGCACCTCGCGGTCGGACGCACCGGGCAGCACCAGCTCGCCGTAGGTGAGGGCGCCGGGCGCGAGATCGCTGTCGATGCGCACCCGATAGCGGCCCGGCACCAGGGCCTGGCGCGCGGCATGCGTCAGGCAGAAGCCCCAGGTGCGCTTGTAGTACGACGTGACGTACGGGATCGCATCGGGCTGATCGGGCAGCGAATGGAGGTGGGCCTGCAGCTCGTCGAGATCCATCTCGCGATCGACCGGCTCGGAATAGCTGACGACGTGCAGGTTGTGATCGGCGAAGCGGATGACCTCCCGGCCGTCGGGACCCACCACCCATGCATCGCGGATGTTCCACTCATCGGGGACGGTCCAATCGAAGCAGCGCGTGCCGGTCGGGACCTCGTGCACCGTGAGCTCCGGCAGTTCTTCCCGCAAGCGGGCCAGCGTCTGGCGGACCCCGTTGCCGGTAATGCTCCGGCAGAACGGCCACAGGTCGCGCATCCGCGCCAGCATGGCGGCGCCGTGCTCCGGCTCGAGGACGTCGCTGGCGTTGCTCACTGGCTCACCGGCTTGCGCGCGTAGATTTCCATGGCGCTCTTCCAGAAGGCGAACTTGCGCTTGATGCCGACGAAGCTCAGCACGTACCACAGGTGGTCCCAGACCGGCCGGGCGTAGGGGGTCTCGAGGTACGGATGCCGGATGTCGACGATCTCCAGGCCGAAATTCTGCAGCGCGTTGCGCATCATGATGTCGGACGGAATCAGGAAGTTTCCGTGCGGCGTCAGGAACGGCAGCGTGCGGAAGCGGCGGTAGTAGGGGCTGTTCGAGTTCGGCGTCGACAGGAACACCAGCAGGCCGCCCGGCGCCAGCAGGCGAATGCAGGTCTGGATGACCGCAAAGGGCGTGGGAATCAGCTGCAGCGAGCCGCGGAACACGATCACATCAAAGGTCGAGTCCGGATAGTCATAGGCCTGCGCGAAATCGTTGACGTGAATGCCCCTCGTGCGCGCCTCGGCAATCGCCACCTCTGACACGTCGACGCCGTAGCGCTGCCAGCGGTCCGGCGAAAACTGCGACAGAAAACCGCCGAGGCCGCAGCCGACATCGAGAATGCGGCCACCGGGCTTCAACTGCTCGATGCGGCCGCGCTCGGCGAGGTACATCTGGTGGCGCTTCGGGTCGTTCTGGTAGACCGCGAAGTACGACTCATCGTAGCGGCGCGTCTGCTGCGCGCTCGCCGCCTCGGGCGACATCCCCGGCTTCGCGTCCGCGGTCATGCCTTGATGGCTTCGACCAGGAACATGGCCGCCATGAAGTGCCCGCGCCAGTCGGTCGCGAGCGATAGTTCCATGTCGTGATTGACGCGGCGGGCATTCGCCACCTGGTCGAGCAGCAGCGGCGGCGTGCAGTGATAGTGATAGAACGACGTGCGCCGCTCGGCCAGACCGTGCCCGGCCAGGTAGGCCGGCATCAGCATGGGGTTCGACTTCATCCGGTCCAGCTTGCCGAACGACTTGTCCTGCGCCGCGGTGAAGTACGGACCGGGGACGTCGGGATTGGCGATCAGCCCCTTCAAGCCGGCCAGGGTCCGATCCGTGTGGAGGGGCGCGCAGGCGGGCGCGCCCCAGAGGGTCTGGTCGTAGAACTCGACGGTGAACCCGTTGAACGTGAACAGGTCGAACAACTGGTTACGGTAGGCGGCAATCAGCCGGCCGCCCGGCTTGAGCGCCCGGGCAATGTTGCGGTGCACGTCATCCCACACGTCCCTCGGCACGTGTGGCAGCACGCTCAACAGCGCAATGCAGTCGAGCGACGCGGGCGCCAGCGTCCCCAGGATCGACAGGTCGCCTTGCGCAATACGGCCACTGTCGTGGCCGTGCTTCGCCAGCAGGTCCTGGCCGTGCTGGCAAAGCGGGCCGACCGGCTCGACGCCGCGCGGGCTCAGGCCGCGCTCGCAGGCATCGAGCACGGTCCATCCGCCGCCGCACCCGATGTCGAGAATGGTGGCCGGCTTCTCGCGATCGAGAAAGTCCTGATACAACCGGCGGCGGTACCAGGCCGGGTCGATCGGCAGCCCCTCGGCATCGATGGTGTAGCACTGGGCGATCTTCTCCCAGTTGCGCGAGTAGTAGTCGACCACGTCAGGAGTGGCGAGTTTGTGGGCATTGGTGTCGTTGCTCATAATGGCGATTCTGTCGTCCCGGCCTACGCCCGGGCGATCCGGCTCACTTGCTGGAAGACTTCAGGAAACAGGAAGCAGCGTTCGACGTCGGCAGCGTCCGGCTCGGCGCCGGCACTCAGCAGGCGGCGGCGATAGAACTCACTACCCAGGGTCCGCTCGACCTCGGCAAAATCGGTCCGCCAGCCCAGGCACTCGCGGGCGTTGCGCCGGGCGAAGTCGAACGCGGCCCCCGACAGGCCGACGGCGGGGTCAAAGATCTCGGGCTGGTAGCCGTGGAGCCGCATCTCGGGATCGCAGACGAACTCGGTCAGCTCCGCCATGTCGCGGGGCATCTCCTGCTTCCAGACATCGGTCGAGGCCGAATAGATGGCCTGCCCGGATCCCCAGGTCCGGCCATCGGCCTTGCGGAAGCGATCCACCGCGGTCATTCGCGGATCGAAGTCGACCCCGAGGAAGTCGGTGATGCGGCGCAGCTCGGCCTCGGGGTTGACCACGAAGGGTTCGTAGTACGTGATCAGCAGCCGGTCGCGGAGCGCGGGATCGGCGGGGAGCATCCGCGCGAAGGCCGCGTACTTGCGCAGGTGCCGCGCGAACGAGACGATGGTCGGGCGCTTGGCCGGGTCGGGCTCGGCGAACTCCGACGAGTTGACCACCGCCCGCGGGTCCCGCAAGTGGAGCATGAACCGCGCGTCCGGTACCAGCCGCGCCACCATCGGGAAGAACTCCATCGCCCAGTTGTCGTTGAACCCAGCCCACACCAGCTCGCGATCGCTCACCGCGGCGACCACCCGCGTGGTGTTGTGAAACACCTCGCGGAAGGTCGGCGCCGGGAGCCGCTCGAGGTGCGGCACGAGGTTGACCGAGGCCAGCTGCATCCGCGAGGCGATCGCGGCCTTCAGCGCCGGCCAGGCCGACAGCTCGAACGGAATGTCGGGGTCGGCAGATCGCAGGGCTTTCAGGAGGGCGATCTTGGTGTCGCTGAAGTAATAGTCGTCCAGCACGGTCGACGGCAGGCGGGCCAGCAGCGCCTCGGCGCCGACCGACCGCAACAGGCAGTCGCGGTAGAAGCGGAACAGCGGGATAAACGGATCCAGCGACATCTGGATGTGCGGATGGTTGTTCAGCATCAGCGTGCGGAAGTTGGTGCCGCCGCGCGCGGTGCCAGACGTGAACAGCAGTCTCATGAAGCCTCGGAAACAAAGGACGGACGGAACCGCGTCGCTCGCGTGTATTCGGGGCTGACCGGGTCGCGCGCGATCAGCCCGAGGTCGACGAACCGGGCGAGATATCCCTGCACCAGCGTGAGGTCGAGCTCGTGCCGCAAGGCGATGTCGAGCACCGACAGGCCGCTCCACAGGTTGTCGAGCACCACGGCGTTGGTGTCGTAGGCCTTGCGCTCGTGCGTCCAGTCGGCATACAGGCCATACCGGGTCAGGTACACCGGCAGGCGCTGGAGGGGCCGCGGCAGGTAGTCCTCCTCCAGGATGGTCACGACGTCCAGCAACAGGCCGACCATTTCCTCGAGCGCCTCACCGTGGACCCGGGACAAATCGTCGTGGTGCGTGTGGTACGCGTCGAACGGATAGCGATCGATTGACACCGACGGCACGCCGACCCCCGGCGAGTCGAACACCAACTCGTCGTTGCCCCAGCCCTGCCGGAACGGCACGGTGCGGCACGGCCACTGCCCTCTCGCCCGCAGCACGTGCAGGAACACGCGATCGATATAGGTGTCGGCGCGCCGGGACTGAACCAGCTGCAGCGGCGACGCCGCGCCCGCCATCTCGCTGAACACGGCGCCCAACGTCTGGTCCATCTCGGCCTCGCGCGTGGCCGCATACACGGTGCTGCCGATCGTCTCGGGCATCGCCAGCGCCTTGTAGCCGTGCTGGGGGTTCGGATACTTCTTGCGAATCCGCGCCATCGTCTCGAGCATCACCGCGACGCCGGCAATGCCGTCATTGACCTGCGCGACGTGGCAGTAATGCGCGAGCAACGTGAACCAGTAGCCGCTGCGACCGGGATGCGCCGACTCGGCAATGCGCATGCAGCCGGGCCGCACCTCGACGTCGATCTCGACCTGGAAGGGGCCGTCGCCCAACGCCTCGAGCCGGGCGTGCGGCAGCGCCAGGCGCCACTCGTTCAACCGCCGCTGGAAGTTGTACGCCAGCCGGAACTCGTAACAGAACGCGTCAGGCTGGCGCGGATTGGTGAACGTATGCCGAACCAGTTCCTCGCGCGACACCGTGCCGGAGAACGGCATCGAGTACGGCGCCACGAACATCGCGCATTCGTCGTAACTCGCGATCACGCGCCCGCCCTCGGTCAGCGTCGCCTTGCGAACGTTCCATTCGGGCGGAATCGGCCACGTCTGGTAGTCGGTGCCCGTGGGGTACTCGTGCACGGTGACGCCGTAGCGCTGCCGCAGGATGTCCATGCAGCCGCCGGCATCGGCCGACGCGATGGTGCGGTTCTTCGGCAGCAGCGCTTCAATGGTTGGCAGCACGGGGCTCCTTGGGCAGCGTCCAGCACATGGTGATGGCGCCGCCGGCCGGCTTGGGAAGGTGACGGCTGCTGGCGACCACAAACCCGGTCTTCTCGTAGGCGCGGATCGCGGCGACGTTGTCGGGGCTCACGCCCAGCACGATTTCGTTGATACCACGGTTCGCCTGCAGCCACCGGGCACTGGCCGCCAACACTTCGCCGGCCACGCCCTTGCCGTGGTACGCCGTGTCGCCGATCAGGATGCCCATGATCGCGTAACCGAGAGTGCTGTCGAGCGGCTCGTACTTGATGTTGCCGATGTGCAGACCGGTGACGCCATCGAAGATCCCGAGGAACAACACGTCGGCCCGGCCGACCCGCTCGCGCAGGTAACTCCGTAAGCGGTCGAGGTCGGCGGTGTCGGCCGCGGCGACGATATGACGAGCGGTGGCGCCGTCGCGCAGCCAGCCGAGATAGCGGTCGGTGGCGTCGGCGACCCGCAGCTCGCGCAACCGGAACCGTTCGCTGCGGATGTCGATCACCGCAGCAGGTCCCAGGCCAGCGCGGTGCCACGGGCCACGTCTTTCGCCACCGCGCGGCCCATCAGGTCCTCCAGGTGGCGGGTCGGCAAGCCCCACCCCGGCCGGATGGCGCGGACGTTGTCGCGTGTGAGCAGGTCGCCCGCCTTCAGGTCCTTCACGATGTAGAGCGAGCGCCGGAACTGGATCGACTTCTTCTCCGCTTCGCTGGCGCCGTAGGTCACCTGGCCCAGGGCCCGCCACGCCCGTTCGCTTTCGGCAACCAGTTGCGACATCTCGCGCGGCTCGAGCGAGAACGCACTGTCGACGCCGCCGTCGGAACGGTCGAGGGTGAAGTGCCGTTCGATCACGGTGGCGCCAAGGGCGACGCTGGCCACCGACACGCCGACGCCCGCCGTGTGATCCGACAGCCCGACCTCGCAGTTGAACAGCTCCCGCAAGTGCGGAATGGTCAGGATGTGCGTGTTCGCAGGCGACGCCGGGTAGGTGCTGGTGCACTTGAGCAACACCAACTCGGTGCAGCCGGCGGTGCGGGCGGCCCGCACGGTCTCATCGAGCTCGCCCACCGTGGCCATGCCCGTCGAGATGATCAGGGGCTTGCCGGTGGCCGCGACCCGGCGGATCAGCGGGAGA